>Ga0180432_10001321_pt1 | contig 39375 bp, 31 predicted proteins | sample SS_ome_10_FD_132414 | JGI IMG/M metagenome (GOLD analysis project Ga0180432, IMG submission 132414) | Hypersaline lake sediment archaeal communities from the Salton Sea, California, USA - SS_1_MS_2 metaG | ecosystem: Environmental > Aquatic > Non-marine Saline and Alkaline > Hypersaline >... | reverse complement strand
TGACCGGAGAGTCTTCTCATCCTGCGATCCGAACCCGTGTCGCCGTGCTCAGCCACGATGCCTCCGGGACTCGCTCAAACCGACCCACCCACGCGGTGCACTGAGGCTCGCGAACTGGCCCTGCCCAACCATGCAGCGGCCTTGGATCGAGTCCTGCCTCATCGCCGTGCTCTCTCGCTATTCTACTACCCCCAGGAGGCATCGTCAACAGCAAGCCTCTCGATTGCAGCACGTTCCAGTCTACGACTTGACATCGCAGTCCAAACAGTTCTATAATGGTGTCACAAGTGAATACCCGCTGGGGGGGCTGGGTGAGCCCGGCTGAGAGGAGACCCTATCGATGTCTCGACCCCTTGAACCTGACCTGGGTAATGCCGGCGTAGGGAAGTTCTGAGGCCATCATGGGCCGCCTGACCGGCAAGAGGTCAGGCGGCCTTTCTTGTTGTGGTACTCACAATAACCCACCTGAAGGAGGAGCATACCATGGAAGCGACATCCGAAGCAAGGAGTGGGGCACGCATTGCCGCCTGGGGAGTGATCATCGGCCTGGCGACTCTGGCCATCTACTGGTTTGCCGCCAGCGGAGAGGACGCCTGGATATCCTGGAACGTCCTCACGGCCATCGTGCTGACCGCCATAGGGGTGGCGGCAGGCGCGGCGATCGGCTCGGGTACGGCGCTGGCCCGCTGGACGACATGGGAGTCCGTGCTGGCTGCAGTGCTAGCCGGAGTAATAGGTGTGCTGTTCTGGTTCTGGGGACTCACGGTCTGGAAGCTTCTGGACGTGGTCAAGAGCGGCATCCCCGGCTACGGGCGGGCGATCCGCGATCTGTTCTACGGTCTCTGGTTCCTGGCGGCAATCCTGGTGCCATACATCGTGCGCCGGCCGGGAGCGGCGGTCGCCGCCGAGGTCGTCGCGGCCATCATCTCGGCCCTGCTCGGATCCGAGTGGGGACTGACCGTCCTCATCAGTGGTCTCGTTCAGGGCGGTCTGGCAGAGGTGGTATTCGCCCTGGGAGGCTATCGCCGCTACGACCTGCTGACTCTGATACTGGCCTCAGCGGCGGCGGCCCTGGGAAGTTGGGTGGTGGACTACGCCTTCTGGTACGGCACCCTCGAACCCCAGATCCTCATCCTGATGCTGGTTGCGCGGGTCATCTCGGCGGCCCTCCTCTCAGGAGTGCTGGGGAAGGGCCTCGCCGGTGCCCTGGCCGCCACGGGGGTCCTGGACAACACGGCGCTGGGCAAGCAGCGGATGCTGGAGCAGTGAGTTCGCGCATCGAAGTCCACAACCTGAGCGTGCGCTACCCGCGTGCGCTCAGGTCGGCCCTGCAGGACGTGAGCTTCACCGTGACGCGAGGCGAGATGTTGCTGCTCCTGGGACCCAGTGGCAGCGGGAAGAGCACGCTGGGTCTCTGTCTGTCGGGTCTGATCCCGGCCTCCATTCCGGCTCGCGTCGAGGGCCGTATCCTCATGGACGGACGCGACGCGTCGGTGATGAGCGTTGCTCAGCGGTCCTCGGAGATCGGGATGGTCTTCCAAGATCCCGAGGCACAGTTCTGCATGCTGACGGTACAGGATGAGGTCGCCTTCGGCCTCGAGAACCTGGCCGTACCGCGCAGCGAGATGGATGCTCGCATAGCCCAGGCCTTGGGCATGGTCGGCCTGAGCGATCGCCCGGGTGAACGCGTCGATCGCCTGAGCCGGGGCCAGAAGCAGCGATTGGCTCTCGCATCCGCCCTGGCGAGGAGGCCGTCCGTCCTGTTCCTGGACGAGCCAACGGCCAACCTGGATCCAAATGCGCGCTACGAGTTCTTCCAGTTGTTGGGCGCCCTTCGACGTGACGAGCCGGACCTGACCATCATCATCGTGGAGCACATACTCGACGATCTGATCGACACGGTGGATCGCGTGCTCCTGCTCCGACCGGGCGGACTCCTGCACGCCGTAGGCAAACCAGGAGAGGTATTCGATCGCCAGGGTGAGGAACTGGATCGAATGGGCATATGGCTGCCGCAGGTTACCGCGCTGGGCAGAAGAGTGCGCCTGGCCGGTCTGCCGCTATCACGACTGCCCATCACGGTGGAGCAAGCTACCTCCGAGTTCGATAGTCTGCTGATTCACCGCTCGCTCCCGGCACATGGGCACTCCTCAGACACAGGCACCTCGTCCACCGAGAAGGCCTCAGCGGCGATCTCGGTCCGCAACCTCTCGTTCGGTTATCGACCCGACCGAGAGGTACTACACGATGTTTCGCTCGAGGTGCCGTCCGGCTCTTTCTTCGCCCTGATGGGCCCCAACGGCTCGGGCAAGACAAGCCTGGCCTCGCACTTCGCCGAGATCCTGACCCCGACGCCTGCCCACGTCTACGTCCTGGGGGATGACATCACGACGCTTACCACAGCAGAGATCACCGAGCGAGTGGGCTACGTCTTCCAGAATCCCGAGCACCAGTTCGTCGAGCAGCGCGTGGACGACGAGCTACTCTATAGCCTCCGTCTCAGGGGACGCCCAGAGGAGGAGATGGAAGCCATCGGCGACGAGCTGCTGGATTCCTTCGGACTGACCCCCTACAGGACTCGGAATCCCTTCTCCCTGAGCCAGGGCGAGAAGCGCCGGCTGAGCGTGGCAACGATGCTATCCGTAGGCCAGAGAATACTGGTGTTGGACGAACCTACCTTCGGCCAGGATCGTCACACCGCGCACGCGCTGATGACCCACCTGCAGGCCCTGCACCGGGATGGAGTAACCGTATTCATCATCACTCACGACATGCAACTGGTCGCCGACTACGCGCAGTCCGTGGCCGTCCTGGTAAGTGGGCGAGTACGGTATGTGGGCCCGGTTCCGGCGCTGTTCGACGACCGGACATTGCTCGACGAGGCATCTCTCCGAGAGCTATCGTTCCATCGGCTCGCCCGCTCGCTTCAGGTCTCCTACGCGGACGGCAGCGCGCCGATGTCCATCCGAGAATGGCTGCCCTTCTTCGGACTTGCCCAGGAGGAGCAGACCAGGCCGTGATGGACGTGGATTGGAAGAGACCATGAACGGACTGTTCAGCTACTACGAGGGAGATTCATTCCTCCATCGTCGCAACCCCACTCTCAAGCTGTTGAGCTTGTCGGTGATCGTGCTGGCTGTGACCATGGCCTTCGATCCCTGGACCCCGCTCGTCTTCTTCATTCTGACTCTGTTGGCGCACCGGGTCCTGGGACGGGTCCCCTTGCGCAGCCTGGCACGGCCATTGACCGTCTTCTTCACTCTAGGAGCCCTGGGCTTCGTGAGCAGCAACGCGCTGTTCTACGCACCTCCGGCCGGGAGAGCTGTCACCGTACTGTGGGAGAACGGCCCGCTGAGGGTAACGGCCGAGGGACTGCAGGTGGGGGTCTCCCTGACTATCCGCATGATGGCGATAGTCATGTGTTCAATGGCTTTCGTCACGACCACCGATCCGACCGACTTCATTCTGAGTCTGATCCAGCACGCTCGCTTCCCATTCCGGCTTGGATACGGCGTCATGGTCGCCTACCGGTTTCTGCCCCTGTGGCGCAGCGAACTGGAGATCATCCGCGCGGCGCATCGGGTTCGAGGCATCGGCGAGCGAACGACGCTCAAGGGACGATGGGAGCAATTGCGGCGCTACGCCGTTCCGCTGCTGGCCAGCGCGATCCGCAAATCAGAGCGAGTCGCGACGGCCATGGATTCCAAGGCCTTCGGAGCCTTACCCAAGCGGACCTACTACCGTCGTCTGGACATAGACTGGATCGACTGGGCCATGCTCGGCGGCACCATCCTCGCCACGGCGCTGATCCTCTTCGTGCTGGCCAGGACCGGTCTCCTGAGCGGGTATGGTATCGTACCGCAAGAGTAGTCACAGCCGAGCGAGGAAACCCGCAGGCCGGCCTGGGGAGATTCCAGGAGCAGGCGGCGACCATAACGGACAACAACGAAGGGAGTTCAGCACATGAACGTGCCGAACCCCCTATCAACATCTGTCTGGCAGGTCGATCCTAGCTCGTCGGATCGAGAACTCGTCCAACGAACAGGGTCGAGCCGGTCGCTATATCACGGATCACGAATACGAATGGCCGGTCGATGGTGAGTTCCACCGGCGTGGTAGGCATCGCCGATAGAGCTACCATCACCGCAGTCGCGGCGGCAGCTTCAGTGCCCGCCTCGTCCACGGCCACGAATGCCTTGTGCGCCACCTCGCTGATGAACAGATCCCTGGTTCCATCCATGCCGGACAAATCCGCCCCTGCACGGAACGCGGCAGGCATCCCCATCTCGGCCAGCGTCCGGGACATCTGGTAGCTCGACTCGTACTCGAACTTCGGTAGGCGAAGGGCCACGGACTGGGACTCCAGACCATCGAGGATCGCCTCAACGCGGTTGGCAGTCAAGCCGGCCTCGAACTGCCGGAAGCCTCCCGCGTCGGGTACGATGATGCTCATCGCGACCCTGCCTCCCTCGTAGGGAAGCTGCACGGCCTGGTAGCCGTCACCCGCGGCGTAGAGCAGGTGGCCGGTGGTCGCCATGGACATCATGGGTACCGTTGTCTCTCCCCCATCGGCCAAGTAGAAGGGCACATCTTCAGTCCGCGATTCCTCGAACGGGTGCTGCCACGCGGCCTTGAAGTAGATGGCGTTGGCCAGCACGAGGCGTGTCGAAGGGTCGATGAGGCCTTCCGCGATCAGGTCCTCGATCCTGTCCTTGGTCTGGTCACTGACCCACCGGTTGATGGCCTGGCGCGCGGCCTCGGGATCATCGATGAAGTCGGCCAGCCGCAGCCCCGCACCGTAGTTCTCGGCCAGGAGATCCAGGAACTCGGGCAGCCATTCGTATCCCGACTGTCCCCAGATCGAATTGGCGATCTTCAACTCGAACGGCTCTTCCTCGTGATCCCTTCCGCTCTCGGCCAGGTTGCTGAGCTGCTGATCGAGGGAATTGAAGGCCGGATGCAGACTTTCATTCGGGAGCAAGAAACTGAGCGTCTCTCTCATCTGCTGCTCCGTCTCCCCTCGAGCCCCCGCATAGGTCATCGCCAGAGCCACCGAGATACTGTAGGGAGAGTAGAACAGGTTGCCGTTCTCTTCTCGCCAGGCCTGGTATAGATCCCAGGCGAAGGCGTTGTTGCCCTCCACCAGTTCTTCCAGATCGGCCGCAGACACATCCGGCGAGGCCACCCTCTCGAGCTTGGACTGCGCCACATCGGCGGCCCGCGTAGATAGTGGGGAACAGGAGGCCAGCAGCAGGGCCACCAATCCGAGGGCCATGAGCGAGCGTTGCTTCGTGTTGAGTCTCATCAGCATGATGCTCCTTTCGGGTTCTCAATCGACACACTGATAGGACGCTGACTCGTGCGCAGAGGTTCCCCTCCCCAGGCCGCACCGGCGAGAGGACCAGCATCTGGTTCTGATCAGCCTGCACAGATTCCCGGTACGAGCGGTGAAGTCAGCAGATGGCGGTCTAGAGGGATGTCGCCGCCTTGAGGACGGGACGGCCGCAGGACACTTGCGGCCAGCTCCGCAGCGCTAGTGAACTTGCAGGTCCTTCCCCGACACTACCCTCCCGTTGTATGCGTCCCGGATCTCCAAGAGGAGCTGTTCCTCCGATGCACCCCACAGAAGCTGATGATACAGTACCAGTAGTCCCGGCTTAGCCCGGGACGCCATGTCGGCCAACTCGCGGGATGACGTGTGAACTGACTCGTGGTACCGACGCCAGACGGTGTCCCGCGTCTCTAGTCCTGCCGTCGAGTAGACCTCATGAACCAGGACGTCGCAACCCCGGTACTCATCCACCAGACCCTCGGCCGGCGCCGTGTCCCCCGACACGACGATCGTCCTGTCGGCCGTGCGAAACCGGTAGCCATAAGCCGGCCAACTCCCGTGAGCCACGCGAAACGCTCGCACCTCGACCAAGGAGTCTCGATAGACAGTCCCCTCGTCGACCTCGTGTGCATGCACCACACATCCCGTGCCATTGATGGGCTCCAGCCCGGCGAGTCGTTCCTCGATGTCACGTCGATAGGCCGCCATGATGTGCTTTGTCATCTCGCGGATGCCGGGTGGGCCGTAGACCTCCAGCGGCTCCTCTCGCTCCAGCACCCAGGGAGAGAGAATCAGGTCAGGATAGCCCACCGTGTGATCAGAGTGGAGATGGGTCAGGAACGCTCTCTTGAGCCGCTTCGGTTCCAGCGCCGCTATGCCGGCACAACAGGCCGCGGCTGCCTGCCGCACCACGCCAGGGCCGAAGTCCACTATGTACGGCGTCCCACCAACCACCACGGCCACCGAGGGCCCGGAACGGTCGGGTTCGGCGTTGGGAGTCCCGGTCCCAAGCAGGACGACCTTCGTGCCCGCTCGATCATTCAGCCCCTCACCCATTCGTTGCCTCCCTCGCCTCCGCACAGCCATCGAACACCCACGACTGCAGTCTGACTCAGTCGGTGGGCTTGCCACGCCCCTTGAGGCGAGCGAATCCTACGACTGCGACCAACGCTGCCACGGCGAGACAAGCGATCAGCACCACATCGTCACTGAAGATAGCAACCAGAAGTACGATATCCGAGGACACCGATAGCCCTATCCTGGCCCAGTGACGCACCCGGGCCATGGCTTTGTCGAAGTCGGCCGTCCCCAGATAGAAGGCCCGTCGCTGGTAGGCGAGGGTGAGCGCGTACGCGAGAGCAAGCAACATGAAGCGAACGATCGCCAGGGCAGGACGCAAGTGAGGGACCAGAGCTGCAGCCACGCCCACCAGAGCCGCGACGATGAACTGCCAGCCCCACCCCAGCGTGATGACCGCATTGGGGTAGACGAACACGCCGGCGCTCCAGAGAGCCTCGGAGTAGTGCCACTTGAAGTAGGCGCCCGACAGGGGCAGCTCGGACAGCACCAGGGTCCCGAACCACAACATGCCCATGAGCGCTGTCGCGATGATCGAGCCACACAGCCACCATCCCGCACCCGCGACGAGCGAGAGGATAGCGGCTAGAGCGAAGAAGCCTACCCCCCCCACCTCCAGCCAGGTTGACTGGTAGTACAGAACACGGTAGCCAACCAGAAGCAGGGACAGGAGCAAGGGCAGGCCCACGCTGAACCACAAGCTAACCCCAGGGACGTCGAAGCTACTCCAGTAGATAATCCAGGGAACCAGAGCGAGCCCCAGCCAGGCAGCACCTGGCAACCGAAGGGGACCGGGCAAGCGTTGCTCGGACGGTACTTCGTAGGACAGGTCACCATCGATCCTGAACAGGTCCTTCAGCCTGAGCAGCAAGCCAAGATCGCCGGCCACGTCGTACATTCCCTTTTCCAGTGCCTGCTGTGCCGAAATCTCCCCGCGGGTGATCCGTAGCCAGACTTCCGAAGGTACGGAAACCCTCAGACTCGGGGCCTCAGCCGGACCTACGTGGAATGAGCACGCACCATCAGATATCCGCAGGTGGTACGTTCCCTGCGCAAGGTCGCTGAAGTCGAACTGGATCGTGGCTCTGAGTCCACCGGCAGCAGCCGGTTCGAAGGCCTGCACCATTCCCTCGAGCGCCTGGCGGAGACCGACTTCACTCGACGTACCCATGTCCTCATCTCCTCATCGCTCCAACCCGCAGCCACGCATCCGTCGCCGCGATGGTACCCTCCGGCCGAAGTACACAACTGCATGCCAGCCACTCTCCGGCGACCGGCAAGGTCAGCTTCATATTGCCTCATTCCGCTCAGCCTGTCAACCATCCACCGGGAAGGAGCGTTTGAGGACTAGAAGGGAGACGACTCAGCGAGTTCGACCGTGGCAACGACACGGCGCCATGAGCGGCGTGGTCGTTCGGATACGGATGCCTTCACGTCCCGTCGCGCTCGCACGTTCGTCCTCCCACAATCATGCACTCCGGGAAAGCCTGCCAGACCGATTCCGCGAGTTTCTCGCAAGACGCAAACGATCGTCCATCGGCAACCAGCTCCGAATCGGCGCCAGAACGCTTGCGTTTTGACGCCGTTTGTGCTATACTGGATGCAAGAAAGGGGTGTGCAACATGGCACGATACAGCATCAACTTCAACAAGCGGTTTGAGGAGCTCCTGGAAGACATGGCCAACGAGAAGGGGATCACAAAGGCGGAGACCCTTCGCCGGGCCATGGTCCTCTACTCGTACTTGGGTGACCAGGTAGAGAGTGGAAAGAAGATAGTCATTGCAGGGGAGGATGACCAGATAGAGAAGGAGGTTGTCTTCTCGTAGGAGGTACTCATGCCGCATTCGCCCGGGCCAGACGAGGCAGCGACGCCCGAGCCTAAGAAGGAGCGGAAGTCCGAGCCGCAGACCATCGAGATCTTCGGCCCCGAGGCTCCGTTGCGCCCAGGTGTGGTAGGCGCAAAGGTACGAAACGTGACCAAGCAGCTCTCCGGCCCACAGATGGCCGGTGTGTTTCTCGCTGTCTTGGTGGGCGTCCTGATTGCGTTCGTCACCACTTGGCTGATTCGAGATTCCCTGGGCAGGATTCCCGCAGTAACGACCCTCGATATCAACATGCCCGACGCGGAACTCAAAGCCGCAATCGCCAACTACAATGCCCTGCAGGATGCCGCATCCACTCGAGTAGTCCAGGTATTTGAGAAGGTGGTGATCACCGCCTTCCTACCCGTCTTCACCTCCATTCTGGGCTACATCTTTGGCAGCAAGGTAGTGGTCGACAAGGATAGCGGATAGGGATCGGGCCTGAGGCTGGCTGGATACAGGAGAGCCCTGGCCACCGCATCAGAAGACTGCACCAGCTTGAGGGCATTGCCTCCCCTTCATCGTGCACCGAACCGCGATGGATCCTGTTCTGACGAGGACCGTGCTGCTGGCGCGGCGGGAACCTACACCGCACAGGGATGGTAGAGACCACGATCCACGGGCTGCTTCCGCGTCAGGCTGTCACGATGGGGCCAGTCTCGAGAGGATGTACTGAGGTCGCTATTCTTGTGCCGACACGCCCTTGGCGAGGGCCACCCGGTTCCTTCCCTCTCGCTTGGCCGCGTATAGCGCCCGGTCAGCCCTCTTGATGCACTCATCGATGCTTTCAGGAGAGTCACACACGGTCACGCCGAAGGTCATGGTAATCGACACCTCGTTGCCCTCGTAGAGTACCGAAGAACGCTCGACCATCGCCCTTATCCCTTCCGCGGCCGCTCCGGCCTCTTCCAAGTTGGTGTCCGGGAGAAGCAAGAGGAACTCCTCGCCGCCCCATCGCGCAACCCGGTCGCGCTTCCTCAGGCAACCGCTCACGGAATCCGCGATGGTGACGAGGGTGAAATCACCGCAATCGTGGCCATGTCGATCGTTGAAAGACTTGAAGTCATCGACGTCCGACATCACAAGCGCGAACGCGTTGCCATCACGCCTGAGTCTCCCCATCTCGGCCTCGATCCGCCTACGAATGCCCCTACGATTCAGCAGCTTCGTCAATGGGTCAGTCGCAGCCAGCAGATCCAGCCGGACATTGGCCTCTCTGAGTCTCTGCTCCACCATCCTCACTGCGGTTCCGTATCTGTACGCAAAAACCGAGAGTCCCAAGAATACCGCGACGGTATTCAGGCTACTCAAGAGCTGGTGAGCCGCCGGATCGAGAACCACTACCGGCGTCACTCTGCCAGAGTACAGGTTCAGCATGACGTAGAGCGAGCAGAGCAGTATGGGAGTGATCAGTCTGGTTGCATCGTGCCGAGCGGGGTAGATCAGCACGAACAGCAGCAGTGTAAGAAGGTAGTACTGGATACCGCTTCCCCATCCGAGGATCGTGACACCCAGAAAGACCTCCGCAAGAACCTCGAGGAATCCCAGGAGGAATCCGGCATTGTAGTAGCCCTTCTGAGCGACGACCAAGGCAGCGGCCCAGATGAGCGGACTCGCGATGCCAGACAGAGACAGGCTGTTCACTCCCCGCCAGGCGAACACGGGAACGACCAGCAAGCGGCCGACCACGACAATCCACGCCATGCACTCCAGGATGAGAGTCACGCGAAAACTCTCGAGGTCCGTGGATGCAAGCTCAGCGGGTCTCCTGGCTGGTGTCCTCAACTTCGCTTGTGCGTTCCTTCCCTCAAGTCCTTCAACCATGCTGGAGGAAGTCAACCGATCCCTGCGTGTTAGACAGACCAATAGCCCTAGCTCCTCGCGCGACGTATTGACGATGCCATCTGTTGCCAGCAGTATACCCACAAACCTGACGACCACCGTGAAGACAGAGTAAAACGCGCCTAAATCCTGCGTTAAAGGGGACGAGCAGAGGCGCGCGCCGATCCAACAGGCGATCTTACGGGCGCTTGACAGCCCAGGGGATCACGCACACCCCGAGGCCCTTTCGAGCATCAGCGCAGCACGATCTGACTTCAACCGACGGTCGCGACCCGCTGAGGATCTTCACGACGTGGTGGTACCCCTCAGGATCGAACCGACGGGAATCGCGATGACGCCCCTTTCAGTTGACGATCTGCGTCTACAGCGAATCGTGTGCGGCACGGTCTTGGAACTCTATGTCGATGTACTCACCCGGCTGCTTCTCCCTGTACAGGTCGTAGAGTCTATCGCAGCGCTGCTCAATGATCGCAATCGTCGCGGGGTCCGGGACACCGGGATACACGCCCGCCAGGGTCCCGTCGTCCTTGGTCCTCATGCCGTAGGACACGACGGCAGAGCGCGGCCTTCCGTCCGGTCGATCCTGCGGGAAGACCTCTTCCAGGATTTCAGCACACGGCGTGGCATTGTGACTGCCGTGGTGGCCTACCTTGAGGAAATGCACCGGCTTGAGAACGCCCTCCCGCTGCATGGTCATCCAACTGCGCTCCTCGGCATCTCCGGGAAAGAGCAACCTCCAGCCCCTCCATTCCAGGCAAAGGACGATGCTGGTCTCATTGGCAGCCTTGTCGATCGCCAGCAAGTTCTCGACGTAGCCTCTCCGGGCCTCAATCAGGTTGTAGAACGCTCCCGCGTCGACACCGGCCGGAGGCAACAGCTCCGTCACAGAGGGCCTCTTCCGGCTTCCCTCGGGCGGAGGAGTCAGGCCCATAGCCATGGCCATCGGCTTGAAGGTCCCGTAGTAGTCGGCGGTGTTCTCCTCGGGCGCCCAGATCTCAATGGTTGCCTCACGGAACGGATGATGCCCCTGGGGGTCGAATTCACGGTGGACATAGAAGGTGTTCTCGGCCTCAGCCAGATCGCGGAGGTATCCCACACAGTCATCCGTCTTCCTGGGACTCGGGTTCATCCACAGAGCGTTGTTTCGCCACAGGGCTTCGACCTCTGGAGGGAACGCTTCGGGTGAAGATCTCAGAGCAGTGAGATAGCGGTGGATCGCCTTGTAGTCCTTCAGAAACGCCATGTGCTTCTTCTTGGCATCGGGGTGATTGTCGTAGTAGCTCTTCTCAGCCGACGCGCTGAGCCAGGCGTAGCGAGTACCCAGCTTCTGGCACAGTTCGTCCTCCTGCGCCGTGTAGGTCTTCTTTTCCGCGTGGAGCAGCCCCTGAACGTGGTCGAGATGCTCGTGAGTCATCACGTACAGATCGAGCGGCTGCCCATCGAGCTCCTCCAGCACGTTCGCCACGACCGTCCCGTAGGCCCCCGATCCGCCCGACACGCTGCCCACGTCGATCAGGATGTGGCGCATCTCGGCCCCGCCGCCGGGCGTTTGTTCCGGGAAGGAGACCAGAAAGGCATCGCCGAAGCCAACGTTGTACGCGCGAACCCTCAGTCTATCCATCGCTCTCCTCCTCAACCACAATGTGCAGCGTCTTGGCCGTCGCGCGCGCCTTCATGGCCCCTTCTACCACATCGGCACGAATGACCGACTCGAGCGGCCGTCCGCCTGGCCCAGACGCGTATTCGCCCAGCCTCAGGATCCCGCTTGCGACAAGTCCCCCCACGAAGACATCGCGATCGTCGCGCTGTTCCTCGTACTCGTCCTTCCGAAGGTGGTAGTCTCGGTCGAAGGTAATCAGGCGACGCTCGGGGGGAGCGTTGGTCAGTCGAGCGAGTATGCGTCCCGTTTCCCAGTCCAGAACCAGAGTGGTGCCTACAGTGAACCTGCGCATCTCAGGATACCCCAGGCCAACCGGGTTCTCCTCCACGTGATCCCAGGCGACCTTGAAGATACACTCCTCTCCCCGGCCGTACTGGTACCTCTTGCGAACGCGCAAGCGAGGGCGCACCTGGAAGGAGATATCCTCCGGTATCTGTAGCAGGTCCCGCTGGGCGTTGGCAAACTGGTAGGCAGCCCAGTCACTGCCGTGCAACTCCCCAACATCGAGCCGCTCGGGCTCCTTGTGCCGGAACTCCATCTGAACGTCCAGCGCAGCTTCCTCCGGCACGATGTGGCGCCGAACGAACTGCTCCCGGACCCATTCACGGATCTTGGGGTCATCGGGATAGGCGACCTCATCGACGGCCATGATGGCCCGCCCGTAATCGGCATACGAGATGTCACCCGGCGGCAGGTAGTCGAGAGCCCTGTAGACCACCCGCTTGAGGCGCTGGGCGGCTACCCAGAGAGCCCTGCCCGACGCGGAGTACGCCTTGTCTGGAGATTGTGCGTAGTCGGTGGTCTTGGAGTATTCGTCCTTGAGATCCTCATGGATTCGAGTCAGGACGCCGTACAGTGCGCCGCTGAGGACCAGGCTGAGATCGTGGGGGCTGTAGCGACTAACGAGATTCTCGGGATCCCCCGTGTCCAGGCCCTTCTCGTTGCGCAGATTGCGCAAGCCGTGGCCACCCCGCTCCAGTTCGTGACCGAACTCCTCAGCTATGGAACTGAAGGCAGTGGTGTCTATGATCTCTCCACGCGTCTTCTTCAGGACGGCCAGCCTCAAGCTCCTGCTGCCGAGTGACATGAGCAGAGCGGTCAAGTCTGCTATGGCCTCGTGGATCGCCAGAGACTGGGGCGTGATGGCGTTGTACAGGTCGGGGACAATGCCGTCGATTATCGCGTGGCCGGTCTCGTGTGCCACGATGTCGCGCGACAGGCACGTGAAGATCTCCTTCCCTGGGTCTCGGAGCGAAGGGAACGAGAAGAACTGAAGGCTGTGTGAGTCACGGTGGTAGTAGGCATTGCGCTGCTGGCCGGCGCGAGGCACGACGAGCAGTTGTGCCCCATCGAACCCCCAGGTGGGAACACGGCCCAGGGTGTCTCCCTCTTCTTCACCCTCTTCCACCATATACAACGTTCCTAGCACCGTGGCGAACACACTGACCTGCATGAATGCCGGTGTATAGAGATCCGCTCCCTTGGCCTTATACACGTCGTCACCCTCAGCGTTGACGTACCAGCCCCGCTTTCTACCTCTTGGTGGCGGCCTGAAACGCGCGCCGGGAACCAGCCCACCCGTGGTGGGGGAGAAGTCCACCACTGCGACCCGCTTCGTGATGGGCCCGTCCAGGAAGAAGTCCTCGCGGGCGGGATCGAATCCTTCAGTGAGCTTGATCCCTTCCAGCCGTGCTGTCCGCGGGTCTTGAATCATTCTCGGTATCCGTACCTTCATGGCTGCCGTACCTCCTGACAATCCCGTGCCTGCGGCCGGGGCGGCGTGGTGAGCTGGGCCAGCCCGACGATCACCTGGCCTCGCATCGGCAGTGGTCGGCAAGCGCGCCCGCATCACGGGCAGAGATGGCGAGGTCAGATCCTGAGACCGGCTACCGGCCCTATGCGTAGCGGATCGTTGGCCGAGGCCGAATCCTGCGACTGCTCAGCCTCGGTGGATGAAGGACACTGCGAATGCGGGCACCGACCCGCCAACCGAGACTGAGATGGTTGCTGGCGGCACACCTCCTTCCCTGAGACCGGGCATGGCGCGCCGGTTCCAGACTCGGAAACAAACACGAGTGACAGGCCTTCCGACGATGAGGACTTGGGAGTGGATGAACGACGAGTCAGGAGCACAGGCCTTCCGACACAAGCCTGAGGAGAGCCAAGAGAAGACGTCCCGGCGAAACGCTACTGTCAGGGTCTATCTCCCTACCAGCATTGTAGCAGGTGGGTCTGGGGATGTCAAGGATCGTGCGACATCCAACCACAATCGCGCAAGACCGGGAGGATCTGCACACTTGATGACCAAGCGCGACCGAACGCCAACGGTTGGGATGACTACTGTACCCGGCCCCTAGGCTACGCATCCGTTTGGCAGCCTCTCCGCCCACGGCCACCGGACCTAGAAGCGAAACTCCCCGATATCCGAATCGGCGAAGAGCAACCTCGCGAGCTCGGCGTGACGCTCCAGAGTCCCAGAAGCCGCCCACACCACGATCATCTGATCGCCACGACGAGTCTGCTTCCGACTGACGATGCGAAGGCCGCAGTCTCGAAACGCCTTCTCCAGTTCCTCCAGCTTCACGGGGCTAACCCCGCAGGTGATCTCGTAGGTGCGGTACTCGCGCGCCCTATCGAGCCGCGCTTCCAGGCCGGGGAAGACCCACAGAACGATCAGAACGACGACCGCGGCCACGCCGGAGAAGAGGATGTAGCCACCCCCGATCCCCATTCCCAGCGCCGCCGCCAGCCAGATGGTCGAAGCGGTCGTCAGCCCGCTGATGCGGCCGCCATCGCGCAGAATAGCACCGGCGCCAAGGAAGCCCACGCCGCTCACTATGCTGGCGGCGATGCGAACCGGATCGACTTCTTTGCCCAGCCGGAGAGAGAAGATCGTGAAGAGAGTGGCGCCGATGCATATCAGGATGATGGTGCGGAAGCCTGCTGCCTTGTCACGGAACTCTCGCTCGGCGCCTATGAGGCCCCCAATGAGCACGGCCAGCAGCAGCTTGATCACATCGTCGAGGACCAGTGTCACAGTCAGCCACCTCCGGGGTCTGTTCGACAACGGCGATCTCACATCACGTGTCGGAGACGACAAGCAGACTCGCTGGCCGCCCTGCCCAGGACTCACCCCCGGCAATCCTGGGTTCCTCCTGCCGCTACGAATGCGGCGTCGGACCAATCAATCCGACACTCAAGACGCACGAAGTCAGTTCCTGGCACCCGGCGAATCCGAGTCCGATCCTTCAGTACTCGTAGCGACTGCCACCGATGAACTCCCTCAAGAGGGAATCCGACGGGACCACCGAGTCGTCCAGTGCGGGCGTCACGGCCTTCAGAAGCTGATGCACCCGTTCGGCCCGAAGGAAGGCATCGTGGCGGTGGGGGTCCCCCTTGTACTGCCCGGCCCACTTCTCGAAATCGGCGATCAGCTTGGGCCTCACTATGGGAAGCTCGTAGGGCAGTGCACTGTTGATGATGTAGTCGGCAGTGCCAATGTAGGGGATGATATTGCGCAGCTCGCTCCCCCGCACGTAGTGCCAGTGTTCCAGCGTACGCTGAGGGTCGTAGCTGCGGAAGACGGCATCGCGCAGCATGCGTCGCATCAGCCGTAGATCGGTCCAACGGATGAACTTCCCGTCCGGGCCCTTCATCTGAAGCAGCGTCTCGATGTACAGCTTGCACTTTCGCTCACCCGGGATCCCTTCCGTCATCGGGCCATACAATCCGTGCAGGCTGTCGATCAGAATGATGTCCGTGGGTTCGATCCGCATGGGCGTCGCCTCGAGTCGGCGCGTCCCGGTCTTGAAGTCATAGGACGGGGTCAGTACCTCTTCTCCCCTAATCAGATGATCGACGTGCTCGTTGATCAGGGGTAGATCCAGGGCCTGAGGGGTTTCGAAGTCGTAGTCTCCGTACTCATCCCGGGGATGCATGGCCAGATCGAAGAAGTAGTTATCCACGTTCAGGGCTACCAGCCCCAGCCCCTCCCGCTCGAGTTTCTGGCCCAGCTTGATGGTCGTGGTCGTCTTGCCGGACGATGACGGCCCGGCGATGATGACCACCCTGACGTCATCGCGCCGCTCCAAGACCAGATCGGCTGCTGCGGTCACGTCCTCCTCGTAGGCCGCATCGCTCTCCGAGATGATCTGAGGTAGCTCGCCCCTGGCAATCCTGGCATTCAAGCGATCTACCGTGTTGAGGTCGTGATCCACAGCCCACGAGAGCACGTGCCAGATCTTCCGATACGGGATGTTTCCCGACGTCCTGTGTGACCCGGTAGTCTTCTCCGCCCTTCCCCTGGCTCGCTCGTCACGATACAGGATGTAGGCCTTGGCCAGCTTCACGTGGCCATTCTCGATGAGAACCGCCTCCACCGTGTCCTGTATCTCCTCAACGCTGGGGATGCGCCCCGGGGGGAGTGTTTCCGCCAGAATGGCAACGACCTGCTCGGTCATCTCCTCAGCCAGCGCCCTGTCACGCTCGCCGATGGCCACCAATGCCCGGTAGATCGCGTTGACGATGCGCTCAGGATTGAAGGGCACCACAGCACCACTACGCTTGATCACCTGCTCGATCTTGTGGCTCATTTGGTCCTCCTGGAAGGCCTAGAGTCACCTGACATGGTGTATACATCTGGATTATAACACCAAGTGCGGAGCCCCGCAAGAGCCTGCGCGGAAGAAGCCAGTCCATGCTGCCGGGCCTCCTTGATCAGCGCGCTAGGCGGGCCGCATGCTATCAGGTCAGTCTACCCCCAGATCCACCTGGCAACTCCATACAACAGTCCACATCTGGTCCGATGTCTAGCCCTCGATCTGACCCCTGCGTTCCAGCAAGATGGCCTCCGCCGGGCAGACGGTCACACAGAGCCCGCAGCCGTAGCAGGCGTCGGGATCGTAGCGCACGCGGTCATTCTCCCAGAGGCGTACCCCGAAGACGCAGCGATCCACGCAGTCGCCGCAGTGGGTGCAGGCATTCATGTCCGTCACCGCGACGTAGTCCGAATGAGCGATCAGATCGTCGCGACCGTAGAGCTTGAGGAACTGGAGATCGTGGCAGCAACAGGAGCAGCAACTGCATACTGCGAAGACTTGCTGCTTGGGGTTGTAGATAGTGAGGTGCACCAGCCCGTGCTCGTTGGCCACACGCAGAACGCCGGCGGCCTCTTCGAGAGTGACGCGGCGCCCTCGGCCCTCGGCGATGTATGCTTCCGCCGCTTCGTCGATGAGCAGACAGACCTCAATGGGATTGTCGCAGCGCCCGTAGCGGGTACGGCACTCGCAGTCGGTCAGCGCCACAGACCTGGCCTCGCGCAGGATCTCCAGAACCTGCTCTCCGGGCAGCACCCACTGCTGAGTGGAAAGCGATTCCCGGACCGGGATGACCCTGGATGAAGTCGGAATCCTTCCCTGGTGCAGCCAGCGGTCATACCTGGCCAGTCGCTCATCCAGGTAGGCATCCCCTCCGCCATCGCTCACTTCGGTCCCCATACACCACCTCCGCGAAACTCGATGCCCGGTGAATCCCTAGCGCCCCCGTTTGCCTCGGATAGCCAGGACTTCCTCGCGCTCCTGGCCCTTGAGGTCCCTGATGGCATAGAGCGTGATCGTCGAAGGCACCCCCCTGGCTCGCAGGTCCTTGACGTAGGCCACGACCTTCCCCTTGGACCCGCGCATGTTGTCCTTCAGTGCCCAGCCCACGCCTTTCTGCACCAGGTCTTCCTCGTCCCAGATCAGGTTTTCACACAGGCGCAGAACGTCGTCGACGTATTCGCCGCTGGCTCCCGCCTTGCGCGTGAAGGCGACGACGCTGGCTCGACGCTTCCAGAGGTTGTCGGAGTGGTTCCACTTGGTCAGCAGTCGCAAGAGCGCATCGCGGTGACGAGGGAGAAGCGGCTGCAGTACGTAGACGCAGAAGCCGTCGGTCGAACCCCACCCATGGAACTGGCCAACGCAGCGGTCGAGGTACGCGAAATGCTCCGGCCCGAGACATTCAGTGGAGATCGCCAACAGGTGGTTCCCCACGCTGGCCTGCTCCGAGATGCCGGCTTTGAAGAACTCCTCGGCCAGGTGCAACCGCGCGTCGAGACCCAACCCCTTGAGAGAGTCACGGAAGCTACGGATTACCGCGTGTGTCTCCGCCGCCCTCAGGCCATAGGAGGTGTAGTCCGGGTTCTTGTCGTAGTAGTGCGTCGCGGTGGCCCAGCCCGGGACGGCCCGCTCCTCCAGTGCTCGAATGATCTCTTGGCGCAGATCCTCCGCCTTCGCAAGGCTGTCTTCACTCAGAGAGAGTCCGCTCATCACAGTCTGCCTCCCCGAAGCAACCCTCTAACCACTCGCAGAGCATTGCCACAGCGCATTAAACGGTCAAGGCCTCGGAAAGCACGATCGCCTACCTCTTGACGAGTTCCGCCACATCCGCCCCGAGAGTCAGTCGAAAGCGGTAGGGCGGCAGGCATCATCGAGCTGGGCCCGAACCTCGGACAGATGCACCTCGTTGGTGCGAAAGGACGAGAGGGTTGGCAGATCGTCGAAACTGAAGAAGCCCACGGCGGCGGTCTCCTCGCTCGCGTGTGCCTCGCCGCCGGTGATCTCGCACCGGTAGACGAGCTTGTACGCATGGTAGAACGAGAGTGGTTCACCGCCCCGGTTAGCATCGTAGACGCCTACCACCCGGCGTGGAATCACCTCGAAGCCGCTCTCTTCCCACACCTCCCTGGCGACTGCCCTGGATGGGTACTCCCCGACGTCGGCCCAGCCTCCCGGCATGCACCAGCGCCCATCCGCCCGTTCCTGGACCAGCAGAATCCGACCGTCGCGTACGACCGCGCCGCGCACGTCGATCTTCGGCGTGGCGTACCCAGGCTGCAGGAGGAAGTTCTCCACCAGCGGCTCACGCTCCTGCGCGGTGTGCGCCTCCACCATCTCGGCGGCGATCTCCATCAGACGGCGAAGCCGCTCCATCTCGAAGCGGTTCTCGCTGAAGGTGAGGCCAGTCTGGGCGAGAGCCTGGATCTCCCGAGCCCACTCGAGCCAGCGAGGCTGATCGGTTGGTGTCATCGATGGGTTACCCCCCAACTGTACGGTGGTCCCTGGACAAAGGCGTCCACGAGATGACCGACATCTTCGAGACCCATTATAGCTGCGATCGGGAGGACGTTCAAGCCAGGGAGGGGCTCAGGGTGCACGCAACTCCTATCCGGTAGATGAGGCGAATCCAGTGAGCTGGCCGAGCGTCGGTCTCGACGGATCCGCAACGCCTGACGCTCAACGCCAGACATCCCTGGCGCAAGGACTCGCTTGAGAAATGGGTTCCGAGATGCGCGGTGGAGCGAATCTCATGGTTGGAGAGCCCACCGGGGACGCTCTCTCTGTTCTGGCCCACCTTGCCTATGAGGAAGGGGTACCTGCCCAACGAGCGATGTGCGCAGAGGGAATTCACAAACAAGCTGCCAAGCCTCAGATTCAAGAACCGAGGCCGCTCCCGGGCCATATTCCAGCCCGGAGGGCTTCCCCCTTTCAGCCGGTTGCTTCAGCAACCGGCACGAGCCCGGCGAGTGGTCCTTCTCGAGGCTGAAGCCTCACACACCGGCAGCGAGACCCCTCCAGGCGCAAACATGCTCGAGGCCGAAAGAGCGAAACCCCTTCGGGGCTGAATGACCAACTGGCAGAGACTTGCTGTCTCAATCGTTCGGCTCAGTGACAACCCCTTTGCCAACCCGGCAGGCACACATCAGGCTCCGCGACCTTCGGAATGGGTGAAAAGCAGCCTTGGAGACCGTTCGCGTGGGCCAAGATCCCCTCAGAGCCCGGCTCTCTGACAACCTCTGCGTGCACCCGGGGCCCGCACCGATTGAGGAATGCATGGTCAGAGCCACGTCTCACTTCTCGTAGACCCACTCCTCGAAGAGCGAGGTCAGGTCGCACTGGCAGTGGCTCTCGGCCAGATCCCTGAACGCCTCGCCGGTGCCGATCCCCCACTTGTGCGTCTCATAGTAATCGCGCAGGAACGCGTCGAACGTCTCCTGCCCCATCTTATCGGCCAACGCCGTCATGAATAACGGGCCGCGACCGTAGACGATGGCGCCATACTCCTTCCCTGAGTAGCCCTCTGTCGGCAGACCGATGGGAATGTCGGCCCGGTCGACGCGATCCCAACGCTCATACCACGAGTCGCGGTAGCCCTGTTCCGCGCCTGCTCCACCCACGTCGAAGAAGTGGTGCCCGGTCGCATACTGCACCACCGCCTCGTCGACCCACGGTTCATCGACTTGGTCGTTGCCCACGACGTTGTAGAACCACTGATGGGCAACCTCGTGGACCACCGTTCCCGGCAGCATCATCGGGACGGGCACTCCCCGGACCTCACCGTTCAGGTCGAAGAGCCGAAGGCTTATAGCCACCGTGCCGGGATACTCCATGCCCAGCGCCTGCATCGGCGAACTCACCAGATCGAACTCCGTATAGGGATAGGGACCGAACCGGGAACTGAAGGTCTTGAGAGAGCCCACGGCGTGCTCCATGGCCAGCTTTGCCCCTTCCGCTCCCTCTTTGAAGGCGTAGACGTTGACCGTCGTCTCCCCCACCTTCTGACTGGAAGCAGTATAACGATCGCTCGCCGCGATGTAGAACCCGCGCGCCGGCCCTGCCGCGATGGTTATGACCTGCTTGCCTCCCTTTCGCGCGCTGTCCACGGTCATCCCCGTTGCCACCACCACCAGCCCAGGCGGTGCCGTCACGCGCACCAGATAGAAGCTCGCATCGTAGTAGCTAACGTCCGCGTGCGGGGACGGAATCTCCACGTTCCACCCCTCATCGTCGTACACGGGGATCACGGGATAGAATTCGTTCAACGTAAGCGCACCGTCGAAGTACCCAAACAGACCGTAGTTGCCGCCCATGTCGTCGGGCACTCGCACCTCGAAATCCATCTCGACGAGCACTCGCTCCCCGGGCTGAAGGGGCGGGTCCTGGGGCACGCGCATGGCACTGCTCGCCAGTTCGTAGACTGGCTCGATCTGCTGACCATCGACTTCGACGTCTGACACGGTCACGCCGCCGCCGAAGATGTTCGGATAGGTGCGGAAGTACACCTCATCGAGAGGCACTGCCTCCCGGTTGGTGTAGCACACTTCCTCGTGTCCCTGCAGAATCTGGAGATCGCTGAGTATCTCCAGATCCATCCGGTACACAGTCGCACCCGGCAAGTCATCCAGAACCGCCTGCTCCTTCTCAACCAGGCCTTCGCGGAACACGGCGCGATCATCCCAGACAGCGTCGCACGGCGAGGCCGCAACGAGCGTCGAGGCTGCGACAGCCGCTTCCTCAGATCCGGCGGAGGGAATCGTCCCTCGAACGCCGCACGCAACCGACGACAGGACAACCGCCAACGCAAGAGCCACTTTCACCCTCATTCGTGCCTCCTCTACTCTGGACGCTGCTCATGATCAGGCGAACCACTATCCTCGTCCGGTCTTGCCGACACCCCCGTGACCACCCTCGACGATCGGATCATCGCGCCTGCAGTTCAAACGCCCCGATGTCGCCGGGAGTCGCTGCGTGTTCGGGACCAACGGGGCGCGACTCGCCCCGTTGGTCGGTGGCGACGACGCACCCCTCGGCCGGCACCTCGTCGATGGCAGGGCTGCCCGGCAGCAGGGCATGCGTGAAGGTGCCCCCTCCGTTGTCCCCCAACGGACCCAGCATCGGATCACCGGAGTAGTCCGAAGGCACGCTCCCATCCGCCACCAGGCTGTATCTGTTGACCCCGATCGTGCCCTTTCCGCGATAGTCACCCTCACCACCGATGCGGCAGTCGACGCCGTCGTTCCCCGCCACGATGGTGTTCACGATATCCAGCTCGCCTCGCACGTAGATGCCGCTGCCTGTGCGCTTGTTCTCGTTAGCTGCGACGGTGCAATTGATCAGTCTCACGGTGCCCATTATGGCAATGCCACTGCCGTACCTTGTGATACTATTGCCGCTCACCGTGCAATTGGTCATCGCCACCGTGCTTTCGCAAGACACGAACAGACCGCCGCCGTGCTTCAGGCCTCGGTTCCCACTGATCGTGCTCCCCTCGATCGACATGTCTCCCCGGAATCCGTTCTTGATCCCGCCGCCGGAACCGCACTCGTACCCGGGAGGGGCCTTTCGGTCGGCGAAGTTGTCTGCGATGGTGCAATCCAAGATCGTCATCGAACCCTGGTTGAACACGCCGCCTGCGTCGTTGCTGCTGTTGGCAGAAACGACGCAATCCTTCAGCTTCAGACGACCGAAGCTGCAGACGCCACCTCCCGATCGTGGGTAGTCGTGCGGATGGCCGTGCCGGATTGACATGCCGGTGATGGTGACGTCTGCGCCTTCGGGTATGAGGAACACACGATCCGGTGAGCCCTCCAATGCTGAGTGAGCCTGGACTATCGTTCTGCCTGCACCCTGACCACGGATCGTCACGCTCTTCGCCAGGGTGATGCCTGCCTCTGTGTGAATACCCTCGCTGACGACGATGCTGTCGCCATCGGCTGTGCCAGCATCGTCGATGGCCTCCTGGATGGTGACAAACTCCCGACTGCCAACGCGTATCTTGGCACTGTCGGGTTCAGGAGTAGCAGTAGGCTCTGGCACTGGAGTCGCCGGCAGCGCCGGAGTGGGCGTCGGTGGAATGGCTCTCTGACACCCGGCCGACATCACCAGAATGAACAGTAGCGCCAGAGCCCGGAATCCTCGTCTCATCAGGCAAAGCCTCCATTCGTGAAGCCAGTCCCACGCCAGCCTTGTATGGAATCGGCCGCGCACCCCGTGTCCCTCACGTGCTCCGCAGTGCCGTCGAGGCTCCCGCCTACTTCGTTCTCACCAGGCGAAAGCCTCCGCCAGGGTACTTCGACCCATCCGCGCCCCGACGCGTCACCCGCAGGGTTTCCGCCTCCTCCTGCGGACTGCCGCCACGCTTGACTCGATCCGCGTCGGAAACGTGGATGCTCCGACCCGATGACGGGCCAGTGGGGTCGACCTCCGGCGATGACTCGTAGTAGTCCTCTCGATACCAGTCCCAGCACCACTCCCACACCTGCCCGCTCATGTCGAAGATGCCCAGCTCGTTGGGCTCCTTCTGCCCCACCGAGTGGAGTCTCCCCCCGGAATTGGCGACGTACCACGCCACCTCTACCGGATCATCACTGCCCGAGTACAGGTAGCCCCGGCTCTCGTTCCCGCCCCTGGCGGCGAACTCCCATTCCGCCTCCGTCGGCAGCCGGTATCCGTTGGCCGAGAAGTCACACTTGGTCACCTTCCCTTTCCCGCTGTAGCAGGGAGTGAGCCCATGCTTCTCGCTCAGCCAATTGCAGTACCGCACCACATCATTCCAGGTGAGCCCACTCACGGGGCTGTCCCAAGGTTCGCCCTCATCCGGCACGGACCCTCTGACGCCCGGAACGTCATTGCCGTACCTCTCCCAGCACTCGTAAGTAACCAGGTACTTGGCCACGTAGAGATCCCGGCTGATGGTCACTGTGTGCACAGGCATCTCGTCCCAGTTCCACGATGAGGAGCCCATCTCGAAGACGCCTGCGTCGACCAATACCATCTCTGGCAACGGGGGAGGTTCCGTAGTGGGGGTGACGGTCGGAAGCGGGGAACAGCTCACCAGAAGTACAAGCGTACCGATCATCAGAATCAGTGCTGCCGTGGATCTCATCTGCCTGCTCCTTATCAGATCGTCAGTGTTGCCTTTCGGCGTCGCCGAATCGCCTGCTCCAGCAAACACCGCTGCCATTCCCTTCGGGCGCTCGAATGCCGCCGCCGGTTATCAGCGCGGGAGCTCCTGTTGACGTTCACGGCTTGCTCTCCACCAGCACCGATCGCGGAGCCCGTCTCCGGGGCGCCTATCGAGAAGGAGCAGCGCCAGGCCTGCGCAGGATCCTACCGAGGTGTGTTGAGGGATCACAGCCGGTGGGAGAAGCGGAGGCAGATTCACACCAGAAGCACTCGCCACAAAGCCCACGGAATCGCCTCTGCATCACGTAGCCTGGGGATTCCGTCCGTTCCGTTCCCCAGGATCCAAGACTCTCCTACAAACTCCTACTCAGCAAGAGCGATGGGGGTTCACCCGAGGACAGAATGCTCTGCACAAAAAAGGATGCCCCCTTGTTTGCCGGGAAGGAGGAATGCTGATGGGCAATTGGGGGCGTCGGACCCCACAGAGGTACCCCGACAGCATTTGGTCCAGGCAAGCAAAGGGGCTCGTCTACTCGCTATGTTTGCAGTATACAGCACCAGACCCCGCGATGCATCGGGCATTCGGCCGATTTCCGGATTGGCCAAGTGGCCAATCTTTGCCCTCATCAACCGTGACACTGCGGCTCGGCGAGGCCCTGCCTCTGACGGGATCCGACACGGGTGCGTCCGCCCGGCCCAGGGCACGCGCTTGGACACGACTCCATGGGAGCGACTTTGCATACGGGGGAGACAACAGTAACGAGGTACATACCTCAGCGCCAGACGAGCAACCTGTCCAGAACGGAAGGATTCGACCGGCTCGCCGTCATCACTCAGGCAGGCCGGGATCGTAACAGATCCACCGCGCATCCTCTCTACAGCGCACGCTGATAGATGCGGTGCGTCTTGTAGAAGTCGACGCCCAGGGCCTTCATCTCCCTCATCATCCGGACGTTCTGCTCGTTGACCTGGACAAGATCTGCATGTAGAAAGGCCCGCTCCTTGATGATCTCGTACATCTCCGCGTACATAACCGCGCTCACGCCCAGTCCCTGGTACTGCGGGAGAATCCCGCCGCCGTTCAGATCCACCCACCGAGTACGCCTAGACTCCCAGAGCAGCAGCGCCCACCCGAAGGGATAGAGTCGCCCCTTGCACCGGCGCAACGCGGCCGAGATGTTTGGGAAGCCCAGGGCGAAGCCGACGATCTGATCCCCCTTCACCACGATCTTGACCAGGTCCGGGTGGGTCATCTCGATCAGACGGTCGGAGATCCTCTCAGCATCTTTCCCGGTGATGGGGATGAACTCGCGGTTCTCCGAGAAGGCCGCGTTGTACGCTTCGATGATCTTGGGAGCCAGGGCCCGCAGTTCGCCCTTGTTTCGCAAGTGCAGCGTGTGGAATCCGCGTCGCTCCTTCATCCGCTCCGCTACGCGCAGGATACGCTCCGGCATCCGGTAGTCCCCGGCTATGTAGCCCGAGTAATAGTCGGTCTGCTTGCGGAATCCCGAATCCTTGACCAGCTCATCGTAGTACGGGAGGTTGTAGCTGATGCCCATCGCCGGACGATGGTCGAAACCCTTGACCAGGATCCCCAGGCCGTCCCCCGGTAGAAGCCCATCAGGCCCGCTGATCTCCATCAGTCCTCGGCCGCGGGCCCAGTCGAAGGCAGCCGAGAAGAGAGCCCTCGCCACATCGATATCCTCCACCGACTCGAAGAGGTAGAAGAAGGCCCCCTGGCGGTTTCGATACGCGTTGCGCCTTCGAGGTTCCAGCACGGCGAGACGACCCACGATCTGGCCCCCGTCCCCCAGTGCCAGGAAGAAGTCAGCGTCAGAATGGCGATAGAATGGGTGACGTTCTCGGTTCAACTGCTTGCGCGCGCTCGACACCAGAGGAGGTACCCAGTGGGCGGAATCGCAGTACAGGCGAAAGGGGAATCGGACGAAGCGTTCCACGTCCTTGGAATCGCCGGTATCCACCGTGTGGATCTCTATCATGCGCCACCGCCTCCGCTTGTAGAACCAGCACTCGGCTGGCAATCGTCTGCTGCTTGAGCCGCTCCGTCAGCCATTGCCTGGGGTCAAGACGGGCCCGATCTGCAGCAGTGCACTTGGGGGAACCGACTCCGCACCTACGCCGGCCCGATGGTCGAGAGTGTCCCCGAGCAAGATCAAGGGCGATGCCGGCCCAGATCCTCACCGTCAGATCGCACTGGCGTGCACTCCCACTACCGATGCGCGGGCCACACTCACCGATCGAACGCGGCACAGCGCCTGACTATCCGTCCTCACTCAACGTGCGCGAACCGTACCTTGTTCACCTCCTCGTACAGGCCTCGAAGACTACCGTAGATTCGGCGATAGGCCTGATAGAGAACGTCGTAAACCTCTGCGTTCCGGGCCTCCGGCTCGTAGTGCTGCTCCGCGCGGATCACGTCCTTGAGCGCCCCAAAGCCGGGGTAGACTCCCAGCCCAACCGCCGTGGTAAGCGCGGCGCCGACCGCGCCGGCCTCTTGAGGATTGGCCACGGTCTCTACTCTTCGCCTGGTTACGTCGGCGATGATCTGCATCCATGGAGCGCCCTTCGCACCACCACCGATCACGCGCAACCTCGGCAGCGGGAACCCGAAGGTCTTCTCCACGATATCGATGATCCAGCGCAGATTGTAGGCCACGCCCTCGTAGATCGCGCGCAGCATGTGCTCGCGGGAGTGATCGGCACTCAGGTTGAAGACCGTGGAACGCACCCACGTATCTGCGATTGGGGCCCGCTCTCCGTACATCCAGGGAGTGCAGACCAGGTAGTCGGACCCGGGCGGTATGCGCTCCACGTCGCGGTCCATCAGCGCGTAGACGTTGGGAATGCTGGGATCCGCTTGCTCGTGGCGATAGAACTGATCCGCGACCCACTTGAGGCACGCTCCCGCCGTCTCCATCTCCGCGAAGAGCATAGCCTTGTCGGGAATCGCCGACTGAATGGTGACAACACCCTGGCGGCCCGTCGGCGTCTTGGCCGTGGTGACGCCCACCCAGCCCGAGGTTCCCAGGTAGATGTGACCGTCTCCCTCTCCCACCGCCCCCGATCCCACCACAGCAGCCGGTGCGTCTCCTCCGCCCCCGAAGACGGGCGTTCCCTGCAGCAATCCGCACTGCTTGGCGGCCTCCGCCGTCAGGCCACCCACCCGATCGATGGAGCGCACCAATTCAGGAAACTTGTCCGTATCCAGGCCGATGTAGCGGAAGATCCATTTCAGCCACTCCTTCTTCTTCAGGTCCAGCCCGAAGGCCGACGCCGAGGACCACTCGAAGACCATCCGCCCGGTGGCTCTGTACGTGAGGTAGCCGTTGGCATCCAGAAAACAAGTCATGCCCCGGTATACGTGCGGCTCCTTCTCCTTGAGCCAGAGGAGTTTGGGCAGACCGTCCTTGCCGGAGAGTTCCGACCCGGCTACGGTTGCGAAGGCCCGAGGTCCCAGGAACCGGGCCATGATTCGCCTGGCATGCTCGGGAGCCCGCCCGTCTAGCCAGATGATAGCTCGCCGGAGAGGCTGCTGTCTATCGTCTGACCCTGCTCCGGTTCTCCCCATCGGCACTATGCCCAGCATCTGAGTGCTGAAAGCTACCGCCAGGACGTCACCGGGTGTGGCTCCCGCCAAACTCAGGGTCTGACGCGTAGTAGAGGCGACGGCGTTCCACCAGTCTTCTGGCTCCTGTTCGGCCCAGTCAGGACGGGGATAGTGGATCGGGTAGGCCCGAAAGGCGCTGGCGTGGATCCTCCCCTCTGTGTCCACCAGTACGGCCTTGTTGCCGCCCGTCCCCACATCGTGAGCCAGAATGTAGCGAGCCATGCTTCGCCTCCCGTGACGTCTGGTAGCTGCCAGCGATGAAAAGAGCACTTGCGACGAAAGGGCGCTATGAGCTTGAGAGGAATCCGTGTCCCGACTGCACAGCACCATACCGGTCACTCCGGCGCCTCCCCTCCGCACCGATGATACCACATCCTCATCCAGGTTTCAACCCTCGGCGTTGGATCTCACCCCCTCCTATCACCCTGAGCACGGCGAAGAATCCCAACGGCCTCCGTCATCCTGAGCGCAGCGAAGGATCTGAGCGTCTGCGGTCATTCTGAGCCGGAGCACAGCGCAGGCGAAGAATCTCATGCCGCCCCTTGCCTGCAGCCAACCAAGCCGGGGCAGGTCTCGGACCTGCCCCGGCGCAGCGAGGGCGCGGTAGCATCTGAACACGCGCCCACCCCACATAGAAATCGGGCGCCGAGTGTGGTATAATGCGCATGAAGAACACTGCCCTCGTCGCGCCGTCGATGTCACCGGCCGCAGCAGGCCCACAACACGATGCTCTTCCCGCCCGCGCTTCGCGAGCATCCAGATGATCATGTCCGTGTGCATGGAGGTAGACCCATGACCAACCCAACCGCCTCGCCGAGCAGGGCAGCTCTCACCATCCGGCGGACCGCCAAGGCCTGGAGCCTTCTGAGCATCGCCTTCCTGCTCCTGATGTTCATCGGCGAGGTCCTGCACCCCACGACGGCGCAGTTGCCCACGCTCGAGGAGGGGATCGCGATGCTCTTCTTCCCCATCGGCGTCTGCCTGGGCATGATTCTCGCCTGGCGGCGCGAGGCCCTGGGTGGGACCATCACCGTTGCCAGCATCGTGGCCTTCTACCTGTGGATGCTCATTCTGAGAGGCTACTTCCCGCGAGGCCCTTATTTCCTGCTCGTCGCAGCGCCGGGACTCCTGTTTCTCGCCTCCTGGGCGATCGCTGAGCGCGCTCAGTCAGGCCCGGCAGATCCAGAATAGACCATGGACCCGGTGCACAAGGTACATCGACACTGGCCGGAACGGTCTGCGAAGAGAGTGCAGAGGTTATCACTCGGAGGATCCATCATGGAGAAGAGGAGACTGGGCCGCACGGGGCACCTGAGTACGGTGGTGATCCTGGGAGGGGCGGCCTTTGGGAAGGTGTCACAGCCAGAGGCCGACGAGGGCATGAGGCTGGCCCTAGAGCACGGCGTGAACCACATCGATGTGGCGCCCACCTACGGGGACGCCGAACTGCGCCTGGCGCCGTGGGTCGAGAGGATGCGGGACAGGTTCTTCCTGGGCTGCAAGACCGGCAAGCGTGACCGAAGAGGCGCCGAGGAGGAATTGCGCCACTCGCTGGAGCGGCTGCGCACCGATAGCCTCGACCTCTACCAGCTTCATTCGGTCACCAGCCTGGATGAGCTAGACGCAGCCCTGGGGCCTGCGGGCGCACTGGAAGCATTCCTGGATGCTCGGGAGCAGGGCCTGACCCGCTACATAGGAATCACCAGTCACGGCACGCAAGCGCCGGTCGTCCTCCAGGAAGCGCTGCACCGATTCGACTTCGACACCGTCTTGTTCCCGCTCAACTTCGTGCAGTACCACGATGACGAGTACCGGCACAACACGGAGTCACTCCTGGCCTTGACCACCGAGCGCGACGTGGGCGTGATGTGCATCAAGTCCATCGCCAAGCAACCCTGGGGCGACCGGGCGCACACCTACCACACCTGGTACGACCCCTTCGACGACCAGGAATCCGTCGACCGCGCGGTCCGGTTCGTGCTATCGCAGCCGGTCACGGGCATACCCCACGCGGCGGACTTGCGCCTGATGCCCAAGGTCCTCGACGCCGCGCAGCGCTTCACGCCCATGAGCCGGGAGGAACGGGAGGCGCTGATCGCGGAGGGGGAAAGCTACCGCTCCATATTCGAGGATTGATCGAGCAGAATGACCCAGGTGCCCGGCACCTTCTCTTCCCCTCAGATCCTTCGCCGCGAGGCTCCTGCATGCTGAGATTGGCACCTTACACTCGAACGGCGGACTTGATCGAGTGACACAATCAGTATCGCAGATCCGGGCAAACCTCGCGGAAAGGACTGCAGGCCGGGGTGCCTACCTCCGTTCCCGGTGACGGATTTCGGGCGCACTGTTGACACGATTGGCGCAGTGGTGTAATCTCCCACTTCGGCATCCCTGTTCACCAGCCGACTCGTCGCAACATGTTCGACACACGGGCTTCTGGTCCGCTGCTCTTATCCATGAGATTGCTCACCCGTTCCCCGGAGGTAGGACACATGCACGTCGTAGACATCCTGATGATCGGTCACTTCGCCAAGGACGTGCTGCTGGTGGATGGCGAGGGTGGCGTTGCCTCGGGCGGCGGAGTCTACTACGGAAGCGTAGCCCTGCGCCGCATGGGCCTGAAGGTGGCGATCGTCACTCGCCTGCACCCCGACGACTTCCCCCGCCTGGATGAGATCAGACAGGAAGGCGTAATGGTCTTCGCGACAGAGGCGCCCCAGACCTCTGGAATCGAGAACCGCTACGACTCCGCCGACATGGAGCGACGTATCTGCACGCCACTGGGCTTCGCCGGTCCGTTCAGCGCAGAGGAGATCCCCGATCTCTCCCCCAGAGTGTTCCTCGTCACCCCCATCATCGCCGGTGAGGTGGACCTCGCTCTACTGGAGTCCCTGGCGGCTTGCGGACCTGTTGCCCTCGACGTGCAGGGTTTCGTGCGTGTGCGGGAGGACGACCGGTTGGTCTTCCGACAGTGGCCCGAGATGGTCGAGGGCCTGGCCCAGGTGACCTACCTGAAGGTAGACCGCGCCGAGGCCGAACTCCTCACCGGGCTCTCGGATCTGCGGGCCGCAGCTCGTAAGCTGGGCAGCTACGGCCCTCGCGAGGTAGTTCTCACCCAGTCGTCGGGCATAACCGTCTGTGTTGATGACCAGATCTACGAGGCACCCTTTGCCCCACGATCGCTGGCCGGGCGCACCGGTCGCGGAGACACCTGCTTCGCCACCTACGTGGGCAAGCGTCTATCCTCATCACCTCAGGAGGCCTGCCGCTTCGCCGCCGCCGTCACCACGCTGAAGCAGGAGCTGCCTGGTCCCTGGCGCGGAACCATGGCCGAGGTCGACACCTTCCTTGCATCCATGTAGCAGGAGGTACCCACATGCAGCCCTCAACGCGCATCATCCTCTTCGTGATCGACGGACTGCGCCCCGATGCCCTGCAGCAGGCCTACACACCAGAGATCGACGAACTGATCGCAAGGGGATCCTTCACGTTGCGGGCCCGATCGGTCGAGCCCTCCATCACTCTGCCATGCCACGTTTCCATGTTCTTCGGCGTGCCACCGACGCGCCACGGAGTGCTCGACAATGTCTGGCTGTCTCCTCCTTCGCCCACCCAATCTCTGTTCGAAGTCGCGCACCGGGCCAATCTGACCACCGCCGCGTTCTACTCCTGGGAACCGCTCAGGGATCTGGCCCCTCCCGGAACGCTGGATATGGCCTACTTCCGGCGATACGACTCCCCGCAGGGGGATGCGGAGATGGAGATCGCCATTGCTGCCGCCGAGTACGTTGCTCGGGAGCGCCCGGCCCTCACGTTCGTCTACCTCGGGGCCACAGACGAGATTGCGCACGACCACGGCTGGATGTCCGAAGCCTACCTGCGGGCAGTCTCCAGGGCCGATGGGATTGTCGGCCTTGTCCTCCGATCGTCTCGCATCTCCGGGAACGTGGCTGATACGGTTTGTCTCCTGACCGCCGACCATGGGGGCCACGACTTCGGCCACTCTGCAGGTGAACCAGCTGACCTGACCATTCCGTGGCTGGTCAGCGGCCCAGGCATTCGTCAGGGCCACCAGATCGCGAGTTCCATCAGCATTGTGGACACAGCACCCACCGTGGCGCACGTGCTGGGTCTTCCCATACCCCCGCAGTGGACCGGGAAAGCGGTAACGGAGATCCTGATCCGGTAGGGGCCTTGGGCCGTCGAGAGCGGCTATCGGCGGACTCCGCGCTCCCCACACCAGGCCCGCGTCAACGGGTCGAGCACAACCATCCCACGAGCGCTCAACGCACCAAGTGAGCAGCGGGCCTCAGAGCGCTCCATGCTCGAGCCAAGGATCGAGAGCTTCTGGCTCAGATGGACACCTCCGTCGAGTCGCTCACCTCTTCCGCCGAGCGGTGCCCGAAGTCGGTTGACCGACAGTTGAGACCTCTGAACCTTCGCAGCCCTATTTGCCGAGGAGCAGTATTCCTGTACAATGTAGGTCTTCGTCGGCCGGTGGCCGTGTCCTCTGCACACATCTGGAACCGGAGGAATATGATACCCAAGAGGTGGCTGCAGCACATACGAACCGCATATCATGACTATCCCCGGCAGTTCTGGGTGCTCATCGCAGCCAGCTTCATCGACGTGCTCGGCGGCGCTCTGTTGTTTCCATTCTTCACGCTCTATCTCACCAGTAGATTCGGCGTAGGGATGACGGAGGTCGGAGCGCTGTTCGGGGCTTTCTCTCTCGGAGGCTTGCTCGGAGGCACCATCGGCGGCGCTATGACGGACCGCGTGGGACGCAAGGCCGTCTTGATCTTCGGGTTGGCCAGCTCCGCCGTAGGAGGACTGGCTATGGGGCTGGCTCAGTCATTCGGGCTCTTCTTCGGTATCGCCCTGGTGGTGGGTGTACTGGAGTCCGTCGCTCAGCCCGCCCGAGCGGCCATGGTCGCCGACCTGCTTCCAGAGGAGAAGCGCGCTCAGGGGTTCGGAATGCTCCGGGTGGCCAGCAACCTCGCAGTCGCCATTGGTCCGGCCATCGGTGGCCTGCTGGCCATGCGGTCGTATCTGCTCTTGTTCATCATCGACACGATCTCCAGCTTGATCACAGCCTGCATCATCGCGTTCCTGATGCGGGAGACCAAACCGCAAGCTGATCCAGACAAAGAGCCAGCCACGGTGACCGGAACTCTCAGCGGCTACGGCAAGGTGCTTCGGGACCGGTCCTACGTCTTGTTCCTGGGGGCTCGCATGCTGCTCGCGTTCGCGATGATGCAGTTGAACTCCTCGCTCTCGGTCTATCTGCGCGACACACACGGAGTCCCGGATCAAGGCTACGGATACCTGCTGGCCCTCAACGCGACGCTGGTTGTACTGTTCCAGTTCGCGATCGCTCGCCGTATCGAGGCATATCGCCCCCTGATGGTGATGGCGGCAGGCTCCCTGCTATATGCTATCGGATACGCCATGTACGGACTCGTTTCCGGCTACGTCGCCTTCATTGCCGCCATGGTCGTCATCACCACGGGCGAGATGCTGGTCGCCCCGACCTCACAAGCCCTCGCGGCCTCGTTCGCACCCGAGGACATGAGGGGCCGGTATATGGCTGCGTTTCAGTATGGCTGGATGATCCCGATGCTGGTGGGACCGCTGCTCTCCGGCCTGGTCATGGACAACACCGATCAACGCGTTCTATGGTACATCGTCGCAATGGTGGGATCTGTGGCCGCCTGCGCATTCGCCCTGTTGCAGCGGCGAGTCGCGACGGTGGCCGAGAGGACAGGAGACGTCCCCGAGCAAGAGTGACCCCGGCCACCACTCTTGCTCTCTCTGGCTACGATCAGGGCGACTCTGATCGACAGGCTCCGCAGGCGCGGCACCATCGCACTCGATTTGACAGGCCCATCGCCCTGTGGTATCATCTCGCCACAATCGAATACGCACGATGCTCTTATCCAGAGAGGCGGAGGGACCGGCCCTGTGAAGCCTCGGCAACCACTTCGAGCGAGTCAGTAGCTCGCCGATTACGGTGCCAATTCCGGCAGAGACTGTTCTGGAAGATGAGAGGAAGATCGCGCAGTGCTGCACTTTCGCCTCTTCTCAATCAGAAGGGGCTTCTTCTTTGTTCACAGGCAACCTCTGCTTCGGGCTACCTCCCTTCTCCTCACCCAGTATCGTCTGGCGAATACTCAACAACTCGGTCGGGCAGATCCCGCTCGCTGCCAGGCTAGTGCGTACTCCGGAGAGTCAACGGGTACGCTTCGCCGGATGGGGCATCGGCGAAGCGCCTCGTTCGAGGCAATAGCAGAGGAGAGACCCACACATGACCGGATTCGCAACCACAGCCGTTCACGGTCGGGAGGAGCGAGAGAAGCCGTATCACTCGCTGATCACTCCCGTATGCAGCAGTTCTACCTTCACCTTCAGGGACTCGGAAGACGTGCGCCGTATGCAGGAGGAGTATCTGGGCGGCAAATACCTCGAGCGCCAGGAGTACGGCCGCTACGGGAATCCCACCCAGTACGCCACAGAACAGCGACTAGCCGCCCTGGAGGGAGCGGAGGCAGCCATCCTCTCCGCGTCCGGAATGTACGCCATTACGTCTGCCCTGCTCGCTCTTCTGTCCGGCGGAGATCACATGATCTTGACCAACGATTGCTATCGGCGGACACGAGGATTCTGCTCGAGCTATCTCTCCCGATGGGGTATCGAGACGACCATCGTACCCCCCTGCGACGTCACCGCGGTGCAGAAGGCTCTGCAACCTAACACGAGAATCGTATTCACGGAGATCCCCACCAATCCCTGGCTCCGTGTCATCGATCTGGAAGCCTTGGTCGAGATTGCGCACGGGCAGGGCGTCAGGGTGATCGCAGACAGTACCCTCGCTACTCCCTACAACCTGCGTCCCTTGTCATTGGGCGTGGATCTGGTCATACACAGCGGCACCAAGTACCTGGGCGGTCACAACGATCTCCTGGCCGGCCTGATCGTCGGAGCGGAGCAACTGGTCAACGAGGTGCGCGAACTTCACTTCAACCTGGGAGGCGTCGTGGCACCTCAGGTTGCCTACAAGCTGCTTCGAGGCCTGAAGACCCTCGGACTCCGAGTCCAGCACCACAACACCGCCGGGATGGCCGTTGCCCGGTTCCTGGAGTCGCACCCCAAGATCAAGCGTGTGTACTACCCTGGACTGCCCAGCCACCCCGACCACGAAGTGGCCCGGCGTTCGATGAAGGGGTTTGGGGGGATGGTTTCCTTCGAGATAGATGGGAACATCGAGCGGACCAGCAGCTTCGTCGATGCGTTGCGGATACCATTCATTGGGCCCAGCTTCGGCGGCACCGAAGCACTAGTGATCCAACCGGCCGTCCAAACCTACTACGGGCTCAGCCCGGAGCAGCGAATGGCTCTAGGCATAACGGACCAACTGGTGCGCTATGCGGTCGGATTGGAGGATCCCGACGATCTGATCCAGGATCTGGCCCAGGCGTTGGACGGCATCCGATAGCCGACTCAATGGTCAACCGGAAAGGATAGGCCGGATGTAGACGGGCTGTTGGCCCAAGGGCCCGGAGGCTCACTACTCGGAAGGAACAGGGCTGGCGACGGGGCTTAGCTCTCTGCGCGTTCGTAAACCGCAGAAGAGACAGGAGCACACACATGATAGTCATGAAGTTCGGCGGCACGTCCGTCGGCGATGCCGGACTCATCGCAAACGTTGCGGGTATTGTGCGCGAGCACCATCAGCGCGGCGAGAGTATCGTGGTGGTCGCATCGGCCCTGGCCACGGTTACCAGCAGCATCATACAGGCGGCGCGGCTGGCGGCTCGTGGCGACCTCGGCGGGGCCAGAGAGGTGACTTCGCTCCTGCGGGACAGACACTACGCTGCGGCATCGGCCCTACTGAAGGACGGTCAGCGCGATGAGTTCGAAGCATACACCGAGCGTCGTCTCGATGAACTGGAACGCCACTGCGAGAGCTATGCCGTACTTGGGGAAGTGACCGTACGGAGCCTGGACCAGGTCGTTGGGATTGGCGAATCCCTCTCCGTGCGGCTGCTGGCAGGGGCTCTGCAGCGTCAGGCCGTCTCGGCTCAGCCCATCGATGCCACGGAACTGGTCGTGACCGATGACGCCTTCGGCAATGCCCGGCCTCTCACGGACGTAACACGACGGAAGACGAGGTCTCGCATCCTCCCTCTGGTCGAGGCAGGATGCATCCCGGTAGTCACCGGATACATCGCCGCGACTGAGCATGGGCATCCGACGACTCTGGGGCGCGGAGGAGGAGATTACTCGGCAGCCATAATCGGGGCTTGCCTCGACGCCACGGAGGTGTGGGTCTGGACTGACGTGGATGGCATCCTCACCGCTGATCCGGCTCTCGTACCCCAATCCCGCACCCTTGAGGCGTTGAGCTACGCCGAGGCGGCGGAACTGGCCTACCTGGGGGCCGACGTGCTGCATCCCAAGACCATTGGCCCTGTGGAGGAACACGGTATCCCCCTCCGCATCCGAAACAGCTTCCGCCCTTCGCACCCAGGAACACTGGTGGGGGACAAGCCGGGCGCACAGCGACGAACAGTCCCCGCGATCATATCGACCAAGGGGCTATGTCTGGTCGCGGTACAGGGTAACGGAGACGCATGGACTCCCCTCATCTCAGCACGAACTCTGACGCGGCTGGCTGAAGCAGCCATCGACGTGCTCATGTTCACCCAGTCATTCACCGAGCGCACTCTCAGCCTCGTCGTCCGTCAGAGCGATGTGGACCCCTGCCTGCGCACTCTTCGCAGAGAGTTCGAGCACGAACTGAATCAGGCACGCCTCTCCGCGGTCAGCGCTCGGGGCCACGTGGCGACCGTTTCGGTGGTTGGTGCGCCGGGAACCCCAGGTGCCACCGTGGTCCCTCAGGCCTTTCGAGCCCTCGGAAGCCACGGACTCCAGGTTCGGTGCGTCGCACAGGCATTCTCGGAGTACAACGTCTCCTTCGTCGTCTCCGAGAGCGACATGCCCCGAACGGTTCGGGTCCTTCATCGCGAGCTGGGCCTCGACCAGCTACCGCCAGACACCCAGCGGGCAAAGGCCTGATGTTGGGGCTACGGTTGCCGGCCGACCATCCCTGGCCTGCTTGGCCTCGCGTGTCGGGAAGGCACCGCAGAGGCTGCACCTCCATGGGCTTCATCCTTGCCGTGTGACGTCCTTCAACAGCACCGCACTCCAGGCAGCCACACCCACCGCACGGGAGCCCCTCACTGGCTCACCTGTAGCTCTCGTCCACACTCCTCCTATTGGTCGATCCGCGCTTCATCTCTCGCCCACACACCGAGCAGCCCTTCAAACAACTCCTGTTATATTTGAAAACTGTAATATACATCAAGCACTTTTTTCATCCTTCTGTAATCTGTCCGTGCTACAATGCGCATGTACTTGGATGGAGAGTCCGATTCTACGAGACAGATCAGGAGACCCCAACATGACAACATTCCTCACCATCGTCGCGCTCGGAGCTTGCTGGGTATTCCTCGGGGCAGCCCGTTGAGTTTCGCATCTCACGTTTGGCGATCGCTCGTCCCACTAGCCATTGACCTCCGCTTTCGCTCAGGGCGCCCATCCGGGGAGGATCCGCTGCCCCCTCGATGAGTGCCCTTCGCTCGCCCGATGACCACCCAGACCCACCGGGGATCCTGCCTCACCACCTCCCTTAGCCGTCGACTCCTTGCCTCCTCCGGCGCGCCGGTCTCCGCCTGGTGGTTCCGTGCCTCCCTCTTGCAGCTTCTTCGTGTTCTCAGGGCGATGCTGTGTCAATGCCCACAGCTAGGACCACGACGTACTGGCTCTGAGGCCCTTGCGAAGACTCACAGCCCGGGGGAGTCACATCATGGCGATTCGTGGCATTCTTACGATCATCTGCCCAGAAATCGAGCATAATGCCTGTACCGCATTCGACATCGGCGGGCCCACACCACACGACTTGCTTGCTCGTCCGGCGTACGACTGCGAAGAACGGCCATCCGTGGCCTCCGGTCCTCGGGTGATCACGAGAGTATCCTGATCCAGGGCCGCGATCACCGATGTTCCAGAGGCTATCGGTTGTCCCGGGATCGATCGCAGTCCGTCCGAGGTGAGAGGCATTGCCAGCCTCCAGCGTATCTGGTATAATGGTGGTGGACCTAGCCGTCGGCTGGACCAACACAACATGCTGGCGACGCCAAAGCCCGGCCTAGGCGGTCGCTGCGACGATGCATCCGTCAGCCGATAGCTTCGGTCTGGCGGGTTTCTTTGTGTGGGCAGGCTCGAATGATCCAGAACCCATCCAGGGAGACACACTGATGGAATAGCTGCCCCGAAATCACACCGTCGAGACTCGGGCGCTCCAGCGCCTGCCCGAGACGGCGCTCGCGTCCAACACGCCCTGCGTTCTTGCTACAAAGCCATCATCTCTACTCTGGATCCAGGGGTAGCCCTTCCGCAGGCAAAGGCCTCTGTGGGCCAGGCATCGGGCCGCCACGGATGACTCGCTCTCGCCCCGCAATCCGGTGCAAGCCAGAGAGAACCACGATGAGGAACGTCAGTGTACTGATAGTGGACGATAGCGAGAATCTGGCCAGGACCATGTCTCTGATCCTGACTCGCAAGGGCTGCTCGGTGGTCACTGCGAAGAACGCACCACAGTCAATCAGGCAACTTCGCCAGAAGCCTTTCGATATCGTGTTCATGGACATCAGACTGCCCCGGACGAGCGGTTCCGAGGCCTGGAGGCAGATCAAGGACATCAGACCTGAGACCGTGGTTGTCATGATGACGGCCTGTGCCTCGGATCGCCTGGTAGAGCAGGCACAACGCGAGGGTGCCGCCGGGGTCATTGAGAAGCCTCTGGACATTGACCGGATCGTAAACCTGGTCGACGAAGCAGGCAGATCGCGCCGCACAGAGTACTCTCTGGTGATAGACGACGACCCGTCCGTCCGCTTGGTGCTCAAGACAGTCTTGAGCACCAAGGGCTACGAGGTACGTGTCGCCTCTACCGGAATGGCGGGCATTGCTGCCGCCCGAGAGGCCGACTACGACCTGGTGCTCATTGATACCAGGCTGCCCTGCATGAACGGCCTGGAAGTCTATCTGGCTATCAAGCCGATCCTTCCCAGGGTCACGGTCATCATGATGACTGAGTACCGCTGCGAAGTGGACGATCTGGTGAGAAGGGCCCTCGTGCGAGGCGCGCACTCGTGCCTCTGCAAGCCCATGGGCATGGATCATGTAGCTTCCGTGATCGAGGAGATCCAGCACGGTACGTAACACCCCTCCGGATCAGCTCTCCGGAAAGGGCAGAGCCACGGGAGGACGAACAATGGAGAGCGGGCACGCCAATGGGCTCGGGGCCGAGCAGCGATGGTGGGACTCCCTCAGTGCGAAGCTGATGCTAGCGTTTCTCGTCCTCTCAATCATCCCCATGGCTGCTGCGGCCTCCTACACCCTGACCCAGTGCCAGGACGGGCTCTCCGACCTCGCCAACCAGAATCTGGTGGAACTGTCGCGCTCCACGGCCAACAGCATTGAGGGACTCCTGATTGAGAACCAATGGACTTCCGCCACACTCGCCGGGGAAGCGGTGGTGGTGCAATTCATGTCCGCCTCTGAGGGGGAACGCAAGACACTGCATCGACGGGTCTACCAGACGCTGCAGAACTTCGCCCACACGCATCCAGACTACGACGCTCCCGGTCTCCTGGACGCGAATGGTATCGTCGTCGCTTCCTTGGAAGAGACGTTGATGGGTGAGGATCGCTCGTTCCGTGACTACTTCCAGGAATCGATTCGGGGTCAATCCTACATCTCGAGCATGCTCGTTGGTCATCGAACTGGACGTGCAGGGGTCTTCCTCGCTCACCCGATTATCACCCCCGAGTCCGAGATCGTGGGCGTCAGCATCGTTTGGCTCAAGGGTCCTGTCATCCGAAGCATGATCGATGAAGTTACGGTGGGTGAGGAAGGCTTCGCGTACCTCATCGATCAGGACGGTGTTATCATAGCCCACCCTGATCGGAACCTGTGGTACAACAGTCTCACCGAAATCGATCAGGAAGCCAGCAGGACGTTCGCCTCCTCTCTCCGGTTTGGCACGGTCACGGGCTCTGACGCGCCGCTGCTTCCACGGAGTCTGGGTCTGGATGACTTGGCTGTCGAGCTTGCATCAGGCCAAACCTCCGGCACCCTCCGCTACTACTCGTCCTCTGACCAACAGGATCACATAGCGGGGTACACCC
>Ga0180432_10001319_pt1 | contig 39395 bp, 29 predicted proteins | sample SS_ome_10_FD_132414 | JGI IMG/M metagenome (GOLD analysis project Ga0180432, IMG submission 132414) | Hypersaline lake sediment archaeal communities from the Salton Sea, California, USA - SS_1_MS_2 metaG | ecosystem: Environmental > Aquatic > Non-marine Saline and Alkaline > Hypersaline >... | reverse complement strand
CTGTATTCATCGCACCTACAGGATACACCAAAGCACGCGCTTTTTCAATAGCGAATTGTCGCTATTGACATCGGAGGTTCACTTCGGCTATAATGAGGAGAGGAACCCCGGTAAACAAATACCGTCACGCGTTATAACTAGCCCGGCACGACGACCTCTACCTGCGTACCCTCGCCGGGGACACTGGAGACGCGCATCTCGCCGCCCAACAGCGAGGCCCGCTCTTTCATCCCGATGAGGCCAAAGCCGCCATCGTCACCGGACGGGTCTGGCAGGTTAGCCGGTAAAAGTCCCGCGCCATCGTCTTGCACCACCAGACGCACCCATTCTTCCTCAAAACTGAGGTGGACACTGACCTTGTGGGCCTGGGCGTGTCGCTGTACGTTGTTCAAGGCCTCCTGAGTAATGCGGAACAAGTTCAATTCTACGTCGGGAGATAGAGCGCGCTCCTCGCCAGAGATGGAGAAATGTAGGGCCAGGTCATTTTCCTCCCGCTCTTGTATCGCCACAACATAGCTGGCGACCGCTCCAACCAGCGTCACCCCCTCCAGCGTACGCGGGCGCAGTCCCCACACCGAGCGCCGCGCCTCTTGCAGACTGTGGCGAGCCAGGTCGCGGGCGCGTTGCAGCGCCTTGACCGCCTGTTCCGGGCGGCGCCGGGCCAACCGTTCCACGGCCTCCAGTTGGACGATGATGCCGGTCAGCCCTTGAGCCAGCGAGTCGTGAATCTCGCGCGCCATGCGGTTGCGCTCGTCCAGAATAGCCGCCTGGCGGCTGCGCCGGTAGAGGCGGGCGTTCTCCACCGCCAACCCCACTTGTCCGCCGATGGCCGAAAGAAGATCCACTTCGCCGTCGGTGAAGCAGCGGTCGCCCCGGGTGGCCACGCCCAAAGTGCCCACGACGCTCTCTTTGGCGCGCAGCGGCACGGCGGCGAATGAGCGCAGCCCCTCCTCGATGCTGGCCGGCAGCGGCCGGTGAGGGTGCTGCCCCACGTCTTCGATCAGCAAAGGATCGCCGCTCTGGGCCACCCAACCATCCAGCCCGGCGCCCACTTCCTGTTTCGCCACCTGACGCACAAACCAGGCGGAAAAGCCCCTGTGTGCACGCAGCCGCAGGGTCGTCTCCCCTTCGGCCAGCAGGTAGACCCAGGCAGTATCGGTCTCCATCACCTGTACGACGACGTCGAGGGCGTTGTTCAGCACATCGTCCAGCACCAGCGACTGGCTGATCGTCAACGACACCCGGTTGAGCGCCCGCAATGATTGTACTTGCTTCCGCAGCTCCTCGTCGGTCAGGCTGAAGAGGGCGGCGTTCTCCAGCGCCATGGCGGCGTGGTTGGCAAAGCTGGAAGCCAGCTCCAATTCGGAAGAGGTGTACCGGTATGGTTCTGACTTGTAGAGCAGCAGAACGGCCGGCGGCGCGTGTTTGGTGAGCAGCGGGATCGCCAGTACAGAGCGATGCCCCTCCGCGCGAGCGCGCCGGCGAAAGTCGGGGTATAGATGATCGCTCTCGATATCCGATACCTGTACCGGAGTTCGGCTGCGCAGAGCACGCATGGAGGGCGAGTTGGGCTCGGACGGCGCGATGCGCAGCCGGTTGACGTATTGATCCGACAACCCGCGACTGGCCCGGATGCGAAACTCTCCGGCCTGCTCGTCCAGAGCCACGACCGCGCAACGCTCGACGTTCAACAGCCGCCGAACCTGATCGAGGATGTTGTTGATCACCTCGGTCACGTCCAACGAGGCGACGACCGTCCGGCTGGTCTCTAGCAAAGTGGCCAGTTCCGCCAGGCGCTCCTCGATGCTCTGAGCCATGCCGGTGAGAGAGCGGGCCAGGTGTCCGATCTGATCCTGCCGCCCGGATAGCGGGGCGAGGCGCATCCCCTCCTCCAGGCACAACCGACCCTGGCGCCGCCCCACCAGCCGGCTGAATTCTGCCAAACGCTCCAGGGGGCGGATGACTTGGCGGGAGAGGGCCAGCCAGAATAGCAGGCCGACGACCAAGAATACGACGGTAGCCGCCAGCACGGCCCGGTGAAAAGTGCGCGAGGTGGCAAAGGCGGCCGCCGTGGGACGGCTGACGATGACGCCCCAACCCACGCTGGGCACGGGGACGTAGCTATACAGGGTTTCCACGCCATCTTTGGAAGGACAGATGAGGTTGCCTGAATGACCAGAGAGGACGGATTGGATCACGTGCGGCAGAACGGGGGTCATTTCGCTGAGAAGGAAAGAGGTATCGGGGTGCGCGATCACACGACCCGACGAATCCACGATCAATACCTGGAACTGCTCTTCGGGCCGATGTTCGCTAGAGATGGCCGCCAGGGTGTCCGACAGGCTTTGCAGGCGGATGTCCGTGGCCACGACGCCGAGGAACTCCCCCGCAGGACTGCGGACGGCTACGGCCGTGGTCGCCACGGGCTGCCTCGTCGGCGGGGAGACGAAGCCTTTGGAGACGACCGGACGGTCGGTGCGGAGAGCGGCCTGGAAGTAATCGCGAAAGTCCGACTTGAGGCCCAGCATAGAGCCGGGGCCGGTTGGATAGTGGTAGAGCATCACGCCGCCCGGCCCCAGGCGGGAGATCAGGCTGACGTCTGAGCGGGCGCGGGTCACGTCGGCAAAGAGCTCGACCATGTCCTCTCTGGCGACGGCGATCACGGCCGGATGCCGGGCCAGTTCGGCTACAGTTCGGAGGGCGTTGTTCAGCGCGGCGTCCGTCTCCAGGGCGATGGCGCGCGCCAGCGCGAGATCGGCGGCTTTGACGTCCCGCTCCAACCGCGCTTGAGCAAAAGAATCGAAAACTAGCGCGCCCGCGAGTACGGGAACTACGAGCAGCAGATACAGCGCCAGCAACTGAAGACCAAGGTCCCGTCGGACGGAGAACTTGACTCTCCCGCTCTCTTCCTGGTTGCCAGTTGCGATCTCCAAATCTCGGATCCGTAAATCCTAGTTTGCTTCCTCGACGAGTTGCTCGACCGAGACGACCGGGCCGTATTTCGCTTTCAACGCTTCCAGGCCCTTTCTCTGCTCGGCATAGACTTGGAACAACTTGGCTGGGATGTTCTCTTTTCCGTAAGCCTCTTCCTGTAGGTCAATTCGCGCCAGGATATTGTCCACGTAGAACGCGAACTGTCTGTCGTAGAGCTCTCGCGGGTACTCTTTGCCGATCCCGGCAAACAACCTGGCGAGGTCATCATATTGGGGGATGAACCCGATGGGTGTCTCAATCGCTTCGACGTCCCCGTGCGCCACCAGTTCGAGCCAGCCCAACCACACTTTTACGTCCCGCTTCTCACCGAGCAGTCCGTTCCCCTCTCCACCGCGCGCCTCGTGCGCCAGGAAATAGTTCAGCCCGGCCATGATGGGTTTGCTCTTTAACTTGTCAGAATTAAAAAAGAGAAATTGCGCGTCCATATAATCGGCCAGCGGGCCGGGGATGAACGGCTCGTTGGCCCAGGGCTGCCGCCGGACGCCCTTGGCTCCCACCTCCGTCGCCGTCGCCGCCGAAAGCACCGAGGCCCCGATGACGACGCCCTGGTCGGGATTCTTGGCGACCCAGACCGGGGGCATGGTGTCGCTATCCCGTCCGCTGTAGGTGATGACCTTGATCTCAACCCCGCGCGGGTCCTCGGCCGCGGCCTCGTTATAGTTGCCGATGAACGTGTTGTCCACCGTGCAGCGGGCGTTGGGGTTAGAGAGTGGAATGGGATTGCCGTTTTCGTCCGTCTTGCCCTCCCACCATTCACCCTGAAAGTTGAAGCCTCGCTTGGGATGTTCCTCGCCGTTACCGACCCAGTGCGGCACATCGTTCTCGTCAATCAACACGTTCGTCCAGATCACCTCCGCCCCTTCTTCTCGCAGGGCTTTCATCAGGTACGGGTCGTCCTTACGGTTCACGTCTCGGACGATGCCAAAGATGCCCTTTTCTGGATTGATGGCCCGCAGCGTTCCATCCTGGGCGATCCACAACTGCGCCAGGTCGTCGCCGACAAAGTCCGTGCCGGTCATGGCCGTCGTGGTCTTGCCACAACCGGAGGGCGCAGCTCCGGCAAAGTAGGTCGTCCTCCCGTCTCCCGCCAGACCCGTGATGAACATGTGCTCCGAGAGTTTGTCTTCCTTTTGATAATAGGTCGCCAGGTCAACTGCAAAGCGGTGGTTCCCTTTCTTCAGCAGCAGCGTGTTGCCGGCGTAGGTGCAGAACATGGAGAACGTCGTCAGCCAACTCCGGTCCATAAAGACCCGGGCATTCGGCAGATCCTCTGGCCGATTTGGCCCTTCGCTGTGGACGTTGTTCAAGAACAATCCCACGCGTTCAACCTCGGCGTCAAATTGATCGTAGACGTGCCGATATAGGATGTTGGCCGAGTGCATCACGTAGGTGGACGTGGTGATCTCCAGCGCGGGAATCGCGGCTTTGGCGCCGATCGGCCCCCGGCTGAAGAAACCCACGAGCAACGTCATCCCCCGGGCAATACCCGTCATGTAGGTTTTGATATAGTCGTATGCCTCGTCCCGAAGGATACTCTTGGCCAATACACTGGTTTTCTCGCCCTCGTTCACGATATAGTACGTTCGATCAATGATCCGCGCCTGTTCCTGGGCCAGGTCGAAGTGAATCGTGTGGTCTTTCATCGCCAGGGGGCGCTCTTCGCCTTTTTCAACACTCATCTCCCTGACCCGTCGAACGTCCTCCTCCGACCCGGTGTTCACAAAGACCGCGTCGGGATCCATCATCGAGATCGAGTTCGCAATTTTCAAAAGCGCCTCTTGGTTGGCAATCTGGCCCAGTTTTGCGACGGTCTCCTGGTCACAGCGGGTCTCGAACAAGGCCCTTGCTTCGTCCAGGGTATTGATCCCGCCGATTGCGGCCAGGATATCCGTGCCCTTTTTTAATTCCAACATGCTGTCCTCCTTGTCAACGATTTGATAGCAAATGCTTTACTGCCCCCGAGGAAGCTGGACAAACCCCACGACGGAGAAATGGTGATCGAAAGCGAATGCCTCCGAGAGTTCCCGTTGCTGCATCAGGGCGAAACTAACCGCGTCGGTGTAGCTGAAATCCTGGTCGTCGTAGCGGCGCAGGACGTCGCGCGCCTGGACCTCCAACTCCCGGCTAGACCAGATGCACTGAACGGAAGATGACCGTTCGATGATGTTCAAAAAGGATGTGGCCTTGTGATGCCCCAGTTTCCAGAGCAGATTGGTGTACGTTTCGGAAACGATGAGATTGGAAATCAGAAGCCGTCTCTTCCGAGTTAGAGCGTCGCTGTAGAACGCTTTGGCTGCAAGGTGGTATTTGTCTCTGGGGTTGATAATCGCAATCCAGGCCGAAGTATCCACAAATATTGGTTTACTCATTTTGGAGTTCTTCTACCAGATAGCGATCGTGATTGACAGACCAATCCGTTGGAAGATCGGCGTCATCCCCTGCCAGCCCGATGAGTTGCCAGGCGGGGTCCTCCTCCGCAGGGATGATCTCTCGCGCCAGCGATTCCAACCCGCGCCGCAACACCTCTGCCTGCGAAACACTCAACTTTTCCACCAATTGGCTCAAGAGATTGAGATGTCTCCGGCCTAAATAGACCTGTACCGGTTTCTTCAACACGGTCATTGCTCACCCCTTTACATTTAACAGGATGAATGCAACACAATGCATTAACTATACTACATTCAAATTCACCTGTCAAATCAAGGCTCCGGCAGCATCTTGCCTGGATTGAGGATGTTGTTCGGATCCCAGGCCTGCTTGATGCGCTTTTGCATCTCGACGGCCACCGGCCCCAGCGCCATCTCCAGATAGGGGAGCTTGAGCACGCCTACTCCATGCTCGCCGGAGAGAGAGCCGCCTACCTCGACCGCTGCGCGGAACAGATCGCCTACCGCCCCTTTCACCCGCTTGAACTCCTCTTCGTCGCGCTTGTCGAAGAGGATGTTGGGATGCAGATTGCCGTCGCCAGCGTGACCAAAGATGACGATGGGCAGATCCCACTTGGTCGAAATCTCCTTGATCCTGACAATCATTTCCGGGACGGCGCTGTGCGGCACGGTGACGTCCTCGCCCAGTTTGTTGGGTCGGATGCGCCCCAGCGAACCGGATATGGCTTTGCGCGCTCTCCACATCTCTGTGCTTTCCTGTGGCGTGTCAGCTACGCGCACTTCGCTGGCTCCGTTCTGGCGACAGATCTCGGCGGCGGTTTCGATGCCGCTCGCCGCGTCCGCAGCGTCGCCGTCGGTCTGCATGAGCAGGATCGCCTCGACGTCGAGGGGCAACCCAATGTGGAGATACTCCTCGACGCTCTTGATGGCCGTCTCGTCCATGATCTCCACCAGGGAGGGATTGGCGCCGCTGGCCAGCACACCGTTGATGGCTCGGCCGGCATCGGTCAATTTAGGAAAGATCGCCTGGGCCGTGCGTTCAGTCTCCGGCGCAGCGATGAACCTGACCGTCACCTCGGTGATGACGGCCAGCGTGCCCTCGGAGCCGACCAACAAGTGCACCAGATCGTAGCCGGTGACGTTCTTGGTCGCCTTGCCGCCCACCCGCATGATCCGCCCGTCGGCCAACACCACTTCTAGCGCCATGACGTAATGGCCGGTGATGCCATACTTGAGACAGTGCGCGCCGCCCGCGTTACAGGCGACGTTGCCGCCAAGCGTGGAGTAGTGATCGCTGGTAGGGTCTGGTGGATAAAAGTAACCCGCTCGGGCCACGGCGTCCGCCAACTCCGACGTGATGATCCCTGCCTCGGCCGTAGCCATCATGTTGTCGAGATCGAGGTCCAGCAGGCGATCCATACGGGTCAGCGAGAGAACCATGCCCCCGCCGAAAGGAATGGATCCCGCTGATAGACCGGTTCCCATCCCGCGAGTCACCACAGGAATCACCTCTCGATTGGCCATCTTGAGAATCTCCGAGACCTCTGCGGTGTTGGCCGGCAACACGACCAGGTTGGGCCTGGCAGAGGTGAACGTAGCGTCGTACGAATACGCCACCAGATCCTCCGGCGAGGTCAGCACGTGCCGCTCGCCGACAATGGATTTCAGCTCATCAATGATCTTTGGGTCAAACATCGTCGCCTCCTTCAAGTTGCCCCGCCACCACCTCGGCCAGGTCCAGCGTGCGGATGCGAATCTTCTCGCGCTGGGCAGCCCCGAGCAGGGTGCGCTTGCACTGCTGGCACGAAACGATGATGTGCTGAGCCTCTGCATCCTGGGCCTGTTTCAATCTCCGTCGGGGAAGCGCCTGGACCAACTCCCGATCGTAGGTCTCCAGGTTGCCGCCGCCCCCGCAGCACAGCGAGTTCTCGTGATGGTCGGCCATCTCCACCAACTCCAGTTCCGGGATGGCGCGCAGCACCTGGCGCGGCGCCTCGTAGACGCCGCTCTTGCGACCCAGGTCGCACGAATCGTGATAAGTCACGGTGACCGGCCAGGGCTTGAAGCGCAGCCGGCCCGTGCGGGCCAGCTCGGCCAGCATCTCGGTCTCGTGGAGAATCTCAAGCCCGTCCGCAGATCCGTCGTCGAGCAACTCTGGATAGACGTGCTTCCACATGTGGTAGCAGGATGGACAGGCCATCACGACCTTTGTCGCGCCGGTGGCCCTCACCGCCTCGACGTTGTGCCGCGCCATCTCCAGAGCGCGCTCGCTCTCTCCGTTGAGGAAAAGGGGATAGCCGCAGCAGCGCTCGTCGCCGCCTATGAGAGCGTAATTCACGCCCGCCTTTTCAAAGGTCTCGACCAATGACTGGGGAATACGATAGCTGGCTGGGAAGAGTGACGATACGCAGCCCACAAAGTAGGCCACCTCTGCCTGCCCGCCGTGGTCGAAGCCGACGGGCGTTGACTTCATATTGCCAGTCCAACCCAACCGTTGTTCGTTATCCTCGTCAGAGATATTGCCCGCAGCGACGATGGTCTCGCTCAATCGCTGCAGAGAGTCGGGCATCAGGCCGCTGTGGGCCAGGTCAGCGCGGACCCGGTTCAGGATCACGTCCAACTCGACTCCGCTGGGACAGACTTCCCGGCAGGCCTCGCACATCAAACAGGTGTAGAACTTGCCAGCATAGACATCGCCGACTTTCAGAGTATCCTCGCCGACGGCGCGATAGAGGGCCACCTTGCCGCGCGGAGATAGCGTCTCAATGCGCGTCTCGCGATAGACCGGGCAGACCGACAGACATTCTCCACAGCGGATGCACTTGAGATACAACTCTTCGGCGAGGGCGCCGATGTTCAACGTAAAGGTTTCGATTTTGTTCGTCGTCATTCAATCCTCCAGATTCAGTCGGACTGGAACAGTCCGCGCTTGGCGTCGGAAACGACCGGCAGTGTCAGCAGCGCGTGGGGCACGATCAACACGTCCAGATCTTTTCCCAATTCGCGGGCGGCCAGCGCCAGCGCCTCCTCCATCGTCGCAACAGCCGTCATCTTGCAGGCCGTCACCACCTCTGGCGTCTCGCTGCCGACGATGATGACGCGCGCTCCCTCCAGCACCTTGGCCATCACAAACGCTCGCTGCTGACCGGGCGGGTAGCCGTGCTGGCGGGCGTCGTCCAGGATAAATTGAACGTCGGGCGCGTCTCGCATGGCGGCCAGGAAGCGCTGCTCGCCCACCCCATCCCCCGCCCCCTCCTCGCAACGGGCCGGGATGATGAGAAATCCACCCGGCTTGACCACCGGCGTCGGCGCGAAGAAGAGGTAGGAGGCAGCGCGGCTGGCCTGGTAAAGATTGGCGTCCTTGGGAAAGCCCACCCCGCCGATGGCGACGTCGTACTGGTGGGGAATGTTCACCTCGTAGATGGAGCGGGCAAAAGCGACCAATTGGGCGTGCGTCTCCACCGGCTCGCCGGCCTCGACGCAGACGACGCGCTTCTCGTCGTCCAGCACCACGTTGAGGATGAAGCGGAGCCCCGCGCGGCGGGCCGCCTCGGTGATCGCCTCGTGGAAGGGATTGCCCTTGATGCGGCCCAGGCGGGTGCCGGGGTGATCCACAAAAGCCGGGCCGTGGGTGTGGGCGATGAGCGCTTCGCCCGCCGCCCCCACCGCCAGAGTCTTGCGCCCGCCAGAGTAGCCGGCGTACTGGTGCGGCTCGACGATCCCCGTGGCGATCAGTAAATCCGCCTCGACCGCCGCCCGGTGAGCCGAGACTGGCGTTCCACCGGGCGTGACGCCTAAATCCACCAGCGCGTCAGGGTTCTGCGGCTCGTTGTCAATCACGCGGTAGCGCTCCACCACCGTCTGGCCCAGCTTGGCGACCTTTTCCTCTGGCGTCGAGGGGCGGTGCATACCGATGCCACACAGCAGGGTGACGTCCTCGTCGCGCACGCCGGCCGTCTCCAACTCCCGCAGCAGCGCCGGAACCAGCAGATGGTCGGGGCTGGCGCGGGTGATGTCGGTGAAGGCGATACAGACGGTTGCGCCCGGCTCGACCAGTTCCCCCAACGGCGGCGAACCAATGGGACTGGACAGCGCCTCGGCGATGGCGGCCTCCACGTCGGCCAACGGCTCCGCCGGTTTGGACGTGACCACCGTGCCGCGCATACCCGGCGACAGATCGAACTCGAGCGTTGACTTGCTGTAGGGAACGTTATATCTCATTCTCTGTGTCCTCCGCGTCTCTGCGGTGAGATGGGGTGATCACCAGTTCTACCCACCTTTGTCGAGTCAACGACACACTCTCTCCCCAGCGGCATTGAACGTAGCCACCACTGTAGCACAGACATTCTACCGGGACAAGTGCACATCATCACCCACTGCGGCGCATAACGTCACAACGAGAGGCCCCCCTAATCCGGGGATTCAGGGAGTCCTCACACAGCGCCGACACCGACCAGCCTGAGATAAAGCTGCGTGCAAAGCGCGCCCCCAGCCCTCTGCCAATCAACGTAACGCAGCGTACCCCGTCCTCAACATACGCAGTCCCAGCAGGATCGCCGCCAGCCCCAACGCCAGCGCCCCCATTCCCCGGATGGGGCCGCCTCCGGTGACGGGCAATTCGGCAGGAGCGACCGGCGTGAGGGTCGGCGTGGGAGAGGGAGTGGACGTTGTATCCATTCCCCCGCCGCTCCCTCCGGCGACTTTTGTAGCAGGGGTAAAAGTCGCCGTTGGCCGGAGCATGACCGTGGGGAGACCAGTAGCTGTAGCCGGGACAGGCGCGCCGGTGGGTGTGGGGGACGGGGTCTCTAGCGCCGCCTCGGATACAACCGCCGGCGCGGAGGGCAATAGCTCAACCAGTGACAGCGCCGCTGTTGCTATTCCCAACAGGATAAGGAACAACCCGACGAGGACGCGCCGTTTTTTCTTCTTGACCTCCTCGTCCAGCAGGCTCTCCTCGAACATCACGGCTCTCTTTGCGCCCAGTCGCGGGCCTGTTCGATCCAGGACGCGACGTTCACCCGCTGCCACTCTTTGATATCGAGCATGCGGCGCAGTTGGTCGGGGTCTGACGCGACCAGTTGCTGGTACGTATTCACTCCGGCATCCCGCAGCTTCCACTGGTAGACCGGCCCAATCCCCTTGATGACCGTCAGATCGTCCGGGTGGGTGCGCTGGTAAGCCTCGAACTCGTCGCGCAGGCCGTCCAACTGAGCGTCCAGCGCCGAGAGTCGCGAGCGGAGCTGGCCCACCTCCTCGTCCCGCTGGCTCAGGAACCCGACCAGGGTCTCCGAGGCAGGTTCACCCTCCTGCCCTCCCAGAGCGAGCGCCGCGCTTCCTCGTTGCTCCAATTGGCGTCGCAGTTCCCGGTTCTTGCGATATGCTTCGTCAATGAGCCACTCAGTGACAAATCCAACGATGCCACCGGCGACCACCAGCAGCAGGCCCACGAACAGGTTCAGCGTGGCGCCGGCGCCAAAGGCCCAGGCGACGATGAACCCAACGACCAGCCCCAAAACGACCAGAGCCACACCAATGACTATCTTCATCTCGATCCTCCTCTAATATGTCGCCACAGCACAGGGTCAGTATAGCACAACGACGGCCCGAAGGCAATTGGCGAGAGCGTCGCATAGCTCCAATGTCCCATTGACTAACACCCCGTTTTGCTTTATACTGTGTCGCTTATGTCTATCCTTCGGTTTACAAGCGTGCTCGTCAAAGAGTACCGTCACATCCTGCGCGAGCCGCGTACCCTGTGGATGGTGTTCCTCTCCCCCGCCTTTGTCCTGATCGCCCTTTCCATGATCTTTACCAGCGGCAACGGCCGCATCAACCTGGCGCTGTGGGACGAGGATCGCACCCCCCTGTCGCGCCAGTTCGCCGCCACCCTCTCCGGCGACGACGATTTCTCCGTCAGCTATGCGTCCGATTACAAAGAGATCGAAACGCTGCTGGTGAAACGAGACATTGACGCGGCGCTGATCATCCCGCCCGGCTTTGCCGACACGATCCAGAACGACGACACTGCCCCCGTGCAGGTCATCCTGGATGGGGTGGATACCCTCGTCGCCGGGCAGGCGACCGGCAGCCTGCTGGGTCACGCCGCCGATTTCGGAGTGACGTTGAGCCGCCAGCTCTCTCTATCCACGTTGCCGCTCAAGGTCCACTCCCAATCCGCCTACCTGCCCGACGCGGCCGAGCGCGAGAGCATGATCCCCGGTCTCATCCCCATCGTCTTCTCCCTGCCGGTAATGGCGGCCGCCCTGGCCCTGGCCCGCGAACGCGAGACCGGATCGCTGGAATCGCTCATCGCCACCCCCGTCCGCGGGCTAGAGTACCTGGGAGGCAAGTTGATCGCCTACGTCACTGCGGCGCTGGTCGGGCTGCTGCCGGTGTGGTTGACGACCACCCTGCTGTTCCACGTCCCCTTCCGGGGCAATCTGTTGCTGCTCCTGTTACTGGCGACCGACTTTTTGCTCGCCAGCGTGGGGATGGCTCTCTTCATCGGCAACCTGGTGCGCAGCCAGCAGACCGCCACCGTGGTCGCCCTGTTCATCTTTTTCGTGCCCGGGTTCTTTCTGACCGGCATGATTGATCCCATAGACACTACCGATCTGCTGGGCGCCGCCTTCTCCTACGCACTGCCCAGCACCCACTTTGTGTCCATCTGCCGCGCCATCTTTCTCAAAGGAGCCACTCTGAGCGAGATGTACCGTCCGGCCCTGGCACTGCTGATCCTCTCTATCATCTGGATGGGGCTGGGCACACTGACTTTTAAGAAACGGATGCGCTGATGCAAGTCATTTTTAATCGTATTTGGGGTCTGGTCAAAAAAGAATTGTTACAACTGAGCCGTGACAAGCTGCTGCTCGCGTTCGTGCTCGTAGCGCCATTGCTAGAACTGACACTGATGGGCGGCCTGACCGGAGGAGGCGTGCAGAACTTGCCGCTGGCCGTAGTAGACCTGGACCGCAGCCGGGCCAGCCGCGAGCTGATCACCCGCCTGGATCAGACGGACGAACTCTTGATAAAGACTTATGAGGACAGCGTCGCTCAGGCCCAGGAGCAGATGCAGAGCGGGCAGATCGGCGTCATCGTCGTGGCGCCTCCCGGCTACGGAGAAGCACTGACCGATCCTCAACAGCCCGCCGAGGTGCAGGTCATCGCCGACGGCTCCAATCACGTGGTGTCCAGCGCCGCCATCGGCACGGTCGAGAACGTGGCCGCCGAGATCGTACAGAACCTCACCGCCCGCTACGGGGTCGCCAGCGGGGGGCCGGTGGAGATGCGCTTTGCAGCCCGCTTCAACGCCACCCTCGACGGTCAGCCCGGCGCTATCACCATGATGCTGGGCCTGATCGTCTACCAGGTGACTCTGATCATCGCCGCGCAGAGCTTTACCCGCGAGCGAGAACTGGGCACGATGGAGCAACTGCGCGTCACACCGCTCGGCCGCCTGGAGTTGATAGCGGGCAAAGCTATCCCCACCCTGCTCGTGGGCCTGGTGGACTGTCTGCTGATGACGGGGGTGGCCGTCGCCTGGTTCGACATTCCGGTGCGCGGCTCGCTATTGCTCCTGATGCTGCTCACGGTTCCATTCATCCTGACGCAGATCGGCTGGGGGACGCTCATCTCGCTCGTCTCCCGCACTCAGCAGCAGGCGATGCTGTTCGTCTTTGCGCTGGCGATGCTAGAGATAGCCTGCTCTGGCTTTCTGGTGCCAGCGAGCAGCCTGCCCGAGACGATGCGCCTGCTCTCACACATCTCGTCGGTGCAGCACTATATGGTGATCTTGCGCGGCGTGATGCTGCGCGGGGCCGGGATAGGCGTGTTGTGGCAATCGGCGCTGGCGCTCAGCGGGATCGCGCTCGGCGTGGCGACGCTGGCCTGGCTGCGACTCTGGCTGGGGCTGGATACCGACTCGCTGAAACAGCGGATACAGATCTGGCGGCACATCTACCGCCGCAATCGCCGCCGGCGACGACAGGTGGGCAGCGGTACCAGAAGGAGACCCAGACTCGGCGCGCAGAAACCTCGGCCAGCCTACGTAGACGTGCGCGTCGAAGAGAGATAACGGGGCAAGTTGGGAACTTGCCCCCCCATGTCCCAACGAGAAACGCCCCCAGGGCCGCGGCCCCGGGGGCGTTCGTCTTTTGAGCGGGCGGGGTCAGCGCCCCAGATGCATCGGCATGATCACGTGGGTAAAATCCGCCTCACCCACGGGCCGGATGACGCCGGGGCTGGAGGAAGTGGTCGTATCCAGCGCCACCTGGGGACTGCCGGCCACCGAGAGCACCTCGATCAGATATCTGACGTTGAAAGCGATCTCGATCTCATCTCCCTCGATGCTGGCATCCAGTTCGCTCACGTCGTCGCCGGTCTCGGCCGAGGTGGCCGAGACGACTATGTGACCGGGGGACAACTCGCTGCCGGGCTTGACGTGCAAACGGCCAATGTGGGCCGCGTCGCGGGCAAAGATGAGGGCCGTCTTGCACGCTTTTACGAACGAGGCCGTATCCACCACCGTATGCGTGGTGCGCTCTTTGGGAATGATCTGGTTATAATCCGGAAAATTGCCGTCAATCAACTGCGAAACCAGCACGACGTCGGTGAGTTGAAAGAGCACCTGGTTGCGGGTGGGGGTGACGGTAATGACGACAGGCTCTTTCTGCTCGCCGCTGATGCGGCCCAGTTCGGTCAACGCGCGGGCGGGGACGATGATGCTAAAAGGGTCAGCGACGGATTGGGACAATGAGACGGTGCGCACCGAGAGGCGAAAGCCGTCGGCCGCGGCCAGCGTGAGCTGTGAGTCCTCGAACTTGGCTAGCACGCCGGTGAGGATAGGGCGGCTCTCGTCGGTGGCGGCGGCAAAGGCGACCTGCTGAATCGCCGTGCGCAGCACGTCAGGCTCGATGAGGATGCCGCCTTCCCCCTCCGGCTTTGGCACGATGGGGAACTCTTGCGCGTCAATGCCCTTGATATTAGACTCGCTGCGGCCGGCACGCAGGTTGAGCGTCTGGGTACGCTCCACCAATTCCATATCCACCTGCTCCGGCGGCAGAGCGTTGATCAGGTCTATGAGAGTGCGAGCCGGAACAGTGGTCGCTCCCTCCTCCTCCACCCTGGCCCCAATCCAACAACTGATTCCAACCTCCAGATTGGTGGCGGATAGTTTGAGCCGTCCGGCATCGGTCGCCAGGAGCACGTTGCCGAGCACCGGAAGCGTGGAGCGAGGCGAAACCGCGCGCCCGACGATGCCAAGTCCTTTAGCCAAGTTTTCCTGCAAACAAGAGATCTTCATAGTGTGGCCCTCCTCAAGATTTGATGACCCAAGCAAACTCAGTATACCCCAACTTTACAACCCGCACAAGTGAACAAACTAACACTTGCTACACTTGCAACTTGCCTGCTTTCTGGTATAATGTCGTCGCTTTAAGCGGGCGTAGTTCAGTTGGTAGAACACCTCCTTGCCAAGGAGAAGGTCACGAGTTCGAGTCTCGTCGCCCGCTCTTTGTGTTAGTGACCAAGAGGCAGCACCGAGCAGGCCGGTGGCTTCTTGGTTTTTTTCTCGCGAGTGCACCACCCTAGGAACAGACGTTCTCATCGTTACAATGTCCAAAAATCCCCCATCAAACCTGGCGATCCCAACCCAACGATTCCAAACAGGCCACGTGCTCGCCATCAGCGCCGGGCACGCGGTGCACGATACCTATACCGCTTTCCTGGCCCCCCTGCTGCCGGCCTTTATCACCAATCTATCTCTATCCAAGACCGAGGCCGGACTGCTGACGGTCTTTATGCAGTGGCCATCCCTCTCGCAGCCCTTCATCGGCCACCTGGCCGACCGGGTAAGTTTGCGCTATTTTGTCATCCTGGCTCCCCTGGTGACGTCTATGGCGATGAGCTTGTTGGGCATAGCGCCCAGTTATGGAGTGCTGGCGATGTTCTTGCTGGTGGCCGGCGCCAGTTCCGCCAGTATGCACGCCGTGGGGCCGGTGATGGCCGGGCGACTATCGGGCCGTAACCTGGGCCGGGGGATGGGCTTTTGGATGGTGGGCGGCGAATTGGGCCGCACGCTGGGACCGCTCGTGATCGTAACCGCCGTCCGCCTGCTGGCGCTGGAAGGTACGCCCTGGCTGATGCTGGGCGGGTTCCTGGCCTCGGCCATCCTCTACACCCGACTCAAGGATGTGCCGGGCCGCCCCCTGGAAGCCGGACAACCCCGTCCCTGGCGACGGGCGCTGCGGGCGATGAGACCACTTCTGATCCCGCTATGCGGCGTCATCGTAGCGCGCGCCTTTATGAACGCGGCGCTGACTACCTTTCTACCCACTTTTCTGAGCGAGGAGGGGGCCGAACTCTGGCTCGCCGGGGCTGCTCTTTCGATCCTGGAAGCTGCGGGCGTGGTGGGCGCATTGCTGGGTGGCTCGATCAGCGATCGGATTGAACGCCGGTGGGTTCTCTTTGTCTCTATGCTTACTACGCCGCTGTTGATGTTTATCTTTCTGACCATCGGCGGATGGATTCAATTCCCTCTCCTTTTGATGTTGGGCTTTATCTCGCTCTCGGTCTCTCCCGTCGTGATGGCGCTGGTGCAGGAGAGCTTTCCCGAAAACCGGGCGCTGACCAACGGCATCTACATGGCGCTGAACTTTATCCTTCATTCAGGGGTCGTAGTGGCGATAGGGGGATTGGGCGATCTGTTCGGGCTACGTCTGGCCTTTATCTTTAGTGGGGCGGTCGCGCTTTTGGGGCTCCCGCTCATATTCTTCTTGCCCAAGCCCGGCCATTGAGATGTGAGGGTAGCGCTCCCTCAACCAACAGATGGACCTCTTATGGCCGCCAGTATGCCGGAAAGCAGGAGCAACGCGAACCCGGTCGTACAAGCGACCAATCCCCAGCCCAGGCCAAGGGTCTCGCCGTACAGCGCGACGACGAGAGGGCGGAGCAGGCCGAATTGGTGCAGCGCGGGGATGGCGCCGGCAAGCGCCAGTACCGTCACCAGGGCCCCCCAGGCGCGCTGGGGGAGCCGGTGGGCCAGGAGGCTCAGAAGAACTAACGCCGCACCGCCGAGAGCCAGGCTCAGGTGCCCGCGGTACTCCGCAGCGAGGTAGAATCCGTAGGGGGGCAATGCGACGAGGGCAAGCAGGAGGGCGAGGGCGAGGCCGACGAAGCGAATAACGGGACGAACGGCGAGCACCGAGACCGCAAGACCCAGCAGGATAGCGGCAGCGGTCGCGGGGGTGAGAAATAACCAGCGAATCACGGGCGTCACGCCGCCCTGCACCTGGGGAAAGAATTTGGCGAACTCGGCCAGTTCGAACCCCGTCACGGTGAGGGCGGCCGTCTCGTGGGGTATCCAGGGGCCAAAGTAGCCCACGACGACCAGGGCGATACCCAATAACCTGATCTCCAATCTCCAATCCCTAAACTCAAGCATAGATCAGTCTTCCCAATCGGGCCGCAGCTCGGAGATGTATCTAAAGATGTCTGGTTCCTCCTCAAAGACGTCCACCACGCTCCAGGGCAGTTCGGCAAAGAGGGGCGCCAGGGGCACGCCGGAGGGGGGCCTGAGCTTGGTGGGGCCCGGAGGCGCGGGACGGAGCGGCCGGTTTTTGCGGATGCGCTGCCGCAGGATGCGCCCGCACGCCCCGCGCGCTTCGTCCGAGAGAAAGCCGACGTACTGGCCGTCGCGATTGTAAACGTCCTTCCCGTCGAGCCAGGCGATCCATTCTCCCAGGGTGTCGTAGAGACGGCCCTCGTGGAGCAGGGCGACCCATTCGCCATTCGTGGAGTAGATAGGCTGCATCACGACCAGACCTCCGATGTGATGCTAGAATTATAGCCTGGAAGGATGCAGGAGGCAAGGGGCAGGATGTGGGGCAAGTTTCTTACCCGCTGTCTGGCTAGTCCCAGAGATCAAGCACGGCCAAAAGTTGGCGGGCGGCCTTTTCCCAACTGAACTGGGCCGCTTGAGCAAGTCCCCTGGCGATCATCCCCTGGCGTAGAGCGGCGTCCTCCAACGCGCGGGCCATCGCTGCGGTCAGACCGTCAGTGTTGAGCGGATCAACCAATAGTGCGGCCTGGCCCGCGACCTCTGGGAGCGAGGAAACGTCGGAACAGACGACGGGCGCGCCGCAGGCCATAGCTTCCAGCACCGGCAACCCAAAGCCCTCGTACAGCGACGGGAAGGCAAAGAGGCTCGCGCCGCGATACAGGGCCGGCAGGTCAGCGTCCTCCACAAAGCCCAACACGCGCACGCGGTCGGGGTGACTGCCCGCCTCGGCCAGAATTTCCTCGTAGAGCCAGCCCTTTCCTCCCGCGATGACGAGTTGAGTGCCGCCAGACAACTTGGCGAAAGCCCTTATCAGGCGGACATAGTTCTTGCGCGGCTGGAGGGTGCCGACGCTGAGGACGTAGGGCCGGCCGCCGATGGAGTAGCGGGCGCGGGTGCGCTCGGCTTCACCCCGTTCGGGCTGGGGGCAGAAACGGGGATCCACGCCGCTATAGAGCACGTCCACCTTCTCCGGCTCTGTGCCCAGGTGAGCGATCAGATCGGCGCGGGTGGCCTCCGAATCGGCCAGCACCCGGTCGGCGCGGGCCACGGAGCGAGTCACCACCTGGGTCAGGTATTGCACCAGCTTGGGCACAAAGTGCTCGGGGTAGTGCAGGAACGAGAGATCGTGGACGGTGAGCAGGGTGCGGGTGGCGCGGCGGGTGGGAGGGAGGACAAAGTCGGGGGAGTAGAAAACATTGAGCGGGCCGGTGATGCTCTCGACCGGGACGGGCAAGTGCAAGCGGTGCCACAGGCGGGCCAGCCAGTCGTCGCTGAGGGGGAGGGTGCGAGTGGTGAATTGCGAATCGGAAATAGAGCGCAGCCGGACGATCTCGCGTTGCCAGTGGGCGCGGGGCAACCCGCCGACTGCGGCGAAGAGGACGTACTGGTGGGGCAACGTGGCATCTTGTCCTGCGAGCGCCAGGAGCGCGCCGACCAACTCGCGCGTGTAGCGACCGATGCCGGCGCGCTGGCGGGCCGCGGCGGTGTAGTCCATGCCGATGCGCATCAGTCTACGTCCGAGTAGGTCCAGACCCGGTTGATGATAAAGTTCCAGAACAGAACGATCCCCGTCGCGATGGCCTTGGCCAGATTGTATCCCAGTTTGTAGACCGCCTCGTATTCCAGCGCCAGCGGTAGGCCGCCGACCAGCGAGGCGCAGGGAAAGCGCAGGAGCAGCAGTATGCCGGTGTTTATCCCCCAGCCCACGACGTTGACGACGAAGAATTGCAGCAGTTGCGTTCGAATGGGTTTGGAGCGCGAGTCGGGATAGGTCCAGTACCGGTTCCAGGTAAAGTTGCTCAACACGGCGGCGGTGAAGGAGCATGTGTTGGAGAGAACGATGGGAAGCCCCAGTACGGCGTGCAGCAGGTAGAGGGTTCCAAAGTCCACCACCGCGCCGATGATGCCGACGACGGAGAATTTGAGAAACCGCCCAATCTCCTTGTGGTTGGCGCGCGTGGCGCCGAGGAGGCGGGCGGTCAACGTGGGGTCTTTCATAAAAATCGTTAAATCGTTAGGGTGTGTTTCAAATGAGTTGGGCAAGACCTCCGAGGTCTAGGGTCTCTACTGAAATGAAACACACCCAAATCGTTACGCAAGCAGAGCCGGTGTCACTCGCTCTCCATTGGGGTCCAGAACTCCGATGCCCAACCTGCGGGCCTCGTCATCCACTACCTGGTACACGCGCAATCCGAAAAAGTAGGGCAAGAACGGTTTCGTTACACCGGCGACTGCTAACTGCTGCTGGAAGTCTGGATCGTTCAGGCGACTCGACCAGCGGCGCAGTTCTTTGAGCCGGGCGCGGGCCTTGACGTCAACCAGGACATAGACCTGTTCTCCATCTGGCGTCTCGACACGCGTCACGACATCCACTTCCCCGTCCACAGCCAGGGCATAGGGCGCTTCTAGCAGACGGCAGCCTTTCTGTTCCAAAGTGTACGCCAGTATTTCTTCCGCCTCGCCCTCCGCCTCGATACCCAACACGTTGCTGATCAGCCCAACCCGATGGTCGAGGCTATACAACCGCTCTAGCATTCCCAACTGAGTGGCAGCCAGTTTAGCCACCTGCTCCTCGGTGCGCTTTTGCGCCTCGGCCAGCTCCTCGACGCGCGCCTCGGTGCGCTTTTGCGCTTCGGCCAGTTCGACCACGACAGCTTCTAGGCGGTCGAGCCGGCTGTCGGTGCGTTTTTGGGCCTCAGAGATCGTGCGCTCCAGACGCCCTAGCTCATCCTTGCGGATAGCTTGGCGCGTTGCTTCCATTTGTTCCTGGATCATTGGGGCCACGATGGTTTGTACCCAAGCGGCCATTTCGGGCGTCTGAACAGTCTGTATATCTTGCACGTTGGGCATCTCTCCACTCCTCCGTCTCGCCGCTTCGTCGGGCAACGGCAACCGCCGTTGAAGGTGCGTCGTACCGGGTTACTGATTACAATTATAACTCTGATTGAGCAATGGGACAAGAACGGACGACCCAGGCCAAAAGACCCAACATAGCGCCGATGTGCAGGTGGACGTTGTTGACGTAGAGATTGTCCAAAAGGTGATGGACACTCAAGTGGGTCCAGGTTCCCAGCAGGCCGATGGCGACCCCGCGCAAGAGTCCCTCGGCGCGGCGGGTGGCCCGCCAGGTCTGCCAAAATACCACGCCCCAGAGAATCAGGTAGGCGACCAGGCCGATGAGACCTGTCTCGGCAGCGATGTTCAGATAAAAGTTGTGGGCGTGGCCCAGCGCGATGGGCCAGTTTATGAGCGCAAATCGGGAGTAGGCCGGCTCGTAGCAGCCAAAGCCGACCCCGGCCCACAGGTTGTAGCGGAACATCTCCAACGCCGCCTGCCAGTGGGCCAACCGTTCGATGACGGCAAAGTTGGCGTCATTGATGCCCACCCCGCGCACGTCCTCGAATCGCACGTCCTGGGCAAAGTCGGTCAGGCGGGCCAGGATGGATTCTGGTATCAATCCCGCCTGGTACAGCCCCAGCTCCCCGCCGGCGAGCAGGACAATCAACAGCAGCCCCCAGCGGGCCTGGCGCGGCAGGGCGAGCGCCATCACCGCCAGCGCCGCTCCGAACCCCAGCCACGCCCCGCGGCTCCAGGACATGCCCAGCGCGGCTCCCATAGCAGCGACGATGACGAGCAGGAAGGGGGCGCGCCTGCGCGTCTTGCGGTCTGTAAGCGCACCCCACAGCACTCCCACAGCCAACGGCAGCGTCAGCCCCAGGTATCCCGCGTACGGATTCGGCTGCTCGAACGTGCCGTAGGCGCGGTAGAAACGGTCGCCCAGCACGGTGATGGCAAAGTGATCCGGCCCCTCGCCGCGCAGCGCAAACTGGTACACTCCCACTCCGGCCTGGAATAGCCCCGTCACGAGCAGCGCGCCCAGCAGCCACGGCAGGCGTCGGGAAGTGAGATGGTCGTAGACAAAGAGGAACAACAGCAGGATCTGCACCCACTTGATAAGTTCGGGCAGTCCGTAGATGGGCAGTTCGACCGCGTCCCACAGAGAAAGCAGCGCCGCGCCGATAAAGATGAGCAGGGGCAGCAATAGGGGCAGATGAGAAACCAGGTTTTTGTCGCTCCGCTTACAGAAAAACCTGGTTTCTTCCCCCTCGGGGTTGCCCAGAGGGTTGGGGATACGAATCTCTCGGCGCACCAACCCCCGCGCCAGCCAGGCGACCAGCGCCAGCGCGACAAAGAATTGGGCGATCTGAGCCGGCGCCTGCGGCACCTCGGCCCGCAGGTAGGCCCACAGTGGGCCGAGGAAGAGCGCGGCCGCCAGCCCCACCAGCGGCTCGATCACCGTCGCCACGCCGACGACCGCCAGCCCGACAAAGAGCACGCCCCCCAGCGGCGTGAGGCGGATCAGCAGCAGACCGGCGAGGAGCGCCAGCGCCAGCCCCAGGAGCGTGACCAGCGGCTCGTTCCAGGCCAACGAGGGCAGGGGCCGATTTTCCATAGTAGGTTGAAAGACTGCCAGAAACCAGGTTTTTCCGAAAAACCTGGTTTCTGACGATACGGGCCAGGTTGGTAGCTCTCGTCCAGCAGTTCGGCCGTAAAACAGGCAATCCAGCACCGGCTCTTCCAGGCCGGTACAGGCCAAAAGCGCTTGTATTCATAGCCTGGGGGGCATTCGTTCCCAGCTCCCCAGAAACCAGAATTCAGGACGTAGAGGGCAAGACGTGGTGGCGCATACCCGAAACCTCCAGTCGCGCCCGGCGCAACAAGCGGACATCGTCCCCCTCCGGATTGTCCAAGTCTTGTTCCCTTTTCTTTTTACCATAGTTATCGTAATTGTCAACCCACCTTACTGTCCGGATAAGGAATAGTTTGCCAGTTTCCAGACAGCAATCAAAATTGAGGATCGCTCGTTCCCACTACTTGTATCCTGAACCTACCTCTGGTATGATGGGGGTATGGCAAAATCACGCTCCATCCTGGTCCTGGTCGCCCTGTTGACGTTGCTGGGTGTCAGCTTACTGGCCTGCCCGGCCCTCATCCGCGCGCTGCCTGGCCGCTATGCTTATTACTTGCCACGGCCGCTCCAGGAGCTACGTCACGACCCTCACCCAGACATTCTTCCCACGCCGGCGATCATACACACCACGCAGCCGCCATCGCTCACGCCCCCTCCCACCTGGACGCCCACCCTGCCTCCCAGTCCCACAGCAACCCCAACCCCGTCGCCCAGCCCCACCTTGCCCGCCAGCTTTACCCTCACCGGCCTGCGCCACGAGCACCAGGGCTGGAACAACTGCGGGCCGACCACGCTGGCCATGGCCCTCTCCTACTGGGGGCGCGACGAGACTCAGCGTGAGGTCGCCCCTGCGCTCAAGCCCGACCCGGAGGACAAGAACGTCAGCCCGTGGGAGATGGAGGCCTACGTGCGCGGCCTGGGGTTGGGCGCCATCGTGCGCGTGGGCGGCGACCTGGAGCGGCTCAAAGGGCTGGTGCGGGCCGGCTTTCCCGTTATCGTCGAGACCTGGTACGTGCGCGACGCCCGCGATCAACTGGGCCACTACCGGCTCATCGTCGGCTATGACGACGCAGCCGCGCAGTTCATCACCTACGACTCGCTCCACGGCCCCGACGTGACCATCGGCTACCGGGAGTTGGACGAGCTGTGGCGCGTCTTTAACCGGGTCTACCTGGTGATCTATGCAATGGAGCAATGGGATGTGCTGGCGGCGAACCTCGGCCCGTATCTGGACGACGCGGCGATGTACGAGTGGGCATTGGAGACGGCCCGCGCCGAGGCAGCGCTCCCTCTCGAATCCTGCGTGGCCTACGCCGACTGCGCCGACTGGGTGACGTTCTCCTGGTTCAGCGCCGGCTCTAGCCTGACCTCGCTGGGGCGGCACGCCGAGGCTGCGGCAGCCTACGACCAGGCGCGACAGTTAGGGTTGCACTATCGTATGCTGTGGTACCAGTTCGGCCCCTACGAGAGTTACTATAGCGTGGGCCGGCATGGCGACATAGTCGCGCTGGCCGACGCAACGCTGGCGACGACCGGCAACCTGGAAGAATCCTACTACTGGCGCGGCAAGGCCCGGCTGGCGCAAGGGGACATTGTCGGCGCGCGAGCCGACTTTGAGGCGGCGCTGCGTTACCACGAGGATTGGACTCCGGCCGTGATCGAGTTGGCGGGAATGGGTGCTCCATGAAGACTCGACCCGTAGGGCGGGTTCCTCACCCGCTGCCTACGGGGTGGAAGGTGGTTACCTGAGCGGAGTTGCCTCTGGTGTGGGGGAGGGCACGTCCGTAGGAGAAGGTTCGACCGTGGGGACAGGTTCCTCCGTTGGAGTAGCGGTTGATTCGGCGGTGGGCATGGGGGTTGGCTCCTCCGTCGGCGTGGGAGTGTCGGTTGGGGTAGGCGTAGGCTCGACCGTCGGTTGGGCTGTGGGTAGTGGCGTCGGGGGGATGGTGGGCGGCAAAGTCGGCGCATGAGTCGCGGTCGGCAAGGGCGCGGGAGTAGGTGTAGGGGATGGTACCGGCGTGGGCGTGTCCATTGGGGCGGCGACGTAGACTAGCACCCGCGTTTCGAAGGAACGTTGCTCCCGGTCGAAGGCGGTGATGCGCAGGGTGTAAGGGCCGGGAGCCAGGTGCGTGGTATCCCATTCAGTCAGCAACCCATCGTTCACCTGGGCTAGGTGAGGCCCGCTGATCCAACCCCAGCCCCGAGGATTATCGCCGACGCCGTACTGCGCCTCGTAGCGATCAAAGTTGGGCAGTTGGATGGCGCCCACCACCGACACGAGGCCGTGAACGGTGCTCCCATCGGCCGGTTGGTTGATAAAGAGTTGCGGCCGGTCGGCGCTCTCGGTGCAGTATTCGAGTGGCGCCAGCGGTATTGCGTCAAAGTACTCCGGGTGGGCCTGGGCCCACTCGCGTCCGCGCTCATCGGTGATGACAATCATCAGTTTTTCGACGACTTGATCACGGCAAGAATCATTCGCCAGCAACCCGGTAAAGCCGTCAATTTCCACCATTTGGTACCAGTCGTGCTCCTCGTCCAGCGGCGGCTGATCCTCGGCAAAGACCTCTATCCGGCGTTGCGGGCAGTATTCCGAGGGAAGAGCGCCGGAGACAGCACAGATCTCGAGCTCGACGATGCCGGGCGGGCGGGCAAACTCGCGCACAGGCCAGTCGGCGTGGGCCGCCTCCATAAAGTTGCGCCACACAGGGCCGGCGCCGGCCGCGCCGGGCAGGTTGATCATTGAGGAGTTGTCCGAGTTGCCCACCCACACGCCGACGGCCAACTGGGGCGTGTACCCGACCGTCCAGGCGTCGCGAAAGTCGTTGGTGGTGCCGGTTTTGACAGCCGCCGGCCGGCCGAGTTCGAGGATGCTGGGGCAATGAAAGGCGCGGCAGCGGGCCTGGTTATCCGAGAGGATGCTGGTGATGAGATAGGCGTGCTGCGGTGAGACGACCTGCTCGCCAGCGGGTGACGCTGTCTGCTGCGCTACGCTGCTTGGCTGCGCTACGCTGCTTGGCTGCGCTACGCTGCTTGGCTGCGCGTTGTCCACCAACACCTCGCCCGCGCTGTTTTCGATGCGCAAGATAGGACTGGGTTGCACACGCACGCCACCGTTGGCAAAAACGGCAAAGGCTCCCGTCATCTCTAGCAACTTGGCCTCGCCTCCCCCCAGGGTGAGCGCCAGTCCGTAGGCGGGAGGCTGGTCGTAGGGGTAATCGGCGCAGTGGAGCTCGGGATATAGCAGCGACTCTACCCCCAGCCGCCCGCTCATCTCTAGCAGGCCGTCAACCCCCACGAACTGGAGCGCGCTCACGGCAGGGACGTTGTACGAGTTGGCGAGCGCGTCGCGCAGAAGCATCGGCCCGTGATACTTTTCGTCATAGTTGACCGGGACGTAGGGCGGGTTGGCCCCATCGGGGAACTCGGTTTCCACGTCCCAGAGAAGCGTGGCCGGGGTCCAGCCCTGCTCGAAGGCGGCGACGTAGGTGAGAGGTTTGATGGACGAGCCGGGCTGGCGGCAGCGCAGCGCGACGTTGACCTGACCGTCAATCGTCTCGTCGTGAAAGTCCACCGAGCCGACCATGGCCAGGATGTGGCCGCTGACTGGATCGAGCGCGACCAGTGCGCCGTTGGTCGCGTTGCGATCGGCCAGGTCGGCCACACCTTCGCGCACGGCCTCCTCTGCAAGCCGTTGCAGGCGGGGGTCGAGCGTGGTATAGATGCGCAGCCCCTCGCCGCGGTAGAGCGCCTCCGGGCCATAAGTGGCCTCCAGTGTCTGCTGCACGTAGACTACGAAATGGGGCGCGGCGGCGATGTCGAGTTGAGGAGCTTTGAACTGGTAGGCCCGCATCTCGGCCGCGGCTGCCTCGGACTCTGCGTGGCTGATATAGCCGGCCTCGACCATCAGCGCCAGCACGTCCTCCTGGCGGGCCAGGGCCAGGTCGCGCCCGCCGGCGAAGGGGTCGTACATGGCAGGGGCCTGGGGCAGACCGGCGAGGAAGGAGGCCTGCGCCAGCGTGAGGTCGGCCGCGTCCACGCCAAAATAGGTCTCGGCGGCAGCCTGCACCCCGTAGGCCAGGTTGCCATAATTGTTCTCGTTGAGATAGATCTCCAGGATGGTGTCCTTGGGGTAAGTTCGGGTCAGTTCGGTCGCCAGGACGATTTCCTTGATCTTGCGCCAGGCGGTCTGCTGGATGCGCTCCTCGGGGGAGAGCAGGATGTTGCGGGCTACTTGCTGGGTGATGGTGCTGGCGCCGGAGACGACCTCCCCTTCGGTAAAGACGTAGTAGAAGGCGCGCGCGATGGCGATGGGGTCAAAGCCGATGTGTTTGTAGAACTCGCGATCCTCGGTAGCGATGGTCGCCTGGGTCAGGTAGGGGGAGATGTTGGGGAGAGTGACTTTGGTGCGCCGCCCGCCGTGAGGGTCCATCACCTCGTAGAGCGGGTTGCCCTCGCGGTCATAGATCTTGCTGCTGACAAAAGCGGTCTGGCGCGTGCGCAACTCTTCGGGCGGAGGGAGTTGGTTGGCAATGTAGACGTAGCCGACGACGGCGGCTCCGACGGCCAGAAAAAAGGTCAGCACGACGATGACAACGATGGCAAAGAAGGAACGTATCAGGATTCTGCCCCAATTGCGCGGTCGGCTGGTCGCCCTCACCCTGGGGCCGCTCGTCGGGGCTGCAACAGGATGGGGAGGAACGTAGCCGGGCCGCTGCGGCGGCGGCACAGTGCGGGGCAGTCTGGCGGTGGGCGTCGCGCCGGTGGGAGTTTTGGCTCTGGCGACGGTCGGCTCGCCCAGCGCGCCCGGCAACTCGCCGGTCTCGATGTCGTCTGGGGAGAGAGGCGGCACGGGCCGCGTGTAGGCGGGCGGGATGCGCCGAGTTTGATTCCCAATCTCGGGCCGCGAGCCGTTGGCCTTGTCTGAATGGTTATCCTGGGGCATGCGTTTGCTCTCTGCAAATATAGACGATGCGCGGGGCGCCTGGGTTCCGCGCGCGGGGGGAATTATAGCAGGGGGGTTGGAGATTGCAAATCAGCAATTCTCATCATAATGTCGTGGGCAAGTGGATTGGAGGCTTTAGCCGGATTTGGAATGTCAAAAAGCATCAAAGGTGCGACGCACTTGTCGCTTTGCGCCGCTCTGATTGTACAAGTGCGCCGCACCTGTGATCACTCCGCGCGTGGCACGACCCTGATGGTCACCCGGTCGCTGGTGTTCGAGTTGCCGGCCGCGTCCACGGCCACGACGTAGAAGGTGTGGCTGCCCACCGATCCGGTCGGCCAGTTGACGTTGAAGGGGGCGACGGTGCGCACGGCGAAGGGTTCCAGCCCCTCTGGCGGATTATCTTGCTTGCCGCCAGGGTACTCGTAGAACTCGACCCGCGCTATAGAGTAATCCTGCACCTCGGCGTTGACATTGGCCCACTCGTCGTATCCCAGTTCGTACACGGAACCATCCTCCGGGTAGGTCAGGTCGAGCGTGGGGGAGATGTTGTCCACCGTCACCTGTATGGTGGTCTCGCGCAGCGCGGTCGAGTGATCCACGACGCTGACCCGCAGACTGTAGAGACCGTCCAGCGCGCCGGCGTCCCAGAACTCGAGCAGGTTGTGATCCACCTGGTTGCCGTGCTCGGGGCCGATCTGGATCCACTCGGTAGGGTTCATCCCCTCGCCAAACAGGATGCGGTAATAAGCAAAGTCGCCCCCCTTGGCGTTGCCGGTGATAGGGACGGTGCCCCCGATGTAAGAGTAGGGTCCGGGGCTGATGATGGCGACGTCGGCGTCGGCGCGCGAGGGGCCATAGATGGTGTCGTACTCGGTGGGAGGGACGGGCGGGCGACGATCCTCGTCCAGGCTGGCGATCCAATCGGCGGCCTCCGGCGGGTAGACCTCGTAGACGTGTTCCTCGCACAACTCTGGCGGCGTGTAGACGGTGCACAGCCGTCCGGTTTCCCGGTTGACGCGAAAGACCTGGTGGATGTCGTCTATTTCGGTCGGTTCGGTGCCGGGGATGAATAGTTCGTTGACCGTGGGACAATGTCCATTGGGCAGCTTGCCGGAGACGGCGCAGACTGTCTTTTCGATCAATCCGTCGGGCCGCGTGAAGGGAACGATCTCCTCATCTTGCAGTGCGTACTCCATCACCGCGTGCCAGATGGGCGCAGCGCCGCGCAGGCCGGGCAGATTCTTCATCTCTCCGTTGTCCGAGTTACCTACCCACACGCCGGCGGCCAACTGAGGCGTGTAGCCGACCGTCCAGGCGTCTCGGAAGTCGTTGGTGGTGCCGGTCTTGGCGGCGGCAGGCCGATCGTTGGCGAGTTCCAGTGCGTTGTTCATACCCATCCCAGCCCAGCGGGCCTGCCGGTCGGAGAGAATAGAGTTCATCAAATAGGCCAGTTGGGGCGAGAGGATCTCGCGGCTTTCGGGCTGGCTGTACTCGTAGAGCACGTCCCCGTTGCGGTTCTCGACGCGCAGGATGGCGACCGGGTTGAGTTCGCGGTAGCCGACGCGCTGTTGGTCTCCTGGCACGGGCTCGCCGTACATACGCCCGCTGTTGGCAAAGACGCTGAAGGCATAGACCATATCCAGCAGGTGCACCTCGCCACCGCCCAGCGTCAGGCTGAGGCCGTAATAATCCAGCCCCCGGTCGAGGGTATTGATGCCCATACGGTGGGCGGTGCGGATCACATTGTCCACGCCTGCCAGGTACAGGGCCTCGACGGCGGGAATGTTGTAGGAGCGGGCCAGGGCCAGCCGCATGCGCTGCGGACCGTGGTACTTGCGGTCATAGTTCTCCGGCACGTAGGGGACGCCGGTGGGCTGCTGGAAAGCGCGCCGCACGTCGAGGAACATGTGGGCGGCGTTATCCCCCTGGGCGAGCAGGGTGAGGTAGGTGAAAGGTTTGAACGATGAACCGGGTTGGCGGAACCCGTCGGCGGCGACGTTAAAGTGACCGTCAATCTCCTCGTCCCAATAATCGAGGCTGCCGACCATGGCCAGGATTTCGCCGGTGGCGGGGCGGATGGCGACCACGGCCGCGTTGTTGACCTCGTGGTCGCGTCCGACGTCGTAAGAGCGGAGCGGCGGCAGGAATCGAGCCGCCTCGCAGCCACCGGCGACAGCTTCTTGGATGACGGTTTCCTCGTCCTCGCCCGAGAGGCGACGGATCTGGGCGCTGGCTACGCACTGGGCCTGCTCTTGCAGCTCCAGGTCGAGCGTGGTATAGACCCGCAGCCCACCCCGGTACACCATCTCTGGGCTGAACATGTTCTCAAGTTGCTTGCGCACATAGACGGAAAAGTGAGGAGCCAGAATGTCGTATCGTTCCGTGAGGTGCGCCAGCTCCCACTCTTCGTACTTGGCGGCGACCGCCTCTTCCGTCGTGATGCAGCCCTGGCTCTCCATCGCGTCGAGCACGATGTGCTGGCGCTCGCGGGCGAGGTCCGGGTTGTCGAAGGGGTTCATGCCCGGAAACTGGGGGATGGCGGCCAGCGTGGCGGACTCGGCCAACGTCAGATCGCCCACGCTCTTGCCAAAGTAGACGCGGGCCGCGGCCTCGATGCCGTAGGCCAGGTTGCCGTAAAAATTGGTGTTCAGGTACCACTCCAATATCTGCTCTTTGCTGTATTTCTGCGAGATGCGGTAGGCCAGCAGGATCTCGGTGATCTTGCGCTCGTAATCCTTCCACTCGGGACCTTCTGCGCTGACATAGCGCAGTTCTTCTTTGATGACGATATTTTTTATCAATTGTTGGGTGATCGAGGAGCCACCCTGAATCTGCTGGCCCCGTATGTCGGCCCAGGCCGCGCGGCCGATACCGCGCACGTTGACGCCGGGGTTTTCCCAATAGTCACGATCCTCCAGCGCCACTGTCGCGCAGATGAGATGCTCCGGCATTTGATCCAGCGTGACCCAGGTACGGTCGCCACCCTGGGGGTCAATCACCTCGTACAGGAGGACCTGCCCGGCGCGGTCGTATATTTTGGTGGTCTCAAAGTTCTCCTCGGCGGCCTCGATCTGCTCCGGTTCTGGCAGGTCGCGGGTAAAGTAAGAGTAGGCACCGGCGATGGCGCTAATCCCGCCGACGAAAGTGGACGTAACCACGGCCAGCACTATCAACGATAAGAGGCCGAGAACGCGGAGCAACTGACGCACGCCCGTCCGCTCATCGGTGCGGCGGCGCTGGCGGCGCTGCAAGACGACATATCGAACGATACGAATTGGGGTCATAAGAATTCACAAATTGTAACTGCCTAACAAAGCTGCGCCTCAAACCGACGGGTAAAATGGGACACGGATTAACACAGGCTGCGCACACGGATTTTGTCGCTTCGCTTACACTCCGTGTTTCTCCGTGTGCGTCCGTATCCAAAATCTACTCAGCCTAACACCAATTCAGACCTCCGAGGTCTCGATTGAGCTATTTCAAGTGTGAAAAACCAACCATTTTCGGCAGCACGGTGGATGAAAAATGGCTGTCCAAGACCTCGGAGGTCTAGCGCCCGAGTAGTTACGAATTTCCTACGTCAAGGATCTCGGGTGCCCGGCACTTGGGCACCGATTTCGATGAAAATGGCATCTGGTTGCCATTTACGCACTACTCTACCAGAAAGGGGGTAGTTTGGCAAGTTGGGGGGACGGTGGGATTACAGCGCCCGCCAGGCCTCCGGTCGCAACGCCGACTTGCCCTGGGCCAGCGCCCGGTCCAATGTCGCCAGCAGATGGGCTTTATCTCGCGGCAGTGTGCCCGCCAGCGGCAGGTAGTTGGAGGCGTGGTTGGTGCGAAGGATACAGTGAGAGAGGCCGTTCAGGCGGCCGATGATGTGACGCAGCTCGGCCAACATCGCTTCCGGCCCCATCAACTGGAACTCGCCCGTGTGCCATTGCCAGTGCAGGTCGGTGCCGGGGACCAGCATCAGCGAGAGCATCGAAAAGTACTCCGGGTCCATCTGGCTGACCGCTCTTCCGGTCGCCTCGGCGTGCGCGGAGGAGAGTTCCGGGCCGCCCAGCCCCAGGATGGCGATGATCGAGGCGCTCATTCCGGCCGCCCGCGCCCGGCGCACTCCCTCCACCATCTGGTCGGCGGTGGCCCCTTTGCGGACGCGACGCAGCACCTCGTCGCTGCCGCTCTCCAGCCCCACGTAGACGATCTCTAGCTTTTTGCGGCGGAGCAGTTCCAGGTCGCCCGCGCTCTTGCGCAAGAGGTCGCGGGCATTGGCATAGCTGGATACTCGCTCCAGGCTGGGGAAGGCCGAGGTCAGGGCGTCGAGGATGTGAATGAGCCGGCGGGTGCTCAGCACCAGCGCGTCGCCATCGGCCAGAAAGACGCGGCGGGTGTGGGGCAGCAGTTGTCCCGCCAGGGCGATATCTTGAGACACTTCCTCAACCGGCCGGACGCGGAAAGGTTTGCCCAAATAAGTGCCGCAAAAGGTACAGCGGTTGTGGGAGCAGCCGTAGGTGACCTGCAGAATGTAGCTATGGGCCTCGCTGGGCGGGCGGATCACGGTTCCGCGATAACGCATGATGTCATTCTGTCCCGGTCAGTCGTCTTTGAGAGAGACGATGTAATCGTAAAAGTTCTGTCCGCCGTAGGGGTGGCCGGGCCACAAGAGCTCCTCGTAATCATAGTTTTCCCAGGCGGCATAGGGGCCGAGGGTGAACATTGTCGCGCCGATGACGTAATCGTCCTCGCGCAGTTTGGCATCGTACCAGATCATGGTGTCCACGTAGCGACGTTTCCAATCGCCCGGCGAGGCGTTTTCCAGCAACGGGTCGAGCCCGCTCTCGGTTATCGCCAGCGGGATGACCTCGTCGCGGGGGATGAGGAAATCACGGTAGAGGTAACGATAGCGCCCTGTGAGAACGCCCCGATCTTTGTAGGGTGGCAGGTCTTCGGTGGCCTCGCCCCAACGGTTGTCGGTCGTCGGCCAGCCATACTCGTGCAGCGCCAGGATGTGTCCCCCCGCCTGGGCTCGCCCAAAGACGCCCGTCTCCACGATGGCCTCCCACTCGTGATACTGGGGCACGCCGGTGCTGTAGGAGAATAGCGCCAGTTTGTACCCGTTATCCTCGGCGATCTGCATGGCGGCGATGTACATCTCTGCCAGCCAGACGTGGCCCGCGATAGAGGGCGGGTCGTTCTCGTTCAATATCTCCCAATAATCCACCACGTCGTGCTCGTACTGCCACTTGGGCATGTGCTGGTCCATCAGCCAGGCCGCCGCCGCAGCCGGGTCGCCGCTAGGCTCCACCGCGACCACGATGTTGGAGCGAGCGACGGTGACTGTCTGCGGCGAAATCGTCTTGACCTGGCGCAGGTAGCCGAACTCGTCCAGCGCCTTGACCAGCGACACGCACGCGCCGGCGTCGTGCACGGCTCGCACGAACGATTCCGCACCGTCGGCGCGCAGCGTGTGCAGGCCAAGTTTCGAGGGGCCGGCCGGGGTAGCGCGAACTGAAGGCGGCAGGTGTACATGGTGCTCCAGTCCCCCGTCCTCCGCCTGCACCGGCGCCCCCACGTCACCAAAGAATCGCGTGGTCAGAGCAGCGCCTCCCAATGTCGCCGCCCCTCTCAGGAATTCGCGCCTGCTGATCCTTTTGCGCCCAAGTTTGGTAAACACTCTCTCCTCCCACATCTCGGGTAACTACCTTGACAATGTTAGATTGGGCGGAACAGTACAGCGAATTTAGAAAAAAACGAGTGTAAGCGTTCAGGCATACCTATTTTGGAGAACCACAAAGGGCGCGAAGGACACCAAGAAAGTGACAAGTTCTGCGACTGTTTTTGGTTTTTCCCTTTGTGTACTTTGTGTCCTTTGTGGTAAAACAGGCTTTCCCTTGAACAGTTACAAACGAGTTTCCCTGCTCACCCTACCGACCGTACGATTGCCCCTCGCCAAGCACCGCGTGAACGCGCTCCATCCACTCGCTGATAGAGATGCCCTGGGGGCACTTTTCCTCGCACTCGCCACAGTGGATACAGGCGCTGGCTCGATTCGCTTCGGGTATCCATATATTGTACGTTTCGCGGGACTGGTCGAGCTTTTCGTACATCGCCCCCTGGTTGTAGACCGTCAAATTGCGCGGGATATCTACTCCGTTCGGGCAGGGCATACAATAGCCGCACTGGGTGCAGGGGATAGGCGAGAGTCTGCGATACTTTGCACCAACTCGTTCGATCAGCGCCAACTCTGCCGGGGATAGCGAGTTGATGGCCGACACGTCCGCGCTGGCGACATTTTCTTCGACCTGCTTCATCGTGCTCATACCGCTCAACACGACCGCTACTTCTGGTTGGCTCCACAGCCATTGTAACGCCCAGTCCACGGGCGTGCGCTTCTGGACGGCGGTATCCCAGAGCGACTCGATCGGGGCGGGCGGGTCGACCAACCTGCCGCCCATCAGGGGCTCCATGATCACGACCACCAGTCCTTGCGATGCCGCGTACCGCAGCCCTTTTGCGCCGGCCTGATTTTCGACGTCCATATAGTTGTACTGGATCTGGCAGAATGTCCAGCCGTCGTATGCGTCCACGATCTCTCGAAAGACCGCGTACTGGTCGTGAAACGAAAAGCCCAGGTGAGCGATGCGCCCGTCGGCGATGGCGGTCTCGGCCCACTTGAGCACGTCCAGGTCGCGCACCTTGTGCCAGCTCTTTTCGTTCAGCGAGTGCAAGAGGTAAAAGTCGATCTGTTCGGTCTGCAACTTTTGGAGCTGCTCGTCGAGATATTTGTCGAAATCCTCGAAAGTTTCAACCTTCCAACAGGGCAGCTTGGTCGCCAATCTGACTTTTTCCCGATAGCCGTCCTGGAGCGCTCGCCCCACGACCAGTTCGCTGTTTCCACCGTGATACGGGTAGGCCGTGTCCACGTAATTGACGCCGTGGTCTATGGCATAGCGCAGCATACGGGTCGCCTCCGGCTCGTCTATATCCTCCGGCTTTCCTGTGGTCGGGAAGCGCATACAGCCAAAGCCAAGCGCCGAGACCTGCCAATCCAGTTTTCCAAATTTGCGATATTCCACTCGATACCTCCCCTACATCGCCCGCCGCGGCCGGTACTGGATCGCCTCGGCCAGGTGGGCGGTCTCGATGCGTTCGCTCCCCGCCAGATCCGCGATGGTGCGCGCCAGTTTGAGGATGCGGTGAAAGGCCCGCGCGCTCATCTGGAGTTGCTGCATCGCCGCCCGCACCAGGCCGCGCCCGGTCTCGTCCAGTTGGCAGATCTGGCGCACCTCGGTCGGCCCCATATCGGAGTTACAACTGAGCTTTGTATCGGCGAACCGTTCTCGCTGTATCTCTCGCGCTCGCTCCACCCGCGCCCGGATCGCGCCCGATGGCTCCCCCAACCGCTCGTCGGTCAGCTTGTCGTAATCCACCCGGGGCACCTCGATGTGAATGTCAATCCGATCCAGCAGCGGCCCAGAGATGCGCTTCTGGTAACGACTGATGGTCTGCATCGAGCAGGTGCACTCGCGCACCGGGTCGCCATAGTAGCCGCAGGGGCAGGGGTTCATCGCCGCGACGAGCATAAAATTGGCCGGAAAGGTCAGCGTGCCGGTGGAGCGGGCGATAGAGACCAGGCCGTCCTCCAGTGGCTGTCGCAGTCCCTCCAGCGTGCGCGTGCCGAACTCGGGCAACTCGTCCAAAAAGAGCACTCCCCGGTGGGCCAGGCTGATCTCGCCGGGGCGCGGCCAGTGCCCGCCGCCGACCAGCCCAGGCTGGCTGATGGTGTGGTGTGGGGCGCGGAAGGGACGGTGTTGGACGAGGGGTGTATCCGCAGGGAGCAGCCCCGCTATGCTGTAGGTTTTGGTCACTTCCAGTGCTTCCTCGACGGTCATCGTCGGCAGGACGGAGGGCATTGAGCGGGCCAGCAGCGTCTTGCCGGCGCCGGGCGGGCCGGTCATCAGCACGTTGTGTCCCCCGGCGGCCGCCACCTCCAACGCCCGCTTGACGTGTTCCTGTCCCTTGATCTCGGCAAAGTCGGCCGCGTATTGCGGAGGGGGCAGCGAGGACGCGTCCAGTTCCGGCTCGTAGGGCGGTAGCGTGCGCAGCCCTTGCAGGTGGGCGGCCAGTTGGCCCAGGTGTTCGACCGGGACGACCTGCAGCCCGTCCACCAGGGCCGCTTCGGGGGCGTCGCTGGCGGGGACAAAGATGCGGCGGATACCTTGCTGGAGCGCCAGGGCCGCGACGGGCAGGACGCCGTTGACGTGGCGCACGGAGCCATCGAGCGAAAGCTCGCCGACAAAGAGCGCCTCCTCCACCTCCTGGGGCCAGGCCTGTTGCGAGGCGACGAGCACCCCCACGGCGATGGGCAAGTCGTAGGCGGGGCCTTCCTTGCGGATGTCGGCCGGGGCCAGGTTGACCGTGATGCGCTTGCCGGGGAATACCAGCCCCGAGTTCTTGATCGCCGCGCGCACCCGCTCGCTCGATTCCTTGACCGCGGCGTCGGGCAGGCCGACGATGACGAGCGACGGCATCCCGCGCGAAGTATCCACCTCTACCTCGACGATGACCCCTTCCAACCCCAACAAGGCGCAACTGGTGACTTTGGCAAGCATATATGGCTCCGTTACTAGATGTGCATAGTGTATCACAGGGGGGAGATGAGGGCAAGCTGGAGCGCGACGCAAAGAGGCTCCCATTACTAGGAGCCTCTCGTTGTACGCTGTTGGTGTGCGTCTAGTTCCCAGAAACCGGGTTTTTCTGTAAGCGAAGGTGCTTCTGCTTCGCCCGAAGCGACAAAAGCCTGGCTTCTTCTCTGTTACTAGTTCGCCTTGCGGGCGCGGCGGCGAACGATGGCGCGCCCCAGGAAGAACAGCCCGGCCACGGGAGCGGTCACCACTAGCAAGACCGGGATGACGAGAACGACGATGACGATGGCCGCATCCGCCAGGAATTGCAGCACCCGGACGAGGGTTTGGAACGCGCCACGCAGCGTGCCCTCCGGGTGCCAGCCGCCGACCTGGATGGGTTGCGCCAGTTCGTCGGGGGTGATGTCGAGGCTGACCGTCGCCATGGCCGCCGACTCTTCCAGGTACTGGATGCGCCCTTTGACGTGTTCGATGTCGGCCTGGATGGTCTGCAATTGTGCGTAGACGTCCAGGGCGGCCTCGGTATCCTCGGCTTGATCCAGGAACTCGAGCAGCCGCGCTTCGGTCGCCTCCAGGTAGCGCAGGCGGGATCGGAGGTCAACGTACTCCTCGGTCACGTCCTGACCGGAGATATTCTCGCTGCGCACCTCGGTTGCCAGGCCGCGGATGCGCTCCAACGCGCTATCGAGGCTCTCGGCCGGGACGCGCAGCCTGACAGAAGCCCGCAGTCCCTCCTGGTACTTGTACGTGTTCGACTCGACGATCCAACCCCCCAGTTCGTCCACCAGGTCGCCTATCTCGTCGAGGGCGGCCTCGGTATCCGGCACCACCAGGCTGAGCGAAGCGTCGCGGATGATGAGCCGCTTGATGGTGGAATAGTCGGCCGCTCCAGAGGCCGGTTCACCGGGAGCATATTTATCGTCGCCGTCCCAGGCTTCGGCCGGAGCCTCCTCGTACTCCACCAGTACCGGCTCTTGCATCGCACCTCTAACTCCGCAGCCCACTACGGTTAGGGCCAGGATACAAACGATGACAACGTGTGTGATTTTCTTGCTCATTTTTGCTCTCCTTTCAAAAAGTCATCGTTATCTAGACGCTCCTGGCGGAGGAAGAGTTCCCGCGTCAGCGCCCCATCTCCAGCCGCCCAATGAGACGGCGGGGCAGACCTCGGGCCCGCATCCGCTCCTGGGTAATCTCTACCGGGTAAGCGACACGGTGGAACTCCCAGGTCATGGCATCCGAATCGAGTATCGCGTAGCTGGCGCGTGGATTTCCATCGCGGGGCTGTCCCACGCTGCCCGGATTGATGATGGTGCGGCGCGAACCAAGTGCCAGGGGTTCGGGGAACGGCGGGACCATAGTCTCACAGCGCCGCTGTTGCTCGTCCAATTCAAAGACGATCGGTATGTGGGTGTGCCCTACCAGGCATATAGGGGTGGAGAAATAGGCGAAATTGGAAAAAGCCTGGTTGGCATCGAGAATGTACTCCCAGATCGGCTCGCGCGGGCTGGCGTGAGCCATAAAGAAATCGTCCTGCTCTACACGAGTGGGAAGCGCACCCAGGTACTCGCGCGCAGCCGGCGAAAGCTCGGTCTGCGTCCATATACTGGCGTCTCGGGCATCAGTGTTAAAGCTGCCGAGATCTAGTTTCCCCAGTGCGGCCCAGTCGTGGTTGCCTGCTAGGCTGATGTGGTCAAAATCCTGAATCCGTTCGACGCACTCGTTGGGATTGGGGCCGTAACCTACCAGGTCGCCCAGACACCAGATTCCGTCGAATTCAGGGGCATCGGCCAGGACAGCTTCCAGGGCCGTGAGGTTGGCGTGGATGTCAGATATGATCAGATAGCGCACGGTGTCATCATCCTGTAGGCGGCAAGGCCACAAATTAGCAATGAGCTTGCTCAAATTGTCCTTCCACAGGTTGTCTTTGAATAAAAACATCCAGCCCCGTGGGAGGGTGAGCGGCAGCAACTAGGCGATATTATAACTCTATTCGGCAATTTTGCCAGTACCGGCAGACCAGGTTCTCGGCTTGGTCTCACTGCCAGTAACTGTGTGGGCCAATCCACACTGATCTGACACATGCATTCTGAGCGCCTGGTGATTACCATATGTGTTGGGGGCCACTCAAGTCGCCAATTGCGTCCTCCGCGCCTCTGCAGTGAGATGTTGGTAATCACCAGACGTTTGACGTCTGAGGTTTTAAGGGTACAATACGAGCGTCGTGGGCAATCGAGGACAAGGAAGGATGAGGAGATGAAGCGATGAAAAAACTTCAGGTCAACTGGCCGGGCGGCCTCAAACTGCGCACACAGCCGGAGCCAACCGACGCCAGCTACACCGGCGTCAGGGTGGGCCACCGTACAGTGGTGGAGGCGATCGGGGAGCCGCAGCGCTACGATGATCACTTCTCGTTCCAAAAGGTGCGCACTCCAGAGGGACAGAAAGGCTGGCTCACCTACCGGAGCGGCGACGCGATCTATCTGACCCCGGTGGAGACCGCCCCGCCCCCCGGCGCGGGCCAGAAACTGCGGGTAGATTGGCAGCCTGGGCTGCGTATGCGCGTCCAGCCGGAGCCGAGTCAGGCCAGCTTTGGCGGCGTGATCGTGCCCTACGGCGCGGTCGTGATCGCCATCGGAGAACCATTCCCCCATCCCGAGGGGTATGTCTTTCAGCGCGCCCGCACGCCCAGTGGGCGCGTCGGTTGGCTGACGCGCAGCTGTGGTGACACCGTCTACCTGGTGAAAGTGGAGGAGGAGACCCACGAACCGGCCGTAGAGACCGGCAAGCTGTGGGTGAACTGGTTCGACGGGCTAAAGATGCGCCAGCAACCGGAGCCGAGCCTGGCCAGTTTCACCGGCATCACCGTGCCCTACGGCGCGCAGGTGACCATGCTGGGAGAACCACGCGAGCACGCCGAGGGATACAAGTTCCAGCAGGTGCGCCTGGACGATGGCGAGATTGGCTGGCTCACCCTGAGCTATGGTGACACTGTCTACTTGAGCGAGCAGAAACCCGATCTCACGACCGAGCCGGTCGAGGTCGCCCAGGTTAGTCCGGTGGCAGGCCTGTGGGCCGAGATGCGCGCTTCACCGGGCGGCGAGGTACAGTGGTGGGTCGGCGGGGCGGCGCCGCTGCGCGTGTTGGACCCGGTCGGCGCGGGGCCAAAGATCGGCCAGGCCGGGCAGTGGATCGAAGTTGAGACGCCGGCCTTTAAGCGGGGCTTTGTCGGTGCGCAGTATCTCAAACCCTTCACCCCCGTCGCCCACAGGTCGGCGCGGGCTGGGGAGAGTGCCTACATCTATGGCATCCACGACCGCTACAATCGGGATCTGCTCAAGTCGGTCGGCGTGACCGGCTGGGTGCTCTTCACTCACGCCATCGGCACCGACCACCAGGGAGCCGGCGGCGACCGCAACACCTATTATGAGTGGGCGAACGACGGGTTCGGCGTCATCGCACGGCTCAACCACGGTTACGGCTCCAGCGGCACCATCCCCGAACCGCACCAGTACGACGATTTTGCCCGCACCTGCGCGGCCTTTGTCAAGCGCTCAATTGACCCCCACGATCCCCAAGGCGGCTGCCACATCTGGATCATTGGCAACGAGATGAACAACCCGCGCGAGTATCCCGGCAACCACGATGGCGTGGGCGGCCGCCCCATCACCCCGGAGAGCTATGCCGACTGCTTCAACCGCGCCTACCGGGCCATCAAGCAGGTCTACCGGGATTTCCCCGGTCTGAGCGCGGGCGATTCCATCGTCGTGCCGGGCGCGATTGACCCCTACAACGCCGTCGCCGGCTGTAACGGCAACTGGTTCACCCGCATGCTGCGCCGGATTGACGCGTTGGACGGGGTCGCGCTGCACGCCTACACCCACGGCGCCGCGCCAGGGTTGATCAACAGTCGCAAGCAGTTTGGTGACGAACACCACCCGCCCATCCGTTTCCCGGATAAACAACTGAGCTGGCAATACTACCACTTTTATGCCTACCGCACCCTTATGGACCTGATCCCCGGCAAGTGGCGGGACGTGCCCGTCTTTATCACCGAGACCGACCAGGTGCAAAAAAAGTGGGCCAACGAAAACTCGGGCTGGGTCAAAGAGATGTACGCCGAGATAAACTGGTGGAACAGCGACCCCAGACGGCAGCGGATCTATTGCGCGCTGCTCTTCCGCTGGGAGACCGACGAGTGGCAGGTGCGGGACAAGCCCAACGTGTTGCAGGATTTCAAGGAGGCGGCGCAGAGAAGGTACAAGTGGCACTGCTAAGTGCAGCGATGCATAAATTCGTTCCGCTTTGCGCCGGCCCGCACCGCGGGCTGATTCTCAGCCATAGAAGAGGCGGCGCTAGGCCCACAAATTGGCCGAAAAGTGCCCTAACACCGGCT
>Ga0180432_10001317_pt1 | contig 39417 bp, 24 predicted proteins | sample SS_ome_10_FD_132414 | JGI IMG/M metagenome (GOLD analysis project Ga0180432, IMG submission 132414) | Hypersaline lake sediment archaeal communities from the Salton Sea, California, USA - SS_1_MS_2 metaG | ecosystem: Environmental > Aquatic > Non-marine Saline and Alkaline > Hypersaline >... | reverse complement strand
GGCTCGGGGATGGTGGAACCAGACGGGGCACTGTATGGCGATTGTCCGTACGGGTCGAAGTGGAGGTTGCCGAGCCGGATCGAGTTGCCTGACCCGTTGGCGACAGCCGAAGTAATGGGATCGACGGCCCCTCCACTCGGCCCGGTCGGGTCGCCCCACCAGTTCTCAGTGGCATCGACAATCACGGGCAACATGGCGGCAGGGTCGTTGTACCCCATGAACCCCTCGGCGTTGCCCTCGAAGTTGTTGTAGTGGAACACCACATCGCCCCATTCTTCGTGGGTACCGTATTCCCAGTAGAGCACGGCAGCTCCGGTGGAATCCGTAATCGTGTTATACGTGAAGTCGATCCGCTCGATATTGTTGGCCAGCACGAAGCTGTACCCGGCATCGTCGATGGTGTTTTCCGTGATGACCAAGTCGCGCGGCCCGTTGCCTTTGGCGTCGTTGCCCCCCATCCCGATCCCACAGGCGTCCATCGTGTTCCCGGCGACCGTTCCGTCGTGGGCGTTGTTGAACCAAAGGGCTCGTCGCAGATCCTGGAACGTATTGTTGCTAATGTTGAAGTTGCCGGCCCCCTGCGACTCGACAATACCTTCGATGTCAGCCTGCCCATTGCCGTCAAAGATGTTATCTTCGATCGTGATCGTACCGGTGGTGCTGGCCAAGCGGAACTTGATCAGGTCCGGCGTGGACCCCGTCAGACCCGCTCCGGCCAGCAGCGAGAAGCCCTGGACCGTCAGGTCACCGGCAATCGAACTGCCGGAGTTCGTGCCCAGAAAGATGAGTTGCTCGTGGCTGCCGCTCGTGCACGTCAAGCTCGTGCTCCCGGGCCCGGCGCCGATCAGGCTAATGGGTTTGTTGATCGACAAGGTCTCATCGTATGTCCCGGCCGCCACGTTGATCGTGTCGCCGTCGGCGGCGCCGTTGATAGCTGCCTGGATGCTGTCGCCGGGATTGACGTCAATCATCGCCGCCGGAGCAGCACCACCCATGACCAGGATCGCAGCCATTACGCATACTGCCAATACCTTCGTTCTCATCAGTCTCTGTCTCCTGTTCTTGCCCAAAACCATCTGTTTGCGAATATCCGCCCATAGCGGACCTGTCTCGTTTTCATGTGCCACCTCACGCCTTGCGCCGCCGGCGGACGTACCCGCCCAGGCCGGCAACGGCCAAGCCAACGGCCGCTATCGTCGCCGGCTCCGGGATGACGGTCTGTGCTCCGGGAATGGGCGCCGTCAGGAGGCCGACACTGTAGTTGTCGCCGTCCATCGTGTCATACATCCAGTACTCATTGCCCACCGCGACAACGGACATGGCCCCGTAGAAATCCGTCCACGACGCCCCGCTGATCGGGGCATCGCCGGCTTCGGTGGAACTCCAGTCCAGCCCGCCGGGCGAGTCCCAACTGGTGACGTTGCCGTCGCCGGGCAGGTCGTCCCATGCCCGGTAAGGGGCCAGGTCTCCGGCCTGGGCAACGATCATCTCCCGACAGACATCCGTTGGGCCGCCGCCCTGGCCGGTCTTCGTGGCAAAGTATGCGCCGTCCGTCGACACGCCGACAATTCCGACCCCCTGATAGCCGACGTACTCTCGGTCAACACCGTCGACGACGATGCCCGTGCCTCCTCGCCGGTACAGCACGGACATTTCGTTGCCGCTACCTCCGGAGAACTCGAGGTAGTTCTTGCCCGCGCTGGCCGCATCGGGCGAATCCTCGTACCCTTGCCAGGTCACCCCGTCCGCCGATTCGGCGTATCGGATCCAGTTGTAGCTGCCGGATCCTTCGTATCCCCCGTCGTAGAACCACATCTTGAAGTGCACGTCGCCCGTGGATTTCTTCTCGTCAAACCCCAGGCGATCGTAAATGACCTCCGGATGATACACGGGGACCTGCGTCCCGGCGTAGTTCACCGTCAGATGCGACGACGCGCCCCAGGTTCGCCCATCACTCGACGTCTTGCCGTACAGTTGATCGGGCGTGCTGCTGCTGGGGCTCCACCACATCATGAAGGCCGGACTTCCCGAAACACCCGCCAGCCCGAGCGGATCGTGAACCACGGTCAGGTGCTTCATCTTCACGCTGTCGCTGGCGACAATGCCCTCGTACGTCCACGTCGGCTCACTGCTACAGTGCGTGCTCGCAGCCCACGAACTCGCGATGCCTAGAAGGACGACGAGGCCACCGGCTGGCACAGCAATCGTTACAGACTCTTTCATTGTCCAGTCTCCTTTTGAACCTCTCTGTCGCGTTTCGCCCCGGCCTCGGAAAGGCCGCTCGCGACGTGTTTCAGACTCTCAGATCGCCTCGGTTTCTCGTGCTCTTGTTCCGTCCCTGGCCGCCCAACTGTGCTTGCGGCGCTTTCGAACGTACCCGCCCAAGCCGGTGACGGCCAGGGCGACGGCAACCATCGTCGCCGGCTCCGGGATGGCGGCATGCTCGACAACGATCACGCGGCCCAGGGCAGAGTCGTCGCCACAGTCCCACACGTCGTCTGCGGTAAGACCGCAGCCGCCGGCGTCGACGTTGGCGGTGGCCGAGGCGTAGCTGGATGAGTTACCGTGTTGGCCCAGTGCGATGGCATACTCCGAGAACGTCCCACCGAAGGCGACCTGCCCGTCCAGGTCTATGACGCTGTCAGTGACCGTGCCCAGGAACAAGCCGTAATCGGCCGTCGAATTGATGGCGACGTTGTCAAACGTGACATCGGCGGGTGTCAGGTCTTTCAGACGGCTGATGACGATAGCGGCCGACGGGTAGGAGCCGTTGGCCGTCTGCGTGCCGCTGATGGTCACGTCGGTCATCGAAATGGCCGCACCGCTGATGGGCAGCCTGGGGCTTCCGCCATCGTGATCGCCGCTGACACGGATGGCTACGTCAGCGTTATCGCTGGTGAACGAGACGTTGTCCAAGGTCAGATCGCCGTCGACAAAATCCGTCATGACCAGGTCGCCGCCGGTATGCACCCCCGAGGCGTTGCCCGTGAACGTGCTGTCACTGACGGAGATCGTCCCTGGCGTATAGGTGATCAGCCCGATGCCCGCGTTGTTCTCGACCGTCGTGTCCGCAATGGTCAGCGTGCCCAGCGACGCCAGGGACGCGGGAACGCGGAACCCCGCGCCGCCGTTATCGGCCAGAAGGCTCTGTGTAACCACGATATCGTCAGCCGGCCCAACGTGGTTCAGGCCAATGCCGTTTCCCTCGTTGCCGACCAAGGCCACGTTGTCAAAGGTGATGTGACTGACATCGCCGCTATTGCCGATTTCCACGCCCATCCCAAGGTTGCCGGCGCCCAGACCGCCGGTGATCCGCAAGTTACTCAGTGTCACACGCTCGCCGACAGCCGTGCCGCCTCGGCGAATCCAGATCGTGTCGCTATTGGCGGCTACGCCACTGATGATCGTGTCGGACGCCGGGTTGCTGCCGCTGCCTGCCCCTATCAGAGTGAGCGCCCCGTCGCCAGCGCTATTGATCACCAGGTTCTCGGCATAGGTCCCGGGGTCCACGCTGATCGTGTGCCCGGCCCCCGCAGCGTCTATCGCTGCCTGAATCGTGGGGTAGGTCACACTCGTGTCTGTGTTTGTTATGGTCGCCTGTGCCGCGTGGTTGCCGCCCAGGGTCAACCCCGCCACTGCCATAATCATTGCCAAGTTCCTCACTCAAGACTCCTTTCGGTCTTACGACCTTTCTTGCGTCGCTTTCCGGCCGGAGGCCACTTGCCTCCACGAAGGCCGGCCGCGACACGTTTCGAACTCTTTCTCACATCACTTCGATTCCATTGACGTTCATTTCATCCCCGGCCGCTCAATTGTGCTTGCGGCGCTTTCGGACATACCCGCCCAGGCCGACGACGGCCAGGCCGACGGCCACCATCGTCGCCGGCTCGGGGATGACGGGTTTGGTGACCGGCTCCGTTAGCCACGGGTCGTAGTCAGCATTGCCGAGAATATCGTTAGCGCCGCCGACACCGGGTCCGCCGGCGTTGCCCCACCAGTTGTTCTCCGCGTCAACGGGACCATTGGTCAGCCCGTCGCCGACTCTCAAGGCATACTCCTGGTTGTCACAGAGGTTGTTATTGTGAATCGTGACGGCGGAGACGTCATAGTCCGTGCCCGGCGGGTGGTTGAGCAAGGCAATGCCCTGGAAGTTGTCTTCAATGGTGTTGTCCGCGATATTGAGGGGCCCAATGTCCCAAATCTGGATTGCCTGCCCTTCCCCTCCCCACTCGACTTCATTGACGTTGCGGATCGTGTTTCCCTGGATATCCACGTTCGCGGCGCGGTTGATCTCGAGAGCCGCCCACGCCCAGCCCACTTCGCCCTGATTGCCGCCGATGTCCTCCCAGGTGTTCCCATGGACGATGACCGAGCCGGTGTGGGTGGGGTCGTTGCCCCGGAGGGCAACCACCCCATTGCATTGGTGGATGTGATTGTTCGTGAAGGTAATCGTATCGAAAGGTGTCGGTTGGGCACCGTCGTGCAGTTCCATGACCCCGTAGCTCAGGATGTCTTTGAACTCGACGCGATCGACGGTGAGATCCCCGCCGAAGCCCTCGGTGCTGCCCCCACTGTCAACCATGATCCCGTCGCGACCGGAGAAGTTCTCTCCGTCAACGACGCTGTTGCGGAACGTGAAATCCCTCACCGCCTTGTGGTTGTACACGTTGCCGATCACGCGATTCTGCGGCTGATTGCCCTGCAGGTACAAGTTCTCCAGTGTCAGCCCGTCGATTGGCGCGATCAGGCTACCAAGTTTGACACCACCGGTAACGCGAGTAATGGTCGGATCGGTGCTTGGCAGCCCAAACGCGTCCGCATTGCCGCGAACGGTCAGGTTGGTCCAGGAGCGGTTGAACTCCAACGTTTCGGAGTAGACCCCGGGGGCGATGTAGATCGTGTCGCCGTTGACAGTTGTCCCCGCATCGAGAGCGGCCTGGATGGTGCTGTAGTCGTAGCCAGCTCCAGGGCCGACAGTCCATGTGCCAGCCGGGGCCGGAACTGCTGTGCCGGCCTGGACCAGAGCGATTACTGCAATGACTGACGTTAGTTTAGTGCTCATTCTTGCACTCCTTCGGTCTGTTGGCCTCATCGCGTGCCGTGCCGTCGCACTCGCTCGGCTTCGTATGGACACGTTCATTCTTTCTGCGTCGGCCCGCATTATTTGCTTGCATTCTCGGCCGGCACTGTCGTATAATCAGTGAAATCCCAGGCGGCGGGCGCGCGAAGACACCCGTCACCCGGAGATTCCCGGGCCAGCGGCTTTCGGCCAAGATAAGTCCGCTGGTCCGCTTTTTTTCTGCCAGTACCTACACTTGCCGCACTGCGGCAACCGCTGCTGACTCGATGAGGTCCGCCGGTTCGATCAGTTCGATCGGGCGGGACGCCCGCTGTCGGCAGCAGCGCTGTATTGCTCGCTGCCGTGCGCGTAGGGGCTTACAGAAAGACAACTCAGACCCGACATCCTCACCCGATATTCCACCAGTGAATACCACCCGATTCTCCGTTCCGCCGGCCGGACGTCTTCTTGTCTCCTGTCCGGCATGGCAAGCGCTCGCATGCGCTAGCATCGAACGATCTACATATTACAACTTACCCCCGCCGAGATGCAAGAAAAAAATGGGGGAGAATAGTTTTTTTTTTTGGGGGGGGAGGGGCGACTGCGAGGACAGGATTGGGCTGTCGTGCAGCCTTGTGCGTGACGATGAACGGAGCGGCCCGCCCGGCAGCCTCGCGGGACGGCTGACAGGGCTGCGTACTCGGTCTTGCCGTAGAGCATGTCATGCGTGCCGACGATGTTGCCGCCCGAACCCCCAAGCCAGGCGTCTGGGTCAGGGATCCGCCGAGAGTATCACAAACGCCCCGGCCTGCGAGAGGCCGAGGCGTGGGGGGCGTGAGGTTATCACGCCGTTGCCCGACCGGCGCCTGCGGGCAATGAAACCCGGGCCGATCGGGGCGAGCGGCGAGCACGTGGCTGGTCCCGGGAGGCTGCGGTTTCCTGCCGATCTGGCAGGTGTTTGTGCCGGCCGATAGCGAACCCCATGAGGGCCGGACTCGTACTAACCAGAGCTTTTACGATATCTTACATGCCGTCCGGGTCCTTTGGCACGTCTGTTGCTCCGCCGAAGGCCACAGGGTGTTGCCGCGCTGAGAGACAGGAGATCCCATGACTGGTCAAGACGGTACGGTTGACGAGCAGATCGCGGCGTTTTCGCATCTGGTATCGCGGCTGATCGACGAGATCGCCCGGGTGCTGGTCGGGCAGGACAAGGTGATGCAGCGACTGCTGATTGGGCTGCTGACCGACGGGCACATCCTGCTGGAGGGCCTGCCGGGACTGGCCAAGACGCTGATGGTCCGCAGCCTCGCCGATGCGATCGACACGGGCTTCAGCCGCATTCAGTTCACCCCGGACATGCTGCCGGCCGACGTGATCGGCACGGAGATCTTCAACCCGCGGGAGGCGACGTACTCGGTGGAGAAGGGCCCGGTGTTCTCGAACCTGATCCTGGCCGATGAGATCAACCGCGCCCCGGCGAAGGTCCAGGCGGCGCTGCTGGAAGCGATGCAGGAGCGCCAGGCCACGATCGGGGGCGAAACCCACCACCTGGACGACCCGTTCCTGGTGCTGGCCACGCAGAATCCGATCGAGCAGGAGGGGACCTATCCGCTGCCCGAGGCGCAGGTCGACCGGTTTATGCTGAAGGTGCTGGTGGAGTACCCCGGTCGAGACGAGGAACGCAAGATTGTGGACCGCATGGCCGGGGGCAAGGCGATCGCGCCGGTCGGCAAGGTGACCGATGCCGCCCGGATCCTCGACGCCCGCCGGCTGGTCGGGCAGATCTTCGCCGACGAGAAGATTCGCGACTACATCGTGGAGCTGGTGCGCGCGACGCGTGACCCGTCGGCGGCCGGGATCGACGAGATCGAGGGGCTCATCGAGATCGGCGCCAGCCCGCGTGCATCGATCGCGCTGATGAAGTCGGCCAAGGCCCACGCCCTGCTCCAGGGGCGGAACTACGTCACCCCGCACGACGTCAAAACGTTGGCGCCGGACGTGTTGCGGCATCGGATCATTCTGTCCTACGAGGCCGAGGCCGAGGGCAAGACGGCCGACGACCTGATCGCACGGATACTTGAGAGCGTACTGGTACCGTAGACCATGCTTACTCGCGAGATCCTCCAGCGTGTTCGGGAGATACAGATCCGCACGGGCCGGCAGGCGGCCGACGTGCTGGCCGGGCAGTACGTCTCCGTCTTCAAGGGCCAGGGCGTGGAGTTCGACGAGGTCCGCCCGTACGTGCCCGGGGACGACCCCAGGCGAATCGACTGGAACGTCACCGCCCGAATGGGCCAGCCGTATGTCAAGCGATACGTCGAGGAGCGGCAACTGACCATCATGCTGCTGACGGACATCTCGGCGTCGCAGGATTTCGGCTCGGCCGGGCGGTCAAAACGCGAGGCCACCGCTGAGCTGTGTGCGCTGCTGGCGATGTCGGCCATCAGCAACGACGACAAGGTCGGCCTGGCGCTGTTCCACGGGCAGGTCGAGCAGTACATCCCGGCCCGCAAGGGCCAGAAGCACGCTCTGCGGGTGATCCGGGAGGTGCTGGCGCACGCGGACGCGCCGGCCTCGCCGGCCCCGTCAAGGCGCCGGGGCGTGCTGGGGATCCTGCGAGACCTGGCGAGGCCGTGGCGGCGGCCGCCCCGCGGCGGGCGGCTGGCCACCAGCATTGCCGCCGCGATGGACTTCCTGATGTCGGTCAACCGCAAACGGTGCGTCTGCTTCGTGATCAGCGACTTCATGGACGTCGGCTACGACCGCGCCCTTCGGATGGCCAATCGCCGGCACGACGTGGTCGCCGTCCACATTCACGACCCCCGCGAGCAGGAGTTGGCCGACGCAGGCCTGGTCCGGCTGACGGACGTGGAGAGCGGGCAGAGTCGGCTGGTGGACACGGGCGCCGCGGCCACCCGCGCCGCGTTCGCCAAAGACAACCGCCTCCGACTGAAGCAACTGGCCGAGCGGATGCGGAGCAACGGGATCGACCTGGTGTCGATCGACGTGTCCGAATCGATCGTCACGCCGCTGGTGAAGTTCTTCCGCCAGCGCGAGCAGCGGCGGCGCAGCGGACGGTAGTGATCCATGGAAGTGATCCGTGGATAAGGAATGTCACAGTGCGATCCGATAGCGGATGTCAAAGCCCAACGCCCCCCGACTGCGTCGGGGGGATCCCCCCGACACAGTCGGGGGGCGTTTGGGAACGCTGGAACCGAAAGTGGTGGCTGGCGGCCGTGTGTCTGGTTGCGGCTTGTCCCGCTGCTTCGGGCGTCGAGAAGCACGTCGAGAAGGGTCCGGTGAAGGTCACGATCAGCCTCGTGCCCGATGAGATCCGCGTGGGCGACACGGTGACGTTCACGATCGCCGCCGTCGCCGCCAGGGGCGTGGAACTGATCATGCCCGAGTTTTCCGAGGCCCTGGGGCGGTTCAGGATCATCGACTACGTGCCGACCGAGAAGGTCGACAGGCTGGGCCGCACGGTCTCGACGCAGCGCTACACGCTCCAGGTGGGGATGTCCGGCAAGCGGCGGATCCCGCCGATTCTCGTGGAGTTCGTCGATCGCCGCCCCGGGCGAAAGCCCGCCCCGGACGACTTCGACGCCTACGAACTGCTGACCGAGCCGCTGGCCTTCGAGGTGCAGTCGGTGGCGCCGTCGTCCGTGGAGGCGGACCTGGCCGGGCCGCTGGGCCGGCTCGACAAGCTCGCGCCCCCGCCGGGGCCGACCTGGCCGTGGATCGTCGGGTCCGTTGCGGTGATTGCCGCGGCGGCTCCGTTCGCCTGGCGGCTGTGGGCCGCGGCGCGTCGGCGGGCCCGCATGCGCAGCGCGTACGACATCGCGATGTCGAGGCTCGAGGCCCTGCTGGGGCCGCGCGAACCCGGGCGAGACAGCGAGGCGTTCTTCGTCGAGCTGTCGGGCATCGCCAGGCACTACCTCGAGGACCGCTTCGAGCTGCACGCCCCGGAACTGACGACCGAGGAGTTCCTGGCGGTGGCCGGCACGTCGGCCGACCTGACCGGCGAACAGCGCCACACGCTCCAGTCGTTCCTCCGGCAGGCGGACCTCGTGAAGTTCGCGCGGGTCGTGCCGTCAACCCGGGAGGCCGACACGTCGGTCGCGATCGTGCGCCAGTTCCTCGACGAGACCCGCGCCAACGCGCCGATGCTGGACGTGGCACAGGAGCCGGGGAGCGTTTGACATGGAACTGAAAGACCCGCTGCTGCTGCTGACGGCGCTGCTGGCGATCCCGGTGTATCGCTTCCTGGCGCGCGGGCGCGGGGTCGCGGCGGTCGGGTTCTCCAACGTCGCCGCCGCGGCGCGGGCACCGCGATCGTGGCGCGTTCGGCTGGCCTTCCTGCCGCCGCTGCTGGTGAGCCTGGCCGTGGCGGCCATGGCCGTGGCGCTGGCGCGCCCGCGCAGGCCCGACGATCTGACCCGCGTCCGCACCGAAGGCATCGCCATCGTCATGGTCGTGGACCGCTCGAGTTCCATGGAGGCCCGCGACCTGGTTCGCGACGACCAGTCGGTCAATCGTCTGGCCGTTGTGAAGGAGCGGTTCGTCGCGTTCGTCACGGGGGGCGAGGCGAGCCCGGGGCGCAAGGACGACGCAATAGGCCTGGTGGCCTTTGCCCGGTACGCCGACGGCTTGTGTCCGCTGACGCTCGATCACGGCAGCCTGCTGTCGATCGTGAACGACCTGGAGATCGTCTCGCAGCGCCGGGAAGACGGCACGGCGCTGGGCGAGGGACTGGGGCTGGCGGTCGAGAGGCTGCGGAAGCACAAGGCCCGGTCCAAGGTCGCCATCCTGCTGACCGACGGCGTCAACAACACGGGCGACATCAGCCCGGCCCAAGCGGCCGACCTGGCCCGGGCCAACGACGTGAAGGTCTACTGCATCGGCGCCGGGACGCGCGGCATGGCGCCCTGCCCCGTCAGAGACCCCTTCACCGGGCGAGCTGTCCTTCGCCCAAGGCCCGTCCGGATTGACGAGGCCACGCTCAAGGACATCGCCCACCAGACCGGCGGGCGGTACTTCCGGGCCACCGATGACGACAGCATGGCCGACATCTATCGCGAGATCGACCAACTCGAGCGGACGGAGATCAGTGAGACGCGATACCTGAACTACCACGAGAAGTACCTCCCGTTTGCCACGGCGGGGCTGGTGCTTCTAGGGCTCGGCTGCGGACTTGGCGGCACGATGCTGAGGAGGCTGCCATGAACCTCCACGTCGCCAATCCGCACTGGGTGCACCTGCTGTGGGCGGTTGCGGCGGTGGCCGGACTGGGGGTGTGGCTGGAGTTTCACGGCTCGGCGCGGCTGGGGCGGTTCATCTCCCGGACGATGCAGGACAGGCTCGTCAGCCGACCGTCCCTGCGGCGGCGCCTGCTGCGGATCGCCCTGCTGGCCCTGGCCGGCGTGTCATTGACGTTCGCGATGATGCGTCCGCAGTGGGGCCTGCAGTACGTCGAGTCTCGGCAGATGGGCGCCGAGATCATGGTCTGCCTGGACGTCTCGAAGTCCATGCTGGCCGAGGACGTGGCGCCCAACCGCCTGGAGCGGGCCAAGGCCGAGATCGCCGACCTGGTCTCGATGATGGAAGACGATCACGTGGGGCTGATCGCCTTCGCGGGCAAGGCCACCGTCCTCAGCCCGATGACGCCCGATCGCGGGTTCCTCAAGCTGATCCTGTCCCAGGCCGGCCCGCACAGCGTCGCCCGCGGCGGAACCAATCTCGAGGCGCCCATCCGCAAGGCGCTGGCGGGCTTTCGCAGCGAGGCCGACATCTCACGAATCATCCTCCTGATCACCGACGGTGAGGACCACGACTCGTTCTGCAAGGACGCCGCCAAGGCCGCCGCCGAGCGCGGCGTCCGCATCATCGCCATGGGGCTCGGGGATGAGAATGGCTCGGAGATCACGATGACCGATCCGAAGACCGGCGCGCGGAAGCCCGTCCTGGACTCGGCCGGCAAGCGCGTGATCTCGCGCCTGGACGGCGAGCTTCTGCGCGAGATCGCGCTGGCCACCGAGGGCGTGTACGTCCCCGCCGGAACCGGCGCGCTGGACCTGCGGAACATCTACGACGCCCATATCGCCCCGCTGATGCGGGCCTCGCTGAGAGGCAAGGGACGCATGGTGCGCAACGAGGCATTCCAGTGGTTCGTGGTCGCCGGAATCGTGTTCGCCGTGGCGGGCTCGCTGGCCTCGGGCGGCTCCGGCCGCAAGGCCGCCGTCGCCGCATCCCCGCGATCGGCGCCTGCGACGACTCAGCGTGTCTCGGCGGCATGCCTCGCGGTCCTGTTGATGCTGAGCCAGGGCGTTGCAGCGCAGACCACTCGCCCCGCGTCGCGCCCGACAGCCCCGCCGGCCGCCAGGCCTGCTCGCGACCGGAAGGACGATGACGAATCCGCCGGACCCGACGACCCGCGCGAGCGGTACAACATGGGCCTGGCCTCCCTGGAGTCCAACGACCTAGGCCAGGCCGAAAAGCACCTGCTCGACGCCCGCACCAAGGCCGGGGCGGACGGCGAGGCGCGCTACCGGGCGACGTTCAACCTCGGCTGGGTGAACGTCAGGCGGGCCGACGCCCTGGTCAAGGACAAGCCCGCCCAGGCCCTCAAGCACCTCCAGGCCGCCGCCGATTGGTTCCGCGACGCCGTGCGCCTCAGGCCCAGGCAGGACGAGCCCCGAAGGAACCTGGATCTGATCTCCCGCCGGATTCTCGAGTTGGCCGATACGCTGCGCAAGCAGCAGGACGGAGACCTGGCCGCGCGCCTGGACGCGTTGATCGCGGCCCAGCGAGGGCGGCTCGCCTCCGTCGGCGCGATGGTCCAGTTGACCACCGAGAGGCCCCACGCAGGCGACGCCCTCCGCAAGGAGTTTCGCCAACTCGGCGCCGAGCAGCGCAAGACACTGTCCGAGGCCCTGGACGTGACCGACTCGGCCCGGCACGAGCACGACGGCATCGAGGCGGTCGAGGCCGACAAGCGCTCGCCCCAGCAGCGCGTGCGTCTGGCGCAGTTGCGGGGCGTTCTGGCCTGGTGCGAGCGGGCCTCGCAACGGGTCGGGCAGGCGCGGTCGCAACTCCGCCGACGCCAGGCCGAACGGGCCTACCGACGCGTCTCGGCGTCGCTGGATTTGCTCAAGCGGGCCCGCGACCAGTTGCGCAATCCCGCCGAGGTCCTCGGCGCCCTGATCGCCGACACGACGGTGCTGCTGCGACAGACCGGTGCGCTGCTGGCGGCCGAACGGATGCGCCTGGCGGTGCCGACCACGCGCCCGGCTGCCAAGCCCGCCCCCGGCCGGACCGTCCCGGCCTGGTTGACGGCCAGGTACCTCGAGCAGACCCAGCAGCAGCTTGCCGAGCGGACGGGCGAATTGCAGGCCCGCCTCGCCGCGGGGCTCAGCCAATTGAAGGACCGCCCCCCCGCCTCGCAGCCGGCCGCCGGCCAGGCCGACCAGCAAGCCAGGTTCCTGGCGATCCTTCAGGACGCCGTGCCGCTCATCGAACAGGCCGCCCAGGCGTTCGGGCGGGCGCGCCAGTCGCTGGCCGTGCCGGACCTCAAGGCAACGTTCGACGCCCAGGCCGAGGGACTGACCCGTCTGGCCCGCGCCCGCGAGCTGTTCCTGGACATGCGCGGGCTGATCGAGGTGATGTACGCCGACGAGAAGCGCATCGAGGCGGTCCTGGCGGCGCTGGCCAAGGACCAGGACAAGGGCTTTGCGGAGTACCTGTCGATGCTCCGCGAGGCCAACGCCACCAATGCCAAGCGTGCGGCCCGCGTCGATGCGATGCTCGATGACGCGCTGGCCGCCGTCGGCAAGCCGCCCCCACCGGGGGCGGGACAGGGCGCGCCCCAAGTCGATCCCAAGCAGCAGCAGGCCGACAAGCAGCGGCTGACCCTGGCCAAGACCATCCTCGGCCGGATCACCGACGACTGGCAGCAGGTCGACCGGCTTCTTGCCGAGGCCCCGACCGCGGCGGGCAAGCGCCCCGAGGCGCTACGCGGGCACACGAAGCGAACGGTCGAGCAGTTGGAGGCGCTGCGCCGGCTGTTCTTCACGCTCGTCGAGCACCTTCGCGATACGCTGCGCCGGCAGGTCGACCTGAACGACCGCACCCAGCAGGTTGCCGACGACCCGAACGCCGACCAGCGACCGCCCAAGGCCGCGCCGCTGGCCGACGACCAGCAAGGCCTGGCCCGGATTGCCGACCAGATCGGCCAGGCGCTGGCGAAGCAGTCTCAGCAGGACCTCAAGCCGCCCTCCGGACAGCCCGGACCGGACCCGAAGGTCGCCGAGCAGATGGCCCGGGCCGCCGAGCGGCTCGCCGCCGCCGCACGGAAGGTCCGCCAGGGGCACGGACACATGACCTCGGCGACCGAGAAGCTCACCGCCGCCCAGGCCCAGGCCAAGGACGCCGACCTCAAGCCCGCCCGGGAGGATCAGGACCAGGCGGCCGAACGCCTCGCCGAGGCGCTGGCGCTGCTTTCTCCGCGGAACAACCGGCAGCAGCAGCAGGAGAAGGACAAACAGGACCGGCAGGGCCAAAACGACACACAGGACAAGAAGAAGGACCAGATCGACAAGCAGCGCCGGATGAGCACGGCAGGCATGCTCCAGGCGATTCGCGACCGGGAACAGCAGCGGCAGCGAGACCGTAGTAAACGCCGACAGGGCCGCCATGAGCCCGTGGAGAAGGACTGGTGACGGCCATGGACAGGGCGCCGGCGACAATCCAGGCCGTGACGGCCGCGGTAGTGGTGCTTCTGGCCGGCGGGGTGGCCCGGGGCCGGGAGGCCCGGCTTGCCGCCGAGCGCGGGCCGCACTACGTCGGCGAGCCGTTTGTCATGCAGGTCACCGCGTCGGGCTTCGATGAGGAGCCGACGCCTGAGGTGATGCTGGGGAAGATGCCCGAGGGTTTGCGGGTGTCCTTCCTTGGGGTTAACCCGTCGGTCTCGACGTCCATCACGATCGTCAACGGACGGCGGACCGAGTCGCGGCGGGTCGTGTTCAACTTCAACTACCGTCTGACCGGGGCCCGGGCGGGCAACGTCCAGGTCCCCGCCGTGACGGTCAAGCAGGGGACGAAGACCGCAACGACGAACGCGCTGAGCCTGGCCATTCAGGAGATCGAGAAGGACCCGGACATGCGGATCGAGCTGCTGCTGCCCGAGACGTCGATCTACCCGGGCCAACGGGCCAAGGTGAGCGTCAGGTGGTGGTATGCCGGGAACGTCTCGGATATCAATCAACTGACCATCTACTCGCCATTGTTTGACAAGTTCGAGTTTCAGGACGAGCCCGTGCGTCGCGGCGATAGCGCCCTGCCGCTGACCGGCGCCAAGGGCAAGGTCCAGGTCAAGGCCGTCGTCAGCAGGCAGACACGTGACGGCAAGCAATACATGGTCGCCACGGCCGACCGCATCCTGGTGGCCGACCGCGCGGGCGAGTACGTGCTGGACCCGATCATCGTGAACGTCAGCAAGGTGGTGCAGTGGCGGCGGGACGTCTTCGGGGACCGCGTCCCCGCGGCGGTCAAGCGCCTCCAGGCGGTGGGCAAGCCCGTCAGGCTGACGGTCAAGCCGCTGCCCCTGGCCGGGCGGCCGGAGAGCTTCGCCGGCGCCATTGGCTCGGGCTTCAGCCTGAACGTCCGCGCCGGCAGCACGGTGGTCAAGCTCGGCGACCCGATCGCGCTGACGCTGACGCTCCGCGGCGACGGCAAGCTCGACAACGCCTCCCTGCCGCCCCTCTTCGCCGACGGCAAGGGACTCGACCCCAAGCAGTTCAGCGTCCCCGACGGGCAGGTGGCCGGCGAGGTCACCAGGGACGGAAAGCAGTTCACCCTCAGCGTTCGCGTCACCGACCCCGCCGTCAACCAGATCCCCCCGATGGCGTATTCCTGGTTCGATCCCGAGCAGGGCAAGTACGTGACCACGCTGTCGGACCCGATCGCGCTGCAGGTGGGCCGGGCGAAGATCGTCTCCAGCGGCGACGTGGTCAGCACACGGGCGAACGGGCCGGCCAACCCAGGCAAGGCGCCTCGGGCCGCAGCCGGCGACGAGGCGCGCGGCCGATTCGACACCAGCGGGGCCGACCTGGCGATCGTCACCGCCCCGGCGCTGCTCCTGGCTGACGTGGAGCGAAGGTTCGGCGGGGCGACGGTGCCGGCGGCGATCTACGGGCTGTCGGCGGCGCTTGTCGTGGTGATGTTCATCCTGGGTCGCAGGGCGTCGGTGGACCCGAGCGTGCTTGCGGCTCGCCGGACGATTCACCAGCAGCGGGCCAAGCTCCGTCAGGCCGGCCGGCTCGCCGGCGGCGAGCGGGCCGCCGCCGTCGCCGCCGCACTCAGGGCCCTGGCCCCGCATGCCAGGGCCGCCTCTCGCGACGAACTCGACCGGATCGTGCGCGAATGCGACGACGTGGCCTTCGCCCGGTCCGAGAGGCGCGGCAGCGACGGTGACTTGTATGCCCGTGCGCTGGCCCTGGCCAAGGAGATGCAGTGAAGGTCCCCCTCGCGAGACTGGCGCGCCTGGTCGCGTGGCTTGTTGTGGCGGCCCGGCCCGCATGTGCCTTGGCGGATGATCGCGCCGAACGCCTCGTCGCCGAGGCCGTCGCTGCGTACCGCGCGGCGATGGAAGCGCCGAGCGAAGAGAGGCGCCTGGAGGGGTTCTCCCGGGCCCACCGGCTGTTCGCCCAGGCGATCGAGGCCCGGCAAATCCACAACGCGGACCTCCAGACGAACCTCGGCAACGCCGCCCTGCAGGCCCGGCGCCTCGGCCCGGCGATACTGGCCTACCGGCGTGCGCTGGCTATCGAACCCGGCCACGCACGCGCCGCCAGGAACCTCACCCACGCCAGAACCCTCCTGCCGAACTGGGTACCCGTCCCCGAGCAGGACACGCTGGTCGACACGTTCCTGTTCTGGACGCGGCTGTTGTCCGTGCCTGCGCAGACGGTGGTGGCTTCGGCATTCTTCGCCCTGGGGGCGGCGCTCCTGGCCGTGGCGATCCGCTGGAAGCGGCGCTGGGCGAGGAACCTGGCGATTGTCCCGCTGGTGATCTGGGCGGTGATGACCGCCTCGGCGCTCTGGCACGGCGCGCACGGGAACGCCGGCGACGTGGTCGTGACGGCCGACGAAGCCACAGGCTACTGTGCCGACTCGGCCGGCTCGCCGCCCCGGTTCGGCCGGCCGCTGCCCGGCGGCACCGAGGCCCGACTCATCGCGCAGCGCGGGGGCTGGGCCCACGTCCGCCTGGCCGACGGGCAAGACGCCTGGCTGCGCCGAGCGGTGCTCCAGCCCGTGCGGCCGGAAGACCTCAGTCCGAGCCCCGGATAGCCCGGCCAACGACAGGGATTGTCGATCTGCCAGTCGTCAATCCGTCATGATTCTCCGGACTGGCAGGGCGCCGCAGGGCGGGGCTTGACGGGGATGGCCTTGAAGTCCTTGTCGGTCAGGCGCAGGTAGAAGTTCCACCCCCTGATCACGTCGACGCATTTGACGACGATGCGGTTATAGCCTTTCTTGAGCGTGATGCGCTCGATCAGGTCCTGGTCGGGTGCGCCCACGCGGCGCCGAACGTTGTACGAGAAGACCATCTCCCCGTTGACCCAGACGGTCAGGTAGTCGTCGCTGCCGACCAGCAGTTTCGCGTCGGCGATCTCGTGGGGGCAGTTCACCCACGCCACGGCGTAGACGGCCGCGTGGTCCGTGTTGCGGTAGACCTTGTCCAGGACGACCCGCCCGTCGCCGTTTGGGCTGGTGAAGATCTGCTGGCTCTCGGCCCAGGCGATCGGCGCGGGCGGGGTTTGCGTGCCGTTCAGGCAGGCCTCGTCGGGCATGAACTCCTTGTCGGCGGCGGCCTGCTGCTGGGCGCCCCCGAAGTCTTCGGGCCCGAACGTGAACGGCCCGAGCAGAAGCCAGTTCATTACGAAGTGCTGGTCGGTCAGTTCCTGCGTGTCGGCCGGCGGGAATTCCAGATCGCTGATGGCCGTGGTGGGCGTGATCTCTCCGCTCGTCAGCAGCCCGCAGCCGCCCATGGCCAGGAGCCCTGCCGCCAAAAGAACCCTTCCCGCACGCGTGATCAATCGGCAAGTCATCATCGTCCGTCTCCTTTCCAAACTCGGCGCAGATGTCCGGGCGCCATGCCGGAGGCGATGATAGCGTGCCGGTGGGACAAAACAACCGGAAAGCCGGCGTTGGTGCTCAACAGTCGGGCCTGGGGAATGAAGCCGTTTGAGGGACCGTCTCCGTTTACCGCGTCGCGAGTGCCCATTCGCGAATCGAGCCACCCGCTCCCGGTCACTGATACCCGGTCACTGACCGCTGACTGTTTCGGTCGCGGCCGAAGACCGGACCCGGCTATCCGTCGGCGTTCATTTGCGTGATGAGTTCCTCGAGCACGTTGTCGGCCTGGTCTAAGGGGACCTGGCAGGTGCCGACGCGCCGGTGTCCGCCCCCGCCGTACTTCAGCATCAACGACCCGACGTCGGTCCGCGAGGTCCGGTTGACGATACTGTGCCCGCAGGTCATCACGATGTTCTGTTTGCGGACACCCCAGATGACCTGGATGGAGATGTTTTGCTCGGGATAGAGGCTGTAGAGGATAAACCGGTTTCCGGTATAGATTTCCTCCTGCCCGCGGAGGTCCAGCACGATCACGTTCCGGCGGACGGTGGTGTTGGCCTGGATCATCTCCTGGAAGAGTTTGTCCTGTTCGAAGTATCGGCTGACGCGTTCCTGCACGTCCGGGAGGGCGAGGATCTCCTCGACGGGCATGCGGCGGCAGTAGTCGATCATGTCCATCATCAACTGGTAGTTGGCGATGCGATAGTCCTTGTACCGCCCGAGGCCCGTGCGCGGGTCCATGATGAACGACAGCAGCACCCACCCTTCCGGGTGGAGAATCTCCTCGACGGTCATGTCGGCCGAGTCGGCCTTGTCCACCGCGGCCACAAGATGGCCTAGGTGCTCGCTCGTGAACTTCTCCCGCCCGCCGTAGTAGTCGAAGACCACCCTGGAGGCGCTGGCGGCAGTAGGGTCGCAGGCGCCCTCGAACCGGCGATGGGCCTGACGCTCCTCTTCGCTGGAGTGGTGGTCGAACCACAGCCCGCACCCGGGAACGTAGGGCACGTTGGCCAGCACGTCGTTTTCGGTGACGTCCACCTTGCCGTCCTGTACGTCCTTGGGATGGACGAATGTAATGTCGTCGATAACGCCGGCCTCCTTGAGGAGCGCCGCGCAGCCTAACCCGTCGAAGTCCGAACGCGTAAGAAGTCTCATGGCTGTTCTCCCGGTATGTGCCCGGCGCCGCCCGGTCTGCGATGCCCGAAGGATTGCTGCGGCGAGGCGCGCGCCAGTTGTTCTATCGTATCGTACGCGGCGGGAGGTTCACCTTTTTGGAGCCGCGGACAGGTGCTGGAGCACGTCCTCAGCCCGGGGGCGGGCCTGCAGGAGTCCGGAGAAGTCGGTGCGGTTCTCCACGGCGTCCTTCAGCGGCCCGGCTGCCGACGTGTCGCCCAGCAGCACCGCCCCGACCAGGGCGCCGTCGTGGAAGACGAAGCGGCAGTACGTCGCGTCGCGCCTGGCCTCGACGACGTCGAAGCTGCCGTCTTCGGGCTCGAACTGCCCGATGCTCAGCAGGTCGACCCCGAGGACCTTGAGCGTGTTGGACCGCGGGATGCCGCCGAACTCCGCCCCCGCCCCGACGGCGTTCATGCCGGCGATCGACCCCTGGTATTGCGACGCGCTCCAGTTGCCGTACAGCAGTCCGCGGTGTTCGGCCACGTCCCCGGCGGCCAGTATGTCCGGATGCGAGCTGACCAGGTGGTCGTCGACGATCACGCCGCGGGCGACTTCGAGTCCGGCCCGGCGGGCCAGGTAGCTGTTGGGCCTGACGCCCGTGGCGATGACGACCATGTCGGCCGGCACGGTCGCGTCGTCGGTCAGCAGGACGCCGGCGACGCGTTCGTCGCCGACGATTCCGGCCGACCGGGCGCACGTGCGCAGCTCGATGCCGGCCCGGGCGACGTGCTCGGCGAGGAGTTCGCCGGCCGTGCGGTTCAACTGCCTCGGCATGAGCCATCCGTGCCCCTCCAGCAGCGTGACCTTTGCCCCCCGGCGCGCGAGAGCGGCGGCGGTCTCCAGCCCGAGCAGCCCCCCGCCGATGCACACGCACGCCGACCCGGAGTGCGCGGCTTCAGCGATCCGGTCCACGTCGCCGGTGTTCCGCAGGCTGGCGACGCCTTCGCGGTGGACGCCCGGCAGCGGGGGAATGAACGGATGCGCCCCGGCGGCCAGGATCAGCTTGTCGAACGCCCGTTCGGCCGCACCCCGCAGCGCGACAGCCCGCCGCTCGGGCATGATGGCCGAGACCTCCGTCCGGCGAAGTAACTCGATGGCATTGTCGGCGTACCAGTCGGACGAGTGGATCGGCAGACCGTCCGAGCCGATCTCCCCGGCGAGGTATCGCGTGAGATTGAGCCGGTAGTACGGCAGGTGGGCCTCCCGCGAGATCAGGGTGATCTCGGCGTGCGGGGCGGCTCGCCTGAGCGCCTCGGCGGCAGAGACGCCGGCGATGCCTCCGCCGATGATGATCGCGCGGATGGGCGTGTCGTCGGCGGAGATTCCGGCCTCGGCGGCGGCGGGAGCGAACCGGTCGCTCGGCGCGCCGCAGACGGGGCACTCGGCCGGGGGGTCGGCCCCGGCGTGAACATAATTGCAGTTGAGGCAGCGCCACTGCCGGGGCGCCTCGGCGGACCTGGCAGCCTGCTCGACGTACGCCTGGAACTCCGCAGCCGCGGCCCCGCAGACGGGGCACCAGTCCGGCGGATCGGCGTCACGGTGGATGTACCCACACACCGAACACCGCCATGCCCGGGCGGATGGCGCGCTCATGGGTGTCTCTCCCGGGTCCGTTCAGGCGCCGGCGGACAGGCCGACGGCGCCCGCCGGCCCACTAGTCTACCGTGACGAAACAGCCCTTGCCGGCCCCGCAGACGGCGCACTCGTCCGGCGCCTCGCCGCAGATCGTGTTCCCGCACACCGTGCAGACCACGATGGGCGAAGCCGGCAGATCGGCCCCGCCGTTGTGTGCTTCGAGCGCCTGGCTGTACAGCCCGTGGTGGATCCCCTCGACGGCCAGGGCGTTGCGGAAGGAGATCTCGGCGGGCTTGTTTCCTTCGGCCTGGGCGTCAGCGAGGAACTTGGGGTACATCTGCTCGAATTCGAACCCCTCGCCCTCGATGGCGGCCTGGAGGTTCGCCGCCGTGTCTCCTATGCCGCCCATAACGCGCAGGTGGGCGTGGGCGTGGATGGTTTCGGCCGCCGCCGCCGCCCGGAAGAGCCTGGCAATCTGCGGCCGCCCTTCGTCATCGGCTTTCTTCGCAAAGGCCAGGTACTTGCGGTTCGCCTGAGACTCCCCGGCAAACGCTTCCTTGAGATCGTCGAGTGTCGCCATGTCAGGCTCCTTTCGTGTTTCCCCTGCGTCCCGGTACAGCCGCAGGTGTGTCATTATACCCCCCTTGTCTTTCGATTGACGATTTGCGCCCTGCCTGCCGGCAGGTTGACGATTAACGGGTGCCACGATGTGCCGGGAGGCACCGACAAGCTTCGGCCCTTCAGGCTTCCGCTCGAAAGTGCCACCCGCCACTGGTCCTCAGCGATGTCACGGCGTCGGCGGGGTTGCCGGCGCCGGGCGGGCCTTGACGGCGAAGGCCTTGCCGTCCTTGTCGGTCAGGCGGAAGAAGAACTGCCACCCGAGCACCACGTCCACGCACTTGACGACGATGCGGTTGTGGCCCTTCTTCAGTGTGATGCCCTCGACGGTGTCCTGGTCGGCGGCAGAGGCCCGGCGCTCGGTGTCGTAGGTGTGCACCTTCTCGCCGTTGATCCAGACGGTGATGTAGTCGTCGGAGCCTATCAGGAGTTTGGCGTCGCAGGTCTTTTCCGGGGCGCACAGCCAGGCCACCGCGTACGCCGCCGCGTGCTCCGTGTCCGGGTAGATCTGGTTGAACTCGACGCACCCGGTCCGATTGGGGTCCTCGAACTGCTTCTCGGCCCACGCCGTCCCTTCGGGCGCCTTCTGTGTACCGTTCAGGTCCTCTTCGTCGGGCATGAATTCGCTCTTGGCCGCCGCCTGCTGGTGGGCCCCGCCGAAGTCATCCTCGGCGAACGTGAACGGCCCGAGCAGCAGCCACGTCGTGACGAAGTGCTCCTGGCCGGGTTCCTGCACCTCGACGGCCGGCAGGACCACGTCGCTGATTGCCCTGGTGGGGGTGATCTCGCCGCCGCCCACGAGGTCCGTGAGGGCCTGGCAGCCTCCCAGCGCCATCCCCGCCGCCGCCAGAAGCACCATTCCCAAACGCCTGATGTGTCCGCACGTCGTCATCGCAAGTCTCCTTTCACCGGTTGGCTACGATGTTCGTACACGTGGTCGCCAACGATCATACCCGATGGACCCGGCATGACAACGGGAAAAACCCGTCACTGCGTGAACGGCGCGATGGCGTCGGCCGGGGCATCCAACTCGCCCAGCCACGCCAGCAGGCGGCCGTGAAGCTCGTCCGCAACGGCCGCGTGGTCCCCCGCGACGTCCGTCAGAGCGTACGGGTCGGCCTTCAGATTGAACAGTTCCCGCTCGCCGGCCGGGCCGATCGGCACGTAGGCCCACTCGTCGGTGTACACCACAGTCTGGCTCTTGGCGCGCACCTGCCCGTCCTCCAGCCGCATGTAGGCCCCGGCGATGGCCACGTCGCGGGTCGGCCCCTCCGTGCCCCCCCGCAGAAGGTCGGCGAAACTGCTGCCGTGGAACGGCTCGGGCGGCTCGACGGCCACGCCGGCCAGGTCCATCAGCGTCGGGAGGATGTCCGGCGGCTGGAGGAGGTCGTCGACCTCGGTCCCCCCCTTCAGGCCGGGCGCGGCGATCATGCACGGAATGTGCGCGATCTCCGGGTAGATCGGCCAGTGGCGATCGTCGCCGGGGTTGATGTTGCTCTTGCCCGTACGGTTGTGCTCCCCCAGGCTCATGCCGTGGTCCGTGGTGAACACGACAATCGTGTTGTCCCACATGGCCAGGTCGTCGATCTTCTGGATGACCCGCCCGACCCAGCGGTCGACCAGTTCGGCCATCGCGCAGTAGTGCGCCCGGAGGTTCGTCAGTTCCGCCGCCGTGTAGTCGTCGGCCCGGCCGTAGTTCGGATGCAGCATCGGCGGTCCCTCGTAGTCGCGGTCGTACTTGCGGACCATGTACTCCGGGGGGTCCCACGGCTCGTGCGGGTCGAAGAAGTCCACCCACAGGAACAGCGGATCGTAGCGGTAGTTCTCTTCGAGCCAGCGCACGGCCAGTTCGGCCGTCCGGGGCGCGAACCGGTCGGTCTCGCCCCGCCAGTGCATGTTGGTCCACCCGGCCAGGTCCACCAGGTTGGCGCCCTGGAAGTGCTTTCCCGCTCGGGTCTTCTCGGGCGGCATGCGGTGTTCGATGGGGTAGTTCATCCGCGTAAAGTACAGATTGCCCTCCTGCCCGCGGAGGTGATGGGCGGCGTGAAAACCTGCCGCAAACGCCGCCGGGAACAGGTGCGGACAGTCGCACAGGAGTTGGGTCACGTAGCCGGCCCGGGCCAGAAGCTCCGGGGCGTGGTTCGCCGTGCCCAGTCGGCGGTCCTGCCAGGGATACCACGGCCAGCCGAATCGACCGCTGGTCAGGTCCGTCCGGTGCGGGATCGTCGGGAAGCTGCCGGTGTACAGCCTCGACAGGCTCACCGCCCGCCTGGAAAACGCGTCGAGGTTCGGCGTGGCCACGGGCATCTCGGCCCGATCAAACAGGTTGTCGTACCGATACGTGTCCGAGATCAGCAGGATGATATTCAATGGTGTTCTCCTAACCTGGCCATACGGCTGCAAGTATACGCCCCGGTCCCCTGCCCGCAAAGGGGTGTAACAGGCGGGGACCTGCCTGCGCATCGGGTCCGAGCGAGCCGAACGACTTGCTTGACAAAGGGGCCTTCATCAGATAAACTGTGTGAGGCCGTAGCGATATGCCGCCGCACCGCACAACCGGACCGACCCGAGGACGAGTACCACGGAGGCAGGCTATGGGTCTTCGCGACCCGACCGCAACGCTCGACAGTGCACGCTTGCCGCGCACATGCCCTGCAATGGAAGCGCTGGAGGCCAGGCTCCTGCTTGACGCGGTCTACCCGGACATGTACGAGCAGTACAGGCTCGAGCAGATCAACCGGGGCCGGGCTGATCCCCCCGCCGAGGTGGTGCGCTACAGCGACCCGAAGTACTGGGACCCGGGCGCCACCCCGGACCTGAACGAGGGGCCCCCATCGGAGCCGATCTCCGCCGACCCCAAGCAGCCCCTGGCTTTCAATCCGTACATCATCGACGCGGCGATACACCACTCCGACTGGATGCTCGATGAAGACATCTTCAGCCACTACGAGGGCAACCCCCCACCGCCGGACAATCCCTACTACAACGCCGGGGACCGCATGGAGACGGCCGGCTACACCTTCACGGGAACTTGGGGCTGGCGCGAGAACATCGCCTGGCAGGGCTATACCGGTACGCTGCCGGTCATCGAGTACATCGACGACATCGGAGGTAACCTGTTCGGCGACAGGGACATCGTCGGGCGAGGCCACCGCATAGCCCTCATGTGGGACGTGGCCCGGGAGATCGGCATCGGGGTGCAGATCGGCCAGTTCACGCACGAGGGCGTCACGTACAACACCGTGATGGTCACCGAGAACTACGCCCTGTCGGGCACGAGCATCCACTTGACCGGCGTGGCCTACGAAGACCTGGACCTCGACGAGTTCTACACGCCCGGCGAAGGCAAGGGCGGCGTGACCGTCCGGGCCGTCAGGGTCTCGGACCAGGCCGTCTACACGACCACCACGTGGGACTCCGGGGGGTACACGCTGGCCGTCCCGCAGGGCACCTACACCGTGACGCTGTCCTGGCCGGGCGGCGGGGACCTCGTCTACGACAACGTCGTCATCGACGAGGTCAACGTCAAGCTCGACGCCGTCACGCTGCCGGCCGTCGATACCCCGGACCTTGCCCGCGCCAGCGATACCGGCCGCGACGACGAGGACAACATCACGTACATGGACAACGGGTCGGGGGCCCGGAAGCTGACCTTCACCGTTGGTGGGACGGTCGCCGGGGCCACCGTGACCCTCTACGCCGACGGCGAGGAGATCGGCAGCGCCACCGCCGGGGACACCACGACCACCATCGTCACCGACGGGCTGCACGACCTGGCCGACGGGACACACGCCATCACCGCCAGACAGGCAGGCGCCGGGGGGATCGAGTCGCCTGATTCGGCCGGGCTGGCGATCAAAGTCGACACCGCCGCCCCCGCGGTCGCGGCGTGGGCCAGCGCCGCCGATCACGGCGGCGGCGAACGGCTGCTTAACGTGCCCGATGACGGGGCGTTCTCGGAGCCGCGCGACGGCGGCATCAACATGCTGGTGGTCGACTTCCTCGAAGAGGTGGACCTCTCCGGCGCCACGGCGGCCTTTTCGGGCGCGGCCCAGGGCGGGCCGGTGAACCTGACCGGGATCACGGCCGCCGTCACCCGGCGCGATCCAGCCCGCGTACAGGTCCGGTTCAGCTCGGCGCTGCCGGACGTCGCACGATACCTGGTCCGCCTGGACGGTATGACGGACGTGGCCGGCAACGTCCTGGCCGGGGACAACGACCGGATCATGACCGCCCTGGCCGGCGACGTGAACGCCGACCTGGCCACGGACGTGTTCGACCTGATCGGCATCTGGGACTATCGCGGCCAGGCCGCCGGCGCCGGGGCCGACCAGACCCGCGCCGACGTGAATCGAGACGGGCTCGTCAGCGCGTCCGATCTGGCAGCCGCGTGGGACTCTCGCGGCCGTGACGCTTCGGGCCTTGGCAATCCGGCGCCCCCGGCCGCACCCCAGGGGGCTCACTCTTCGGACGGTCTGCCCCGGGGAGTTGCGTCCCTCGATGCGGCGGGCGCCGCGGCGAGCCCGTCCGAAGCGCCGCAGTCCGGCGCGTCTCAACCCCCGCGCGCCCAAGCCCAGGGATCCCAATCCCTGGGGATCGCCTCAGGCGGATACGCGTTCCGCGAAGACCCCGCCCAGGACCCTGAACCCCCGGACGGTCCACCCCAGGGATTGGGATCCCTGGGCTTGAGGGCTTCGGCAGTGATGGAACGCGGGGCGTCTCAGCTCGATCCGGACCTCTCCTCGGGCCTGACCGACCCGCTGACCGGAGACAGCCTCTGATCGCCCTGCCGCGTCTTGCCACACGCGTGGACACCGCAGGCCCGGACCGGTATCCTTCACGCTCACGCTTGGCATTCCGTGAAGGAGCAGAGCATGATCCGACGATGGCCATCCGGCCTGGCGGCCCTGGCGTGGGCAGTGGCGTTGGGGGCGCCGTGCGCGTCGGCTGCGCCGGCTGCCCGAAAGGCGTTCATCTCCTGCGATGCGTCCGTAGCGCCGGTGGTCTTCGCCGCTGAAGAGATCCGCAAGGCCCTCGAAGCTAAGGGCTACACCGTAGCGGTCATGCCGCTGGCCAACCAGAGGGCGGGGGGCGACGGTTTGCGGTTCGTTATTCAGGTCACCCCAGACAAGAACGACGCGGTGCTGGCCTCATACCTCGGGGCCCAGGCTTACGGCATTGACCTGACCACCCGTGGAAATGAGACGTACCGGGTCTTCGGCACCGATGCGGCCGGGGCGATGTACGGCGGGCTCGACCTGGCCGAGCAGATTGCGCTCCATCGCAAGCGGGACTTCGTCCTGGCCATAGGAACCCATAGACCGGCGATCGCCCGGCGGGGCATCAAGTTCAACATCCCGCTGGACGCCCGGACGCCGAGCTACGACGACACGGGCGACGCGGCCCAGAAGAACATCGTCGAGATGTGGAACTTCGCGTTCTGGCGCGAGTTTCTCGACGACATGGCCCGCCACCGCTACAACACGCTGACGCTCTGGAACCCCCATCCGTTCCCGTCGATCGTCACGTGCCCGAACTACCCCAAGTGCGCCCTGGACGATGTCTGCGTGCCGACCATCAAGCCCGAGTACCGGTCCCGGTCCTGGCGAGAGCCGCAGTTCGTCTCGCCGAAGGTGCTGGCCAACCTCAAGGTCATCCGCAAGATGACCATGGACGAGAAGATCGCGTTCTGGCGGCGGGTGATCGCCCACGCCCGCGGCCGCGGGATCGACGTGTACTGGATCACCTGGAACGTGCTGGTCAACAGCGCCGAGGGCAAGTACGGCATCACGGCCGCCCAGGACAACCCAAAGACCATCGCCTACATCCGCGAGTGCGTCCGCCAGACGCTGCTGACGTATCCGGGGCTGAGGGGCATCGGCGTGACCGCCGGGGAGCACATGCGCAACCGCAAGGACGAGTACGACCGCGAGAAGTGGCTGTGGGCGGCGTACGGGGCGGGCGTTATGGACGTGAGGAAGCTCCAGCCCAAACGCCAGGTGCGGTTCATCCACCGCGTGTGGAACTCGGGGATGGGGCCGATCGTACGGGACTTCGCCTCGAAGTACGACGGCCCGTTCGAGGTGGGTTTCAAGTACGCCCGGGCGCGGTTGTACTCGTCGACGTCCCCACCGTTCTGCAAGGACCTTCTGAGAGAGCTGGCCGCCCACAAGGTCCGCTGCTGGTGGAACCTGCGCAACGACGATATCTTCAACTTCCGCTGGGGCGATCCGGACTACGTGCGGGCGTTCCTGAAGAACCTCCCGCCGAAGCATCTGACCGCAGGATACCACATGGGCTCAGACGGCTACGTCTGGGCACGCGAGCACACCAGCACCGAGCCGGACAGCCCGAGGCAGCTCGAAATCCGCAAGCACTGGTACCGCTTCATGCTCTGGGGCCGGCTGGGGTACGACCCGACGCTCGGGCGCGAGTTCTTCGAGAAGAAGATCGCCGCGCGCCTGGGCAAGGTCGACGCCGCGAAGCTCTACGACGCCTGGCAGGCCGCCTCGAAGATCATCCCCCAAGTCAACCGCTTCCACTGGCGCAACTGGGACTTCATGTGGGCCGTCGAAATCTGCTCCGACCAGCGGAAAGGATTCCACACGGTCGACGACTTCATCTCGTGCGACACGATGGCCGGCAGCGGACTGGTGTCGATCAGGGATTACGTTGCGCAGGATGGTCGTGGGGCGGCCTCGGGCAAGACTCCGCCTGACGTGGCCGGTCGGCTGGACGCGTGGGCCGCGGCGGCGCTGCGGTCGGCCCTGGCCTGCCGACCCCGCCGGACCGTGCTGGGCAAGGAATCGCGCCTCACGCTGGCGGACATCGAGGCGATGAGCCATCTGGGGCATTACTACGCCGCCAAGATCCGCGGGGCGCTGGCCCTGGCGCAATGCCGCAAGGGCCGCGGCGCCGAGAAGAAGACCGAAGCCGTCAAGCACCTGACCGACGCCCTGGGCCACTGGAAGCGATACGCCGAGACCGCGTCGAAGCACTACGAACCCCAACTGCTGGCCCGGACGCGCCGGACCGACTGGCACAAGATCACCAGATACGTGGAAGCCGACGTGAAGATCGCCCGGGACGCCAAGTAGCCCAGCGAGGCACCCACATCGGACAAATGCCCACGGGCTCCGTCCCGTGGGGTATCTGCGGGCGAGCACTTCTCACTCGCACGTACCCCACAGGGCGGAGCCTGTGGGCGTTTGCCTGGTTCAATGGGAGGCCCTGGTATGACAACCAGGAGTAGGACGTTCAACGACCGCCTTTGCCGATGGCGAGCTTGTATCGCGCGGCGGCCTCCGCGGGGCCGATCTCGCGGGCGCTGATGGCGATGCCGCGCAGGCGGCCGGACCAGCAGCGCCTGTCCTTCCATTCGTCCCCGAACAGGAGGTGCATGGGCACCCAGGTGCTGAAATCGCCGCGGACGCGGCCGGTCTGGATAGCGCGTTTGCCGTTGAGGTAGCAGGTCAGGCGGCCCGGGCGGTAGGTGACTATGACGTGGTGCTCGCCGCCCGCGCGGAGCTTGCACAGCTCGGTCTGCGGCTTCATGCCGTTTACGCCGGTGCGGGTCGTTCGCAGACGAAGGACTAAGGCGTCCCTCTCCTGGCAGAGCGTGAAGTTGCGATTGTAGCCGTCCTGTGAGAACGAGATGATGCGGGCCGGGCCGGTCTGGCGGGTGTCGGCCGGCGTAATGAGCGCCTCGACGGACAGCGCGTTGGCTGCCTTGCAGGCGTCGAGCAGCGACTTGTCGGCGTCCTGGGCGAGCATGGCTCCACGGCCGAGGACCATCGCGCCGCCATCCGTTTTGGCGCCATCGCGCGGCTTGACGGTGCACGTCCGCGCAGGGCGGCCGGAAATGGCGGGAATCCTGTTGACCGACCTGGCGCCGGCCCAGACGAATACCAGCCCCTCGGCAGTGCCGGGCCAAGCGTCGGACATCTTCGGCATCGGAGGCAACTTGACCGGCGGCGGCCTGCCGTGATCGGGGTCTTTCGGCACGGGCGCCCCTGTCTCTCGCCTGCGCGTGTCGAAGCAGACCATACTTCCGTCGCGGTCCTTGGCGCAGAGGATACCCCCGGCCAGGGTCACGTGCGGGTAGCACGTGGCGCGGACCACGCGATCGATCCGGGCCAGTTCGCGGTACCGTGTGGCCGTCGGCGACGCGTCGATCAGCGCCACGCGGCCCTTGCCGAAGGCGATCAGCTTGTCGTCGGCGGTCATGAGGCACGAGCCGTCGCCGAAGCTGCCCCCCCGCCACAGCAGCCTGCCGTCGGCCAGGTCCAGGCAGTGAACCTCGCCGCGGACGAAGTACGCCCTCCCGCGATGAATCACCGGGCTGCCGCACGTCGAGTAATACCGGCTCTTCCACACCTGCCGCATCCGACCGGCAGAAACGTCGTACAGGCACGCGGCCTTGTTGTTGTACGCCGACGTGACCAGCAGGCGATTGGCCAACGCGCCGGGCGTGGAGATGTTGCAGGCGAACTCGGTCTGCCATTTGGTGACGGCGACGGTGCGCCCCTCGTGCCCGGGGTCGACCCGCATGACGACGAGGGTCTTGAGCGTCAGCACGGCGATGCAGTCGTGCCCATCGACGACAAGCGGCACGAGCCCGCCGGTGTGCCCGGCGGGTCCGGCGTACTGCGAGGCCCAGCGGCGCCGCCCGGTTCTCTTGTCGAAGGCCATCACCAGCCCGTCCCGGGCCCCGACCTCGACGAGGACGGAATCCCCCCGGACGAGCGCCGAGGAGCTGTAGCCGTAGTCCCGCCTGCCCCCGCCCGCGTGCGGCCGCTGGGGGGCCTTGTAGAGGTCGTAGAGGTTGATCTTCCAGACGAGCTTGCCGCCCTGGCGGGCGTTCCAGCATCGCAGGTCGCCGTCGATGCTCAGGGTGTAGATCAGCCCGGTAGCCGGGTCGTAGCTGGGCGTGGACGACGGCCCGCCGTAGGCGCCCGTGTCGCCGGTCCGCACGCGGCCCTGGTACGGACAGGGGTACGACTGTTTCCACAGCTCGCGTCCGGTGGCGGCGTCGAGGCAGTACAGCGTATCGAGGCCTCGTCCGCCTCGGCTTCGGCTGCCCCGCCAGCCCATGACGTAGAGCTTGCCCTCGACGATGATGGGCGAGGTGCACCCGGCGTGGACCCTGCGCGACCAGAGCCGTTTCGGCGGCCAGCCCCCCGGCCAGCCCGACCGCTCGGCGACCACCCCCGTGCGAGCCGCCCCCCGCCAGTGGGGCCAGTCCTCGCCTGCGGCCAACCCAGTCGAAACGCAGAGCGCTCGGGTGACGAGTACGCAGCGCAGTAGTCGGCTCGCCGTCACGCCCGTCTCCTGGAATACGAACCTCTGAAAGCCCACAGTCCTTCAACACACGCCGTGTGATGGGGGTTACGACACGGGAAACTAGGGTTGTGGGCCGAGTTGTGCAAGCGTACAGTGTGAGCCCCCAATGGTGAGATCGCCAAGGGGGATGGTTCCGGCCGAAACGTGGTGCCGCCGATGGCTGACCTGATGAGAAGGACGTTGGACTCCTTGTTGTGCCGATCGCGCGGGGGCCGGCGCTTGCGTGCTGTGGTGGCGCTGTGTGCGGCGAGTGTCGTTTGCGGCTGCGAGGGGCCTCAGGCCCCCGAGTCTCCCGCAACGCAGGGGGCGGCCGAGGTGGATCACAGGCCTGCACTTCCGTCGGCTCGTGTGAGGGTGGCCGTCGAACTGCCCGGCGCGTCGCCAGGGCAGATCGAGCAGGACGTCACGGTGAAGATCGAGGCGGCCGCCATGGCCCTGACGCACGTGACCGAGGTCCGATCGGTCAGTCGAGAGGGTGTATCGGAAGTTGACGTGGCGTTTGCCCCGGACGTCGCTGCGGATGAGGCGATGGCGGCCGTGCGGCGTGCCGTTGCGAGCGCAAGCGCAGCCCTACCCGCCGACGCGGAAGAGCCGACGGTCACCTTGATGGACACCGGACCGCTCGCGGCCAGGATTGCGGTCTATGGGGATGTGTCAAACACCGCCCTTCATGCAACGGCCAGCAGACTCCGGGACAGACTCATGTCGATTGGGGGTGTTGGGCGCGTGAAGTTGATCGGAGAACCGTCGGAGGTCCGCATTGAGGTGTCCCGCGAGGCCCTGCACAGGCACGGATTGACGGTCAAGAACGTTCATCAGGCCATTCGAGCCCGCGGGGTCCCGCCGGGCGGATCTACTGCCACTCGTCCTGTTGGCCAGGTCGCCACGGACATGGGGCGGCTCGTCGTTGCCAAGGTCGGGGCCAAGACGATCCGCCTGGCGGACGTCGCCGAGATCAGCAAGGGCCTGAGCGGTGAGACGATAGTGCGCGTTTCCGGCAAGCCCGGTGCCCTGGTGCAGGTCCACGTGCTTCGAGGACAAGACCCGGCGGCGTTGGCCCGACGTATCCGCGCCGCCGTCGCCGGGCATCAAGCGCAAATCCCCAAGGGCGTGCGTATCGACACGTACGACTGTTCGCCTGCAGGCCGTCACGCGGGGCCGCTTCTGCGCGTAGCGGGCGATTGTCCCGGAATCCCCATCGAGGACGTTGAGCAGCGTGTTACCGGTCCGATGAGGCGCCGCCTGCAGGAGATCGAGGGCGCCACGAGCATCGCCACGGTCTCTTTGCCCGGCCGTTCGATAGTTCACGTCCCATTCAAACGCGGCACGGAGCTTCCGATCGCGATCGGTCTGGTCCGAGCCGAACTGGATGAACAGCCGCCTGCTGCCTGGACGATAGAGCCCATCCCATCCATACCGATCGGCCGAGTGGATGTCTGCGGGGGCGCATCAGCGGACGTTCGGCTGACGACGGCGGAGCGGCTGCGGCAGGAACTGGGCTCGGTCGTTGGCGTCGCGCGAGTGGACGCCCCGCCCCTGGCGCCGGGCAAACCAATGCTTGAGATGGCCATGAAGCGCGAGCGGATTGCGGCACTTGGCCTGACGGCGAAGGACGTGACCGACCAGGTACGGTCGTCCTTGGGCGCCCAAGAGACCGTCATCGAGAGTGCATCCGGGCGCCTGCGGATTGTGATGCGACTGAGGTGGGATCGCGGCGCGGATGTGGGCGGCCTCAAGATACTCGCAGGAGGCCGGCATGTCCCCTTGAACGAACTGGTCGAGCTTCGCCGGCAGTCGCGGCAGTCAGCCACTCAGCGCGTGAATGCCCGACCGTGCATCACTCTCGCGCTCTTTGGCAATGGCGTCGGGAAAACCGAGGCGGTCATCGACACGGTCCGCAAGCTCGCGGCCCGGGCCGTCGACAGGAGCGGCGATTCGCTTGAGATCACGTTTCGGGCCGCCGAACTCAGCGGCGGATGACCGGCACGTCGTACCAGCCGGCGGGCGACTCGGTGAACTCGCGGGCGGCCAGGCACCAGATCACGCACGTCTTGCCGGCCAGGTTGTCGCGTCGGCGGGCCAGGGCCAGCCGGCCCGCGTTCGCGCCGCTGCCCATCACGCCAAGCAGGTCGATCGAGCCCAGCCGAAGCTCCGCACACAGCAGGTCGGCCAGGCCGGCATTGGCGGCCAGAAGGCGCCGATCGTGGTAGACCAGCGCGTGACTGTCGCCCATGAGCACGATCGGGCTTCGGCGGTCGCTGTCGTCGATCGGCTTTCCGGCGACGGAGACGACCTCGATCCGCAGCGTCTCCTTCGGCAGCGCCACGCCTTTGAGCATGTTCGCAACGATGTCGCCCCGGACGGCGACGTCGGCGGGCTTGACGTGCACGTTGACCTTCGGGGCGGCGGCGTACCAGGGCTGCTTTCTGACGATCCCGGCGAGCTTGCCCGCGGCCATGCGCACGGCCTGCGGCGACCAGTGCGTGTCCTGTCGGCAGTGGGCGGGGGTGCCCCTGGTGCGCATCGCGATCATTGCGTCGGCGATGTCGATGACGTTCACGCCGGCGGCCCGCAGTTCGGTGTAGAACGCCTTGTGATGCCGGTCCACGCGCCTGCCCGCCGCGAGCCGGCGGTCGAGCTTGTCCGGGTAGATCGCGACCTTGCCGGGCACGGGCAGAAGGACCAGCTCGACGCCCGCCTTGGCGAGCTGCCTGTGGAAGCTGACGATTGGCGACAGGGGGTCTCGCCGGGCCAGGCGCCGCAGGGCTTTGGCCCGCGCGGCCGGGTCGGCGTCGGCCGCCGGCGGGGGCGGCTGATACGCCGCCGTCTTCGCCGCGGCGGGCCCCCAGAACTTCCCCACGCTGTAGCTCCGCAACTCGCTCTTGATGAAGCAGAAGCCGTCCAGTCCCCGCTTGGCCCAGATGTCGTCGCCCATCGCGCCGTGATGCGTGCGGACGACCTGCACGAACTGCTGCGCCGTCTCGGATGTGCCGGCGGGCTTGTCCGTGGCGCGCGATGAGACCGTCAGCATGGCTGTCAGCATGAGACAGAACGCGACGCAACAGGGGTCCGAGGTGTTCGTTTGCGTGTTCGCAGGGGAGCCCCGGGTGTATTCACCCGGGGCGAAATGGCGCGTTCGACTCGGAGACCGGTTTGACTGGGCGAAGCCCATTTCGCCCCCCGTGAACACACGGGGGGCTTGTCCACGCATACGCACACTCCGCACCACCATGATCTTCCTGCGCCTCACGGCGACGTCTCCTGACCCCAGCAGTAGGGTGCTTCGAGTATATCCTCGATCTCGTCCTCGCTGAACCTGCTGCGGTTGATGCGGTGCAGTCGGGCGGGTTGGCTGGCCCAGTCCTCGATCCGCAGCGTCACGGACTGCCCCTCGCGGTATCGCCCGGCGGGAGTGAGCCGCTTGTCGCGCATCGACCACATGAAGACCAGGGCCTGGCGCCCGGGCATGGGCCGGCCGGTCCGGTCTTTCAGGTCGACCAGGTGGACCTGGCAGACGTGGTCCTTGTAGGGCACCGCCCCGGGACGGGGCACGGGCGAGACGCCGCCGACCGTGCCGGTGACCATCATCGTTTCGCCTGCATCGGGGGCAATGAAGTGCGACGGTGCGGGCCGGCCGAGCGTCATGTCCAGCAGCTTCCAGTCGCCGACGGAAAGCTCGCGTGCGGCGAACTGCCAGATGACGAGCTTCTTCCCTGCGAGTCTGTCGCGACCGGCGGCAAGGTGTCGGGCCAATACAGCCCTGGTCGCATGGGCGCCGGCGTCGTTGAGGGCAATCAGGTCGATCGGCCTTCGCATGTGGAAGCTGAGCCGCTCGGCCAGCCCGGCGCCCTCGCCCCAGCCCATCGCCTCGAGCGAGTAGACGTTCGTGAAGCTGTCGCCCAGCAGGAGGACCTGCGCGTCCTTCCGGGGGCGCCACATCAGTCCCTTCGTCCCGGCGGCCAGGACGGGCCGGATCCTGACCGTCCGGGCGCCGAAGAGATCCTGGTTCTCCGCCAGGCCCAGCATCCTGGCCGTGTCGCCCAGGTTGGCGACGATCGCCTCGGGCAGCCTGACGTAGCGGACGCGGCGTGGGGCGAGTCTGCCATGCCGCGCGACGAACCGCGCGAGCTGCCGGGCCACGAGGTCCACCGCCTCGGGCGTCCAGTGCGTGTCGGTGTGGAGGAATTGTGCTGCGCCGGTCCTGGTGCGAGCCTCGGCCAGGATCGGCGCCGGGTCGAACACGGTCACGCCGGCCGCTTCGAGCGTCCGCCTCAGCCTCTCGAACGATGGATTGCGGAGCACGCCGCGGAAGCCTTCGAAGCGCGCCGAGAACTTCTCGGGATGAATCATCGGCTTGACGGGCACGGGGACCACGACCAGGGCGATGTCCCTGCGGCGCAGTTGGGCGTGGAACTGGAGGATCGCCTCGGTCGGGTCGCCCCGCGGGGCGGGCGTGTACTCGTTGCCCTCCGCGCGGCGGGCGGCCTGGTGGCGCGGGTCGAGGAAGCCCGGGCCCGTGACGTGGTCGATGTCCGGCCGGTAGAACAGCCAGCCGTCGCGCCCGAGGTAGGCCTTCTCCGTGCCCAGGCCGCCCCGGCGAGCCAGGAGTTCCTGCACGTGCGGCCTGAGCATGCGGCTCTGGACTGAGCCGTCCTCCAGGGCGTCCTCGAAGCGGTCGATCTGCCGGAGCATCGCGGCGTTGGCGGCCAGGACCTTGTCGAACGTCGAGCCGTCCGCGCGCCCGTACGCGCGGGCGGCGGCCGGCAGCAGGCCGAAGACGTCCAACGGCTGCGGCGTGCGGGCCGGCTCGGCCGACAGATCCCAGGCGAACCGGGCCACCGGCACGGCGGCCGTCACGGCCAGGAAGCACGCCGCCACATACCGCGCCACCCACGGCGACACGTCGGTCCGCCCGATCTCGATCTTGGCGATCTGCTCGCGGGTCAGCGTTATGTCGGGTTTGTCGGTCATTGAGTCTCGGTCAGAAGCGGAAGTAGATGAACGGGTTGAACTCCTGGGTGGCCAGCACGGTCGCCCCGGCGGCCAGCAGGGCCCCTATCGCGACGGCCTTGGCCGCGGTCAGCTTCCGCGTGAAGTCCCACGTCTGCGGGCACAGCCACGTGACGGCGGCCGCGGCGGCCATCGATACGAGATAGTACGGCTGGTAGATCAGTCCGGCGATGAGTGCCGAGCCCGCGGCGCCGGGCGCCAGGCCGATCATCGCGCGGCAGTACGCCAGCGCGTGGGCCAGGTTGTCTGCGCGGAAGAAGACCCAGGCCAGGCAGACGATGGCGAACGTCAGTGCGGTCCTTGCCGGTCCGGGCAGGCGGTGATAGATGCTGCGTTTGCCCCGGCTGCGTTCGACAGCCAGCAGCGCCCCGTGGATGCCACCCCAGACCACGAAGTTCCACGCCGCCCCGTGCCACAGTCCGCCCAGGAGCATGACGGCGGCCAGGTTTGCGTACGTTCGTGCGCGGCCTTTGCGGTTGCCGCCCAGCGGGAAGTACAGGTAATCCCGCAGCCAGGTCGACAGCGAGATATGCCACCGCCGCCAGAACGCCGTGATCGACCGGGCGAGGTAGGGCGAGTCGAAGTTCTTGGGGAAGACGAAGCCCAGCATCAGGCCCAGTCCGATGGCCATGTCCGAGTAGCCGCTGAAGTCGAAGTAGATCTGGAAGGCGTACGCGGCGGCGCCGTACCAGGCATCAACGCACCCCACCGCCGAGGCGCCGAAGGCCGCGTCGGCCACCTTCCCGCACGCGTTGGCCAGGAGGACCTTCTTGGCCAGACCGCAGCAGACGAACGACACCCCGCGCGCGAACTTCTCGACGCTGTGGGTTCGGCTGACGAACTGGTCGTCGATGTCGCAAAAGCGGATGATGGGCCCGGCCACGAGCTGCGGGAACATCGACACGTAACAGGCAAAGGTGACGAAGCTCCTGACGGCGGCGGCGCGGCCGCGGTAGACGTCGATCGTGTAGCTCATCGACTGGAACGTGTAGAAACTGATGCCCACGGGCAGCGTGATCCGCAGCAGCACGCCGAGCCTCATCTCCGACAGGCCCGCGGCGGCCAGGATCGCGTCAAAGGCGTCGGCGGCGAAGTTGACGTACTTGAAGAAGCCCAGCAGGCCCAGGTTGCAGCAGATCGAGACGATCAGGGCGATGCGCTGCGTGCGCGACCTGGAAGAAAAGGGGTCAGGGACCTTTTTGTCACAGTTCGCTGTCCTGTCACACTGTGAGCGATAAAAAGGTCCCTGACCCTTCAACTGCCCGGCGATCACCAGCCCGCAGAGGTAGTCCACCACCGTCGAGGTGAACATGACCGCGACAAACAGCGGGTTGGCCCAGCCGTAGAACAGGTAGCTCAGCACCGTCAGCGCCAAGTGCCTGGCCCGTCGGGGTGCGAGGTAGTACAGCGCCAGGGCCGTCGGGAGAAAGGTGAACAGAAACAGGTGCGAGCTGAATACCATGTCGGACCCGGGGCTCGTGTAACGGCGCGCGACACCTGCCTGCCGGCAGGCAGGCCGCAAGCGGTTGGACGACCGCGGATTCTATCCTAACGTGCCCCGCGGCGCAAAGCCCGAGCAGACCGTCGGGCATTTGACGTTGACACGGCCCGGAAGGTGTGATAGCGTGCAAAGGATGGGTATGGAAATCCCCCCTCCGCTTGGAGCGACACGACCCGCCCCGAGACACCGAGACGACAAGGAGCACCTTGTGATACACAGCCGCGCCATCGTTCTCCCCGTGATGGGGATCCTGCTTGCCGCCGCGCTCGCGTCGGCCGAAAAGCCCCCCGCCACCGACGCGCCCCCCACCGGCGCCGGGCCGAAGGTCCTGGCCACCGTCGGCAAGGCCGAAATCACCGACGCGAAGGTTGACGCCATCATCAGCCGGTACCGCGGCATCAAGCCGGATCAGGTGGCCGCGGCCCGCAAGCGGATCCTGGAGCAACTCATCCAGCGTGAGCTGACGGTGGCGTATCTGCGGACCGCGCCGTGCCCGGCGGACAAGCTGGCCCAGACCAAGCAGATGCTCACCGAGAAGCTCAAGCCGCACAAGGTGACGCTCGAACAGTACCTCAAGCGCATGGGCAAGACCGAGGCGGACCTTCGGCTGAGCGTGGCCATGCAGACGCTCCAGGCCGAGGCGGCATCAGACGAGAAGGCCGACGCCCTGGTCAAGTCGTCCCCCCCGGCGTACTTTGACGGAACCGAACTCAACGCCAGCCACATCCTCATCATGTCGCCCGTTTACGCCTCGCAGCCCGACCGGACCAGCGCTCGCCAGAAGCTCGCCGAGATCGCCAAGCAGATCAAGGCCGGCGACGTGACGTTCGAGGCCGCGGCGAAGAAGCACTCGGCCTGCCCGTCGGGCAAGGACGGCGGGGCGCTGGGCAAGGCGTTCACGTTCGCGGTGATGGACGTGGGCTTCTCGAAGGCGGCCTTCGCGATGAAGGTCAACGAGTTGAGCGGGATCGTGCCGAGCAGTTTCGGCTTCCACCTGATCAAGGTGACCAAGCGCACCGAAGGCACGGGCACGCCGGGCTCCGACGCCCGCAAGGCGGCCCGGCGCATGCTCCTGACGGCCCTTCAGGTCGACATCATCCGCAAGTCCGCCGCCGCCAACCCCGTCGTGATCAAGTGATTTCAGATCTCAGATCTTGGGTTTTGGATTTGAAATCTCAAATCCTCAAATCTGAGATCTCAGATTTCAGACCGGCGATCCACGACGCGCCGGCCATAGCCTTGGCGACAGGGGATTGACGATCTGCGACCGAGTGTGAATCGTCAATCTATAATCTACAATCTGAAATCCCCCTTATGTTCCTTCGTGCAGTTCGACTTCCTCGGGCTGGTCTTCACCGTCGGCGGGTCTCTGTTCGGCAGGCTTCTCGCCGGTGCCCTCAAAGTACAGGTGCTTGGCGTCCTCATCGTCATCGTCGTCGCCCTCTGCGGCGCCTTCGGCGACCGACACGATGATCCGGACCTTGTCGCGATAGGCCCCGCGGAGGATGTCTTCGGAGACCGGGTCCTCGACATGGTGTTCGATGGCCCGGCGAAGCGGGCGGGCGCCAAAGTCCGGGTTGTAGCCCTTGTCGATCAGGAACTCCTTGGCCTCGTCGCTCAGCACCAGCTCCAGGTCGTGCTCGGCCAGACGCTCCCGCACCTTGCGAAGCTCGAACTCCACGATCTGCTCCAGATCCGCCCGGTTCAGCGACTTGAAGACGATGATATCGTCCAGCCGGTTGAGGAACTCCGGCCGGAAGTGACGCTCCACTTCCTTGTGCAGCATGTCCTTCATCTTCTCGTAGCTGGCGTCCTCGTCGCGCTTGCCGAACCCGAAGCCGCCGCGGTTCCTGATGAGGTCCGCGCCGATGTTGGTCGTCAGAATGATGACGGTGTTCCTGAAGTCGACCCGGCGCCCGAATGAGTCGGTCAGGCGCCCTTCCTCCATGATCTGGAGGAGCATGTTGAACACGTCGGGGTGGGCCTTCTCGATCTCGTCGAGCAGGACGACGGCGTAGGGCCTTCGGCGTATCCGCTCGGTGAGCTGCCCGCCCTCTTCGTAGCCCACGTATCCCGGGGGCGCGCCGATCAGCCGCGAGACGTTGTGCTTTTCCATGTACTCGGACATGTCGAGCTGGATCAGCGCCTCCTCGTCGCCGAACATGAACTCGGCCAGGGCCTTGGACAGCAGCGTCTTGCCCACACCGGAGGGCCCGGCGAAGATGAAGCTGCCCATCGGGCGGCGCGGGTCCTTCAGGCCCGACCGCGCCCGCCGGATGCTCTTGGCCACCGTCTTGATCGCCTCGTCCTGGCTGACCACCCGCTTGTGCAGCTCGTCTTCCAGCTCCAGCAGCCGCTGGGCCTCTTCCTCTTCCAGCCGCGTCAGGGGCACGCCCGTCATCATCGAGACGACCTCGGCGACCACCTCCTCGTCCACCTCCCCGCCGACCTCGCTGGACCGGGCCTTCCATTCCTTGCACATCTCGTCGCGCTTCTGGCGCAACTGCTGGGCCTTGTCGCGAAGCTCGGCCGCCCGCTCGTAGTCGGCGTTCTTGACGGCTTCGTCCTTCTCGATCTGGAGTTTTTCGGCCTCGGCTTCCATGCCAGCCAGGTCCGGGGGCTTGGTCATGGTCTTGAGGCGTACGCGGGCGCCGGCCTCGTCGATGACGTCGATGGCCTTGTCGGGCTGGACGCGTCCGGTGACGTATCGGCTGGACAGTTCGACGGCACTGAGGACGGCGGCGTCGCTTATCCGCACGCGGTGGTGGGCCTCGTAACGGTCGCGGAGCCCCTTGAGGATGTTGATGGTCTGGTCGCGCGTGGGCGGGTCGACCAGGATCGTCTGGAACCGCCGCTCCAGCGCGCCGTCCTTCTCGATGTACTTGCGGTACTCGTCCAGCGTCGTGGCCCCGATGCACTGGATCTCGCCGCGGGACAGCGCGGGCTTGAGCACGTTGGACGCGTCGATGGCCCCTTCCGCCCCGCCGGCCCCCACCAGCGTGTG
>Ga0180432_10001316_pt1 | contig 39447 bp, 31 predicted proteins | sample SS_ome_10_FD_132414 | JGI IMG/M metagenome (GOLD analysis project Ga0180432, IMG submission 132414) | Hypersaline lake sediment archaeal communities from the Salton Sea, California, USA - SS_1_MS_2 metaG | ecosystem: Environmental > Aquatic > Non-marine Saline and Alkaline > Hypersaline >... | reverse complement strand
CCGGAGGGGTGGGAGAGCGGCCGAATCCGCCAGTTTGGAGAACTGGTGTACCCCTTGGGGTACCGCGGGTTCAAATCCCGCCCCCTCCGCCAGCGCCTGTGCTAGGTGGGGGGCTAGCGGTCCCCTGTCATCCACAACCCGCTTACGTGGAGCCGAAAGACTCCCGGAGGGAGAGGGCGCGAGGGTCGGACCACGAGCAAGCGGCGTTGACGGCCGAGCCCTCTGCGGCGCATGCCGGTGAACCCCGTCAGGCCCGGAAGGGAGCAGCGGTAAGCTGGCCACTGCGGGTGTTAGAGGATCCCTGGGCCCGAGTTGGCTACTCGCGAAGCGCCTCGTTCTCGCTTTCGATGGGGTCACGCACAGGTGCGCTTCGATCGGCAACCTCTTCGACTCGAAGCTCTTCGAGAAGCCCGGCCACCCATTGACGGCGCTTCCAGAGGGCGCACCGCCCGTCGGTCTCATCGAGGACGACCCCGCTGTCGAGGATCCTCTGCAGGAGTGGCGAGGAGAGGGCCTCTTCGAGCGAGTGGTCGCGTAGGTTCGTGTCCGAATACGGCGAGAAGGGGCAGGGCTCGACGTCCCCGTAGGCGTTGATGTGGAGGAATCCGCGGCCGGCCGCGAGGCAGCCGCCGAGTGCGACTTCGTCGTGCGGAAAGGCGATGAACAGAGCCGGCAGACGGCGCCGATAGCGCGTCAGTCGTTCCTCGAGCGCGCGGACCTGACTCGGATCGAGCTGTAGATCGTCCGTGCCGGGCTGCACGGGGACGTAGTTGATGTAGTAGAACAGGCGGCAGCCCCGCTCGATCAGATCGTGGAGGTGGGGCTCCGAGGTGGCCAGCTCGAAGTTCTTGCGGGTCAGCGTCGTCGAGGTTCCGAAGAAGACGTGACGTTGCTTCAGTCTCTCCATCGACGCCAGCACGCGAGCGTGCTGGCCGTCCCCGCGACGGGCGTCGGTCTGGGATTCATCACCTTCGATCGAGAGGACGGCGATGACGTGGCGCTGTCGACGGAGGATCTCGACCGTCTCGTGGTCGAGCAGCGATCCGTTCGTGAAGAGCAGGAAGAGGATTCTTCGATGTGCCGCGGTCATCTCGAAGAGCCCGGGCCGACAGAGCGGCTCGCCGCCGGCGAGAAGGACGACCGATGAGCCGAGCGCCTCGAGCTCCTCGAAGAGGCGATCGAGGCGCTCGTTGTCGAGTTCGCGGCGGTCCTTTCGGTGAAGTAGGTTCGCGTAGCAGCCGACACAGCGTAGATTGCACGCCGCCGTGATGCTGTGGATGAGAAACGGCGGGACATGGAGGCCGCGCTCTTCGCTCGCGGCTCGCCGGCGGGCGGCGAGCTGCTGCTGTCTCAACAGCATGAGGGCGCGAGCGACCAGGCGAGGGTCGCTTCGCGTGATGCGGAGTCCCGTCCTCACGACGTCGAAGATGGACGCCTCGAAAGCAACGTCCGGTCTGTCGTTCACAGAGTTCAAGCCTCCCTCCGGCCGAATCGCCGGATTGTAGAAGCGTCCCCATTTCGCATCAACGAGATCGACCGATGCGGACACGAGACGCGCGATCGACTGGGGCGGACGTGAAGCCCTTGGAGAAGACACGTGGGCACCGGACGTCGGTCACTGCCTCGGTACGGAACTCCGAGGGATGCCGAACGGATGGGGCTTCTCCGTTCGAACGTCGCGAGGTATCGTTTTCTCTCGTCGCCGTCACGTCGCTATGATGAGGGAACCGGGTGACCGATGTGCGATCTCCGTGAGGGGGGATCCTCGTGAGTTCGAAGGCCTCGGTTGTCGTTGCTATTGGGTTTGGGCCGGTTTCGGGAAACGAGGACTCCGGCAAGGGGGAGAGCGTGAGGGAGACGCGGACCATGATCCTATTCGAGGGGAACATCGCGGCGGGAAAGAGCACCGTGGGACGCAGACTGGCGGGGTCCGGGCTGTTCGGCTTCATCGAGGAGCCGGTCGGCGCTTGGCAGCAGGAGTTCGAAGAGAACCTGCTCGACCTGTTCTACAAGGATGCGCATCGGTGGGCGTTCACGTTCCAGCTCGCAGCGTTCACGACGCGAGCGAAGACCTGGAGCGAAGTTCTGGCGATGACCGATCACAGCACCGTCGTCCTCGAACGTTCGATCTACTGCGATCGGTACGTGTTCGCCAAGAACTGCTTCCAGACGGGCTTGATGACGAAGACCGAGTGGCAGCTCTACTGCAAACTGTGGGATTGGCTTCAGCGCAACTGGTGCGCCGAACCGGAGCGGATCGTCTACATGCGAACGCCGGCGGAGATCTGTCACGAGCGGATCGTCGAGCGGGGCCGCTCCGAGGAGACGTCGATCCCCCTCGAGTACCTCCGTGATCTCGAGGTACTGCACGATGAGTGGCTGATCGACAACCCGAAGGCGGTCATCATTGACGGATGTCGTCAGTGGGAGGCGAGAGAGGTCCGCGATCTTCTGCAGGAGTCGGGTGTTGCGATGGGAGCTCGCGAGGAGGCCGTCGAGGCGAAGGGGCGATAGCCCCCTGCTCGCTGCGGCGTAGATCCGGCGGCGCTCATGGACGGACGTCGGTTTCGTAGGGAACCGGGTTCGGCTATACTCAGCGGGCGATGGCCGTCGTCAACAAGATCGTCAAGATTCGTAAGCGAAGCCACGCGCTGGTCGCCTTCGATCAGGGACGGGTCGTTCGCGCGATCTATCGCGCCGCAACGGCGGTTGGAGGGTTCGGACAGGACTACCTTTCCGGGATCAACGATCGCATCTTCGCCGCGGGCAAGAGCGAGAAGGGGATCGCCGAGTTTCTCTCCGACCTTGTCATCGTCTGTCTGAACGCCGACGAGCGACACCACGTGTCCAACTTCCCGCCGACGGTCGAGGAGATTCAGGATGTCGTCTTGCACGTCCTGAAGAGCAACGGATTCACTACGGTGGCCGACGCGTACACGTGTTTCCGCTGGGGACATCATTGGGTCCGTCTCGGTGCGATCGACGACGACCAGTTCGTCGGCGACGGATACCCGCCCAGCCAGATGGATCCCTTGATCGAGTGGAACCGGGAGCACGATTGCGACACGGTCGAGGGGTTGAACGAGATCGTTCGCTCCGGACGCTTGAAGCGCCTGATCGACGAGTCACTCGAGCGATATGAACGGACTCTCGACGACGCGGCGAAGAGAATCCTCGATCGGATCGAGGACGGCGATGGGATCCGGATGATTTGGATCTCGGGGCCGTCGTCTTCCGGCAAGACGACGACGACGGTCAAGCTGACCGAGCGTCTGGAGCGAGCGGGCCTCCGCTTCCTGATGCTCAATTTGGACGACTACTTCTGGTCGCTCATCGAGCATCCGACCGATTGGATCGACGATCGCAACTACGAGACGCCGGAAGCACTCGATATCCAGCTTCTCAACGAGCATCTTCGGGCCCTTCTGGACGGCGAAGAGATCCGCAAGCCGATCTACAGCTTCAAGGAGGGACACCGAGTCGGAACGAAGCCGGTCCGGCGAAAGGACGACGAGATCCTGCTTCTGGACTGCCTGCACGGCTTCTATCCCCCGATCACGGCAGGGATCGAGCCGAAGGCGAGCTTCCGCCTCTACATCGAGGCGATGAACCCGCTGTACGAGCCGAACCCGATGCTCCCGCTCGACGACGAAGATCGCTCGGATCGTCGATTGACACGGTTCGAGGACGTTCGGCTGCTTCGCAGGATGCTCCGCGATGCGGTCCATCGGAACCATCCTCCGCTGGCGACGCTCCTCCATTGGCACTACGTGCGGGCCGGAGAGCTCTTCTCGATCATCCCCCTCAAAGGACTTGCCGATGTCGTGGTCAACGGTGGAATGCCCTTCGACCTTCCGATCATGAAGCCGTTCTTCTCCGGCGGGGAGAAACTCTGGCCGGGCGAGACGGACTTGGCGAACTACCCATCGTTCCTCGACGCGCACATCCGTCACCGCCGCGTCTCACACCTTCTCGAGTCAATCGAGGGGATCAGCGTTGCGGAGACGAATGACACGAAGCTGATCCCGGGGGACGCGGTCGTTCGAGAGTTCATCGGCGGGAGCACGATCAAGATTCCGCACAACGAGTAGCCCGCGGCCCGTTGAACCGGCGCGCTCCCCTCCTTACCCTAGGAGAACTCATACCGAGGAGCAGGAGAGGATGCCGGCCAATCTGACGCCCGAGTTCAAGAAGGCCCGAGAGCGATTCCGGAGCGCCAAGACGCCGGAGGAGAAGCTGGCAGCGCTCGAGGAGATGCTTGCGACGATCCCCAAACACAAGGGGACCGACAAGATGCAGGCCGACATCAAGCGCCGGATTGCCAAGCTTCGCGACGCAGGAGGCGGGGGGAAGAAAGGGAGCCGGCCGGGTCTGGATCACATTCCGAGGGAGGGGGCCGGTCAAGTCGTTCTCGTCGGACCGCCGAACAGCGGCAAGTCCTCCCTCCTCGCCGCGTTGTCCAACGCCAAGCCGGATATTGCGGCGTATCCGTTCTCGACTCTCGTTCCGGTGCCCGGGATGATGATGGTCGAGGACGTCTCCGTTCAGGTGATCGACCTTCCTCCGCTGACGGCGGAGTACACGGAAGGATGGGTGTACGGTCTTGTCCGAGCGGCCGATCTTGTCGTCGTCGTCCTCGACGCGACCGAGAAGGACGAGACGATCGATGAGATCGCCGAGATCCGTGCCCTGCTCGAGGAACGGCACGTCGTGTTGGTGGATCGGGCGGTGTCGGAGCTCGACGATGAGCGGATCCGCGAGATCTCGTGTCGAGTCGTTCTCACGAAGGCCGATCTTCTGACCGACGGCGTCGATCCGGCGGTAATCGACGAGATCCCCTTCGATGCAATCGAGCTGTCGGCCGAAACCGGGGAGGGACTTGGCGAGTTTCGCCGCGCCGTCTTCGATGCTCTTCGGATTGTCCGCGTCTACACCAAACTGCCGGGTCAGAAGCCGGACATGGAGGAGCCGTACACGCTTCCGATCGGGAGCAGCGTTCTCGACGCGGTCCGGCTGGTCCATCGCGACTTCGTCGACCAGCTGAAGTACGTGAGAATCTGGGGATCGGGACGCTTCGACGGCCAACAGGTCCCGTCCGACCACATCCTCGAGGATCGGGACATCATCGAGATCCACGTCGGCTAGAGCCGCCGGCCTCGTCGAGTGACAGCAACGCTCCGCGAACGCACATCTCGATTGACGAACGATCCGCCGGCGAGAGGACATCGTACTCAGGGTCGGCGAGGACGCTCCGGACAACCTCGTCAGGTTCGGCTGTCGTTCGAAGCTTCCGGATTCGCTCGAACCACGCGTGGAGAGCTCGCTCGTACCGGGAGATCAGATCGGCCGGCGGCTCGGAGGCGATTCCGAAGTGTGTGAATGCGAGGGTGGTCGGCCGGAGCCTTCGGATTCGCCCGAGGGTTGCAAGCGCCGCTTCCAGATCGAACCGCGGCGGGACGGTCAGCGGGACGTCGACCGGGATCCCGTGATTGCCGACTGCGTCCCCGGTGAAGAGTGTTCCGCCGCTGCGATCGAAGAAGCAGACATGGTGCGGCGCGTGGCCGGGGGTGTGGATCGCTTCAACGATCACACCGTCCCCGAGGTCGAATCGTTCGCCGTCGCCCGCCGCGTGCAGCCGATCGAGCGGAACCGGTCGAGGCTCTCCGTAGAGCGGAAACAGCTCCGGGCTTGCGCTGCGGACGCCTTCGACCAGACGGGTCGGATCGGCGAGGTGGCGGATCGCCCGGGGATGGGCGACGACGGTCAAGTTCGGGAAGGCGGCGGTGAGCTCCCCGGCCGAGCCCGCGTGGTCGAGATGGACGTGCGTGACGAACAGGATCGACGGTTTCTCGTCGCCGAGTGCCTCCCGCAGCACAGCGCCGGCGCGAGGCGTTCCGGCCTCCACAAGACCGCGACGCGCTGCGTCGAGGATGTAGGCCGCGCCTCGCCGTGAGGCTCCGAACTGGCCGGTGTCGACACAGCGGATCCGTGGGGGATGGGCGTCGGACATCGGGGCTAGAGGAATCCGAGCCTGACGGCGAGGACGAGTGCAAGGGTTCCGAGGACGCAGCCGAGGAGACCGACCGGCGTTCCGGACTGCAACCATCGTCGGAACGTGAGCCGCTCGCCGATCGAACTGGACATCGACAGAACGACCACGTTCGCGGCTGAGCCGAGCGGCGTTAGGTTCGCACCGAAGCCGACACCGAGGGCGAGAGCCCACCAGAGCGGCGCGACTGGGATGCCCTGTGTTGCGAGGCCCTTGAGAATCGGGAGGAAAGCGATCGTGAATGGAACGTTGCTGACGACGCCGGAGGCCAGCGCTCCGACCCAGAGAACGACGATGATGGCGAAGTAGATCCCTTGCTCGGCGAGGAAAGCCACTCCGCGCCCGAGGGTCGCGATCACGCCGGATGCTTCGAGCCCTCCGACGATGACGAACAGGGAGATGAAGAACAGAAGGACGTCCCAGTGGACTTCCTTCAGGACCTTGTCGAAATCCGGGCGGACCCAGAGGAGGCCGATGCAGGCTCCGATCAGTGCGACGAGCCCCGGGTGGAGGCCGATCACTTCGTGAATGAAGAAGAGGAGGATCGTGATTGCCAGAGCGACGAGCATCCGTCGCATCGTCGAGCGGTCGACGATGGCCCGGCTCTCGTCCATGCTCAGAAGACGGTCGACGTTCGTCGAGCCCTGGCGCAGAGTTCGCCAGAAGACCAGGAGGAGGAGTCCTTGGCTGAAGACCCAGACGGCGAGAACGATCGGAGCCAGGTGGACGACGAAGTCGAGGAAGCTGAAGCCGGCGGCCGAGCCGATCAGGATGTTCGGTGGGTCTCCGATCAGCGTGGCAACCCCGCCGATGTTGGACAGGAGGACCTCGGCCATCACGAATGGCACCGCCGAGATCCCCAAGACGTCGGCGAGCGAGATGGTGACGGGGACGACGATGATGATGGTGGTCACATTGTCGAGGACCATCGAAACAAGGGACGTAACGAGTCCGAGGGTGATGAGCAGAAGCCAGGGTCTCCCGCGTGCGAGCTTGGCGGCTCGAATCGCGAGATACTGGAAGAAACCGGTCCCCTTGAGAAGGCCGACGATCAGCATCATCCCGAGGAGCAGGAGAATGGTGTCGAAGTCGACCGACCCGACAGCCGTCTGTGCATCGAAGAACGAGAGCCACGATCCGAGGACGATCATGGCCGCGGCGCCGGCGATGGCGATGATCGTTCGATGAACCTTCTCGAGGAAGATGCCGAGATACGTGACGACGAAGACCAGTAGGGAGACAACAAACGGCCAGAGTGAGGCGTCGTTCATTCAGGGATCATCTCGCCGATTCGGGGTTTCCGATCCTATCTCGCGACGGGGCTTGACGCAATCCCCAATGTCGCTTGCCGGAAGGATGGCGTCCGAGTTCGAGGGCCGAAAGCCAAGACGGACGACCGCAGTTGCGATCGCCCGCCCCGGCGCCTCGCCGAAGCTACCGAGTGCCGTACGAGAAGCGGTTTCCGTTGAGGCGACTCCCAACCTCGCACGACGGTGTATCGTGTGGAGCTCGGCTCCGCGTATCGGATGTCGAGTATACATTCCATTATACGAGGCGGCAAACATCGTCGGAAAGGGGAATCCAGCGGAGCGCATTCGTTCCCACCAGCGGTTGATCGCCTCGGGCGGATCCGGAGAATCTCAGTGTGACCGATGACGTGCTCGACCTCTTCCATCCAGCGATCGTGCGATGGTTCCGAGAGAGCTTCGCCGAGCCGACCCCTTCGCAGACGGGCGGGTGGCCGGCGATTGCACGCGGGGAGAACACACTGATTCACGCGCCCACCGGATCGGGAAAGACGCTCGCTGCGTTCCTCTACGCGATCCACGAGCTGATCACACGGCCTGGCAGACCGGGAAATGGCGTCCACACCCTGTATATCTCACCGCTGAAGGCCCTCGCGAATGACATCCAGCGGAATCTGAGCGGCCCCCTCGACGGCATCCGCAGGTGTGCGTCGGCGATGGGCTTTCGGTTGCCCGAAGTGACGGTCGGACTGCGTACGGGGGACACTCCGCCCTCGGAGCGTCGGAAGATGGTTGCGCAGCCGCCGGACCTGCTGATCACGACGCCGGAGTCGCTTCACCTCGTCCTCACCTCGCCCAAGGCCCGAGAGACGCTCAAGACTGTTCGCTACGTCATCGTAGACGAGATTCATTCGCTCGTTCCGAACAAGCGCGGAACCTTCCTGGCTCTTCTGCTCGAGCGGCTCGAGGCGCGTCTTTCCGAGTCGCCGATTCGAATCGGCCTATCGGGAACTCAGCGTCCGCTCGAGTTGAGCGCTCGCTTCCTCGGCGGCTTCCGAGAGGATGGAGGAGCGCGTTCGGTTTGCGTGGTCGACGCCGGGATGCGCAAGCGGCTCGACCTTCGGGTTCTCGCGCCGGTCGAGGACATGAAGGCGCTTCCGCGCAGCGACGAAGCGGGCCCGACGGTCTGGCCGGCGGTTCACGAGCTGCTCCTGGATCTGGCCTCCGAACACGCGTCGACCCTGATCTTTGCCAACAACCGGCGCCTCGTGGAACGGCTCGCCGCGGAGATGAACCGTTTGGCGGGGCACGACCTCGTGCGGGCACATCACGGAAGCGTGTCGAAGGAGAAACGCCTGGAGATCGAACGCCAGCTGAAGGAGGGAAAGCTTCCGGCGCTGGTCGCTACAAGTTCGCTCGAACTCGGCATCGACATCGGGGCAATCGACCTTGTCTGCCAAGTCGAGACGCCCGTCTCGGTCGCCAGCGCTCTCCAGCGGGTTGGGCGGGCTGGCCACCTTTACCGAGAGACCAGCAAGGGGCGCCTGGTACCGAAGACGAGGGACGACCTTCTTCGAATGGCGGGCGTCGTTCGCTCGATGCGACGGGGCGAGATCTCCGCGGTGCGAGCGCCCGAGAACCCGCTCGATGTCTTGGCGCAGCAGATCGTCGCGATGGTGGCCCTCGATTCATGGACGGTCGACGACCTCTACGCGAGAGTCCGACAAGCATACCCATACCGGGCGCTTCCGCGGGAGGTCTTCACGAACGTCCTTGAGCTCGTCTCCGGGCGGTATCAAACCCCGACCGTGACGGCCCTTCGGCCGCGGATCTCGTGGGATCGGACTCGTCAGGTCCTCGAAGCCCTCCCCGGAAGCCGGCATACCGTGATCTTGAACGGAGGCACGATCCCGGAGAGCGGCCAGTACGCGATGGTCCTCGAGGACGGGAAGACGAAGCTGGGCGAACTGGACGAGGAGTTTGTCTTCGAGCGACGCCTCGGTCAGACAATCCTGCTCGGAACGAGCCGCTGGAGGATTCTCGAGATCGGCTCCGACCGTGTGATCGTCGCACCGTCGGAAGAGGCCGAAGCAGTCATGCCGTTCTGGAAGGGAGAGGGACTCGGGCATGACGTCGAGTTCGGTGCGAGACTCGGCCGGTTCGTTCGGGAGTGCGAGGAGCGGCTCGACGCTCCCGACTTCGAGTCGTGGATCGCAAGCGAGTGTGCGCTCGAAGACCGAGCGACCCGGAATCTGTCGACGTACCTGAGGGACCAGCGCTCGCGAGGCGGAGTCCTGCCGAACGATAGGACTGTCCTCGTGGACCTGTTCCGCAATGAAGCCGGGGATCAGCGGATCGCCCTCCTGACGCCGTTCGGGCGCTCCTTCCACCTCGCTCTCCTGCTCGCCCTACAGGGGCGATTGAGGGAGGACGGCCTTCCGACGCCGGAGGCGGTCTTCTCGAACGTCGGAATCCTCCTTCGACCGGGGCGAGCGTCGGCCGACGCGATCGTCCAGGCAATTCGATCCCTTCGTGCCTCCGATGTCGCGGAGCGAGTCACCCTCGAGTTGGAGCAGACGCCGTTCTTCGCGTTCCGCTTCCGACGGAACGCGTCCCGCGCGCTCCTTCTCCCGCGGGCTCGTCCCGGCCGGAGGACGCCGCTCTGGCTGCAGCGACTCCGTTCGCACGATCTCCTCACGGCCGCAAAGAACCACGCGGACTTCCCGATCATTGCCGAGACCTACCGAGAGGTCTGCGAGGATCTTCTTCCGATCGATGCGCTTCGCCGCTTTCTCGAGTCGGTCGAGGCGGGGAACGCACGGATCGCGGTTCGTCGCGATCGGCATCCGTCGCCGTTCGCCGCGGCGCTCCTCCTCGAGTTCACGGCGGGATACCTGTATCGCGAGGACGTCCCGGCACCGAGCGGGCGTGCCGAGCGGCTGGACCGCGCGGGATTGCTCGATCTGCTTCGTGAGTCGGCCGCTGTGCTACCACTCGATGCCGACGCGTTGAAGACGTTCGACGAGCGGCTTCAGGGGCTCGCTCCGTTCGAGCGCGCTCGGGACGGGGTCGAACTGGTCGAGCTGCTCAAGCGGATCGGCGACCTGACGGAGAACGAGATCCGGGCCCGCTCGGAAGGGGCGGCGATCGATGCATTCCCCGAGCTCGTCGCCGACGGTCGGGTGGTACCGGTCCGGATCGAGGGCGTGAGGGCGGAGGCACGCTGGGTGGCCGCGGAGGATCGGGAGCGGTACGAGCGGTGGAGTGAAGAGGATCTTCGCGATGTGGTTCGAAGGTTCGCGGCGAATCGGGCGGGTGCGAGCAGATCGGAGATTCTTCACCGGTATCCGGGATCGGAACAGGCACTCGACGCGTTGATCGGAAGTGGGATCCTCGTCGAGGTCGATCGGGAGAGCGGAGGAGCCTGCGTCGCTGATCCGGACGTGATTGCGGGCGTCCGGCGGATGACCCTCGCGTCCAGGCGAAGACGACGTCGCCCGGTCATGCCCGCGACGTTCTCGCGTGCCGTGATCCGGCGACATGGCCTGCCGGCGCGGCTCGCTGGAGACGACGGACTTCGAGAGGCGCTCGGGAAGCTCGCCGGATGCTACCTTCCGACGGAGGCTTGGAGCGAGATCCTCTCCGGTCGTCTCGACGGATTCCGAGACGAAGCGCTCGATCGACTCGTCCGAGATGGGGCGTTCATCTGGTGCGGTCGGGGCGGTCGGTCGGGAACACGCTTCATTGCGTTTGCGAGACCGGAGGAAGGATGGATCCTCGGCATGCCGACGGGGCCCCTTCCTGAGGCGGGGACGTCGGCGGCCGTCCTCGAGTGCCTCGAAGGACGGGGCGCGTCGTTCCTCCACCAGTTGGCGGCCGATCTCGGTGAACCCCCGTCGGAACTTGCCGGAACACTGTGGGATCTGATCTGGGACGGGTGGGTGACGAACGACTCGCTCATTCCGGCATTCGGGCCTCGTCCGGATCCGGCGCGGTGGCAAGGGCACAGAGCGACTGGATGGGGAGGCGGGCGCTGGTCCCGTCGGCCTTCGGCCGCGGCGGGCGACAGAGAGGAGCAAGCATGGGGCGCCGTTCGGCTTCTTCTCGATCGGTACGGGGTCCTCACACGCGATCTGGTCGAGCGCGACTCCCTTGCGATTCGGTGGCGAGAGGCGGGTCCGATCCTCTCGAGGATGGAGTGGCGAGGGGAAGTCGATCGAGGGCTCTTCGTCGACGGTCTCACCGGGCTGCAGTTCGCGACCTCCGGGATGTCGTCGATCCTGGCGGGTGAGGAGCCCGAATGTGGGGAGCTTCTCCTCGTCGGAGCATGCGACCCGGCCAACGTTTGGGGGGACGTGATCTCGATCGAGCGTCCCGACGGGACGAGCTACTCGCTTCGACACCACGCGGGCAACGGCCTCGTCATGCGGGATGGCCGTCCGGTTCTTGCGGTCGAGAACCACGGAGACCGTCTCGTTCCGCTTGTCGACCTCGACGCATCGACTCGCCGCGAGGCGCTCCGGAAGCTGGAGCGGCTGGTGTCCGGAACGTCGGCTCGAACGGTGATCCGAGTTCGAACGTGGGACGGCGCGCCGATCGTCGACACGCCGGTCGCGGACGAACTCGAACGGATGGGGTTCATGCGGGAAGATCGAATCATGATCCTCTACCGGAGTTTCGGGGACGCAACGTGAGCCAGGCGGGACGCGCGGCCGAAGAGCTGGTCGAGACGGCGCGCTCGATCGCGGCGGCCGGACCGATCTGCGATGAATGTCTCGGCCGCGCTTTCGGACGGAGCGGCCGAGGGCTGTCGAACGGCGAGCGCGGAGCCGCCCTTCGCCTTGCGCTGTCTCTGTTCGATGCCGTGCCTGTCGAAGGCGTGTGCTGGGTCTGCGGGGGCCTCTTCGACCGGGTCGCCGAGTGGGCCGACCGGGCGGCGAGCGAGGCGGAAGATGTTCAGTTTCGAACATACCGGTTCGGAGTTCGCCTCACCCCTCGGCTGGAGGAGATGGAGCGATACTTCAACCAGCGCTTCCCGACCGAGCAGGCGGAATCCCTGAAGCACGCGTTCAACCGAGAAGTTGGGAAGCGCTTCGATGCGCTCTTCGCGGAGAAGACGGTGAGCTTCGACGCTCCGGATCTGTCGTTCCTGGTCGATTTGGAGGCCGAGTCGCTTACGCTTCACATCGCGTCGATTTTCGTCTATGGGCGCTATCGGAAGATGGTTCGAGGGATTCCCCAGACCAGATGGCCGTGTCGGAAGTGCCGTGGACGTGGGTGCGAGCGGTGCGGGTTCACGGGGAAGCAGTACCCGACGTCGGTCGAGGAACTGGTCGCGCCTCCGCTCGTCGAAGCGGCGGCGGCGGACGATGACCGGTTTCACGGCGCCGGCCGGGAGGATATCGATGCATTGATGCTCGGGTCGGGTCGCCCGTTCGTCCTCGAGTTGCTCGCGCCGAGACGAAGGGGGCTCGACCTCTCGGTCGCGCGAGCGGAGATCGAGCGGACGGCGGCCGGGAAGGTCGAGGTCTCCGGACTCTCGTTCACGACGCGGAAGACGGTCGAGTTGGTCAAGGAGACCAGGGCGAGAAAGCGGTATCGGATGCGCGTCGGGTTCGCCGGTGATGTCGAGAGGCAGGCGTTCGACGGGGCGCTCGCCGACCTCGTCGGTTCGATCGAACAGCGAACGCCCGCGCGCGTCGTTCACCGTCGGGCAGACCTGGTGCGACGCCGGCAGCTGCTGGAGGCGACCGGACGCTTGACCGGCACGGGACGGGCCGAGATCGAGGTCTTGACTGAGGGGGGACTCTACGTCAAAGAGCTGATCTCGGGAGACGGCGGTCGCACGAGGCCGAGTCTATCGAGCGAACTCGGCGTGGAGGCGAAGGTGATCGAGCTCGACGTGGTCGACGTCATCTCGTCAGCCTTCCCGGACGATCGCGTGGACATCGCAAACGGGCTCACGTAAAGTAGCTGCGAGGGGACATGACGGCCGAACGTGCAACCAACGCAGATCTGAGGGACTCCGCGAAGAGCGCTCCCTCGATTCTCGACATCTACTTCCGGGAGATCTCTCGGTTCCCGCTCCTCTCGGCGGACGAAGAGCGAGACGTCGCCCGAGCGATGGTCGACGGAGCCGCCGGAGCGCGGGAGCGACTCGTCGTGTCGAACCTGCGGTTGGTCGTCCGGATCGCACAGGAGTACGCCGACGTCGGCCTCCCGCTCATCGACCTGATCCAAGAGGGGAATATCGGGTTGATCGAGGCGGTCGATCGGTTCGACCCTGAGCGAGGATACCGGTTGAGCACGTATGCGGCATGGTGGATCCGGCGCGCGATGCTCACGGCGATCAACAGCTATGCGCGGATGATCCGGATTCCCGACTACCTCTTCCGCGCCGTTCGGAGGCTCGCCCAGATGCGCTCCCTCGCAGAAGGGGGCCTCGTCGAGGAGGCCGAAGTGACCGAGGCGGTCGGCCTCTCGCTCGATCGGCTACGGCAGATCGAGATGCAGGTGAACGAGATCCTCTCTCTCGACCAGTCGATCGGCGAGGATGGCGACGAGACCCTCGAGGACCGGATCGTCGACGAGAGGGGCCTCTCTCCGGAGCACGAGGCGCTTCGCCTCCTCTTCCGGGACGAGCTCGAAGCGGTCCTCGGTCAGCTTCCGGCGAGGCAGGCGCTCGCGATCCGGCTTCACTACGGGATCGAGGACGGGTGCCCGTACAGCTTCGCCGAGGCCGGCCGGATCATGCGGATCAGCCGCGAGCGGGTCCGGCAGTTGGTGAAGCAGGGGATGGAGAGCATCACCGGACATTGGGGCGAGCGGGCTCTCACGTTCTACCGGGGACTGCTGAACGAGTAGGTAGCTCTTCTCCCCAGACGCCTTCCGCGATTCACGGAGACCTGCGATTCCGGCGAGCCCGCAGCTGCCCGCAACCAGCCTCGATCTCGAGTCCCATTGGTCTTCGAATCGTCACGGAGATCCCGGCAGCCGAAAGAACCCGGCCGAAGGCGTCGACGCGGTCGCGGGGGCTTCTTTGCGAGGACGAGCCGCCGGTCGGGTTGTACGCGATCAGGTTGACGTGGCAGAGAAGGTCTGACAGGAGGCGGGCGGCGGCGCGAGCGTCGTCGATTCCGTCGTTGACGCCATCGATCAGCGCGAATTCGAACGTGATGCGACGGTGCGTCACCTCGAGGTAGCGTCGGCAGGCTTCGAGCAGGCGAGGAATCGGGTACCGGCGATTCAGCGGGACGAGGCGGTCGCGGAGGGAGTCCTTTGAAGCGTGAAGCGAGACCGCCAAGTTCACTTGGGGCTGCTCGTCGGCCAAGCGGTCGATTCCGGGTACGACGCCGGCCGTCGAAACCGTGAACGACCGGGCACCGAGTCCGAACCCTTCGGGATCGTTGAGGATCCTGATCGAGCGAAGAACCGCGTCGAGATTCAGCATCGGCTCCCCCATCCCCATGTAGACGACGTGTGAGAGGGTGCGCCCGACCCCTCGAAGCTGGCGTGCCGCATGGAGGACCTGGGCGACGATCTCACCGGCGGTCAGATTCCTCAGGAACCCACTCTGGCCGGTGGCGCAGAACGGACAGCCGACGGGACAGCCGATCTGGCTCGATACGCAGGCGGTGCACCTGTCATGAAACTCCATTGTGACGGCCTCGATCGTCTCGCCGTCGCCGAGCCGGAAGAGCGTCTTGCGCGTTCGCCGGTCCGGGCTCGCGAGTTCTTCGACCGGCTCGAGGACGGGAAACGGAAGGGCGTCCGCCAGCTCGCGACGCAGCCGGAGCGGGAGGGTCATGATCCCGTCGTATCCGGCTGCGAGATCTCGGTAGGCGCCCTGCCAGATCTGAGATGCGCGATAGGAAGGGTGGCCGACGAGCCGTTCGCGGAGTTCCTCCGGGACGAGGTCGAAGAGGGACTCCTCAGCCATCGTCCTGGAGGAGATTCAAGAACTCCTCCTCAGTGAGGGTTTCGACGCCGAGCCTGCGAGCCTCGTCCGCCTTCGAGCCGGGATTCTCTCCCACGACGACATAGTCAGTCGTTCGGCTGACGGACGATCCGACGGCCCCGCCGAGCCTGCGGACACGATCGGCGGCCTGGTCGCGGGACATCGCTTCGAGGGATCCGGTGAAGACGAAGCGGCGTCCGTCGAGCGGTCCGGACGTGGCGGAGGCCGGTTCCGTTTCCGAGACGGAGAGGCCGGCGGCGAGAAGATCGCCGATCAACTCACGGTTCCGCTTCGTCGCGAAGTACTCGACGATCGCCTCGGCCGTCTGCGGACCGATTTCGTGGAGGGCGGCCAGCCCTTCTCGATCGGCGGCCGCGACTGCATCAAGCGTGCCGAACGCGTCGGCGACGATCTGTGCCGTGTGGTCGCCGACGCCGGGGATTCCCAGGGCATACAGGAATCGAGGAAGGCCGATCGACATGGCTGCGTCGATCCCCGCAAGTAGATTTTCGGCCGACTTCGGCCCCATCCGATCGAGTTCGATCAGCTGTCCGCGATCGAGTCGAAGAAGGTCGGCGATCCCCCTCACCAATCCGCGTTCGACCAGCTGATCGACGAGCTTCGGCCCGAATCCGTCCACGTCGAGAGCACCCTTCGACACAAAGTGAAGGAGCGATTGCTTCAGGCGGGCGGGGCAGGATGCGTTCATGCAGCGGTGCGCGACTTCGCCCTCGAGGCGAACGACGGGCGATCCGCAAACCGGGCACGCCTTCGGCATCGTGAAGGTTCGCTCCTCGCCCGTTCGCTGATCGGCGAGGGACCGGACGACTTGGGGGATTACGTCGCCGGCGCGTTGCACGACGACGAGGTCACCGATTCGGATGTCCTTGCTGCGAATCTCGTCCTCGTTGTGCAAGGTGGCACTTGTGATCTCGACACCACGGATTCGAACCGGCTCGAGGGTGGCGACCGGTGTCAGCACGCCGGTCCGGCCGACGCTGACACCGATGTCGAGCAAGCGCGTGACCTGCTGTTCGGCCGGGAACTTCGCGGCGATCGCCCATCGGGGACTCCGACTGACCTGACCGGCGGCTCGCCGAAGGTCGAATCGATCGATCTTGAGTACAACTCCGTCCGCCTCGTACGGGAGGTCCTCTCGTTCGGTCTCGATCCGCTCGTAGAACCGGATCGCTTCGTCGATCCCATCGCATGGCTCGTAGAGAGGATTGACGCGGAGGCCGAGACGGGGAAGGATCGTGAGAAGCTCCTGCTGCGAATCGATGCGAGTCCCTTCGATGTGACCGACGTCATAGCAGTAGACTTTCAGCGGGCGCCGGGCGGTCACCTGAGGATCGAGCTGTCGAAGAGAGCCGGAGGCGAGGTTCCTCGGATTGGCGAACGGCTCGAGTCCCGACGCCTCGCGTTCTCGATTCAGGCGGGCCAGGTCGCTCTTCTCGATGTAGACCTCGCCTCGCACCTCCAGAAGGGCCGGGGCCGATTGCTCCTCCTCGCGAAGGCGGAGCGGGATGCTTCGGATCGTCTTCAGATTCGCCGTGACGTCTTCTCCGGTGCGCCCGTCGCCGCGGGTCGAACCCCGGACGAAGAGGCCGTCCTCGTACACGAGCTCGACGGAGAGGCCGTCGAGCTTCGGCTCCGCGATGTAGCGAATCACGTCGACGTCGAGGAGTCCTCGGATTCGGCGGTCGTACTCCCTTAGCTCCCCCACGGAGAAGGCGTTCGACAGGCTGAGCATCGGTTCGGAGTGGCGGACCGGCGAGAACGCGTCGGACGGCTGCGCCCCGATCCGCTGTGTCGGAGAGTCGGGCGTGATCGATTCGGGATGCTCTGCTTCGAGATCGCGAAGGCGCCGGAGGAGCGCATCGTACTCCGCGTCCGAGATCTCAGGCGCGTCTCGGACGAAGTAGAGGAAGTTGTGGCGGTGAATCGCCTCGCGGAGGCGTCGAATACGCTCGATCGGTTCGCTGTTCATGTCCAACAGACCTGGATCATACGAACGTCATCGATCAGCGGCAAGGGCCGGACTGCCGATGCGGTGGATCTATTGATTGCACTTATCTTCACTGCTATACTACGACGGTTCGGAGGGGATGCATCGGTTGCGCTGAGGAGGGCCGCATGACCGAGGGACGCGAGAGACGGACGGCTTTCCGACGTCTCCCTCGTTCGTCCGTTTCCCATCTTAGCCGGCCCGGAGGTCGGGTGGATCCCTTCGATCAATGGTCCTTCTGCCCGAGCCTCGTAGAGGCATTCATCGACATGATCGGAGAGAAGACGGCGTCGTCGCCTTGTGACGAGGCGCTCGCGTCGATCGTCTCCGGCCTGCTCGAGGGTACAGGATGCGCAATCGTGATGGCTCCGCCCGATCCGGGAAAGCCCAGCGCCATCGCGATCACGGGAAGATGGGAGTCGGCCGACCTGGCCGAGACGCTCCAGTCTACCGGATTCGAGTGGGTCTACGCTCTTGACAAGGCTCCTACGCTGGTCGCACAACACCGGGGAGGAGTTCGCGTTCGCGCAATACGTCGCTGGGGACGCCCCGCGGCGACGGGCGTCGCATTCCCTGTGGTGAAATGCGACGGGGGAGTCGGTGCGGTCCTGATCACATACGAGGCGAGACGGACCTTCGGTCCGACGTTCCTCGCGGCGGCGAAGCTGCTGACCGGCACGGTCGGAATGCAGTTGGCGATCGAAGAGCTTGGGGAACGGACACGGACCCAAGCGGAACGAATCAGCCGGCTAACCAGTGACGTAGAGCGGATGGGGATTCTCCTCCGACGCGGGTAGCGCGTCTTCCCGACACTCGTCGCCTTCGGAAGCTCTCTCTAGTCGGCCCCGTCGTCTTCGGCGGCCGCGAGGGCGCTCGCCAGCTCCGCCAGTCCGGTCCGGTCGATCCCGTCACCGGAGAGGAACCAGAAGACGTCGTTTCGTGTCCAGAAGGCTTCGACAAGCTCCCGATCGTCCTGCTCGGAAAGCTCCTGGCGCCACGAGGCTGCCCGATCGAGAAGGTATCCGTCGGCCGGGCCGACCTGGACTCGATCGCCGTTCTCGGCGAGCGTTGCCTTTCGGCGGCTCATGTTGGGCGAAAGGAAGTTGCCCGCCCGCAGGGTGAGGAGTCGGCCGGCTTCGGGCTCATCGCCGCCGGAGAACACGATCGTGCAGTATCCCTTCCCTCCCTCGTCATCGACCGCGACGGTCCCTCCGGTGTCGACGAGTCGGTAGCCGCGTTCGAGGAGCGGATCGAGTGAGAGGAAGAACGGAAGTGCATCCGCAAATCGACCCTCTTGGATGTGGCGTTCACGGAAGAGACGCGCATCGGGCGGGGTCGAGACCGAGAACAGATCCGTGTCCGGAGCTTCGGTGTTCATCCCCGTGTATTCGATGGTCACGGCCTCGTCCGGACGAAGAAGGGTCCACAACACGGAGTTCCGGGACGGGTGGAAGCGAATACGAAGCGGGAGCTTCGTCTCTTTGTCGAAGGCGACGACCGCGCGACGGATGGGAAACGCCACGGTCTTCAGGAGGTGTGAGCGAAGCGGCTGCTTCGGCTTGAAGCCGAGGAGGCGGGCGGCGCGGCCATCGACGGTCTCCTCACCTGCGTCCCGGAGGAGGAAATCGTGGGGGAGGTCGTCCAGAAAGCCGAGCTCCCCGAGCGCCTGGTATCCCGGAAGTGGTTCGAAGAGGGAGCGCGAGGGCTTCAGTACGGCGATCGAACGGCTCGGATCGAAGAGAAGCGTTCGCCTCCCGTCGTGGACGAGGGACATTCCGATGAGCTCCTCGGGCGTGTATTCGGCACCGTTCACGAGGTGCTCCTCGAGGTCGACCAGAGGGCTTGCGTAGGACTCGAACTCGACGGTGCACATGCCGGGGCGACGGGCTCGGATTCTCGCAGTCGCCGAGATCGCGCCCGCTCGGATCTTCTCGGTTGCAACGAATCCATCGAGCTGTCTGTAGGCTGTGGTCGCTGCCCGTGCGAAGTCGGCTGTTGTCAGTTCCACGTTGACCCTCCCAGGTGAGGCGGATGAGTCGAGTATAGCCGGCGGCCGAGTGGTCGATGGGGGGCGTAATGCGATGCGGAGTCCTTCGGCGGTGCAGGACGTGTGACCCGGGATGCGCGCGGCCATCCGGGCAGGTGACGAAGTTCCGTCGAGCGGCGGAAGACGTCTTCTGATGCGGGGTCGAGCCGGTGTGACGTAGAACACAAACGTTCGATTTCTCGGTTCCCATGGGCGATAGAGAGGTGCCAAGGTTCATCGGGAAGAGCGGTGGCGTCCACTTGACTCGAACGGAAAAAGTCCGCTATGTGTAGAGGGCGTCAGGGGGGGCGCGGGGAGGATCTGGATGGACCGGCATTCCGACAAGGTTCTTGACACCGTCATGCTTGAAAGCCTTGCAGTGATCGCAGCAGCGAACGACCGGTCGCTGGTCGAGGAGCTGAATCGCGCTGTTGAGATGTACGTTCTGAACGAGATGACGGCCCAGGGCGAGAGCGGGATTCTCAAGCGCGCCTTGGCCCAGGGCGCGGAAGTCGACTAGCCTCGACGCGGACAAGAGCCCACATCACACCGAGGACACGCCTTCCCTTCAGCTTGCTCATCTTCCGTTGAGGCTCGTCCGATCGACCGATACACTCCCGATTGCTACGTCGTGTCAGAGGGGGATTCCGCTTTGAAGGATGTCGGGCTATGGATTCTCGTTGGCGTGACGGCCGTGCTGATTGTCGGTGCACTGATCGGGCCGGGGGAGAGTGACCCGAGGCCGGCGCCGGACTTCAGCCTGGTCAGTCTGGAGAACGAGGTCATCACGCTCTCGGATTACCGCGGGCGGGTCGTGTTGCTCGACTTCTGGGCAAGCTGGTGTAAGCCGTGCGTCCGGACCTTCCCCGCGCTGCACGAGATTCAGGTGGAGCTAGCCGATCGTGGGGTGGACCTTCTCGTGGTCAGCATCGACAAGACGGAGGAGGCCGCTCGGGAGTACCTCGACGAGAATGGGTTCGCGACCGAGAACATCTTGTGGGGTTCGCTCGCCGAGGCTCGGGCTGTCAAGGAGCTCTTCGGCGTGGTCGGGATCCCGCACACCTTCGTGATCGATCGGGAGGGTCTCATCCGCTTCTCCGGTCATCCAGTGCACCTCTCTGCAGAGGCCGTCGAGGAGTGGCTCTAGCTCGTCGCACGTTCGCCGTAGACGCGCCGACCATGTCGCGCCGAGCATAGGCCCTCATCGTTCGTGCTTCGGATCTTATCCGGCAGACGACGCCGCTGCGCGGTTGACCTGCCACGTCGGCCGCCTTCGTGAGCGGGATTGAACCGATTCGACGTCAAGGCAGACGTACGGGCGATGAGCGAGCGGACGAAGCGAGGTCGCCTGGGATGATCGATCGGGAGGGAACGCGGCACGGGGAGCTCGAAACGGCGGTTTCGATCCTTGAGTTCCGAGGCGGGCGCGCTCCGAGCCTATACTCGATCAATCCACACGGCGGGGATCCGAAGTCGTCAGGGAGGTGCGGTGCTCTCCGATCGCGAGTTGGTCAGCCGGGCTGCCGAGGAGGATGAGGATGCGTTTCGGGAGCTCTACGATCGCTTTGCCAACCGGGTCTTCCGGTACGCGTTCACGTTGCTCCGGAACGAGCACCTCTCGGAGGAAGTCACGCAGGAGACCATGATTGCCGTGTGGAAAGGTGCGATGCGGTTTCAGGGAAGGTCGAAAGTCTCGACGTGGATCTTCGGCATCGCTCGGAACAAGTCGTTCGATCTGATGCGCAGGGAGAAGCGGGGCGATCGGGTTCCCGAACGCCCTCTGATCAGTCCCGATCCCGCGCCGGCCCTACTCAAGGCCGAGGCGGTCTCGGGTGCGATGCAGGAACTCCCCGAGTCGCAGCGGGAGGTCGTCTTCCTGACCTTCTTCGAGGGGCTCTCGTACGGGGAGATCTCGAAGCTGCTTGAGATCCCCGAAGGGACCGTGAAGTCGAGGATGTTTCACGCGAAGAGGAAGCTGGCGGAGGTCCTGGCATGAAGGATTGCGAGACGATTCGAGAGCTCCTTCCCTGGTATGCGAGCGGGACGCTCGAAGGGGATGAAGCTCGGGCGGTCACAGCGCATCTGGCTTCGTGCGACGCCTGCCAGGAGGAGCTGGCCTTGGTCCTGAGGCTGAGGCGAGGGATCGAAGGAGAGCTTCGTCGGCTGCCGAATGCCCCCGACGGGATGTGGCGGCGGGTCGCGGCGGAGGCCTTCGGTCGACCGCTCGGACGAATCGACGTCGGTTCGTTCCTCGTGGGCTTCTCGCTTGGAGCGAACATCAAGCGGGGTGGAGTCCCGGTGTACGGGGATCTGAGGCTGCTCGGACGGCGGATGCGTCTGTTCAATGTCAAACAGGAGGAATCGACATGAGTCACGACTGGAGCGAGAGCGGCGAAGGGAAGGCGGAGGAGCTGCGAGAGGTCCTGGGGATCGTTGCCGACAAGGTGCCCAGTCTTCTCCGTGGGCTCCGTGACATCATCTACTCGCCCGAGGCGGCGGAGAACATGGCCGGGGCCGTGTCGACCTTCTACAAGAAGCTTGTCGATGCGGGAATCCCGAAAGAAGAGGCGATGGACATGGCGAAGGGATACATGATCAATCTTCGCGAGCTCGTCACCGGGAGCAAAGGGATCGATCTCGGCGACCTTGCGCGCCGGAAGCGCGACAAGGAGGAGGATTGAAACGACCGCTGGCCGCCCTTGAGGTCGTCTTCCACATCGTACGACTCCTGGGAGCAATCGTCGGGATCGTCCTCGGGACGGCCTTCATGAAGCGCCGGTCCGTCAGGACCTTCTACAGAACCTTGCGTCGGGTCGGCCTGACGCAGGACGAAGCCGACCTGTTGACCGAGCGATACGATCTCGGGATCGGCGTCTGTGAGATGCTCCGAGCTCTGAAGATCCGTCACGCCTAGGGCCGTTCGGTTTGTTGGGCACTCGGCCGATGGATACACTCCAGACACGATCGGGACGTGGCGCAGCCTGGTAGCGTGCTTGCATGGGGCGCAAGAGGTCCCCGGTTCAAATCCGGGCGTCCCGACCAGAGGCCCTCTCCGCTCTTGCGGAAGGGCCGCTTGCTTTCGTCGTGTATCTCAGCCGCGGCGGAGCCCGGCGTGTGACGCGGCAAGGCGAACGAAGAGGCCGTCACGCGACGGGTTCCTAGTTCGCCGTCGCGCGGACGACAAGCGTGTCGATTGGCCGAGCGCTCGGGGTCAGATAGACCTCGTCGTCGATGATCGACGCGACCGGAATCGCCTCGACCTGAAGCGCGTCGCCGGCGACGGTGATTCGTACGTAGTGCAACAGACCGTACCGGCTGAAGACGAGGCCGGGCACGCGGGCTTCCGGGGCGGGTGCGAGGGGACCGCCGCCCCCGCCGGTCGTGATGTGGTGCATGCCCGCCGCGTAGATGTGCTCGTATCCTCCGATTCCGGCGCTCAAGACGAGGTCGACGCCGCGAGAGCGGAAGATCGGTTCCAGAAGGTCGGCGAGAGGCTCATTACGCCCGTTGGGGTACGCCGATCCGTAGAGGCCGTCCGAGGCCAGGACAATGGTATATGCGCTGTCGGCCGAGGCGAGATTCTGACGAAGCCAGGCCAGCTGCTCCTGTGTGCGCATTTGCCCCGGATCGACCAGCGAGGAGTCGAGGCCGACGATGTGAACGATCCCGTAGTCGAGCGACCACCACTCCTCCCCCGAGACGCCTCCTCCCTGAGGAAGGGCGAAGGTCTCGTAATACGGCGTCTGGTTCGCCTCGTCGCTTCCGACCACGGTCAAGTAAGGCATCGCTCGGGCTAGATCGCCGATGGCCCAAAGGTAGTTCGCGATTCGATCGGGCGTTAGGGAGTCGACCAACTCGCCGATGTGAGCGGCGAAAGCGGGGGCCGTCTCATCGAGCGCGATCGTGTCCGCCACGAGCTTGTGACGGTCGGGGAAGGACGCCGTGTGTCCGTACACGGCGAAAGAGAACGCCCGCGCCGTTGGGCTCGCCGTCGAGAACGAGCCGATACTGCTTGGGTAGACGGCATCGCCTTCGTAGGCGATCAGCTGAAACCTGTATTCCGTTCCCGGAGTGAGATCTCGCAGCCAGATCTCGGCTCGTCCTTCCTGGCGGTCGAACGTCAGAGTCTCGTCCCACGTTCCACCGGCGTTGTGAACGGAGGCAAGCCCGTAGTGCAGATCCATGCTCACCGGTCGTGATGTGTCCCACGAGATGACGACAAGATCGTTTCCGACGGCCCCCAGGATCGGCCCCCAGGCCCAAGGGCTTGACGATTGCGCCGACGCGGTTGTGCTGACGAGAAGGGCGAGTAGACAGCCCGCGAAGAGCGTTCTTCGATCCTTCACCTTCCCCCACCTCCATCCGAGCCCAGTGGCCGGGCCCGGATCGCCAGATTCTCTCACGGATCGACGACGAAGGTCAATCCATTCTGTCTGCAGGGGACCATGACGTGAACCGCCGGCCGGCGATGGGCCCCGAGCAGAGGGCGGAATCTCGCTCGGGGCCCTCCCGATCGGTTCGCCTACGGAACCGTCGCGTCGTGGAAGTCGGCTTCCCGCAGGAAGCCTCGCCATTGCCCGGTCGCCTGTTTGAGGACGCGAAGCCGCATCCTGGTGACAAGGCCTTCGGTGAATCGGGCCTCGGTCCAGACGATCACATTGACGTCGCCGTGCTCGAAGGGATCTCCCTCGTAGACGTCGATCCAGACTCCATCGCGCTCGACATCGACGTCCCAGATCAGGTTCTTTACCGCCCTCGTGCTATCCATCGCGGTGAAGCGGATTCCGTCGCAGAGGATGCCCCCCGCCGGCGCGTTGAGGAAGAGGAACGGAGAGACCTCCTGATCGGGTTCGAACCAGAAGCGCGTCCCGGACTCGGTGTTCGGGTTGACGATGTTGTTGTAGGCGAGTTCGGGCTCGCTCCACTCATCGGCCGGGTCCTCGTGGCTGACCGGGGAGATCCACCCCACGGCGTCGGAGGCGCGGACGGTGACCGAGTGGGTCACCGAGTCGGTCGCCCCGTCGTCGTCCCGAACGGTCAACGTCACGTCGTACGTTCCGGTGGCGGTGAAAGAATGGCTGACGAGGGCCCCGGTCGCCGTTGCGCCGTCGTCGAAGTTCCACTCGTAGGCAACGACCGACCCGTCCGGGTCGGAGGAGCTCTGACCGTTGAAGCTGACCGACTCGCCGACCTGCGGCGAGGATGGCGAGAACGTGAACGCCGCGTTCGGCGATTGATTGGCCGGCGGTTGCGCGACCAGCGTGACCTGCACGGTCGTCGTCTGTCCGGCGTTGATCGTCACCTGTCGCGTGTCCGTCTGATACCCCGACTTCGAGACCTGCACGGTGTGCAGACCGGGCGTGACGTTGCTTCGCGTCAGCGGCGTCGTTCCGATCGACGAGCTGTCGAGGCGGACGGCTGCCCCCGACGGGAACGACACGACCTCGAGGGATCCGGTCGTCGGGGTCTCGGGCGCGACGGTGAACGACAGCGTATCGAAGTCCCAGTTCCCGGTCGCCACAAGGGCCTGCATCGTTGCGATCACCCCGTCACGGAACGCCCCCGGATTGGTGCTTAGGACCGGGAACCCGAATCCGAAGCTCGTGGGAAACTCGGGAACCGGGCTGGTCGATGCAAACAGGTAGAGGGTTTCCGTGCCGGTGGGCTCGGAGATGCGGAACGTGTAGAAGCCGCCCGGAACGGTGTGTGCGCCGGGCGAGACAGGGTTCGTCGACTCGAACAGGTTCGGGTAGAGCAGGGTGACCCGGTTGTCCGGAGTCACTTCGCAGAGATACACGTAGGCGGTGCGGCTGATCGTGTAAGAGACGACGAGCGCATCGCCGACCTGATACGTTCCCTGTGGCAGCGACAGCTGTGCGGCGAGCGCCGGCTGAGCCTGCCCGACCGAGACCTGAGCGGAGTCGCTCGATTGGCCGCCGGGGCCGTAGACGGTCAGGACGGCGGTATACGTGCCTCCGGATGAATAGACGTGCGTCGGTGCGACGCCACTTCCGGTTCCCCCGTCGCCGAAGGTCCAGCTATAGGACGTGATCGATCCGGACGATCCGGATCCGTTGAACGAGATCGGCTGTCCGGCCGTCCCCGAATACGGTCCGCCGGCCTCCGCGAGCGGTCCCGGAGGAGCGGAGGCGGTCACGGTGACGCTCCGGGTGTTGTTCCCCTCATTCGACTCGTTCACCTGGCCGAGGTCGTCGGCGGTGACGGTGAAGGTCTCGCTCGATGCGCTCAGCGGGAGCGTGAGCGACACGGTGCGGGAGGCTCCGGCCGTCAGGCTGGAGACGTACGTCTGATTCGACGAGCCGGATCCCTGCAGTCGGACGCGGAAGGTCCCCGCCTGTGCCGACCCGATGTTCTGGATCGTAAACGTGAACGTCAGCGTCTGGCCCACAGTGGGATTCGACGGGAGGAACGAGAGCGCAGTCACGGTCAGATCGGGGGCGGCCGCCGTCTGGATCACGATCTGTCGTGTGGTCGACGCACTGGCCGAATCGTCATCGGTTACGGTCAACTGAACCGAGTACGTCCCCGAGTTCGTGTACCGGTGGAACGTCGTCTGACCGGTCCCGGTGCCACCGTCTCCGAAGGTCCAGGCGTAGCCGGTGATCGTTCCGTCGACGTCCATCGAGGCGCTCGCGTCGAAGGAGATCCACTCGTTCGGCTGGGCGGTCGTCGGCGTTGCCGTGAACGATGCAGTCGGTGGCTGGTTCGCCGACGGACTGACGCTGATCGTTCGCGTCTCGGTGTCGTTGGCGGAGTCATCGTCTGTGACCGTCAGCCGAACCGAGTATGCACCGCTGGTTGGGAACGCATGCGATGTCGAAACTCCCGTGGCGTCTGTCAATCCGTCGTTGTTGAAATCCCACGCGTAGCTGACGATCGTTCCGTCGGGGTCGCTCGATGCGCCCGCATTGAACGAGACCTGCTGGCCGACGGTCGGTGCGGACGGGCTGTAGCTGAACGCCGCAGACGGAGGTTGGTTCGGTGTGGCGGGTGCTTGCAGATAGAGACGGCCGTTTCCGTAGACGTTCGCGCTCCCCATCGCGATGGTGTTGGAGCGGAGGAGGCTTCGAAGAGCCGGCTCGCTCAGTGTCGGTTGCTGCGACAGCAGGAGAGCGGCGGCGCCGCTCGCGTGCGGGGCCGCCCCGGACGTTCCCGGGAACGGCGTGTACGGCGACGTTCCGGTCATCACGTTGTCCGGGGCCACGAGATCGGGCTTCGTCCGCCCATCGTTCGTCGGTCCCTGAGAGCTGTACGACTCCTGAGGTCCGGTCGTGTAGCTCGCATGGTCCATCGCACCGACGGCGATGACCTCGGCGGTGTTCGCCGGCGCCAGAATGGAGCTTGACGCAACCGCCGGAGAGATGTTCTGATAAACGCTGTAGAGCTCCAGCGTCCTGGAGCCGGCTCCGCGGACACGGATCGAGTATGTCCCCGTCTGCGGGGCCGTGACTTGGATCGACTCGGTCGGTTCCTCGATGCCCGTCTGATACTTCGTCGACGACGCGACGAGCCCGCTCGATGGGTCGTAGAGGTAGAGGTCGTAGTCGGTCGACGCGGCCGGCCACTCATTCCACGTGAGATAGAGGATGATTTGCGACCCGCTCGAGGCGTATAGCGAGATTGACGCATCGTGCCACTCGTCGCTGTTCCCGTCGACGAAGGGCCCTTGCCAATGGCTCTCCGCTTCGTTTCCTGCCGCATTCACCCACAGGATTCCGCCGGAGGTCGCGCGTCGCGCGATGTCGGGAATCGTCCCCGTCCCATCGTAGTTGTTGGTGTTATACCACCCGAGGGAGTGGTTGATGATGTCGATCTGGTTGTTCAAGCAGTAAGTGACCGCCTGGTCGAGGTCGATTTCGTCCGCGATCTTGATCAGGTAGAGCTGGGCGGCGGGGGCGATGTCGTGAATGATCTCGGCGACGGCGGTCCCGTGCGAGAATCCGGTGGTGAGACCGGTCCCCGTCAAGTCCTGCTGGACGACCGAGTAGGGCAGGTCACCCCGCGCCTGTGCCTGCGACAGGCCGACGAATCCGAGGTCGATCACGGCGACCTTGGTCCCCGTCCCGGTGATCCCGGCGGAGTGAAACGCGTCGGCTCCGATCGCGGCGGTCCCTTCGCTCGGCGTTCCGAGCGGGAACGGGACGTACGGTGCGCGGAAGAACGAAACGCCGGTCAGCTGGGCCGTCAACGACTCGAGCTGATTCAGCGAGACGGTGACCTTGACGAGGCTCGACGACGAATCGATCGCCGATCGACTCACCCCGAGAGAGGAGAGGGCGGCGACCGTCGACGCGCTTCCCCGCCCGGCCTGCGGTTCGAGGACGACTGTAACGGTCGATGTCGTCTCCGAGAAGGGAATGCCGAACGTCCGCGCGACCCCGGCGAGAGCGGCGCGGGCGGAGGATGGAAGGGCTGCCGCGATCTGCGATGCCGCGGATGAGACTGTGGCCTCCGCAGCGGCGAGAAGGGCGCCGAGGGCTCCGTCCACCTTTGGGTTGTGACTGGATCGGGCGATCTTCTCTGTCGTCAGGACTGCGGCGGCTCTTTCCGGAGTCAGGGATGTTCCGGCCGACGCTGACGCACTGGAAGAGGCGCCGCCGGCGGCGATCAGGAACGACAGGGCGGCGTCGCGATCCTCGGGCCAGGTCAAGACGGCAAGGAACCATCCGGGTGCGAACGGAAGGGGAACGCCGAGCGGCACCCCGGAGAAGACGGCGGCTTCGATCCCTGCTCTGGAGAGGTCGGACGAGACGTCGGACAGGTTGACGAGGTAGCGCGACAGACTGACGCCCCAGCTTTCCGGGATCATGAAGAAGTGATGAGTTCCCGACTTCGTGAATGCTTGGAGCACGACCTGCTGCGCAACGCTGCTCTGCGGATAGGAACGGACACTGATCTGAACGCCCGATTGCTGCTCGAATGCTTCAACGATCTGATCCCACGCATCCGCGGTCGAGTTGTCGATTCCGAGAGTGAATCGCCCTTGCCCGAATGCACCGACGGCAAGGAGCATCATCGCACACAACACCAGCAGTAGCCGTCTGGTCATCTGCCCCTCCTAGGGTGCGACCGGTTCATACGCCTGCCTCAGGAGACCGACGTCGCCCGAGGTCGCGAGCTCGACGAGTCGCTCGATCGGAAGGAGAAGGCGTGCCAGAGAGTCGGACTCGCCGGTCACGTAGGATGCGAATTCCGTCGGGATCTCGCTCCCGGGAAGCTTCTCGGCGACGATCTCCACACGGAGGCCGACGAGGTTCAGGCCCTTCGCCCCGGCAAAGGCATGCCAATCCTCCGCGACCGTCAACCAGTACAAGTCGGACTCGATCATCGCTCCGGCCGGCGGCGCGGGACCTTTCTGTGCGTCCTTTGCGTACGCTTCGAACCCGAGATCGACTTCATTGCCGATGATGCCGAGTCCTTGAAGATCGAGAAGGATCGCCACGACGTCGTCGAGGGTCTGCTCGGCCGTCGGAGAGAAGACGAGATCGAGGCCGTCGGCGGAAGGCCGAACCGTGTAGGACGAGGTCTGCCCGGCGACGCGCAACAGGAAACGGTCCCCGTCGACGATCAACAGTTGGCTTCTGGTGAGGAGCGAGTCGACCGACTCGGTTGTCGGTTGGTCGCCGATCCTGGCAACAGCCGTGTTGCCTTGGTATTCGATGAGGGTGAATCCTTCGGCCTCGGCCGCCTGGGTCAGCCCGGCGACGTCGACGGAGACTCCTCCGAGTGACAGGATGTAGTATTCGGATGGACTGAACGTAAGGGACTCGCCGACGCCGAGTAACACGGACGCTCCGGCGAGGACGGAAGTGACAATCAGCGCGGCGACGAGGTTCCTCGTTTTCATTGGCGCCTCCTTTGTCTCTTGGCGAACTACCGTACGTACACGTTCGCTTGTCCCAAGTTCCGGTCTTGTCTACTCCGATCTCAAGCCGAAGGCTTCGTACAAGCTGTCGAGGTCGCGGCCCGCGGCCCGCTCGAACGCGGAAAGGAGGTCCTCGGGCGTCGCGATCTCTCCAGCCGCGGCGTCGTAGTAGGTCGACAGCCCCTCGAAGAACGCGTCGTCGCCGATGACGCCTCGGATCGAGTGGAGGAACCAGGCTGCGCCTTCGTAGGCGAAGTCCGCGTACGCGTCGGATCTCGGGTATCCGCAAGTAGGCTCGGCGATGGTCAGGTGAGGGTACAGGCCCTTGGCTCGCCGATAGACATCCTGCCAGCGTCGCACCTCGCTCTCGGCCTGGGCCGTCCGGCCGCTCTCCTCGAGATACAGGTTCGACAAGTATGTCGCCGGCCCCTCGTCGAGCCACGGATGAACGGCAGGGTCGGTTCCTACCGCCGCGTAGAACCACTGGTGGGCCATCTCGTGTGACACGAGGATGTCGTAGAACGGTTCGAACGCGCGTTGGGCGTACGACGCGGCGAGGAGGATCAGTCCTGAGAATTCGATGCCCGCGGCGCGCGCCAGCGGGACGCCGACAAGCTCGACCTCGTCGAACTGCAGAGGACCGATTCGACGCTCGTAGACATCGGTCGCGCCGGACGCGACGAGCAGCGTGCGCTCGGCCGCACCTCTTTCGGATGGTGTGAACCACGTCCGGAACGTGTGGCTTCCCGACTGCAGCTCCGCCTCGTCGAATCCGCGGAGGAGGACCAGTGCGAAGTCGCGTGCGGACTCGACCGAGAACCGATGGACGGTGCTGTCGGTCTGTACGTCCGATCGGACGAGCGTTCCCGTCCCCGCCGGGACGACTCCCGGTGGCGCCGACACCGCGACGGAGTAGTCTCCCGCCTCCCCCCACAGGGCGTCGCCGACCCCGCACGTCGACGATGTCTGCCATCCGGCGTCATCGCGAACCGCCAGGATCGGGTAGAACGACGTCAGCACGAAGGAGTTCGTGTTCCTCGTCAGGATTCCGTATCCGGACGTCTGACCGGGAATGCCTGCGATCGATCGCCCGGCGGCCCCCTCGAATCGAAGGGTCAGACTTGTCGTCTGGCCGGGGGCGAGCGGCGTCGGAAGGATGGCGGAGAGGACGGTTGGATCCGAGGGATCGGAGAGGTCGAGCTCGGTCGATCCGGAAGATGCGGAGGCGACGCGGATCGAGGCGCCACCGTAGATCCCTTCGTCATTGGCGAACAGGCGGAAGACGACTTCGTTGAGCGGCTGGGCCCCGTCGTTGGAGAACGTCACCTGCGACGTCCCGGCGAAGGTCCCGGCGTCCCAGTCGACGTCCAAGTCAATCTGGTACGAGGGTCCCGCCAACGACTGAAGGGCGAGGAGAAGAGCGATCAACGCGGCACAGAAGAGGGGGCGGATCGGATGAATCCGGATCGGCATCCTGTTCCTTTCGTCCTCTGAGCGACCGAGTCGCTGCGCTTCTTCGGTCACTCCTTGGCGAGCAGATGTTCGTAGAGGCTCTCGTATTGCGGGACGATCAACTCGTAGCTGAATGAAGAACGAGCGCGTTCCCGCGCGGCGGCGCCGAAACGGCAGCGCAGGTCCTCGTCACGGAGGAGCTCGACCGCGTACGCGGCCATCTGATCGACATCTCCAACCGGAGCAAGGTAGCCGGTGACGCCGTGCTCGACGACCTCCGGGATTCCACCGACGTCGCTGGCGATCACCGGGACGGCGCTCGCCATCGCTTCGAGCGCGACCAGCCCGAAGCTCTCCGTGCTGCTCGGCAGCAGGAACAAGTCGGCGACGTTCAGCAGTTGGGCGACCTGATCGACGACTCCGACGAACCTCATCCGGTCGAGCACATCGAGGCGCTCTCCGACTTCGCGGGCGATCGTCGTCTCCGGGCCGTCGCCGACGAGAACCAACCGGCTCTCGATCTCCTCGTTCACCCGGGCAAAGATGGTCACGACGTCTCGGATTCGCTTGACCGGGCGGAAGTTCGAGATGTGCATCAGTGTCTTGACGTCTTTTCGCGAGCACGCCGGGATACACGGACACGGCTCGGATTCGTGCCGCTCCGGATCGATGAAGTTGTAGATGACGCGGAGGGAGCGCTTCACGTCGAACTGACGATAGGTCTCCTCTTGGAGGAACCGGGAAACGACGGTGACGGCGTCGGCCCGATCGATCGTCATCTTCGTCACCGGTCTGAACGACGCGTTGTTCCCGACCAGGGTGATGTCGGTCCCGTGGAGCGTCATCACGACCTTGAGCGGCCGATCGGCGACGATCTGCTTGGCGAGCAACGCTGCGGACCCGAACGGAATCGCGTAGTGCGCATGGAGGATATCGAGGTTCTGGAGTCGCACGACCTCGGCCATCTTCGAGGCGAGGGCGAGCGTATACGGGAACTGCTTCAGGAGCGGGTATTGCTCGATCTCGACCTGATGGTAGCTGACGCGCTCCGGGAGCTGTCCGAGGCGAAGCGGTGCCTCGTAGCTGATGAATGAGACCTCGTGGCCGCGCCGGGCGAGATGCTTTCCGAGTTCCGTGGCGACGACTCCGCTTCCGCCGTGGGTCGGGTAGCAGCTGATGCCAATGCGCATGGGATCCCCTTCCCTAGAACGACCGGAACCGCAGCGACAGGGGATCCTCGACGGCGAGACGCCCTCGGATCAGGAATCCCTCTCCGTAGCGAGCATCGATGAGCGAGCCGTAGTAGGCCATCCGGCTGCGGATCCGCCAATCCGTGCTTGGGTGTGTCAGGCGCGTCTCCGGATCGGAGGACGCCTCCGGCCTGAACTGGGTCGAGAACGCGTAGATCGCCTCCATCTTCCGCTCGAACTGGTCGGTGACGTCGACGATGAACGTCGGCTCGAACTCGGCCCATCCCATGAAGTAGAAGAGGCGCGTCGGCCGGTGGGGCTCTCCCTCGGCCTCGAATCGTCGGAGCCCGGCGAGGAACGTCCCTTCGTAGGCGAGGCGGGACGCGTTCGCGTGATCCGGGTGGCGATCGAGCCAATACGGGAGGAAGACCGCTTCCGGCCGGAACCGGCGAATTGCCTCGGCGACCTTTCGCTTCGCTTCGGAGGTCGGACGGACGTCCCCGTCCGGCAGCTCGAGGTTCTCGCGGGCGATCAGTCCGAGGATGCTCGAGCTCTCCGCCGCCTCCTTCGCTCGAATCTCTGAGCTCCCGCGCGTTCCGAGCTCGCCGCGAACCAGATCGACGACCGCGACAGAGCGTCCCGCGTCGGTCAGTTTCAGGACCGTGCCGCCACAGCCGATCTCCACGTCGTCGGGGTGGGCTCCGAAGACCAAGACGTCGACCGGATTCATGGTCCTCCTTGGATCGTAACCGCGAAATGGGCAAACCGGTCCGGCCGATCCGAACCGGGGAGGCGGCGGACCCATTCTACCCCGAAGCGCGCCGCGGCGTGGGCGAACGACAAGACGCGCTCCTGCGGGCGTCCGGTCGGCCGCAGGGAGGCGAGGAGGGCGTGGAGACCGCCGGCGGAGAGGCCGGCGCGTGCCAGGTCGGCCCGGACGGCGCGTTCTTCGAGGCGGTCGATCGCCGCTCCCGCATGGTCGGCCGTCTGGTGCCACCGAGACTCGAGACCGGGATCGAGTTTGGTGAGGAGTGGCCGGAGTGGGGCGAGCCCCGAGGCGAGATCGCGCCGGGCCGCATCGAACGCACGCTGCATTTCGGGGGACGCGGCGCGGCGGAGGACGGCTTTGGAATCGACGTCAGGGGCGAGTGCCTCGTCGATCGAAAGGCCGAGCCGTTCCAGGACGTGCGCCTCCGCTTCGTCGAGAAGCGTGTACCCGGCGCGCGGAAGGAGAACCGGCTGCGGAAGATCGAACACCGAATAGACCGGGTGAAGCATCGCGTGGTACGTCAGCTCGGTCGGTCCGAGGACGCTCCCGATCGTCGGGAAGAGGCGATCGACGAGCAGAGGGCGAAGCGCAGCGTCGGCCGAGTAGCGCTCGGGCGCTCGTGCGGCGATGTCGATGTGAGCGCTTGGATCGTCGACGCGCACGCGCTCGCCGGACGGTCCGAAGACGAAGGGGCGTCCGGCGCGATCCGGGTCGAGCGGGGCGTCGTACCCGGCGGACGCGAGGGCGTCGCGCCCGCCTCGAAGGGCTCGAGCGATTTCGTCAGCTCGCTCGAGCGCGTCGCGGAAGAAGGGACCGGAGAATCTCCGGACGGTCCGGGGCTCGACCAGGACAAGGCCGTCGTCGGCGAACAGGCGCAACCAGATCCGCGCGTGCCAGGATGCGTAGTCGTCTCCCTCTGCGGGACGGAAGATCGAGCTTGCGGTGCCGACCGAGTCTTGGGGAAGGGCTTCGTCGAGTGCCCGACGAACCTCCGCGGTGATTGGGAGCTTCTCGATCGGGCGGCCGCGATCCGGCCAGTCGAAGGAGACGGTGCGGAGCGCGCCGTCCGGCTCGAGGAAGCGGGCACGGTTGATCTCCGTGAAATCGTGATCCTCGGTGGCAAGCCAGAAGAGCGGAACGACGGGGACGCCCAGGGTTTCCTCCGCATAGCGTGCCGCGCGGAGGACCGACAGCGCCTTGTAGACGGCGAAGAGAGGGCCGCCGAGGAAACCGGCCTGATGTCCGCCTACGACGCAGAGGGTGGTCGGCTCTCGCAGTCTCTCCACGTGTTCGAGCGTCGTCAAGGAAGCCCCGAGTCGTCGGTTGTACACGCGAAGCGCCTCCGCGATCTCATCGCATGGGGACAAGGGCGACCGGCGCGCGCTTGCAGCCTCGGCGAACGCGTCCGGCTCCCGTTCCACCAGACGCAGGGCCGACGTGCGCCGCGCGACGTAGTCGAGGAAGAACGCCTGTTCGCCGTACAGAAGGGCCGGATCGATCCGAACGCTCACGTCGACTCCTTCGTTCCGACGACGACGGTCCGTTCGGCCCCCGCGTCGAATGGCTCACCTCGAAGCGATCCGAAGACGGAGACGTCGACGAACCCGGCCTCGGCGAACATCTCCGCCAGTTCCGTCGCGCTGTACATCCGAACCGATTCGCGGCGGATCAGGTCCTCTCCGGTCCCCGGATCGGCGAGGCGGACGAGTTTCTCGACCCGCAGCCCGTCGTCGGTGATCGCTCGGGTCACGGTTGCGCGTCCTCCGGGGAGCTCCGCCTCCTCGCTCGCGACGAGGTGGGCGATCGTCCAATCGCGGTTCATCGTGTCGAGCAGGAATCGGCCGCCCGGGCGAAGGGCGGACCGGACGGCTTCGAGAACCTTCCCGTCTTCCCGGTCGGCTTCGAAATAGCCAAACGACGTGAAGATCGAGACGGCGGTGCCGAAGAAGCTTTCATACGGGATCCGCCGCATGTCGAGGCAGTGAAGGGCGATCGTTTGGCAGGCGGCCTCGTCGAGCCGTCGGCGAGCGATCTCGAGGAGCTCCTCGGACAGGTCGAGGCCGACCAGGTCTTCGAATCCTGCGCGGCAGAAGGCGATCAGATGGCGGCCCGCTCCGCACCCGAGATCGAGGAGAGGAGCGGCCGGGTCCGGCGACAGAAGCTTGACGATGGCGTCGACGTCTTCACGGGCCTCAGCTTCGTCCCGATGTGGATAGCGTTCGAGGTAGTCCCTGCCGAACGCTGTCTCATACCACGGTCTCACGCGATCCCGTGCTCCTTCTTGTACTGTGCCCAATTCCGCTTCAGCTCGATGAACGACTCGAGATCGGGGCGGAGAAGGAACGGATTCGTCTGCCTTTCGTGCCCGATGGTCGACTCCGGTTCGACGCCGACGTCGTGGCCGGGAAAGACGCGGGTGTCGTCCGGAAGGTCGAGCAGGATATCGTGAAGTGACGCGTACTCCCGGCGCGCTCCTTCCCCCAGATCAGTCCCGCCGACCTTCCCCACGAAGAGCGTGTCGCCGGTGAACAGCGCATCGCCGATCAAAAGGCAGATCGAATCGGCCGTGTGTCCGGGCGTATGGAGGATGCGAATCGACAGATCGCCGAGCGGGAAGGCGGCTCCGGCCTCGACCTTGCGACCGGTCTTTGGATCGCGATCGCCGTACAGGAGCGGGCGCACACCGGTCGATCGCTCGAACTCGGGGTTCCCGTTCGTGTGATCGTGATGATCGTGGGTGCAGAAGGCGTACGCGACTTGGAAGCCCGCGTCTCTCGCAAACTCGGCGATCGCTGACGGAGAGTACGACGGATCGATGACGGCGGCGACCTTGCCGCGTTCTTCGCCGATGAGGTATCCGAGGTTCCTGTCGCCCCCGGTTCGGAAGGTCTTGACGAGCACGGAGATCCTTTCTCCTCTGTCGTTCCTCGAGCGAATCCCGACTCCTTGGGGCGATTCTACGTCCGCGGAGGTGGGGGCACAACCGGTTGACTTGCGCGGCGTCCGATAGTATCCTCGAAGGGAAGACACGAGAAGAGCGTAAAGGACAAAGCAAAGGAGGAGCGAATGAAGGCAGGACGGTTTGCACAAGCACTCGCCGTTGGAATCGCGGCGCTCGGACTGGCCGGGATCGGCACCATGGGTCAGGTCGTAATCGGCGAAATCGCGTGGGCAGGAACGGCGGCCAGCGCGCAGGATGAGTGGATCGAACTCCGTAACGTCAGCGACAGCGAGGTCGATCTGACCGGATGGGCGCTGCAGATCGGCGACGGGACGATTCCGCTCGGAGAGGTGGCGGGCGCGACCTTGGAGGTTCGACGGGCGAGCATCGAGCCGGGAGGATTCTTCCTTCTCGAGCGGACGGACGACACGACCGTCTCGGACGTCGAGGCGGACCTGATCTACAAGGGAGGCTTGTCCAATGGGGGGGAGGACGTTCTCCTCATCGACGCGGAGGAGGAGGTCGTCGATCAGGTCCTCGCGGCCGAGGAAGGCTGGCCCGGCGGGGCCGGGAGCGACGGCGTGCCCTCGTATGCGTCGATGGAGAGGTTCGATGCCGCGTCGGGCGACGCCGATTGGGGGACGAATCCGGGAGAGGAGTTCGCCAACGGGTTGGACGCCGACGGCAATCCGCTGAACGGGACGCCGCGACAGGAGAACGGGACGGTCCGGTTGGCCGCCGTTGTCCCTCGAGTCGACGTTCTTGCTCCCGCGGAAGGGACGGTCTCGGGCAGAGTGGTCGTCGAGTGGGCGGCCGTGGATCCGGACGGTGACGACGCGGCCCTTCCCGTCTCGGTCATTCTGTCGCAGAACGAGACGACGTCGGCCGAGGCCCCCGGGGAGACGCTCGTCGAGAACCTCGCGAATACCGGATCGTTCGTGTGGGACACGACGACCTTCGCTGATGGGACCTACTACGTGTTCGTCCTGGTTCGCGATGCGGACGGGTACGCGACCACCTCCCGCTCGGGTGCGATCGACGTGGTCAACGGGGGATAGACGCTCGACAGACTAGCTCAAGAGCGCGCGAATCTCGTCGAGGTGGGCGCGGGTTTCGGCCTCGCCCGCCTCGATCGCTGCCTCGGTATGCTCGAAGCCGAACATCCTGATCCATCCGACGTTCGGTCGAAGAAGGACAAGGCGACCGCCGAGTCGGTCCCTCGATCGCTCCATCTGGATCCGGGTCAGGTGATGGGAGGTCGCGCGTTGTGTCTGGAGGAGCGCGTCGAGGCAAGTGCCGACTTCCCGAGCGAGGGGAGCTCCGGTATCGATGGCGAGGACCGCGTCGGCGCCGAGGGTGATGACGGTGTCGATCGGGAGTTTCTCGACGATCCCGCCGTCGATCAGGAGACGTCCGTCGCGGGCGACGGGGGAGAAGACGCCTGGGACTGCCGTGCTCGCGGTGACCGCGTCGGCGAGCGTGCCGTCCCGAAGGACGATCGGTTCGCCCGTCTCCAGGTCTGCGGCGACGACGGCGAACGGGATCGTTGTGTCTTCGAACCGCTTCCTCGCGGTCAGGAGCGAGAAGAGCTCACGCAGACGCGCAAGATCGTGCGGGCGCGCGTCTTCCTCCCGCCAAGTCGAGCCGCGCACGTATTCGACGACGCTGCGCCCGATGATCTTCCGGAGCTCGCGGGCGGTGCTGTCGCTGACGTCGAGCATCTCCTTCAGGTCCAGACATCCCAGGAGCGTTCGGATCTTCTTCAGGTCGGCTTCGATCGCCTTCGTCGCACCCATCGCCGCGCCCATGCTCGTCCCGGCGATGGCGGTGATCGGGATCCCGGCGTCCTCCAATGCGATCAGGGCACCGAGATGGGCCAGTCCCCGTGCGCCGCCGCCGCCGAGAGCGAGTCCGAGTTTCCGATTCATCGCAGAGAAGCGCCCCTTTCGCCGATCGTAGTCGGCGAAAGGGGCGCGGGCAACCGCATTTGACCATCCAATCTGCGGGCTAGTACATGCCTCCCATCCCGCCGCCCGGCGGCATCGGGGGCACCGGCTCATCTTCCTTGATCTCCGCGACGAGCGCGTCGGTCGTCAGAAGCATCCCGGCGATCGACACGGCATTCTGCAACGCCGAACGGGTCACCTTCGTCGGATCGATGATCCCGGCCTTGACCATATCGTGGTAGCTCTCGGAGATGACGTCGAATCCGATCCCGGCCTTTGAGGCTTTGATCTTCTCGACGACGATCGCACCTTCGAAGCCTGCGTTGAGCGAGAGCTGGCGAAGGGGTGCCTCGAGCGCGCGGCGGAGAATATTGACGCCGACGGCCTCATCGCCCTCGGCCTCGAGGGCCTCGAGCGCCTTTGAGGCGTTGACGAGCGCGACACCACCGCCGGGGAGGATCCCTTCGTCGACGGCCGCCTTGGTCGCTTCGAGGGCGTCTTCCATGCGGTGCTTCTTCTCGGAGAGTTCCGTCTCGGTCGGGGCGCCGACCTTGATGACCGCGACGCCGCCGGCGAGCTTCGCCTTCCGCTCCTCGAGCTTCTCTCGATCGTAGTCCGAGTCGGTCGTCTCGATCTGAGCCTCGATCTGCTCGATCCGGCCCTGGATCGATTCGGGTTTCCCCTTCCCGCCGATGATCGTCGTGTTGTTGTTGTCGACCTTCACGTTCTCGGCGGTTCCGAGCATGTCGAGGGTCGTGTCTTTGATCTGCATGCCGGCGTCCTCTGCGACGACGGTTCCGCCGGTGAGGACGGCGATGTCCTCGAGCATCGCCTTGCGGCGATCCCCGAAGCCGGGGGCCTTGACCGCACAACTGGTCAGCGTGCCCTTCAGCTTGTTCAACACGAGCGTCGTCAGGGCCTCGCCGGTGACGTCCTTGGCGATGATCAGGACGGGACGGCCAGCCTGTGCGACCTTCTCGAGAAGCGGGACGAGGTCCTGAGCCGCCTTCAGCTCCTGGTCGGTGACGAGGATGAGCGGCTTCTCGAGGCTGACCTCCATCTTCTTCGGATCGGTGACGAAGTACGGAGAGATGTACTCGCGGTCGAACTGCATCCCTTCGACAACCTCGTAGTACGTCTCGATCGTGTCCGAGTCCTCGACGGTGATGACGCCGTCCTCGCCGACGGCCTCCATGGCGTCGGCGATGATCTTCCCGATCGATTCGTCATTGGCCGAGATGGCACCGACCTGAGCCGTCTCTTCCTTCGTTTTCAGCTCACGGCTCATCTTCTTCAGCTCTTCCACCACGGCGGCGGAGCCCTTTTCCAGGCCGCGCTTTAGTTCCATCGGGTTCGCCCCGGCGGCGAGGTTCTTGAACCCCTCCTCGATCATCGAGTGGGCGAGGATCGTCGCCGTCGTCGTCCCGTCACCGGCGATGTCGTTCGTCTTGGAGGCGACTTCCTTGACGAGCTGTGCCCCCATGTTCTCGAACTCGTCCTTGTACTCCTGCTCCTGGGCGATCGTCACCCCGTCGTTGGTGATGTCCGGGCTGCCGAACTTCTTGTCCAGGATGACGTTGCGGCCGCGGGGTCCGAGCGTAATCCGAACCGCGTCGGCCAGCTTGTCGATCCCGGCCTTCATCTTGCGGCGGGCTTCCTCGCCGAAAATGACTTCCTTCGCCATGTTCTGTCTCCCCCTTCCCTACTCCTCGACGATCGCGAGGACGTCCGTCTCCTTGACGAGAATCAGCTTCTCATCGCCCCGCTCGATCTCCGTTCCGGAGTAGCTGCCGACGATGATCTCGTCTCCCACGCTGACCTCGAACTTCTCATCGGTTCCTACGGCGAGAACCTTCGCACGGACGACCTTCTCGCTCTTGACGTTGTCGGGGAGAACGATCCCGCCCGGCGACTTGCGCTCTTCCGGCTCGATTTTCTGTGCCAGAATTCCCTTCCCCAACGGCTTGATCGTCATG
>Ga0180432_10001314_pt1 | contig 39502 bp, 33 predicted proteins | sample SS_ome_10_FD_132414 | JGI IMG/M metagenome (GOLD analysis project Ga0180432, IMG submission 132414) | Hypersaline lake sediment archaeal communities from the Salton Sea, California, USA - SS_1_MS_2 metaG | ecosystem: Environmental > Aquatic > Non-marine Saline and Alkaline > Hypersaline >... | reverse complement strand
TCGATGCAGATCAGGTCCTGGTTGGGGCCGGGATCCGGGGGGTTCCAGCCGTGGTCCCCGGCGATGCCCGGCGGGTTGACAATGATCTGCGGGTCCTGCCCGGACATGCCGAGCGCCAGGGCGTCCTCGATGTTCGTGAAGAGCGTGCAGTTCTGCACGATGTAGACGTCGGCGAGATTGATGTACTGCTCGTCCGGGGGCGGGGCGCCGACCGCCCCGAAATCCGTGGCGGCATCGTCCTCGGGACACCTGAGCATGCGCGCCGCGCCGCGATCGATCACGAAGGTGTACCATTCGCTGGCGTACGGCAGCTTCTGGATGGTCTCGCGCCCCGTGTTGATCTGGAGCGCCTTGGTCAGTTCGTGGAGGTTGTTCGCGCAGATGACGGCCCGGCTGCGGATCATGGCCTCAATCACCGACGGGGCGAATATCATCACCAGCAGGGCGATGATCGCGACGACCACCACCAACTCCATCAGCGTGAATCCCGCAGACCGCGCCCGCCGGCCTTGTGGCGTTGACATCATCGTGACTCCTCGGTTGTCGCGCCGCACATCCAGCGACTGCCACGCCGCCTGATGCCCCACGTTATCCGGTCGTCTGTCGGAACCGATTACGTATATCTTAGCGCCGCGCCGGGGCGTCGTCAACAAGTCTACCAAATGAAATCGGCCGTCGGGAGTTCCCGGCCCGCGAGGCCGAAGCCCGGGTCCCATCTGCATGGCCCCGCCCGCCTCGAGACCGGTCGGAAACGTGACGCACAGCGGCCGTAACCACCGATGAAGAAGAGCAGGCAATGAAGGCAACACTCCTGTTCTTCGCTTTGCGGAGGTCGGCGGTGTCGCAGTGGGCTACTTGTACGCGAAGAGGATCAGGTTCCTCATGAGCTTGAACGCCATGCCGGGGTCCTTTTCGTCGCCGGGGTGGTAGCCGAAGATCGCGTGGGACGGGTATCCGACCAGGGCGGCGGTGATGTCGTGCGCGCTGACGAACACCGCCGGGCGGTCCTTGACCAGGGCCGCCCGTATCATCGGGTGATTCGAGCCCATCATCTTGACCTTCGTCCCGCGTCGCCAGCGGACAGTGTCTATCTTCATCTGCGGCATGTTGTACAAGGGGGCCATGGAGGAGACCGTTCTCAGGCCGGAGTCCGGGCAGATCCTGGCGACGAGGTCTTGGGCGCTCCTGGCGAAGCCCTTCTTCCGCTCGTCTCCCCCGGCGGCGTCGAGCAACAGCGTGCCGCCGCTCTCGACGAAGGACTTGAGCAGCATGGTCTCGCTGGCGTTGAGCGTGAAAGCCTCGGTACCTGTCAGCGTGGCGAACCGGGTTTTGGCCGCGGCCAGTTGGCTGATGGGCGTCGGGCCGACGACCCTGACGTCGACCTTGTGGTGGCGGGCCATAAGTCGGCTGAAGCGTTCGTGCGCGAGCGGTTCGGGGTCGTGGTTGCCGCCGTATCTGAGCTTGACGAGCGTCACCTGCTTTCCGCCCCCTCGCACCTTGGGCAGCCAGAGCGTCGTGCCGCGCCCCCGAACGGACGACAGCTTGTCGGTGACGTACATGTAGACGTTTGCGGCGGCGTCGAAAGCGTATCGCCTGGTGGCGACGGTGGCCCGCTGCCACTCGCGCGACAAGTCGTCTTTGGAGTGGATCGCCAGCGGCCGCACGCCGTTGGACAGGACGGCGAACCTGGGTTTGCCCTTCAGCTTGATGTAGACGCTGTAAAGCGGATGGTCCGGCGGGCAGTCCTTGACCGTGTAGTTCGGGAACATCTTCCGGTAGGCGTTGTAGATCCCTTCGGTGAAGCGCCCCCCGCGGCACTCGGTGACGGAGAAGACCGTTCCGCCCTGGTGGACGAACGTCCGGATGGCGTCGAGTTGGCCTTGGGTGAACTTGGGCGCCTTGGCGCCGGAGATGTAAAGGATCGGCGCGTCGTGCCATTCCACCACCGGGACCGACAGGTTGATGATCTGCCAGTTCACCGTCGACTCGACCATGCGGGTGAGCTGCCGCGTCAGGTTGGCCATGTCCCGCGAGCGGTTGTTCCAGTCCCCGTCGAACTGGAGTTTGTTGAACGCGACGGCGTTTCGGCCGCGAATGAGGAACAGCAGGGCGAACGATGTACAGACGGTATCGCCCCAGGGCCCGTGCCAGCTCCCGTCGAGCTTCTGCAGGGCCAGCAGTTTCGTGGCTCCCAGCTTGTACCAGTCGGCCTTGCCGAAGTACTTGTATCCGCTGGCCAATCCGACGCGCTCGACGCCGTAGAGGTAGTAGAATATCGAGTTGCCATGTCCCATGGGCACGCCTCCCCTGAGGGAAGCCTCGAAGTTCTTGTCGAACCAGTCGAGTCCGGCCTTGATGGGCTTCTGCGCGTTGAGCAGGGCCTTGCTGGACCGGCATGCGGCGACGCCGGAGTCGAGGAGCATGAGGTTATCGTAGCAGACGAACAGGCTGGCCACGCCTCCGGCGGTCATGGTGGCCGACGAGGCGTCTCTGCGGTAGCCCCACCCTCCGTCGGCGTTTTGGCATCCCATCCAGTGCCGCTGGACGCGCTGCCAGTACTTGGAGGATATTTCGAGATCGGCCCTGGCCCCGGCCCAGACGCCGAGCAGTCCGTATTGGCTGTTGGAGTTGTCCCCGGAGCTCTTGCCGTCGCCGCGGCAGTCGTAGTTGTAGCTGCCGTCCCGCGTTGAGTTGGCGATCTGGACGACGTCGGCCAGCAGACCCTGGCGGTAGAGGGGGTTCTTCCGTGACGCGGCGAGATAGACGTTGGCGCGCAGCCCCAGCGTGTACGTCTTGTGCGTCTTCTGGTTCAGGAACGCCAGGGCTTTAACCATTCGCGGGTCATCGGCCTTCACGCCGCTGTCCAGCAGCGCGTAAGCCGCCAGAGACGACGCGCCCAGAGGGTAGTGCTTGTTCGTCGCGCTCGGCCAGCCGCCGTTGCCCTCCTGGCGGGCCAAGAGGTACTTGACGCCCCTGTCGATCGCCGTGTCGACGGCCTGTGCGGAGAAGACCGCCTCCCCGCCGGCCGGGCGGGCCGAGACCGCCACCGCCCCGAACGCAATGCACACCAGGATGCCTGATGGTCGCATGGGCATGACTGTTTCTGTCTCCGCAGTGTGGGCTTGGGCCTACCGCAGCCTCGGCGGGCCTAGAGTTCCTTGATCTTGATGTTGCGGAAGTAGATCGGCGCCCCGGCGTGCTTGCCCTGGAAGCCGACGTGGCCTTTCAGGGGCAGCGTGGCCTTCGGCTTGCTCAGCCAGCCCGGGATCGCGCTGCCGTCGGGGTTCTTCTTGGCCGAGGTCCACTTGCTCATGTCCATCACGGTTACCCGCTCCCCGTTGAGCACGACGGTGATGATCTTACCCTTGCAGGTGACGGTCATGCGGTTCCAGGCCCCCGGCGTGTTGACCACCTTCTGCCGCTTGGCCGGCAGGTGCCCGAAGATCGCCCCGCACTGCCAGGACGTGGGGCTCTTGGCCCACTTGCCGTGATCGTCGGCGATCTGGATCTCCACGGAGTTGGGAATCCACCGCTTCGTGTCGCTGCAGTGGACGATCACCCCGCTGTTCGTGTTGGCGGCGGTCTTGAACTCCAGGTCCAGGATGAAGTCCCCGTAGGGCTTCTTCGACCAGAGGCACCGGTCTTTCGTCGCCGTCAGGACCCCGTCGGTGAACGACCAGACCCCCTTGGGCGCGATCGCGTCGGACAAGTCGGCCTTGAACAGGTCCACCCAGCCGCTCGTGTCCGGGTGCCCTTTGGCCGCTGTGCCTGCCGACGAGCCTGTGCCCATCAGCTTCAGCATCGCCTTGCCCATGGCCTCGCCGATCAGGTAGTACGTTTCGGCGTTTGAGTTCCAGTGGTATCCCTGTCGGGAGGGCGAGACCTCGGCCGGGCGGAAGAAGCCCTGCGTCTTGACGGTCATAACGCTGCCCTTGAACTCGTCGTATGCGGCGACGGCGTTCTGGGCCTTGACGATGCCCAGCCTCCGGGCGACCTTCTGCTTGACCCCGCCGAACCCGCTGTCGGCGATGACGAAAGGCAGGTCCTTGACGCCGAACGCCTTGCGGACGTCGCGGATGAAGTGGCCCAGGTTCTGTTCGTACTCGGCCACTGCCGCCGCCGAGCACCCGTCGTTCCACCCCTGGTGCCAGCCGAAGCCCGCTATCTCGTAGCCCCTGCCGTCGTAGTCCGGAAAGTGTGTCTTGATGTTGGCCAGCACGTCCTTGACGATCTTGAGCATGTCGGTGTAGTAGGGTCCGACCTGCCCGCCGCTGCTGGGCGGGCGGAAGTCCTTCTGGAGGCTCTTGCCGCCCCAGGCCGTCTTGATCAGCAGCACCTGGTTGTCCAGCGCCTCGCCGACGGTATGCCCGAAGGCGAACTCCGGCCCGATCGTGGTGGACCGCGACCCGTAGCCCGCCGACAGGCCGCCCTTGCGGCCGTGCGTGGTGATCCACACGTCCTTGCGGACGACCCACGTGCCGTCGGCGCTGACCACGTGCTTGACGCGTTGGGCCATCTTCGGGTCCTTGACCATGTACTCGAGGCTGCCCTTGCCTTCGTTGCGGTTGGGGTTCATTTTGACCGCCCCGGCGCCCTGCATATTCGACTGCCCGGCGAGGATGAAGACCTTCAACGGCGCGGCGCCCGGCTTGTCGGCCGGGCCGGCAAGGGCGGAACTGACCGCTCCAGCCGCTATCGCTGCTGCAAGGGCAAGCACGGCCGCCGTACGCATCGTTCTCATGGTCATCTGCACTCTCCGATCACGTTTCCAGTTGGCGTGGGGCGTTCATCCTTTCCGCCTGCGACCTTCGCGAGGAGGAGGCCCCATTGTACCGCCAGATCTGCGTCTCACAAGCTTACCGTGACGGGGCGCTCAGTCTGGCTCGAAGGGCCTTGCGCTGCTTGAACAAGGCCACCTGCTTCTCGAAGATATTCGAGACGGTCGGTAGCAGGATGCGAACGAACGGATTGGGCGACGTGCCGAGTCCTTTTTCGATCTGACGGAGTTTTGCGGCGGCCTGGTCCGGCGGCAGTGCCGCGGCGCGGGACACCGCCGCGTACGTGTCGCCCAGGTCATCCAGCAAGGCCAGAAGCTCCGCAACGGTCTTGTCCTTGAGCGGCCCGGGCATCTTGGCCAGGTCTTGACCCACCGTCGCGGTCAACGCGTCTCGTCCTCCCGCGCGCATCCGGTCGACCATCCAGTCGACGATCCCGGCCTTCTCGGCGAGGATGGCCTGCGAGACGTCCGTGCCGGCCGGCAGCCTGTCCAGTTGCCCGGCCAGGGCCTTTCTCTGTACGGCGGTCAGGTTGGGCAGTTGAGCGCCCAGGGCCTCCAGCGCCTCGCCCTCGATGGCGAACTGAACCAGCATCTCGATGAACACGCCGTCGCGCCCCACCTGCCGACCCAGCCGAAGCGCAGCGGCGATGTCCGCAAGGGCGGTATCCGTCTGTCCGTCGGCCAGGCGGACGCGGGCGCGCAGCATGGCCAGTCGGGCCAGTCGCCTCGCCTTGCCGAGATGCGGCAGGAGTGTCCCGGGCCCGTCGGACCAGTCGATGCCCCAATCGCAGGTGTCGATCGTCGAGGCCTTGTGCATCAGGCGAAGTGCCTGGTCCGCCTGCTTGAGCAGCTTTCTGACCTTGTCGTCGATCCCGGCCTTCTTCCAGTTGGCCGCGGGGTCTGTCTTGGCGTCGACGTCCGGCAGCAGGGCGAAGGCCTGCCAGTAAACCAGAGCCGCGTTGGGAGAGCGCTTCGGGGCAGGCGCCCTCTCGGCCGCTGTGGCCGAGAGGTCCGGCACCGCGGTCGCTGCCGCCAGCACCAGGCACAAACTCGCTAAGGTCCCGGCACCTGGTGTGTTCGTTTCGTGAGACATCGCGGAACTCCTTGTCGTGTTATGGTCATGTCTTGCGGTCATTGTTGGGTCACCATCGTGGTCGTATGTCCTGTTCGTCGGCGCTGCGCCGCAGCAAAACGTAGCCGTGATAGGTCAGCATTTCGTCCAGCTTCTCTGGTGACTGCCGCAGGGCCTCGCGGTAGGCCGTGAACGTCGGCGCCGGGCCGTCGACCGCGTCCGTTGGGCACACGGGCTGAGTACCGGTCGATTGCCTGTCCGCGGGCGGGGAGTCGGTCGGCCTGAGCAGCAGGGCCGCGGCGACGGCCAGGCATGCTGCGGCGGCCGCGGCGGCCCACCAGCGACGTCTCGGGCGGGGCTTCAGTTCGCGTGCGACGGCATCCAGCACGCGACGGCGGAAGCCCTCGTCTCCCTGGGGCCCAGCCCGGCGAGCCAGGCGGTCTTCAAGGGCCCGCAGTTCTTCGGGCAGATTGTCTTCGTCGGGGCTGTCCATCGTCATGTCTCCAGCGACGCCCGGAGCTTGGCCAAGGCGTATCTGTACCTGCTGGCGGCCGTGTTCGGGCTTATGCCCAGCACCGCAGCCAACTCGGCAAACGTCATGCCACCGTCGATCTTCAACGTCAGGACCTCTCGCTGCTCGTCCGGCAGGGCTGACAGTGCCCGGGTGAGTCTGTCGTCGGGTCCGTCGCCTTGTTGTTGTGTCGTCGGCTCGGCCTGGACCGTCGCTGCGGCCGCGGTGGCATGCCGCCTGCGCCGGACCGACTGCCTGGCACACTGGCGCCGAAGCGCCGTGAACAGGTACGCCCGCAAGTTTCGGACCGCCGCCAGTCGCCGCCGGCCTCGTGCCACGGCCAGGAACACCTCCTGCACGGCGTCCTGGGCGTCGTGGACGGACCCGAGCATCGTTGTGCCGGTCCGCAGCATCGCCGCAGCGTATCGGTCGTACAGTTGGCCGTACGCCGCGGCGTCGCCAGCCGCCAGGCGGCACACCAACACTTGCTCCAGGTCCGGTTTCAACGCCATCGTCCTTTCAGAGGCGCATCGGGAGAGGATTTGTCTGGGAAAATGTCGCCGTCGCGGGTGAAACTGATCGCACGATACTGGCCCGCTGAAGTGGCCAGTCCGGTCCGCCGCCTAATCGTCGGCGGGCTTCGTCTCGGCAAACGGCACGTGCTCGCGGAAGAACGCCAGGGCGTGGCGCGTCTGGTTCCACATCGTCTGCCGGTCGCGCCAGTCCTCGCAGTTCAGGTCGTTGTGGGCGTCAATCAGCGTAAAGCCGGTGACCTCGCCCGCCGAGACCGACACCGCCACCGCAGCAAGGCACGTCACCAGCGCGACTGTCATAGCTCGACCTGTCATTTTGCCGTTCCTTTGGCCACTCTGGCCTTGACGTCGGCTTCCATTTCCCTGACCCAGTTCTCGTGGAGCGTGTAAAGCCGCTCGACGATCTCGGGGTGCTTCCTCGCCAGGTCCTGGCGCTCGGGGGTGTCTCGGGTCAGGTTGAACAGTTGGGCCCGGGGCTTTTTTCCGGGGCGGGCCCGGCCGCGGCCTATCAGCTTCCAGTCGCCCTGGCGAACGAGCCACCGGTCGCCCCACGCCCAGTGCATCACCTTGTACGGTGAGGCCGCGTCGGGCGAGGCGATGACCTCGAGCAGGCTGTGTCCGTCCAGCGGGTGCATCGGGCGGGTGATGCCGCACAGGTCCAGGATCGTCGGGAACCAGTCCATGGCGGTGACGGCCTGGTCGCGGACGACCCCCTTGGGCAGCTTGCGGGGGAAGGAGATGATCGCCGGTACGCGAATGCCGCCCTCGAAGAACGAGCCCTTGGCTCCGCGCCACTTGCCCATGTTGCCCCCGCCGCCGTTGGCGCCGTAGTTGTGGCCCTTCGGCAGGCCGGACTTGTGATTGTCGAAGCGAATGTGGCTCGTCTCCGTCGAGGCGCCGTTGTCGGACTGGAAGATGATGATCGTGTTGTCCCGCAGGCCGAGGTCCTCGAGCGTCTTGACGACCATACCCATGCGGTCGTCGACGGTGGAGATCATCCGGGCGTAGGATCGCCGCGGCATGGGCAGGGCCTCATAGCGCTTGTCGAATTTCCGGTCCGGCTGCTCGGGATAGTGCGGGATGTTGAACGCGAGGTACAGGAAGAACGGACGGGCCTTGTTGGCCTGGACGAACCTGACGGCCCCGGCGGTGGTCATGTCGGGAAAGTACCGGCCCTTGCGGAACACTTCGGTCTTGTTCTCGTACAGGTCGTGGAAGCCCATGCCGTGCAGGAAGTGGTGGTTGTAGTTGTCGATGAACCCCCCGCGATGCCCGAAGAACTCGTCGAACCCCTGTTCGAGCGGCCCGTGGGCCAGGTCCGCCCCGAGGTGCCACTTGCCGAACAGCCCGGTTCTGTAGCCGGTCCTCTTGAGCATCTCGGCGATGGTGACCTCGTCGAGGAACATGTTGCGTCCGCCCTTGGCGTGGGCGTCGCCCTGGGTCCAGTGGTTGACGTTGCTTCGCTGGGGCTGCCGACCGTTCATGAGCATCGCCCGGGCCGGACAGCAGACGGTGTGCGAGTAGGCCTGCGTGAACCGCACGCCGGTGGCCGCCAGGGCGTCCATCGTGGGGGTGTAGAGGTCCTTGGACCCGTAGCAGTTGGCGTCCAGCGTGCCCTGGTCGTCGGTGAAGATGATGACGACGTTGGGTTTACGGTTCTTGGCCGCGGGCGCCCCGGCCAGCCGACCGGCCGCCAGGGCCGCCGCACCGGCTCCAAGACCCTTGAGAAACCTGCGCCGCGTGAGATTCGCTGTCATATCTGTGTCCCGTTGCGTGAAGAAGACGCTCTCCTGCGGCCCGGTCGCCGCACGTGGATTGTCCCACAATTCCCACATGTTTCAAGCGCTCACGTCGCTCTTGCATCGCTGAAGCGCTTCAGCGACGATACGCCATCGCGCCGCAATATGTTACGAGCAGGAGACACCCCATGCCGCTGATGTTCGATATGCCGTTGGAGAAGCTCAAGGCCTACCAGGGCACGAACCCCCGGCCGGATGATCTCGACGCGTTCTGGGACGGTCAACTGGCCGAGATGCACGCGCTGGACCCGCAGGTCGAGATCGTTCCGGCCGAGTTCCAGGCGCCGTTCGCCCGGTGCAGCGAGATGTTCTTCACGGGCGTCGGCGGCGCGCGGATCCACGCCCGGCTCGTCCAGCCCGCCGAGCCCGGCGAGAACGGCCCGGCGCTGGTGATGTTCCACGGGTACTCCGGCAGCGCGGGCGACTGGGTCGAGAAGCTGCCCTACGCGGCGGCCGGGTTCACCGTCGCCGCCATGGACTGCCGCGGCCAGGGCGGCATGTCCCAGGACGTCGGCGGGGTCGCGGGCAATACGCTGCGGGGCCACATCATCCGCGGGCTGGACGACAGCCCCGAGAAGATGCTCTTCGTGCAGATCTTCCTGGATGCGGCCCAGTTGGCGCGGATCGTAATGGGCATGGCGGGCGTGGACGCCGGGCGCGTCGGGGCCGCCGGGTCCAGCCAGGGCGGCGGGCTGACCCTGGCGTGCGCGGCCCTGGAGCCGGGGATCAAGCTGGCCGCCCCCGTGTATCCGTTCCTGTGCGACTACCGCCGGGTCTGGCAGATGGACCTGGCCGAGAACGCCTACGCGGAACTGCGGGACTATTTCCGCAGGTTCGACCCGCGGCACGAGCGCGAGGACGAGGTCTTCACCCGCCTGGGCTACATCGACGCCCAGCACTTGGCGCCGCGGATCCGGGGCGAAGTCCTGATGGGCGTCGCCCTGATGGACCAGATCTGCCCGCCGTCAACCCAGTTCGCCGCCTACAACAGGATCACTGCGCCCAAGTCGATGGTCCTCTACCCGGACTTCGGCCACGAAAGCCTCCCCGGCCACGCCGACAGCGTCTTTGCGTTCATGTCGCGGCTGTGAGTTCGCCCGGGACGGCGGGAGCGTCTGATGAACCGACGAGAATTCCTGAGAGCGACAGGGTTCGGAGCGGCGGCAGTGCTGACGCCGCGCGGGGTTTCGGGCAAGGACGATGCGGGTAAGCGAAAGCCGAACTTCCTGGTGATTGTCGCCGACGATATGGGGTTTTCCGACGCGGGCTGCTACGGGGGCGAGATCGCCACGGCGAACCTGGACGCGCTGGCGGCGGGGGGGGTGCGGTTCACGCAGATGTACTCGACGGGGAGGTGCTGGCCGTCGCGGGCGTGCATCCTGACCGGCTACTACGCCCAGCAGGTCCGCATGGACCCGCCGAAGGGCCGTTTGCCGGCCTGGACGCGCCTGGCGCCGCACCACCTCAAGCCGATGGGCTACCGCTGCTACCACAGCGGCAAGTGGCATATCGGCGGCGCGCCGATGCCCATGCGCGACGGGGGGTTCGATCGCTCCTATTACCTCCGCGACCAGGACCGGTTCTTCTCGCCCCGCCGCCACTGGGCCGACGACAAGCCCCTGCCGCCCGTCTCGCCCGACAAGGGCTACTACGCCACCACCGCCATCGCCGACCACGCGATTGGGCACCTGAAGGCCCACGCCCGCGACCACGGCGACCGGCCGTTCTTCTGCTACCTGGCGTTCACCTGTCCGCATTTCCCGCTGCACGCGCTCCAGAAGGACATCGCCCGCTATCGCGGCCGGTATGCCCAGGGCTGGGACGCCGTCCGCACGGCCCGGCTGGCGCGGATGATGGAGAAGGGGATCGTCACGTGCGGCCTGTCGCCGCTTCAGCCCGGGGTCAAGCCCGGCTGGAACCTGTCCGAGCCGCTGCTCAAGAAGCGGATCGGCCCCGGCGAGGCCGCCCGCGCCGTGCCGTGGAACACGCTGACCGACAGGCAGCAGGCCTTTCAGGCGACGAAGATGGCGATTCACGCGGCCATGATCGATCGCATGGACCGCGAGATCGGCCGCGTGCTGGGCCAGCTCAAGGCGATGGGCGCCTACGAGAACACGGTGATCCTGTTCGTCTCGGACAACGGCGCCAGCGCCGAGCAGATCATCCGGGGCGACAAGCACGATCCGTCGGCGGCGCCCGGGTCGTGGCGGTCGTACCTGTGCCTCGGCCCGGGCTGGTCCACCGCGGCGAACACGCCGCTTCGGCTGCACAAGTCGTGGGTGCACGAGGGGGGGATCGCCTCGCCGTTCATCGTGCATTGGCCGGCGGGCCTGAAAACCAAAGGACAACTGCGCCACAACCCGGGGCACTTCGTCGACCTGCTGCCGACCATGCTCGATCTCGCGGGCGGACGGGCCTCCGAGACGTGGAAGGGCAAGCCCGCCCCGCCCCTGGCCGGGCGCAGCTTGGCGCCGGCGCTGAAGAAGGACGGTAGCGTCGCGCACGAGTTCCTGTTCTTCCATCACTCGGGCAACCGGGCGATCCGCATCGGGCGCTGGAAGCTGGTCGCCGCCGGCCGGAAGGGCCCCTGGGAACTGTACGACCTGAAGGCCGACCGGGGCGAAACGGGCAACCTGGCCAAGGGAATGCCCGAATTCCAAGACAAGGTCCGCGAGTTGATCACGGCGTGGCAGCGGCACGAGAAGGCGTTCCGGCGGATGGCGGCGTCCGACACCTGGCCGCCTCCCGAGTGAACCGGAACGTCCCCCTGCGCGGTGCTCGAATCAACCCCAACGCCCCCGGGTTCCATCCCGGGGGGCATGCACGACCCGGAACTCCCGCACGGCAGGAGGTATCCCGAGAGAAGCACCACACAGAACGCGTTGCGCTCAGTGTCGCGCCGGTCGGGGTCCGTTTCGTCTTGTGTGGGAGTCTCTTTCGTATGCACCCCCCGGGATGGAACCCGGGGGCGTTGGATGTCGCGCGATTGAAACTCCGCGCGCAAGGCACATATAATGCGCGTAACGTGAGGGCCTGTCAGGATACGAATGCCATGCCGCTCGACCTGCCGAACAAGTTCTATCTCGAACTGACCACCGAGTGCAACGCCGACTGCGCGATGTGCATACGGCACTCGTGGCGCAGCGAGGGCGGACGCATGTCGGATGAGACGATCGAGGCGGTCCTGGCCGGATTGGACGGCATGGCGAGCATCACGACGGTCAGCCTCAGCGGGTTCGGCGAGGCGATGAGACACCCGAAATTCTGGGAGGTCCTGGCCCGGCTGAAGCAGGCCGGGCGGACCGTCGAGGTCATCAGCAACGGCCTGTGGCAAGACGACCACGCTGCCGAGCGGATGATCGACCTGAAGCTCGATCGCATCATCGTCTCCGTGGACGGCCTGAGCGACGAATCCAGCCGAATGCTGCACGCGGGCTCTTTCGCGACGGCGTCGAGGAACCTGCAGGCGCTGAACGAGCTTCGGCTGTCTCGCGACCTGTCGTATCCGGAGATCGGCATCGAGTTCGTCGCGACCAAGCACAACATCGACGAGCTGCCGGAGCTGAAACGGCTGGCGTGGGTGCTGGGTTTCTCGACGATCCTGGTGACCAACGTGATTCCGCACACGCCGGAACTTACCGCCGAGACGCTCTACGAGCACTGGAACACAGTCTCGCGTACGCGGCGGGCGTCGCGATGGTCGGTGGCGGTAGACCTGCCCGCGATGGACCCGGGGCCCCAGGTCGGCCGAACCGTGCAGCGGCTCAGCCGGGGCGGGGCCAAGGTCCGCCTCAACGGGGCGGAGATCATCGGGGCCGGCCCGCGATGCCGATTCGTCACCGAGGGGCGGTTCGCCGTGCGCTGGGACGGGCAGGTCAGCCCGTGCCTGCAACTGATGCACGAGCACACGTACTACTACCGCGGCCGCGCAAAGCACGTCGTGCCGTACCACCTCGGCAACGTCACCGCCGCGCCGCTGGCGGAGATCTGGCACTCGGCCGAGTACACGGACTTCCGCCGCCGCGTGCGGGCGTTCGAGTTCTCCCCGTGCGTGGACTGCGGCGAGTGCGACCTGCGGGCCGACAACCGGGAGGACTGCACCAGCGATCAGCACCCCCGCTGCGGGGAGTGCCTCTGGGCCGCCGGGCTCATCCAGTGCCCCTGAGCGGTCCTACGGCGAGATCTCCGAGAGCATGTCGCCCAGTTGGGCGGCGCAGTGGGCGGCCTTGCGAAAGACGGGCATCAGCGTGTCGTAGGCCTCGCAGTTCGCGGCGACGGGCTCGGCAACCGACTGGACCTGGTGAATGGCGTCGATCCGGGCGACGTCGCTCCACAGCCCGGTCCCGACCGCCGCCAGCGCCGCGGCGCCCAGTGCGGCGGCCTGCTGGTCGATGCTCGTCTTGACGACCTTCATCCGGTACAGGTCGGCGTGGATCTGCCGCCACAACGCGCTGCGCGACCCGCCCCCGACGACCACGATCTCGTCGCTGATGTCGGTGAGGTTCCTCAGCGCGTCCAGGCCCACGCGCAGCGCCATGGCCACGCCCTCCATCGTCGCGCGGATCACGTCGGCCTGCGTGTGCCCCAGGTCCAGCCCGATGAACGCCCCGCGAATGTTCGGACTCTCGTCCAGCGACGAGCCCCCGGCCAGGCTCGGATTGAACAGCAGCTTGTTGGCTCCCACGGGGCTCTCGGCCGCCAGGGCGGTCATCAGGTCGTAGACGTCGTCACCGGTCTGTTCGGCCCGGGCGACGAGGTCTCGACAGAGGTGGTCGCGGACCCAGCGGAAGCTGGTGCCCGTCGAGAACACGCCCACCGCGGAGGTGAACATGCCAGGCATGACGTGGGCAAACACGTACGGGCGCGTCGCCACGTCGAGCAGGGGCTTGTCGTCGGAGAGGGCTATCCAGCTCGAGGAGCCCTGCGAGTTGTAGACCCGCCCCGGCGCGGTGTTCCGCGCGCCCAGGGCCATGCACGAGTTGTCCACCCCGCCGGCGACCACCTTCACGCCCCTCGGCAGGGCGAGGGCCTCGGCGGCTTCGGCGGTCAACTCGCCGATCACCTCGGTCGAGGGCACGATGTCCGGGAGAATATCCCTCGGCAACCCGGCCGCGGCCAGGAGCTTGGCGCTGTAGTCCCACCCCAGAAGGTCGTACACCCCGCTGCCCGAAGCGTACGAGTAGTCCGTCACGATCCGGCCCGTCAGCCGGTAGTTGATGTAGTCCTTCGTGCCGATCACCGCGGCGATCTTGGTGAACATGTCCGGCTCGTTGTCGCGGTACCACATGATCTTGAAGGCGGTGTAGAGCGGCGCGGGGAAGCCGTTGCCCGTGGTGGTGTACCAGTCGGCTTCGTCGACATGCGAGAAAAACTCCGGGACCTGCGTATCGGGCCTGGAGTCGGACCAGATCGGCGTGCCCTGGCGGAGCAGCGTCCCCTCGGCGTCGAGCGGGACGGCCCCCAGGCTGTGGCCGGATATGCCGATGCACGCGATCTGCGCCGCATCGACGTCGGTCTCGTCCAGCAGCCCCCGCGTGCTGGCGACGACGGCGTCCCACCAGTCGGCGGGCCTCTGCTCGTGCCAGCCCGAGTGGGGGTAGTGCGTCTCGTAGGGCACGAAGTTCGCCGCCAGGCAGTTGCCCTCGAGGTCGTACAGCGAGGCCTTGTTTCCCCCCGTGCCCAGGTCGTATGCGATGATGTACTCGCTCATGTCCGCTTCCCGTGCTGGTGATCAGTTACCCATTACCACTTACCGTTTCTTATTGCTCGGCCAGCTTCAGTATCGCTGTCAGGTCTTCGCGCGAGACGGGCGGTCGGCCGGCCAGCATGCCGTCGGACCCGAAGCTGATCCGCACCACGTCGTCGACAATCGCCGGGACGTCCTCGGGGCCAATCCCCGCGGCCGACAGCCGCGTCTCGACGCCGATGCTCTTGAGGAGCGACTCGAAGCGGTCGATGGCCTCTTCGGCGACGTCGGCCTCGTCGCGCCCGGCGGGGTCGCCGTCGTAGAGTGCACCGGCGGCGATGAGCTTGGCCGCATCCATCGCGCTGCCCCCGCCCACGCCGATCACCAGGTCGGCCCCGGCGTCCTTGCAGGCCGCCACGCCCCGGCGAACCTGCTCGATGGTCGGATTGGGCGTCACCTCGTGGAACGTCGCCGCCTCCACGCCGCTCGAAGCCAGCCGCGAGGCGACCTTGCCCAGCGCGCCGGCCAGCACCTCGTGCTCCTTGTACGAGACGACCATCGCCCTGGAGCCGAGCTTCGCCGCTTCGCGACCTGTGCGAGAGACCTGCCCGGGCCCGAAGATCAGCCTCACCGGATTGTGGAACTCGAACCTGTTCACGAGGCGCCCCGTGTCAGTCTAGGCTTTTCGGCGTGCGTTGACCAGGGCCAGCATCGCCCGGGCGGGGGCGTCGGCGGGGTGGGAGGCCAGGTGCGCTTCGAGCAGTCGGGCCGCCTCGTCGAATCGCTTGAGCTTGAGGTACAGCCGGGCCAGGTAGAGCCCGGCCGTCCGTGCCGAGGCGCCCTTGAGCCGGTGGGCCTGGGTGTAGAGTGTTTCGGCACGCGAGTGGTCTTGTGCGGTTTCGGCGAGGTGTCCGGCCCAGAGGAAGACGGCCGGGTCCGTCTCGCCGGCGCGGATGAGCCTGTCGAGGGCGGCGCGGGCCTGGTTGGGCTTGCTGCGGCGCAGGGCGAGTTTCGCCGCGGCCAGACGCATCGCACGCGTGCGCACCTTGTCGCCCACCTTGGCCAGCCAGGCCGCCAGCAGATCGTCCTTCCGCCCCATGTCCGCGGCCCGGACGAGCATGTCCATCACGGGGGGGCTGGCCTGGGCAGCCTTGGCGTGCGGCCCGGCCAGGAGCGTGCGGCCGTGCCCGACGGCCGCCGGCCAGTCGCCCCCGGACAGGTACCCGGCCAGGAGCCGCTGCCGGGCATCCATGTCGGACGGTCGGCACAGGACGACGGCCTCGAGAGCGGCCAGGGCGTCGGCGCTGTTACCCCCCTGATCGCAGGCAAACGCCAGGTTCTGCCAGAGCGTCGGGTCGGTCGGCTGCCTGCCCAGCAGGAACATGACGGTCTGGCGCATCGCCTGGTGCCGCCCGGCGTCGGCCAGAAGGGCCATCTCCAGCCTGCGGAAGCGCAGGTCGTCCGGGAACCGGACGATGCCCTTGCGTGTCAGCAGCGTGCACAGGCGGTTGTCGGCCATTCGGCGGGCGACCTGGGCGTACAGGAGCAGGACGTCGGCCGAGCACGCGTCGGTGGCCCCATGGCGGCCGAACAGCTTCGCCGCCCGGGGCCACTTCTCCTGCCGCGCGCAGATCTGGGCCAGCGCGAGCCCGGCCTCGGCCAGGTCGGGCGCCATCTCGAGCGCCTTGCGGTAGGCCGCCTCGGCCGGGGAGAGCTTGCCTTGCCGCAGATACGCATGCCCGAGGACCAGGTGCCTCAGGGCGTGGTCGTCCTTGCCCTTGAAGGCGGTAAGGCGCTGGACGGCCTTGGCCGGCCGATCGGCGCGGAGGTCGGCCTGCGCGTCGGCCAGAAGCTTGGCCAACTCCGGCGCCAGCTCGATGGCCTTGCGATCGGCGCCCGGGGCGGACCGGGCCAGGCAGGCCAGGGCCGCCGCGATCAGGATGGTCCTGTACGGTCGAGTCACGGTTCAGTCCAGCTTCCAGATGAGGTTCAGCGTCACCGACGTCCTGACGGGGCGCCCGTCCCGCCGGGCCGGCAGGAACAGCAGCGACCTCGCGGCGCGTCCGGCCGCCGTCTCGAACACGCCCGGAGGCGTGCTGGCGATGACCCGGACGGCTTCGACGCGCCCTCGGGAGTCTATCGTCAGGCGCACGGTGGTTCGGCCGGTCGTGCCTCGCCGAAGGGCCCGGCGGGGATAGTAGTCGGACAGGTCGGGCGGCTTGATCATGGTCGGGCCCCGGGACGCCCGGGCGCCGGCGGGTTTCGTGCCCCCCCCGGCCGGGGAAGGCGGCCCGGCGGGTCCGGTCCCCGTCGGGGTCACCGCCGGGGTCAACGCGGTAAACGCCGGCACCGCCGCGACGTCGAACTCGCCCAGGGGCAGCGGCGCCAGGGCCGCCGGGTCGATATCGGCCCGGTCGACGGGGATCTTCGGGCTAAGGGGTTCGGCCAGGGGCGCCGCCGGCGGCGGCGGGGGGGCGGGCGAGACGGCGCGTTCGGCCGGTTCGAGCCTGCTCTCGAGAGGTTCAGGCTCGACGACGCGCAGCGGCACGGTGCGGACGGGAACGACTGCCGCGCCGCCGTTGCCCGCCCGCCACGTCGCCAGCAGCGCAACCAGGCCCACGTTCACCGCCACCGCCACCGTTGCGGCCGTCGAATGACGCAGCCACGGACGCCGGGGCGAAGGGCGTGCGGCTTCGCCCGCCGTTGGGGTGGTGTTGTCGTGGTTGGCGTTCATGGGGTGTGTACCTCTACCTGGGCAGCGCGGCGATGTTCACGGTCTGGGCCCCGGCGGCCTTGCACGTGTCGAGCACCCGCAGCAGCAGGGCGGTCGGCACGTCGCGGTCGGCCTGGATGAGCACGCTGGTGGCGCCCACGCTCTTGAGGGCGTCGGCGATGGGCCCGGACTCGTCGGGCCCGATGGTGCGCCCGGTCACGTGGACCGTGCCGGTCTTGGTGATGGCCACGGGCAGGTGCTTCTTGACGACGGGCCTGGCCGAGCGGCTCTCGGGGCGGTTGACCAGCACGCCGGCGTCCTGGACGAAACTCGTCGAGACGATGTAGAAGATCAGCAGGATGAAGACCATGTCGATCAGCGGGGCCATTTCGATGGTGGCCCCCGGGGTCGCACGCCGTCGTGTGAGCAGTCCGCGCTGCATCAGGGGCCCTCCCGCGTCGGGGCGTCGACGATGTGGCGGGCGTGGCCGAGCTTTTCCATGCGCCGCACGAGGATGCGCTCGGCCACCAGCGCCGGGGCCGCTATCGCCAGCCCGTACTGCGTGGTGAGCAGGGCCTTCGAGATCCCGGCGCTCATCTCGGTTATCGTGCCCCCGTGCCCGATCGTGTTGAACGTCTCGATCATGCCGGTGACCGTGCCCAGAAGTCCCAGCAGGGGCGCCACGACGATGCCGGCGCGGATCAGTCCCATGCGTCGCAGCCCGATCCCGGGCGGCGCGGCCTCGTCCACCTCGGGCGCCGCCGCGCGGGCGCGCGTGGCCAGGAACCGCTCGACGATCAGGAAGCACAGCACCGTCGCCAGGGCGCCGAGTGCGGCCATCACGGCTCCGCCGGTCTTGAACAGGGCGATCGCGTCACTCATGTGTCGCCCCCTTCGATTGGCTTGGCGGCCCCGGCGATCTGGATGGCGCTGTATTCCAGTGCCGCCTCGCGACGTTCCACCCAGCGCCGCAGCCACGCGTGGGCCAGCACGAGCGGAATGGCCACCATCAGCCCGAGCTGCGTCGTGATCAGCGCCTCGGATATCCCGCCCGACAGCAGCCGCGGGTTGCCTGTGCCGGCCGTCGAGATCGTGTCGAACGTCGCGATCATTCCCGAGACGGTCCCCAGCAGCCCCAGCAGGGGCGCCACGCCGGCCAGGGCGCCCAGCAGCGACAGCGACCGCTCCAGCCGGGGCGCCTCGGCCAGGAGGGCGGACTCCATAGCCGCCTCTCGCTTGTCGGGCGGCTGTCCGATGGTCTCGATACCGGCCAGGAGCACGCGGGCTTCGGGCTTGTGCAGTCCGGCCAGGAGCCCTTGGGCGGCGGCGAGGTCCCGGCGATCGAGCGACGCCAGCACGCGGGCCGTCAGCGACGGCGGGGCCTTGCTCAGGGCCAGGTACGCCATGCGCTCCAGGACCAGCAGCACGCCCAGGGCGCCCACGATGAGTATCGGAATGATGAACAGCCCCCCCGCATGAAACCAGCTCCGGATGTCTCCCGGCTCCGTCGCCGCCCGTTCGGCCAGCGCCCCGTCGACGTCGATCGGCAGGCGGGCGATGGCCCCGGCGGCGGCCCGGGCCAGGGCGCCGGCCTGGGCCTCATCGAGATGCGCGCCAACGACCGCCTGTCGGCCGTCGCTCAAGACGCGCAGCAGGCCGCAGGACTCCCGCGAGCGGCCGCACGCGTACGCCACGTAGCCGCCCAGGTGGACGACCGGAACCGTGATCTCGTTGCCCCGGCGGTCAACGACGGTTTCGTCGGACCGCCGGATCTCCGCGTTGCGGTCGATCCCGGCCAGGCGCACGCGGAAGGCTTCCCACAGGGCGCGTTCGATGGCCTCGGGGGCCTCGGACGGCTTGATGTCGGTCCCGACCGACGCCGCGGCGCGGAAGACCGTGTTCTCGATTCGGTGCCTCAGGGCCGCGGCCCGCTCGTCGGCGCCTCGCGCTTCGGTCCTGACGCGCTCGAGCGCCTCGGCGGCGGCGCGGGCCTTGGCCTTGGCCGCGTCCAGGTCGGCGTAAGCCTGCTGGAGTTTGGCCGTCAGGGCCTTGCGCTTGTCCAGGCGGTCGCGGCGCGCCCGGGCCAGGTCGCTTTCGGCCCGGGTCCGGGCGGCCTGGGCCCGCTCGAAAAGCCCCTGTCCGGAAACGTCCGGCCCCGGCGGCGCGGCGCCGCCCGCGACGGCGACCTGGCACAGCAGAATGGCGACGGTCGCGCGGCGGATCATGGCTGCGTGCCCCCGGCTTGCTTGACGGGTTTGCGGGCGAACGGCAGGAGGACCCAGTCCGGCGCGGCGCGGCCCTCTACGATGGCCAGGGCCTTCCTGATCGCCTGGACGTCGGCGGGCCGATCGGCCCGGCGAAGGGTCAGCACGTCGGCGGCCATCGCGGCCGTGCCCGCCTGGTCGCCGTCCAGGGCAAGCCACCACGCCGAGACGCCCCCCAGACGAAGAAGCTTGACCGTGACCGTCTTGCCGTCCAGGTTGCCCTGGACGATCTCGACAGCCGCCTTGCAGGCGCGGCGTTCGGCCATCTCCAGTCGCCTGGCACCGGCGGCCAGACGCCTGTCCGGCTCGGTGATTCCGGCGGCCCGATCGGGGGGGACGAGTCCCGGCAGCGACCGCGCCGCCAGGGCGTCAAGGGCCTCTTCCAGCCGCTCGCACACCGTGTCAATCGCCTCTTCGATCGCCTCCAGCCGCTCCTGACGCGCCCGCAGGGCCGCCAGTTGCTTCTTGAACTCGGCCTGGTCTTTGGCGGCCTGGTCGGCTTCGGCGGTGAAGCGAGCGGCCTCGTCGTTGACCGTGGCCAGGAGCAGTTCGAGCCGCTCGGCCTCCATGGCCCATTCCTGCTGTTCGTTGAGCCGTTGTGTCCGGGCGGCGTTGGCCCGGCGCAGCTCGGCGATGACCTGCTCGGGCAGGGCGGGCCCGGCGGGCTGCGACGAGGCCGCGCCCAGCACCGCCGCCAGGGCCGCGAAGAAGGCGGCGACCCCGTACGGCACGCGTCGGAACGGCGTCTTGGCGTTTCTCGGCGGCATGCCGTGCATTATCACAGGATTCCTTCGGCCGCTCAACGCGCCGGCTTGTGGAACTCGATCCAGATGCCGTAGTTCACGTTCTCCCCGCCGGGCACGGTGGGCATGTGGATCCGGTAGCGCGTGACGCCCAGGGCGGCCATGATCTTCCGAAACGCCGCCGCCTGGGCCTGGCGGTCGTAGCGCATGGGTTTGCCTTGCCGACGACGGATGGCCTTTGCAGTCTTCAGGGGTAGGTTCCGCGAGAAACCTCGCCCGATGTACGCCACCCCACCCGGCTTCAGGACCCGGTATATCTCCGCCAGCGCCTTGCGCAGGTCCGGCCAGAAGTGATATGACCCCCGCGAGACCACGACATCGGCGTAGTCGTCGCGAAAGGGCAGATTCTGGGCGTCGGCGAGGACGGCGCTGACGCGGCCGCCGACGCCGCGCGCCTCGGCCAGGGCCAGGAACGGCCCGAAGAAGTACGGATTGATATCGGCGTTGATCCAGTGCAGTTGCGTTCGCTTGCACAGCTCGACGATGAGCGTGCCGGGCCCGGAGCCCAGGTCGATGCCCACGCCCGATTTGCGTGCGAGGTGGAGGTCCGCGGCGATCTGCTCGGCCAGCGGGGCGTACACGGGCGCCAGGTGCCCGCGGCCGGCCTTGATCATCCGCTCGGCGCTGCGGCGGAGGGAGGTCTGCTTGTCGGCCGGGCGACTCGCCGGGGCCGGGCTCCGCCCGCCCGACGCCGCCGGAGCACACCCGGCCAGCGCCCACCCGGCAGCCAGCGCGAGGACCTGAAGCGGGGTCGGTCTCATGGGGCTTGCCCTTCGTCGTGCGCGTCCAGGCGCCCGTTTTCTATCCGCACCCGCCGCGTGCCGAGATCGAGCAGGCTGCGGCTGTGGGTCACGAGAACGACGATGCGTCCGCGGGCGCTTTCTTCCTTGAGGCACTGCCCGACGATCTCGATATTGGTCTCGTCGAGGTTGCCTGTGGGTTCGTCTGCGAGGATGAGCCTCTGCTCGCCGACCAGTGCGCGTGCCACGGCGGCGCGCTGGAGTTCCCCGACGCTCAGTTGCCCGGCCTTGTGGGCGAGCCGGTGGTCGATCCGGAGGCGTTCGGCCAGTGCGGCGACCTTCTCGCGATGCCCGCTCCGGCCGGCCAGGGCCAGCGGCATGCGGATGTTGTCGTAGACCGACAGGTACGGCATGAGGAAGAACCGCTGGAAGACGAACCCCACGGTCTGGCGGCGATACCGGTTCCGGCGAGACGGGCTCCAGCGGTAGATATCCGCCGAATCGTACAGGATGGCCCCGCTGTCGGGCGGGAGCATCCCGCCGATCATCATCAGGAGCGTGCTCTTGCCGCTCCCGCTCGGGCCGTGCACCACCACCAGGTCGCCTTCGCTGACGTCGAGGCTGAGCGCATCGGCGGCCACGACGGCGCGACCGTCCTTGCGGTACGTTTTGCAGACCCGGCGAACCTGGAGCATGGCTATTCCTCGGTCAGGACCGCGTTGGGATCCGTCCGGACGAGCTTGATCATGGGCACGACCGCGGCGGCGGCCGCCACGGCGCACGTCAGGCCCACCACCACCGGAAGCCGACCCCAGAGAACGGTGACCGGCCTGGTGTTGGCTATCAGCACGTCGCTCAGCAGCCCCCGCGACAGCCACGAGCCGATCCCGAACCCGCACGCCGCGGCCACAAGCGAAATGCCCAGGAGCTTCACCACGTACAGGCCGATCACGTAGACGTACCCGGCCCCCATGGCCAGCAGGATCCCGACCTCCCGGGTCCGCTCGGAGACCTCCTGGAGGCCCGTGACCACCACCAGGATCACCACGACGCACAGGACCAGAGCCAGGAGGTAGTGGAGGTATCGGCTGGTGGTCATCCTGGCGAGGTAGCGTCCCTGCGCGATCCGGGTGCGCGTGGTCATCGCGTAGCCGCCGAAGAGTTGGCCGAACCGGGTCAACTGGCGGTCCGTCGCGCCCTGAAGCGACGTGCCGCTGAGGCACAGGAAGGCCAGCACCGCGTTGATCTTCCCGGGCTTGTCCAGGACGCCCTGGCAGTCGGCCAGGTTGAGGTAGACGCGGTGGTCATCGATGGTGCCCTGCGGCTCGAGCACCTGCTCGACCTCGAACCGCTCGGCGTAAATGTCGATGGAGTCTCCGGGGCGGGCCTTCAGGGCTGCTGCGGCCGAACTGCCCAGCCTGGCCCGGCCCGGAGCGATCGGCGTGGTGATGTGGGGCTTTTCCGGTGTCTCGTCACCGCGCATGACCGGCTGGATTCCGGTCAGGACGACCTTGGCGGCTCCGAGCGTGCACCGCTGCTGGAGCATCGACGTGTAGTACTTCGAGGCGAGCCTGCGATGCCTGGCCATCTGACCGGTGACGTCCTGGTCGAACAGGACTTGGCCGTCCGTGCAGAGGTAGGTATCGATCGGGTCGGCGGCCTTGGGCAGGATCAGCAGGTTGTGGCCCATGTTCTTCATGATCAACTGCATCGATCGGTTGGAGAACCGGGCGCTGTTATCGAGGTAGACGTAGAGCGACACGAGGGCCGTCATGGCCACCCACAGCATGAGCGTGATCGCCCACTTGTGGCGCCCCTGCGCGATGATAATCTTCGTGAACATACCTGCTGATACCCGGCTATGGTATCAGGGTGAGGCCGATCTTGAACAGCGTGCCGTCGTGGGGGTATCCGACGACGGTGGAGTAGTTCCTGTCGCAGATGTTTTCGACGGCGGCGAACACCTTGTGGCGGCCGTCCGGGCCGAAGGAGTAGGTGACCTTCCCGCTGACCTCGACGTAGTCGGCCAGTCCGACGGGGGCACTGCCGCCGGGGAGAAACCGCTGGTTCTCGTAGGCCGAAACGTGCTTGGCGAACAGTGAGAGGTCAAAGTCGCCCAGGATCTGCGATATCCCCCCGCCCAGGATGTAGGCGGGGACTTCCTTGTCCTTGACCCATTCGCCGGCGTTTCGCCGCCGGGTCTGCATCGCCGTGGCGTTGGCGAAGAACTGCGTCCCGGTCTCCAGCCGCTTCGACTTGACCTCCACCTCGACGCCGAAGTTGTCCTTGTCGACGTTCTGGTACAGCCCGTAGTCTTCCCCGCCGACGGTGATCACCCCGCCGCTCAGCGTCGCCGCATCGTCCTGGACGACGTAGAAGCCGGTCACGACGACCTTGCCGAAGTTCTCCCAGACCTGCTTGACGCCGAGGTCGAGCTTCGTTCGCGTCTCGGTGCCGGGGCGTTCGAGTGCGGCGTTGAGCATTCCCGGGGCCGAGGCGATCTGCCCCCAGGCGGCGTTGCCCAGCAGGGCCAGGCCCTCGACGATCTCGTAGGATGCCCCGGCCGTGACCGTGTGCAGCGGGTCTTCCCAATCGCGCTCGACGGCGATGGTCCTCAGCCCCGCGGCGCTGCCCTCGATGTTGAAGCCGCCGAAGTCGTTGATATACGTCACGGCCCCCCGGTAGCCGACGTTGACCTTCAGGCGTCCGAAGTTATGTTCGTCCACGAGCACGCCGGCGATCGTCTGCAGGTCGCCTCGCCGCCCCACGTAGAACCGCTTGCCCGTGGGCGAGACCCAATGGTTGTACATGGCCGCGGCGCGCAGGACGTTGGCGTCGCTGAGGGCCTGGCTCTGCACGATCCTCGCGCCGTACTCGTAGTCGCGTTCCGTCCAGTCGGCCTGCCCCACGCGATACCCGTCACGGTTCCGGCAGGCGTAGTTGACCACCACCTCGGTCGACGTCAGGTCATTGGGCTGGTAGCGGGCCTTGCCCACCATGTAGTACATCTTGATCGGATCGAAGCTGTCGATGCGCCTCTGGAGGTTGTTGCTGGCCGGGGGCTTGGCCAGGCGAAGCTCCCGGTCGCCGAACAGGACATACGTGCTCAGGCTGACCTCGAGGTCGTCCCACGGCCGCCCGACCACCCGCCCGTAGAGGTTCGTCATATTCTCCCTGGCGTTGAGGTGGTCCGGCCCGGCGGTGTGGTTGTAGCCGAGCCCCACGCCGTAGGAGAAGTCCTCGCTGAGCCTGTCGCCGTGGCTGACCTGCGTCTTCCACGTGTTGAAGCGGCCGTATACCGCATCGATCCGCGTCTCGCGCTGGTCGTACGTCCGCGGGATGATGTTGATCATGCCGGTCATGCCCCCCGGGCTCAGCAGAAGCGCCGCGCTGGATCGGAGGATCTCTATGCGCTGGACGTTGGCGGCACTGAAGAAGTAGTTGGTTTCGTGAAACTCGCGGAACCACGCCCCGTCGATCAGGTACCCCGGATACGGGTACCGCTGCCCGCGGACGGAGAAGAACTGCTTGACCTTGCGCCCCCGGGTCTCCGTCCAGCCGCCCGGCACGTACTTCATGGCGTCCACAATCGACGTCGCGTCCAGCCAACTGATCTCGTCCGCGCTGATGACGCTGAACGACGTATCCAGGCCGGGCGACTCGCTCATCGGACGCTTGATCACGTCGCGCGGGGGCAGGTCGATGAACCGGTCGTCCTTGTCACGCTTTTCACGCTCGCCCTTGATGACGACGTCGGGGACTCTCTCGTCGGCGGGTTCTCCGTCCGGCCCGGCGGCCGCGCCGATCGCGGGACACACCGAAAGTACGAACGCTGCGGGGACAAGAAAGACGACAAGACGACTGACACTGCACTTCATGAGGATTCTCCTTGGCGGGCCACAAACTCATCGTAAAACATACGAACGTGATAAGGCTATCGGGACACAAATGTCCCCGGCTTCCCCGCAGGAGACGGAGAGTCGGTCCTGAGTCCAAGCCGCCCTCTCTTTGCACAATCAACGTGCATGACTCCATGGGCTCCACTGATGGGGACAGTCGACAATCTCCAACGTGGCCGGCCCTGTGGTACGCCGAGGTGCAGACGTCTTGTTCGCGCGATCGCGCGGAAGAGTTCCCGGGTCGCGTCAGGAGTTGCCTCGGCCGGCCAGCGCGATCGTGCGCAGGTCGCCATCGCGGGTCTTGATATACCCGGCCGGCCCGATCCTCGTCACCGTATCGCACGAGCGGACGCCCGCGACCTGCCAGGCCGGGCTGCCCGTGGCCGGGTCCAGGGCGATCAGCCCGCCGGCGTCGGACATGTCCACAAAGTGGATTCGCCCGTCGATGAGCGTCAGGGGTCCGCACCCGGTGGCCGGACGCGACCACAGCCGACGTCCCCGCTGACTGTCGAACGCGACGATCGTCTTGCCGCGGGTGTACACGCCGTGCGGCCCGGCCAGCAGGCTGCGCGTGTGTGCGACGCGCTGCTGCCACAGCACCTTGTGCGTATCGAGCCGAACGGCCAGAAGCTCACCGGCGCCGCCCGGGGCGGGGCGGACGATGTAGGCCCGTCCGTCGGCCAGTGCGACCAGGGGCTTGCCCCGGCCGCCCCGTTGCTCGGGCAGCGGGCGGGCCCAACGCTCGGCGCCTCGATCGCGATCGAGGCAGCGCAGGGCGCGACGGGTGGCGACATAAAGCCCGCGCCGGTCCGCCACGAGAGACGACAGGGCCCCCTCGTCGGGCAGGGCCCGCGTCCAGACGACCCGCCCGGAGGCGGCGTCGAGGCAGTAGATGGTGCGGTGCGCGGCCCAGCAAATGCGCCCGCGGGCCAGTGCAACCGGTCGGCCGGGCGCTTCCATGCGCCGGGGCCTGTCCCGCGCGAATCGCCACAGTTCGGCCCCGTCGTCGGCGTTCAGGGCGACCAGGTCGAGCGTGCCGCCGGCCCCGTCGGCCAGGCAATACACCCGGTGCCGGTCCGCCGCGAGGTAGCCGCGAACGGCGAAACGCCCCTGCCACCTGGAGCGTCCGGTGGCGGTATCGATGGCGGCCACGTTGGCGCCCTTGGCCTCGTCACGCCGCATGTATACCGTCTGTCCGACGACAACGATCCCGTCGGCCTCCGAGGCCGTCGACGAGCGCGAGCCGTCGTAGGTCTCGACGGGGGCGAGTTTCCTGGAGGCTTCTTCTGGCCGATCGGCCGCGGTCCGGTCGTCTGCGCGACCGTCGGGTGACGGTTCGCTCGCGACGGTCCAGACAGCCAGCACAACCGCGATGGCGGCGGCCAGCGAGCCGGCGGCGCCGACGATGCGCCGCATGCGCCTCTGGCGGCGGAGCGAGGCGATCCGGGCATGGGCCGAGAAGCGAACGGCCTGCACGAAGCCGTGCCTTGGACCGCCGTGGGTTTCGCCGGCGCCATGGATCGAACGGACAAGCTCGTGGTAGTCGTCGGCGACGGCCCGGCAGGGTGAGCACTGGGCCAGGTGTGCCTCGACGCCGGCCCGGACGGGCGGATCAAGTCCGTCCAGGGCAAGCAGTTCCAGACTTTCTCGGGCCTCAGTGCAGTCCATGATCACCTGCTGAGGGACTTGGCCCCTCACGACATAGTACGTTCAAGGCCGCCCGCCGGGGACATTTCGGTCGGTCGAACCGCAGGAGATGCTCCCACGGGGACGAGCGGCGGCTCGGGCCGCCGGCCAAGGTCGCCGCCTTGCCTGGCGGCATGCTCTCGCAGGCGGCGCAGAGCGCGCTGGGCACGTTTCTTGGCCGCCTCCTCGGATATGCCCAACGCCGCGGCGATCTCACGGAATCCCAGGCCCTCCACCAGCCGAAGCGTCAGCACCGTGCGGGACTTTTCCGGGAGTGCGGCCAGGAGCTGCACGGGGTCGCCCGTCCGGCTTGCGGGCCGGGACGGCCGCCCCGCGGCCCGGGCCGCCGCCTCGCGCACCAGCCTGCTCTGCCGGTCCCGCCGGCGGAGCATGTCCTTGCAGATATTGCGGAGGATCGTGTAGAACCATCCCGCAAACGGCTTGCCGGGAACGTACTTCCGGCGATTCCGGATGATGCGGAGGAAGGCCTCCTGGACGGCGTCCTCGGCCAGGGCAGCGTCGGCGAGGATATGTCCGGCCACGGCGATCGCCGGGGACACGAAGCGCAGGACGATCTCGTCGAAGGCGCGTGCGTCCAGGCGGTCCCTGAATCGCCCCATCAGGCATTCACTGGATGTCGAGTGGCCGTCGGACATTACTTGCACAGCAGCATAACCGTTTATGGCGGGCAGCGGCAGGACAATAATCGCGGCTGCCCGGCCCAGGTAGGTACAACACCACCAAGGCGTGAAGGTCTCTGCTGCGGCGCCCGGGCTAGAACCGCCACCTGACGGCGAGCCTGAGGTTGATGCCCGGCTGGTTCACCCCGGAGCCGTGGATGCGGTAGTCGATGTTGCCGACGTTCTCGACCCCCGCACGGATGTCCAGGCCGTCGGTGACCTTCCACCCGCCCCGGAGGTTGAACACTGCGTGTCCGGGCGTCCCGCCGGGGGGGATCCGGTCGGTGTCGGCCTGGTCCCGGGTGGAGAGTTTGTCGGCCTTGGCGGCCATCGTGCAGGACGTTTCGGCCCAGAGGCGTTTGTTCTCGCCGGTCCACCTCAGCCCGACCTCGCCGGTGGGCGGCATGAGGCGGTCGATCGGTTCGCTGCGTTTGACGGGCGCGGCGGTGGGGTAGGTGTCGACCTCGCCGTACATCCAGGCGACCGTCCCGAAGGCCGTCCACTGCCCGTCCAGGCGGCACTCGCCTCTGAGTTCGACGCCCTGGATGTTGCCCCGCCCGGCATTGCGCTTGGTGACCTCATTGTTGACGCCGATCACGTTGCCGGTCGGCGTGCGGACGATCATGTCGTAGACGTCGGTGAAGAAGTACGACGCGCCGGCGCGGACGCGCTCGGCCCGGGCCTTGACGCCGACTTCGTACGAGATGAACCGCTCGGGGTCCAGGCCCGGCGAGGGTGTCTCGATCTCGTTCGTCCGGGCCGTGTCCAGACGCGTCAGGTCCGACAGGTTCGGCGCCCGGAAGCCCTGGGAGACCCCGCCAAAGACGTTCACGCGTTCGGCCTCGTCGACGAACCAACTGGCCCGCGCGCTGCCGACCACCGTGTCCCAATCCTCGGTGATCGAGACGCGGTTGCCCGTGTTGGGATCCTGGACCTTGTCGGCGGCGGCGCGGGCGTAGGTGTAGCGCCCTCCGAGGGTCACCTCGACGGACTCGCCGAGGGGGATCTGGTCCTGGACGAACAGGCCCAGCAGGTCGTAGCTGGCGTCATCGCCGACGGGGCCCTGGATCCGCCTGCCCTGGTAAACGCCCGCGGCAGTCCACCTCTCCTGGAACGAATCGACCTGGTCGCGGTAGTACTCCACGCCCCAGGTCCACTTGCCCGACGAGCTGTCCATACTGGCCTGGGCCGTCAGGCCGTACGTCTCCACGTTGAAACCCTGCCTGTCGCGCCTGAGGTTGTTGCGGACCCGCTCGCGAATCTCGCCCATCTCCTGGAACGAGAACGTCACGTCGATGTCGGCCGGCAGCCCGTCGGCGGCATGGCGGTACTTCACGTACGTCAGGCTGTGGTTCTGGTCGAGCACGCGCTTCAACTCGTTGCCCACCGTCGTGCCGTGCCAACTGGATCCGAAGATTGTCCTGTGCTGCCGCCAGGCGTCGTCCTGGTAGACGGTGTAGTGCGCCAGGGTCACCGAGCGGCCCTCGCCGAAGCGGTAGACCATCTTGACGTCGCCGGCGCACTCGTGGTAGTTGGTCCGGTCCTGCCGCCCGACGAACTTGCCCCCGTCGAGGTTGCCGAAGTCGCGGGCGGTCCCGCCGGCCAGAATGCCCAGCGCCCCGTCATACTGCGCACTGACTTCGCCGCGGAGCATCACGCCGGCCTCGGCCGTCGAGCCGCGGCCGAAGATCTGGCGATGCCAGTCGAACCGGCCGTCGAAGCTCTCGCGCCCGCGGGTAATCGCGTTGACCGTCCCGCCGATCGCATCGCTGCCGTACAGCACCGACGAAGGCCCCTTGACGATCTCCAGGCGCTTGATGACATACGGGTCGATCATGTTCCAGTACTGGTTGGGCCCGTCGCGGAAGACCGAGTTGTTCAGCCGCACGCCGTCCTGCATCATCAGCGTCCTGAAGCCGGTGAACCCGCGGATGTACGGCGAGCCCTGCCCGTGGGAGGTCTTCTGCACCATCACGGCGGGCACGTCGGCCATCGCCTCGGTGGTCGTGCGGTACATCCTGTCCCCCGCGAACAGGTCCAGCTGGACAACGTCCGTGGTGTACGGCACGATGAACGCGTCAGTCCGGCCGCGCGTGGCGGTCACGATCAACGTCTCGCTCCGCGCACCGTCCCGGGGCGCCTCGGCCGGGGCCCGGTCAGGCCGGGGCGCGTCGGCGTCCGCGGCCCCGGCGGGGCATGCCGCCGTGAGCATCAAGACCGCCGCCAGGACGACCTGCGCGGCCGCCTGGCCTGATGCGCCACAAGAGACAGTCCTCTTCCGAGCAACCGTCCGGTGCGTGCCGTGTCGCATTTGCCCTCTTCCTGTTCTTTCCCGGGCCGCGTGTAACGCGTTGAATAGAGGTCTGACGCAACCAGCATGCCAGCGGCGGCACATCATGTAGTTGTCGCAATGACAATGAGTTGTGCATTCTTCCGGGCCGTCGGTGTAAGAAGGGCGTCGGTTTTGGCACAGGATATGTGCGGCGATGCACATTACTTGTGCGGCACAGAGGCCGACGCAGCCCTTGCCCCATTGGTGCTGCCAAGTGCGATGTGTCTCAGCGATGCCCCGTCAGGCGCCCCGGAGGCGTCGGATGACGGCGCACACCTCGTTGGTCCTGTCGCCGCTGTGGTCCAGGAACAGCCCGTCTTCGGTCCGGACCAGCCCGTACTCGTACAGCTCGGCCCGCGCGGTCGAGCCCTTCGTCCGCTTGATCACGATCGTACCAACCAATTCCCCCGTGCCGCTGTGCATGACGCGTTCGAACCCGTCGAGGCAGTCGTACAGCTCGCGATAGCGGGCGATGTCGACCTTCTCGGCCTGTGAGCCGACCGGCGCGCCAGCGCGAATGAACGAGACGGTCTTGACGTTGTCGGGGTCCGGCAGCGGGTTCCCGCGGGCATGGAGCACGTAGACGTCCATATAGACGCCGAACGCGATGAGGATCACGAACGCGATCAGCATCTTGGGGTTCCGCACCATTCGGCTGAAGTCTCCATCGGCATACATGCCCTGTTCCTCCTCCCGGCGTGTGGGTCACATGCGTACCTGTTATTCTTCGGCCATCCCCCGGCGCGGGTGAAACAAAGTTTTGGGGGAGCAGAAGCGGATCGGCACCCGCGCAGATCTGCTCGGGCGCCCCCGGAACCCTCATGCACCCGCAGGGCGCCTTTGGGCGGGACATCCGTGGTGGGTTCGGCTATGCTTCGTGGATGGCCCGGCCTGGGAGCTGACGGGGATGGGCCCCGCGGAGCCGGGCGGCAGGGGCTTTGCCGATGGCTTACGCCGCCACACATGACGTCGTGATCGTCGGCGCCGGTCCAGCCGGCGCCACGGCCGCGTATCTGCTTGCGTCGGAAGGGGTTGACGTTCTCGTCCTGGAGAAGTGCTCCGTCCCCCGCCCGAAGCTGTGCGGCGGGCTGCTCACGGTCAAGACTGTGCAGATGCTGGAGTACCTGTTCGGGGACGTGCGGGCGGGCCTGCGCGACGGCGGGGCGCTGCTCGACGTGGTCCGGGACTACGAACTCTGCTACAGACAGACCACCCTCTGCCGCGACCGGAGCCAACAGCCGTTCTGGTTCGTCAGGAGAGACCTCTACGACCATTTCCTCGTGGCCGCCGCGCAAGACGCGGGGGCCCGCCTCAGCGACGGCGAGAAAGTAGACTCGGTGGACCTTTCCGACAGCACGGTGCACTTGTCGTCCGGCAGGACGGTCAGGTACGGGTGCCTGATAGGGGCAGACGGCGCCAACAGCGTCACGAGACGGTCGCTGGAGTTCCCATCTCGGAGTTTGGCCCGATGGCGCCGCAACCTGGCCATGGCCATGGAGTGTGTTGTTCCCCATGACCGTGTGGGCCCCTACGCCGGCAGACCCGTGATCTTCTTCGGGTACGTGAACCGGGGCCTGTGCTGGGCGTTCCCCCGAGGCGATCGTTCGGTCGTGGGAATCGGCGCGCTGCCTGCGGCCGGTTCGTCCGTTCTTGTCCCGGCCTTCCGCACGTTCCTCGGCGACCTGGACATTGACTACCGTGACGTGGACATCAAGGGCCATCCCGTGCCGTTCGGGTATCCGCTGCCCGTTCCCGGCGGCGCCGGCTGCCTGCTGGTGGGGGACTCGGCGGGGTTCGTTGACCCGATCTATGGTGAAGGGGTGTTCTTCGCTCACTACAGCGCGGCGCTGGCGGCGCGGGCCGTGCTGGATGTCCTGCCCGGGGGCACGTCGCCCGTACCGGCATACGTCGCTTCCGTGCGCCGGACGATCCTGCCACGTTTGCACCGGCGCCGTCGCTGGCGTGACGTTTTGTATGGCAGCGTGCGAGCGTTTGGCCGCTGGCCCGTCAAGGCCTCGCTCCTCCTGTTCGGGAAGGACTTCGTGCTGCGGCACATCCACGCGGATTTCGCCCGATACAAGGACGCCCTGGCATAGGTCCCGCCGGCCGCCCTCGGAGTCGTTGCCCGCGCGAGACTCACGGCCGGGACTGCGTGATCGAGGCGATGTGCTTGGCCGGCAGGTTCAGCGTCGCGGCGCCGGGGAGCGTCAGGGCGAACCGGCCGCCCGGGCGGCCGCGGTGAACCGTGCCGTCACGCATGGTCATCGTGATCGTGCCTGTCTTGGCGTCCGTGGTGATGGATCGGACGGCGGCGAGGTCCGGGGCGATGTGGCCGAACTCGGTCGCGATCGCCAGCGTCTTGCCCGCCAGCCTTCCCACCAGTTGGTCGCCGTTTGTCATGACGACCGTGGCGGGCCCGGCCTTGCGAACGGTCCCGTTCGGCCCGGTCAGGCACAGGACGTCCTTGGCGGCTGCCGTCACCTCCGGACCGAGCGACAGCGGCAGCGTCATCGTCGCCGGGGCCAGCATGCCGATGAGCTTCGAGCCCCCCGCCAGCCGGATATGGTGGCCCCGGCCCGCTCTGTCCGTCGCCTCGATGCGCATCACCCCGGCCGGGGGGATCGCGATCGTGGCATAGGGCGTCTTGAGCGACAGTTTTTTCGGCATGGCCTTCAGTCGCAGGTGGTTTCCGTTCCTGAGGGCGACGGCCGGTCCGCCGAGCGGCGTCACGGCCGGGCGAGCCGCAGTACGGCGGTACCCACACGAGGCGATCCGGCCCAGCGGCACCGTCAGCACTGACCCGCCGACGATCTTCAGCCGGATGGTCCGCTCGGCCGGCGTCGCGGCCACGATCTGCCCGTCGAGCAGCGCCAGCTTGACTTGGGGGCTGTCCCGCCCGGCCCGGACGAACCCCGCCAGCCGGGCCGCCGGGAGGGTGATCTTCCCGAACGACGCGGTGGCGGTGTAGGAGGCGTTGAGGATCGTGCCGGTCATCTTCTTCCCGTCGGTCAGCGTCACGCGGTCGACGAGGGGCGAGCGTTCGACGTACACGCCGCCGTCGAGCACGCCGTGATACAGGTCGCGGACCTCGCCCGCGTCCAGGGCGCGGTTCCAGACCATCACGTCGTCGACGGTGCCGTTGACGGTGAAGTGGTTGCCCCAGTTGGTGCCGAACAGCTTGCCCCCGCCGACGAAGAGCGGCGCGCGGTCGGCGCGCAGCTTCCCGGTGTAGGCCTGGGCCTGCTCGAACGTGCCGTTGACGTAGATCTTCAACTGCTTCCCGTCGTACGTACCGGCCAGGTGGTACCACCGTTTGGGCGCCAAGATCGTGGTGCTCATGACCGTCTTGCCGCCCCCTCTCTGGGCCGCGCCATGCCGGCAGACGTGGAACATCGCCGGCGTCTTGCCGGTCTTGCTCTTGCTGTAGCCCAGGTAGAACGCCGGGTTCCACCACAGGTCGTTGCCCTTGTTGACGATGTACCCGTGCTCGTTGCCGTACCCGCGCGGGTTGAACGAGGCCAGATTCACCCACAGCGCCACGGTCACCTGAGAGCGGACCTCGATGCTGGCGCTGTTGGGTACGTGAACGCGGTCGTTCGACCCGTCGAGATACAGGCCCCCGTCTTTCTTGCCGGCCTTGACACGCTTGGCGTTGACGATCTTGCCGTGATTGCCCTTGCCGCTGAGGTCCTTGGCCGTCGCCGTCTTGCCCTCGAAGGCCAGGTGAAGCACCAGCCCCCTTCGCCGGCCAACCGCTCCAGGCGGTTCGGGTTTGACCGGCTCGGGCTTGACCGGTTTGGGCTTGCCCGGCGGCGGGGGGGCAGTCGACGGGCGCGTCGGCCGAACGCCTTCCGCGCCGCCCAGGGCGCAGACGGCGCCGATCACCCCCACGGCCGCCCAAAGGCCCTTCGACGTCGCGATGGAGTGCCCTGGTTCCGTCAAAGTGTCTCCCGTACTCACGCGTGCGGCACTGCGCGTCCTGTGTGACCTTTGACGCTCTGTGGCCGCTGCGGTTCCTGCGGTCGTACGGGCCTTGCCCACCCGACCGGTGAGGTTACTTCGTCCAGTAGTCCAGCACGAGGACCTTGTCGAGGTGCGGGCCCAGGACCTCGCCGAACTTCTTGTGGTCGGGGTGAGGCAGGTACGCGGCGCGGTCGGCCTCGCTCTTGAACGTCACGAAAAAGCAGTGCGTGTAGCCCTGGGCCAGGTTCTCCACGCTGACGTCCGTGCCCCACTCGAAGTCGTGAATCACGTCGATTTTGCTCGGCAGGGCGCAGAAGGCGTTCTCGATGTCCCGGACCTGGCTGGCCGTCGTGTCGTCCTTGAACTTGAACAGGACCACGTGCCGCAGCACCTGCGGGCCTCGGGCGTCCTTCGGGTCGGGCAGTGTGTTGCCTACGATGCATCCGCCGCACAGGCACGTCGCGGCCAGCAGACATGTCAACAGTCTCTTCATGAGGCAGTGTCCTTTCGTTCGGTCCCGGTGATTCGCGATGGATTGTACCCCAGGTGCCGCCGGGGCTACACCGGTTACTGCGTGTGAACAGTGGCGATTCGGGCTGAGGCCTCGCCAGTGGTTGCGGCGGGGCGGCAGTCCGGTGATACTGCTGTCGGGCCGGGCAGAATAAGGAGACGACCGGCAATGAAACGAACCCGTACGATGCGCTGGTCACTTGCGGTGCTGATGGCTGGAGTCATCCCGCCGGCGACGGCAGTGAATCTCGCATCCGCCGCGGCCGGTGCACAGTCCCTGACCGTCGCAGGGCGAGGTTTCGTCATCCGGGACCTCACCGACGGCGCCCGGGCCTACGGGAACCGGACCTACGTCTGGCGCGACGTGCCGAAACGCTTCGGGCGTTGGCAGTTCACGCAGACCCGCGGGGGGGTGAAGTCGGCCTTTACCGTCAAGGCCGCCGCCGACGGCGTGATCCACCTCGCCACCGCACCGGGCCAGGGCGGCATCGACCTGACCGGGTGGACCAGGCTCGAGGGCGTGAGCTTCTGGTACACCGACCGCGGGCGGACGCGGATGGGCGTCTACACCCGCCCGTGCAAGGCCGGACAGACCATCGCCATCCCCCAGGGCAACTGGACCGGGGGTATCGTGCTGGCAGCCTCGCTGTCGGGCAAGGCCGCCGGCCCGGCCACCCCGAAGCCCGCCGGAAAGCCCGACCACTCCAAGACCCCCGGCGTGGTCATCGACTACATCCCGGCCGTCACGCGGACCTACATCGGCAGCCCGTCCATCGTCATCCTGCCGGACGGGTCGTATGCGGCCTCGCACGACATTTTCGGCCCGCGCAGCGCCTACAGGATCACGCGGGTCTTCCGCAGCGACGACCGGGGCAAGACCTGGCGCCCGCAGGGGCGGCTCGACGGGCAGTGGTGGTCCGGGCTGTTCGTCCACAAGGGCGACCTCTACATCATGGGCACCTCCAGGCGATACGGCGACGTCGTGATCCGCCGCTCGAAGGACGGCGGCAAGACCTGGACTGTGCCCAAAGACGCCCACACCGGGCTGCTGCTGAAAGGCTCGAAGTACCACACCTCCAGCATGCCCGTGGTCAACCACAACGGGCGGCTCTGGCGGGCCATGGAGGACAACACCGGTGCGTGGGGCAAGGGCTTCCGCTCGTTCATGATGTCGGCGCCCGTCGAGGCCGACCTGCTGAAGGCCTCGAGCTGGACCTCGTCGAACCGCGTGGCGCGCGAGGCGAGCTGGCTGGACGGGACCTTCGGCGGCTGGCTCGAGGGCAACGCCGTGGTCACACCCGCTGGCAGGATCGTCAACATTCTCCGCGCCCACACCGCCGCCGGGGGGATCGCCGCGATGATCGACGTCTCGGACGACGGCAGGAAGCAGACTTTCGATCCCCACACCGGCTTCGTCACGTTCCCCGGCGGGTGCAAGAAGTTCAACATCCGGTTCGACCCGAAGACCAGGCTCTATTACGCGCTGACCAACGCCGTGCTCGACCGCTACCGCGGGAAGAACAAGGTCGAACGGACGCGAAACGTGATGGCCCTGACGTCCTCGCCGGACCTGAGGCGGTGGACCATCCGCTCGGTCATCCTGGAGCACCCCGACACGCACAAGGTCGGCTTCCAGTATTCCGACTGGCAGTTCGACGGCGAGGACCTGATCGTGGCGATTCGCATGGCCCATCCCGACGGCGTCGGCGGCGCCCACAACCAGCACGACGCCAACTACCTCGCCTTCCTCCGCATCCGGAACTTCCGCACGCTCAGCGAGGGGGATAACAAGCCGTAATCAGTCGGAGCGCTTCGCGTCGGCGGCCGGGAGGTTGCGGACGTACGTACCGCCGCGGAGGTCCTTGCCGTCAAGGAGATTCCAGCGCCTGGATACCAGGACCTGGCAGCGGTAGCGCCCCTTGATGGAGAAGTTCGCCCCATCCAGGAACGTGAAGTGCAGGTGCGGCATGCCGGAGGCGCCGGAGTTGCCCACGTTGCCCAGCCACTGTCCGGTCTTGACGCGCTGGCCGGGCTTGACCTGCACCGAGTTCTGTTGGAGGTGCCCATAGAGGACCTGGACGCCGCCCCCGTAGTCGACGCCGACGGAGTTGGCGTTGGCGAAGCCCCCGCTCTTGCCGATCGGCATGTCGGGGTCCTTGTCATCGGCCCACCTGACGATGCCGTCGGCCTGGGCGACGACGCGCTGACCCCACGCGTAGTGATCTTCCAGCCTGCGGATGTTGCCCTTGTGGGCGGATCCGCCTCGCTTGATGATCAGGTCCCACGCGTAGGCTGCCCCGTGCTTGATGCGGTGGTGCCCGGTGCGGTCGACCAGCACGTACCACGTGCCCTCGACCGGGAGCGAGAAGCTCATGGCGATTTGGCGCTTGTCGGCGTATCGGATCCACCGGCGGCGCAGGGCCTGGTAGGTGGAGTCTCGGAAGTTCCTCTGGTTGACGAGCAGCCGCCGCAGCTCGAACTCGGCACACGTCGGCAGGTTGTTCCGCTCGCACCACGTCACCAGCGGCCAGATCTGTTTGGCCTCGAGCATGCCCTTGCGTTTTTCGAGGTACTCGGCGTGGGCCTTCTTGAGCGGCACGTTGGTCCAGAAGAACCTGTCGGCGTCGCCGTATCGCGGGGAGGGTTTCTGTCCGGCCTTCCAGATCTGCGGGCCGGACAGAGGACCCATGACGTGCGGATGGGGGAAGACCAGCGATTCGCCCTTGACGGGGTGCCTCCTCGGGCTGGCGGCCACACGCTGAGCATACGTGTTGTCCGGTGCATAGGACGGGGTAGTCTTCGCGACCGTCCGGAGCGGCGCGATGGAAACACACGCGGCCCACACCGTCGCGACGACGGTCGCCCCACGCCTTGAACGCCACTGTGCCGGTTCGTTTGCCGTCATGCTGGTGTGTCCCAATCACTCAGTCTGAGCAAACCACCATATCATATGGGATCAATACCGTCCCATTAGCCGCGACTTGCCTGTAGTATGGTTAGCGGCGGCGTGGGTGCCGTCTTGACGTGACGGGAGCCTGACTATGAAGAAACTCAAGGCGTTTGTGATCACGGCCGTCATCGGCGGGTTGGTCGTGCTGGTGCCGATCGGGATCATCGTGTTCATCTTCCTTTGGCTGTTCGACCTGGTCGCCGGGGCCATCGAGCCGCTGACCGCGATGGTCGCCGCCCGGTCGCAGTGGGGCAGCGCCGCGGCCGCCGCGATGGTCATCGCCGCCCTGGTCGGGATCTGCTTCGCGGTGGGCCTGCTGGTGCGGACGCGGCTGGGCGGGTGGACGTTCTCCCTGGCCGAGACCTGCGCGCTGAAGCGCGTGCCGGGATACTCCCTGATCAAGGAAACGGTCAGCCAGTTCATCGGGCAGGGGAAGTCCCCGTTCAGTACGGTGGCGCTGGTGCAGGTGTTCAACAACGAGACGATGGTCCTGGGCTTCGTGACCGACCGTCACGCGGACGGGCGCTGCACGGTGTTCGTCCCGAGCGGCCCCAGCCCGGCCTCGGGCGACATCTACCACCTGCCCGGGCGGTTCGTCCACGTCCTGGACGTCCCGGTTGAAGATGTCATGCGGGCGATCATAGGCTGTGGGGCCGGATCGTCGAAGCTCTTCGAAGCGTACGCGAAGCTCCCCGCCGATCGATCGGCCGACGCCGAAGGAGCCGGATCATGAGAACGAGACGTGCCATTGCCGCAGCGGTCTTGCTGGCGGCGCTGGCTCCCGCCGCGGGCCAGGACGCGGCCCGGGGCCAGGTCGAGCAACTGCGGGCCCGCTGCGCAGCGCTTCAGGCCGAACAGGCCAAGCTGCGCAAGCAGATCGAGGCCCTGGCCGCCCGCGTCAACGCGCTCCAGGACGAGTTGGCCGGGCTGAAGCGGGGCGCCGGGGCCGCGGCGCCGCGCCCGGTGCTGTCCCGGAAGCTCGCCATTCGCGTCAAGCCGGGCGGCTGGGGCGGCGCGAATACGACCGACATCACGAAGGTGCTCGAATCGGCGGCCGGGGAGATCTGGAAGCACTTCCCCGACCGCAAGCTGGCGCCGATCATCGTCGAGCACGGCAACAGCGGGCCGATCGTGCTGTACAGGAAGGGGCCCAAGGGTGAGCACATCGTCCGCCTGGACATCGAGGGGACCTACTGGTGCCAGTTCGCCTACCAGTTCGCCCACGAGTTCTGCCATATCCTGACCAACTACAGCCCGGAGGACTCCGAGAAGAACAAGTGGTTCTGCGAGTCGCTGTGCGAGATGGCCTCGCTGTACGCGATTCGTCGGATGGCCGAGACCTGGCAGACGGCCCCGCCGTACCCGCACTGGAAGTCCTTCTCCCGCCACCTGGGGACCTACACGGAGGAGGCCCGCATCAAGCCGGCCCAGCGCCTCAAGGCGGGCGCCACGCTCGGGCCGTGGTATCGCCGCAACGCCGGCGCCCTGCGCAAGGACGCCTGCCTGCGCGACAAGAACAAGGTAGCCGCCAGCGCCCTGCTGACGCTGGTGGAGGCCGACCCGTCGGCCTGGCGGTCGGTCAGCATGCTGAACCTCGGCACGCCGGACGCCGAGGACAGCTTCGAGACCTTTCTGGGCGACTGGCTGGCGCGGACATCCGCAAAACACAAGCCGTTCGTCAGGAAGGTCGCCGCCCTGTTTGAGATCACCCTCCCGGCCGCGCCCGGGAGCAACTGAAGCCGGCACATGAGGACCCCATGCAGCACGAACGCATCAGGACCGAGGTTTTCGACAGTTCCCTGGCGGCCTCGAAGGCCGTCGCCGCCCGCGTGGTGGCCCTGGTTCGCGCCCGCGCGGCCAAGGGCCAGACCGCGGTGCTGGGGCTGGCCACCGGGCACACGCCGATCGGGATCTACCGCGAGCTGATCCGCATGCACCGCGAGGAGGGGCTGGACCTGTCCCACGTCGTGACGTTCAACCTCGACGAGTACTGGCCCATGGACCGTGACGCGATCCAGGGCTACTGGCGGTGGATGCACGAGAACTTCTTCAACCACGTGAACATCCCCCCGGAGAACATCCACATTCCCGATGGGCGCGTCCCGGCCGAGGACATCGACGACTGCTGCGCCGCCTACGAGCAGGCCATCGCCGACGCCGGGGGAATCGACCTGCAGATCCTCGGGCTGGGGCGGACCGGACACATCGGCTTCAACGAGCCCGGTTCGGCGCGCGGCAGCCTGACGCGCCGCGTGACGCTGGACCGGGTGACTCGGCTGGACGCGGCGAGCGACTTTTTCGGGCAGGAGAACGTGCCCCGCGAGGCGATCACGATGGGCCTCGGCACGATCCTCGCCGCCCGGTCGATCTGCATTCTGGCCTTCGGGGAGCACAAGGCGCCGATCGTTCGCCGGACCGTCGAGGGCGAGGTCACCTCCCAGGTCGCCGCCAGCTTCCTCCAGGAGCACCCGGACGCGACGTTGTACCTGGGACCGGCCGCCGCGGCGCACCTGACACGCGTCGCGACGCCCTGGCTCGTCGGGCCGTGCCGGTGGGACCAGGCCCTGACGCGTCGGGCGGTGAT
>Ga0180432_10001313_pt1 | contig 39510 bp, 45 predicted proteins | sample SS_ome_10_FD_132414 | JGI IMG/M metagenome (GOLD analysis project Ga0180432, IMG submission 132414) | Hypersaline lake sediment archaeal communities from the Salton Sea, California, USA - SS_1_MS_2 metaG | ecosystem: Environmental > Aquatic > Non-marine Saline and Alkaline > Hypersaline >... | reverse complement strand
TCGTCGAGCAGTCGACGATTCTGGCCGACCAGGTCGTGTCCCGCGCGGCGGGGTTCGGCATCGGATTCGTGGGCGGGGCGGCCGCGGGCGTGGGCACCGGCCCTGGGATGCTCGCGACCGGCCTGGCCGGCGCCGCGGTCGGGCAGAACCTCGGCGGCTTCATCTCGAGCTACAAGATGGAGTCGGCCCTGCTCTACGAGGAGCTCCGCGACCTCGAGGGCATCGACGAGGACCACGCGCGCTACCTGGCCGGGACCGCCGCGATCCCGATCGCGTCGCTCGAGTTCCTGCCGATCACCGCCCTGACCAAGAAGATCCCCGGCGTCGGCCGCACGCTCACGGCCTGGACGACGGACGCGATGGTCGAGGTGCTCAAGAAGCAGTCGTTCCGGTCGGCGACGAAGCACCTGGTCTTCGAGACGGCCGGCCAGGCCGGCGTCGAGGGCGTGACGGAGGTGCTCCAGGAGACGCTGGGCATCCTGGCCGAGATGGCCGGTCACGAGCTCGCGGGCGACAATTGGGAGGAGGCCCTGGTCATGCAGGTCCCGCAGCCGGACGGCTCCGTCGTCGAGCTCGTCGGGATGGATGCGGTGATGGCGCGGCTGATGACGGCCGGCGTCCGCGGCGCGCAGGGCGGCGGCGGCATGTCCGGGATCATCACCGCCGGCGGCGTCGTGTCGGACGTCGCGACGGCCGAGCGGTCGGAGACGCGCTGGGAGCTGGGCGCCCGGCTCACGCGCCTGGCCCAGCGCTCCAATCTGCGCGAGCAGCAGCCCGAGCTCTACCAGGACTACGTGCGCGAGGTCGTCGAGCAGGGCGCCGCGCCCGAGCACGTCTACGTGAACGCCGAGAACCTGCGCGAGCACTTCGAGACGATGCCCGACGAGGAGGCCGAGGCGCTCCTCGAGCAGGTCCCGGCGCTCCTCGAGCAGGACGCCGAGGTGCTCCGCACGGGCGGCGACTTCGTCATCCCGATGGACCAGTACCTCCGCGGCATGGCGCCGAGCTCCATCCTCCAGAATCTCGGCGAGCACATTCGCTTCGCGGCCGAGGACCTGAGCCAGGCCGAGGTGCGGGAGAAGATCGAGAGCGGCGCCTTCGCGCGGGAGTTCTCCAGCATCCTCGAGCGGGTCGACGACGAGGAGGCCGGCGTCCTGGTCGCGGTGCGCGAGCACCAGGAGGAGCAGCTCCGGCGCGTCCACGCGCCGACGCAGGCCGCGGCCCTGGCGGCCTGGCAGGTCGCGCGACTCCAGCGTCGGGTCGAGGCCCTGCGCGAGGACGGGGTCGACATCAGCATCGCCAACCTGATCGCGCAGCAGGGGCTCCCGGTCATCCGGCCGCCGGAGACGAGCGACGAGGCGATGGCGAAGATCGTCGAGAACACGCCGACCCTCGAGCAGCGCCTCGAGCGGCGGTCGATCCTGCGCCAGGTCGACGACCTGCGGAAGAACCGCCGCCGCGCCCTCGAATCCATGCCGGCCAGGCCGGTCCTCTCGGCCCTGCGCGACATCGGCGGCATCGACCCGGACTCGCCCCTGGCCGGCGACCTGGAGAGCCTGGGCGTCGCCCGGCGCGGCCGCGGCTCGTTCCCTGGCATCTACCGCCGGGGCGCCGAGGGCCTGGACCAGCGCGACCTGACGGAGTCGCCGATCACGGAATGGCTGGGCGAGTTCCTCGAGCTCGACGAGTACGGCCGCGGCGACCCCAACGCCATCCTCGGGCTGATCGAGCAGGAGCTCGCCGGCCAGGGTCCGCGGCCGTTCGAGCAGGCCGAGCAGCTCGCCCAGGAGCGCCAGGGGCGCGAGGCCCTGCTCAACGCGATGGAGGCGGCCGGCGTCAAGCTGACCGACGACGACCAGAAGATCGCCGAGGCGCTGGTGCCGGTGGCCGCGCGCCGCGCGGTCGAGCCGGTGCGGCCCGAGGGCCGGCAGTTCTTCCAGGTCAACGAGCGGCGAACGGTCGAGGAGACGGTGGCGTCGGAGGCGTTCCAGCGCTGGCTGGGCGACGCGCGCCTGGTCCTCGAGCCCGAGCTCCACGACTTCCAGCCCGGCGAGGCGGTCGTCGTCCTGGCCTATCACGGGACGACGCACGAGCTCGACACCGTCGAGGCCGGCGTGGGGAACCCCGAGAATTTCCTGGGGCGGGCGTTCTACGCCACGAGCTCCGAGCAGGACGCGCTCGACAACTATGCCGGGATCGGGCCGGACCTGACCGCGCGCATCCAGCAGCGCGTCGACCAGCTCGAGCAGGAGATGATGGACGACCTGGAGGGGTTCGACCTTCCTCCCGACACGCTGCCGGGCTCGAGCGCGATCAGCGCGAAAGCCTACGAGGTCGCGCAGTCCGAGCTCGTCGGCGCCCTGGGCGAGGAGGGCCAGGTCCTCCCGGTCTTCATCAAGCTGGAGAATCCGGCGATCCTCGCGGGCGACCAGCGGGCCGGGCACTTCGTCGAGCTCTACGAGTACGGCGAGGAGGACGCGGACGGCGACGTCGAGATCGACGAGTCGCGCCTTGAGGCAGTCGTCGACTACCTCGAGGGCCTGACCCAGAACGATGGGCTCTGGGACGTCAACGTCGAGAGCATCGTCCAGGGGCTCACCGAGAACGGCGGCGAGATCACGGTCGACGACCTGGTCGACGCCGTGAAGCACGACAATTACGCGACCGACGAGACGGGCCGGCTCTTCGCGAGCGAGATGGCGATGGGCGTCCTCCAGGCCCTCGGCTTCGACGGCGTCATCCAGCTCGACGCCGCCGAGCGGTGGCGGAACATGGCGATCCCGGCGGACGCGGTCCACGTCATCGTGCCCGATCCGGGCGGCGCCGTGAAGAGCACGCAGGCCTCGGTTTTCGACCCCAAGAGCGACCGGATCTTCTTTCAGCCGGTCGGCGAGCTCGAGCCGGTTCCGCTCGAGAAGAAGGGCCCGCTCTACTCGAAGATGCGCCAGGTGCTCGAGGACAAGCTGCCCGCGAAGGGCACGCCCCAGAGCTACCGCTCGACGATTGAGAAGATGGGCAAGACCGGGAAGTACAAGGCCGACGAGCTCGACGTCTCCGGCCTGATCCCCTGGCTGATGGCCCACCCGGCGAAGAAGCTGACGAAGGACGAGGTCTTCGCGTTCCTCGACGCCCAGGGCCCGAGCATCATCCTCGAGCGTAGGGGCGGGCGGAACGCCGACCAGGCCGACCGCAACAACCTGAACGTCGAGGTCGACATCGAGACGTTTGACCGCGACGCCGCCTACGACGATCTGATCGAAGGAGAGCGCGAGTTCGTCCGCGACTACGTCGAGCAGGAGGTCCGGGACCGGCCGGAGGACTTCGGCCTGGAGCCCGACGAGGACGGGAACATCGAGGACTTCGCCATCAACGACGAGGTCCAGAACCAGCTCAACAGCGGCGCCTGGGACGAGATGGTCGAGAGCCAGATGCAGCAGGCGATGGAGGACGCGGAAGCCGACTTCGTCCCGTACATCGAGGGCCAGGAGTGGGGCGAGCTGGGCTACCGCTTCGAGCCCTACAGCGGCCCGCTCGAGTTCGCGATCTACGACGGCGACCGGAATCGGGTCGGCACGTTCGAGGCCCTCTACCCCGAGCCCGACGAGATCGAGGAGCGCTTCATCGAGGCCCTGGTCGAGATCGGCGCGGTCTACGACGAGGACAACGATCCGAGCGGGACCGAGTACGAAAACTGGACCGTCCCCGGCGACCGAGAGGAGTACCAGGAGGTCACGCTCGCGCTGCCCGAGGCGCTGACCTGGAACGTCACCCGGTTTCTCTCCGAACGCGGCCTGGACGTGAAGGACGCCATCGCCTTCGACAAGGTGCTGATCGAGAACGGGGTCGCCCGGCACTTCGGCATCGAGCAAGGCGTCCCGGTCGAGCGGTGGGAGGCGCGCGAGAAGGCGGTCCTCGAGCAGGAGCTCAACGACTACGAGCAGGGCAGCGTCGAGAACCGCAACGCCGTCCTGTTCCGAGCGGTGAAGCGCGCGTCGCCGGCGGACCTGCGGAAGCACCACGAAACCTGGGGCTGGATCGCGGGCCTCCTGCGCCACCCGGACGCCACGATCGGCCCGGTCTATCGCGACCCGCACTTCCACCAGGAGCGGACGATCGGCCACTACCGGCGCGACCTGCGGAAGCCTCCGAGCCGCGTCGAGGACGGCGTCGAGTTCATCCCTCTGGGCCCGATCTTCTTCCTCGAGGAGCTCCAGAGCGATTGGCACAACGACGCGCGGAAGGACTACAAGAAGGCCTACCGCGCGCTCCGCGACGAGGGCTACAGCCGCGAGGAGGCCAAGGCCGCGGCGTCTGGGTACATCGACATGGAGGCCTGGGGCAAGCTCAAGACCCAGGAGCGGCTGATCTACCAGTTGGGCAACGACCGCCAGACGCTCGAGCGCCAGATCGAGGGAATGGAGCCGGGGAGCGACGCGGCGCACACCTACATGAAGGGGGCGATGGAGCTTCGCGAGCGGCTGCGCCGGCTCCGGGCCGGGACGCTCGTCCCGCCGTTCGACGGCGGCGGCCCCGAGCTCAGCGCCGAGGAGTACGGCCAGCGCCGCCAGGCCGCGATCGACCGCGAGACGGCCGAGACGGAGAGCGCGCTGGCGACGCTCGAGAGCGCCTTCGACGAGCAGAGCCTTTCCCCGCGTGCGATGGAGGTCCTCGAGGCCATTCGGAACCTCGACGCCGAGCTCCTGGTCGCGAAGGCGAGGCTGCGAGAGATGCAGCAGGACACCGCGTTCGAGTGGGCGACCAAGGGCGTCCCCAACGCTCCGCTCAAGAACGCCTGGAGGATGCTCGTCTTCAAACACGCGCTCCTCGACGCGATCGAGCAGGGCGCCAAGCGCTTCCAGTGGGCAACCGGCGCGCAGACCGCCGAGCACTACAGCCTGCGCAAGACCGTCGACCGCATCGAGACAGGGCCGACGCCGGCGGCCTCGCAGAGGTTCGCGGGCAAGCTCGACGTCGACATCGTGATGCAGGACAACCGGGGCACCATTGGCCTGATCGTCGAGCCGTCGACCGGCATCGTTCTCCAGGGGGACGATAAGTTCTTCGACGAGGACCTGCGAGACATCATCGGCACCGAGGTCGCCGAGCGCGTCCTCGCGGCTGGCAACCGCGAGCTCGAGAAGAAGCAGCGCGCGATGGACCGGGACATCGTCCCCTACCCCTTCTCGATGGTCGACCAGGCCACGACCGAGGATCGCTCTGCGCAGTTCGCGCTGCGCCGGCGGGACGCGGGCGAAGAGGTCTTCGCGGTGCGCAGCCGTGAGGGCATCTGGGACCGCTACGAGGAGACGACCGACTGGAGCGTGATTCGGGCGTTCACCTCGGAGGCCGAGGCGCAGGCCTACATCGAGGCGTCCGCCGAGCGGGCCGGCCTCGACTCCGTTCAGATCAGCGGCAAGGACCTCGAGCTGGGCGGCGAGTGGGCGGTCCACCTCTACGACAACACGATGCCGCGCGAGATCGGCAAGCTGCTCAAGCCCTGGGGCGTCGAGGTCAAGAAGCTCCCGCTCGAGGTCGGGCATCGGGCGATCCCGCGCTTCGAGCCCAATTCGATCTGGGAAAACGCGACGGCCGACGACGTCGCGGAATCGCTGCAAGGGGTCGACCGCACCGAGGGGGCCGCAGAGTTGAGCATGTGGAACGCGCTCAACTCCGTCGAGCACGCCATGCGGAACCAGGGCCTTTCGTTCCAGCGGGCGATGTCGCTCCACGGCAACGCCCTGGTGTCGAGCACGTTCAGCATGGGGGCTTTCGAGTTCGACCGCGAGATCCGCGTCGAGGACACCTGGGGCTTCGAGATCACCGACGAGCTCGTGCGCGGCGTGCGCGAAGAGGGGATGGAGCTCTTCCAGCCCGAGGACACGAGCGAGGGCCCGACCGGCGCGGTCCCGCCGAAGGGCGAGCGCCGCGGCAGCGTCCGTATCGCGCCCGACCTGAGCCAGAAGGAGATCGTCTGGACCGAGAAGGCGGACCTCTCGACCTTCCTCCACGAGAACGGGCACGTCTGGCTCGAGGAGCTCAAGGCTGACGCCGCCCTGGCCGGCGAGGGCTCTGCCCTGGCGCGCGACCTCCAGGTCCTCCGGCAGTTCTTCGGCCTCGAGGAGGGCCAGGACTTCTCCGACAAGCACCACGAGCGCTTCGCCCGCATGGTCGAACAGTGGATCATGGAGGGGAACGCGCCGAGCCTCGAGCTCGAGCCGCTCTTCATGCGCTTCCAGCGCTGGCTGGTCGACGTCTACCGGACGATCCGCAACAGCTACTTCGGCGGGCCGCAGCTCACCGACGAGGTGCGCGGCATCCTCGACCGCATGGTCGCCAGCGAGGAGGCGATCCAGGAGGCGCGGAACGCGCGCGGCCTGTCCATCGAGCTCTTCGAGGACGCCGGCGAGGCCGGCATGGACCTCCAGGAGTGGAACGACTACCGCGGCGCCCTCGAGCAGGGACGGCTCCACGCGCGGACCTGGATGGTCCGCAAGATGGTCGCCGAGGAGAAGCGGAAGCTGGCGAAGGAGTGGCGCCGGCTGCGCGAGATCGAGGAGAAGCACGTCCTCGAGGAGATCGCCGGCGAGGGCCTCTGGGCCGCGCGCCACTGGCTCCAGCGGAACACGTCGATCGACGGGCGCGAGCTCTTCGAGGAGGCCCAGGAGCACGTCCGCCTGGACCGCGACGACCTGGTCGCGCGCTGGGGGCGGGACATTCTCAAGGAGATCCCGCGCGGGAAGTACGGCGTCTGGCAGAAGGACGGCGCCCCGGTCGACCTGGTCGCGTCCTGGTTCGGGGTCGACGCGGACGAGCTCGTCCGCTTCCTGGCCGACACGAAGGGCACGCCCCTCAAGGACGAGATCGCGCGTCGCACCGATGCCAACATGAAGGACAAGCACGGGACGCTCGAGACGAGCGAGCAGCTCGAGCAGGCGGCGGTCGAGGCGCTCAACCAGGACGCCGCGCTGCGGGCCCTGCTGATTGAGGAGCGCGCCCTGGCGCGCAAGAGCGGCGGCCGCGCGACGGCCGAGAAGCTGCTCCGGCTCCAGGCGAAGCGCACCGTCCAGGACACCCGCATCATGGACCTGCGCCCGGACCGGCTGCGGCGAGCGGCCGAGAAGGCCGCGCGGGACGCGCAGCGGTTCGTCCAGGAGGGCGACGCGAAGAGCGCGCAGCTCGCGAAGCAGCGCCAGGTCTTCTCGCTGATGGTCGAGGTCGAGGCCCGGCGCGGGCGCGAGCGCTCCGAGCGCAACCAGGAGTTCTTCTACCGCATCCAGGACTCGAAGAACGCGACGCGGATCAAGCTCGTGAAGGCGGGCGACCGCTACGTCGACCAGGTCGACAAGCTGATGGAGCGCTTCGGCTTCAAGCGGATCAGCCGCAAGAAGATCGAGCAGCGCCAGAAGCTCCGCGACTTCCTGAGCGACCGCGAGCGGGACGACGAGTCCGTCGCCGCGATCCCCGAGTGGGTGCGCGACGAGGCGATGCAGAAGAATTGGAAGGAGCTCACGGTCAGCGAGCTCGACGGCCTGCGCGACTCCGTCGACAACATCGTGACCCTCGCCCGGCGCAAGGTCGAGCTGATGGTGGGGAGCGAGCACCGCGAGATGGACGCCCTGGCCGAGGAGCTCGCCCAGGTCGCGCGCGACAACGTGGGCGCCCGGCTGGTGACGCCGCCCGGCTCGCAGCGGCGCGGGCTCAAGGGCAAGTGGGATCGCGGCACGGCGGCCCTGATGTCCTACGAGGCCTCGCTGCTCAAGATCGAGCAGGTCATCGACCGCATCGACGGCTTCGTCCCGGACGGCCTGTGGCGCAAGACGATCTGGCAGCCGCTCCGCGACGCGGCGACCGAGCGCCTCGAGATGAGCGAGAAGATCACCGCGCAGTATGAGCGCATGGTCAAGGAGCTCGCCGAGGGCCGCGCCCGCGAGCTCAACGAGGTGAAGCACTACCCCGAGCTCGAGCGGCCGGGCGTCACGGACGGGCGATACTCCAAGTGGTCGCTGATCGTCATCGCGCTCAACCTGGGCAACGAGTCCAACGCGATGAAGCTGACGAAGGGGTACAACTGGAACGAGCAGCAGCTCCTCGCCATCCTCGAGCGCGAGCTCACGGCGAAGGACCTGGCCTTCGTCCAGGAGACGTGGAACCTGGTCAACTCGCTCTGGCCGAAGATCGTCGAGCAGGAGAAGAAGCTGTCCGGCGTCATCCCCGAGGCCGTCGAGGGGCGCGACGTGAAGATCGGCGGCACGACCCTCAAGGGCCGCTACTTCCCCGTCGTCTACGACCTCCAGACCCGCACGACCCAGGGCGACACGCGCGTCCAGGAGTGGGGCGAGGCGGGCGAGCTCTTCGAGACGGAGCAGAACCAGTTTCGTCGGCCGCTCACCGGCCACGGCCACACGGAGCGCCGCACGGGCGCGGCCTTCCCGATCCTGCTCGAGGCCTCGGTCATCGCGTCGCACCTGGACCAGGTCGTCCTGGACCTCACGCACCGCGAGACGCTGATGCGGATCGACAAGATCCTGCGGCGGCCCGACATCAAGCAGGCCCTCAACGAGACGATCGGCGAGGAGGACCGCAAGCAGTTCCGGCCCTGGCTCCAGCGGATCGCGTCCGACCGCTACATCGCGACGAGCTCCTTGCAGGGCATGGACCGGATCTACCGCTTCTTCCGCACGCGGACGACGGCCCTCGGCCTGGGCCTGCGCGCGACGACGCTGGCGATGCAGGTCGGCGGCCACTCGAACGGCATCCAGCTCCTCCGCGACCGCCTGGGGCGGAAGAACTACCTCCGGCACTACATGGGCGCGGTGGGCCAGACCGGCATGGCGTTCTCGCCTGGCCGTCTGCTCGCGCTCCAGAACGAGGTGTTCGAGCTCTCCGGCTTCATGCGGGACCGGGTCGCCAATCTCGACCGCGACATGCGGCAGATTCAGCGGGAGGCCGAACGCAGCGGTGCGCTGCCGGGCGAGAAGATGACCGACTTCCCGGCCAGGGCGCGCTCCTGGGCGCTGGGCCTGATTGGCCGGATGCAGATGAACACGGTCGACCTGCCGATCTGGCTGGCCGCCTACAACGGCGCGCTCGAGGACCTGGGCCTGGACGGCGACGCGGCCGTCTCGTTCGCCGACCAGATGGTGAGTCAGAGCCAGGGCTCCGGCGCGGCGATGGACCTGTCGGCGGTGCAGGCCGGCGCCGAGGCCTACAAGCTGGCCACGATGTTCTTCTCGTACCAGAACACGGTCTACCAGCAGCTCCGCAACTCCTTCCTGCGCGCTCGAGACAAGGGCGAGTATTGGAACGCGGCGGGCACGGCCGTCTTCTGGCTGATGGCCCCGGCCGTCTTCTCCCAGCTCGTGCGCTCCGTCCTCTCGCAGCACGGCGAGCTCCCCGAGGAGCCCGAGGACTGGCCGTGGTGGTTGGCCGGCGCCACGCTGAACGAGGCCCTCGGTACAATCCCGGTCGTGCGGGAGGTGTCTCCGCTGGTGGGCCAGGCCTTCGGCTACGGCAAATACTTCCCCTCGAGGACCGCCTCGCAGCGGTTCGCCGAGGACTTCCAGCGCGCGGCGCACTTCAACGATGACGACTGGTTCCTCGAGCTCGCCGCGTTCGTGACGGGCTGGGTCGGGGGCCTCCCGACCGCGGGACCGATCGACGCCTACGAGCTCCTCGAGGAGGGCAAGAAATGACGATCAGCGCAGCGAGCTCGAACCGCGTCCGCCTGGCGGGCACCGGCAGCGAGCTCAACTTCAACTTCGACTTCCGCATCCTGAAAGCCGAGGACCTCCTGGTCGTCGTCCAGGACGCGGCCGGCGTGGACACGACCAAGACCTTGACGACCGACTACACGGTCAGCGGGGTCGACGACGAGAACGGCGGGACGGTCACGTTCCTGGTGCCGCCGGCTGCGACCGAGTTCGTGTCGATCATCCTGGACCCGGACGTCGAGCAGCCCACGAGCCTGTCCAACAAGGGCCAGCTCCCCTCGAGGTCGATCGAGAAGGGGCTCGACCGCAACGTCAACATCATCAAGCGAGCTCGCGACCTGATCGAGCGGGCGCTCACGCTGGGCGAGGGCGACGCGGACGGATCGGGCGCCTACGAGGCCAACGGCAACCGCATCGAGAACCTGGGCGCGGCGATCAACGACGCCGACGCGATGACGAAGGCCGCCGTCCAGGCGCTCGTTGCGGCTGCGGTGCTCTCGCCCTCGACCGTGGTGTCGGCCTTCGGCGCCACGCTGATCGACGACGCGACGGCGGACGACGCGCTCGTCACCCTGGGCGGCGGGACGAAGGGCATCGCGCTCTTCAAGGACACGACCAACGCGGCCGTCTTCACGGAGCTCGGGATCACGTCCTCGGCGATCCAGCTCTTCCTGGCGTCCGTCAATGCGGCGGCCGGCCGGCAGAACCTCGGAATCCCCGGCGTCATCCCGAACCCGAATTGGCTCGACAACTCCGACATGCAGGTCTGGCAGCTCGGCACGACCTTCAACAACTCGACTCCGTTCACGAACGCGAACGGCGATGCGGAGTGGACGGCCGACCGCTGGCGGCTGCTGACGAACGGGGTCGACGTGGTCGACGTCGCGAAGAGCGCCGTCAACGACGTGCCGGTCGGCGCGAAGAGCGGCCTGGTGGTGACGCAGCAGATCGCCGACACGAAATGGGGCCTGGTCCAGGTCCTCGACCAGGCGAAGAGCGAGGCCCTGGCCGACCAGGCCTGCTCGCTGTCGATGCGCATCAAGGCGCCGAACGACCTCAAGCAGTTCAAGCTCCTGGTGGCCGAGTGGACCGGCACGGCCGACGCGCCGACCGCCGACCCTGTCTCGGCCTGGAACGGCGCGCAGGTCCGGCCGACCCTGGTCGCGAATTGGGCCTACGTGTCGGGCGCGGAGCTCGACATCACGGTCGCCGGGTCGGATTGGGAGACGTTCGAGCTCGAGAATTTCACGATGGGGAGCTCGCCGAACAACCTGGCCGTCATCCTCGTGACCAACGACGCCAGCTTCGGCGTCTCCGCGGCCGTCCACGTCTCGGGGGTCAAGCTCGAGCTCGGCGCCGTCTCGACGCCCTACGAGTCCAAGAGCTTCGCGACCGAGTGGGCCGAGGCCCGGCGCTTCTTCTGGAAGACGTTTGACGAGCAGGTCTTCCCGGAGCAGAACAGCGGGGACGAGGTGGGCGCGATCGTCGCGCACATCCTCAACAACGCGAGCACCAACGAGCTCGAGGCCTACGTGCGCTTCGAGGTGCCGATGCTCAAGGCGCCCACGCTCACGACCTTCAACCCGCACGCCGCCAACGCGAATTGGCGGAACGACGGGAACACGGGCGACCTGGCCCTGGGCAACAGTCGCTCCGACCGCGTGGCCTTCTATCTGGGGTCGGCGGACGCCGGCGGCCTGGACGACTTCTACCTGATTCACGCGAGCGCTGACGCTCGCATCTAGGAGGACAGGACGATGCGACTCTGGATTGCTCTGCTGGCGGTGCTGCTGTTGGCGGCGCCGGCCTGGTCGGCTCCGACGCGCGGGGGCGGGCCGCTTCAATACTCCGCGCGTGAGCACACGGTCGACTTCGACGACTCGACGGTCGACTCGCCGTCGATCCCGGTCGGCGGGACGTGCTCCGCGACCTTCATCCTGGGCAGCGGGGGCGGGACGGTCAGCCTCTACCAGGTCCCGTCGACGACGACGGCCGCGTCCAGCGGCACGCTCGTCACGACGTTCTCGGCGACGACGACGGTGCCGCACCGCTTCACGCCGGGGAACGGCTGGGTCAAGGCCGTGGCGGCCTCGGACTCCGATGGCAGCAAGCTCACGGTGACGTGCTCCTACGTGGACCTGGCCGCGGACGACCTGGTCGACGAGAACGGGGACGGGATCTTCGAGCTCGTGAAGCTGCCCAGGGACTACGATGGGGACGGCACGGCCTGGCGGACCTGCGACTGCTCGAGCATCGACAACCCGACCGAGGGGTACAACGCGGACTGGCTCTGCGGGGAGTTCGCGACGAGCGAGACGGACTTCTCGCAGGCCGACTGGTCGGCCGGTGACGCCACCGACAACCCGGAGGGCTGCTGGCATCACGGCCAGCGGATCTGGGACGACATCGGCGACGACACTGTGGCCATCGAGTACGGCTTCGGCCCTGGGACGCGCGTCGAGTTCGAGCCCGGCAGCTACCACATGCAGGGCACGCTCGTCACGGACTCGACGCTCTGCTGGAACAGCACCACCGAGGCCTTCGACACGACCTGCCCGACCGACCAGGGCGGGCCGTTCTACGAGCCGACCTTCCGGCACTCCAACATGCACATCGTCGGGGCGGGGGTCGACGCGGACGGGATCGGCAACGGCGACCTGCGGACGGAGGGCACGCACTTCTTCTCGACGAACGGGCTCCAGGACACCTGGAGCGCGACGCCTGGCCGCGGGAGCACGATCTCGAACGGCCAGATGCGCCTCGGCGACAAGCGCCCGCTGGGGTCGGCCAACCGGATCAACGTGCTCCTGGGCAGCCGCAAGGGGCGCTGCGACGACGGCGACGCGGCTGCCTCGGCCGATGGGACGTGCGACCAGATTGGCGGGTCGACCCTGTCGATCAACATCGACAACCCGGACGAGCTCTGCCTGGACGAGGCGAGCAACAACTACGTGTCGACCGTGATGGAGCCGGGCCAGCAATGGTCGCTTTCGCAGCAGAATATGGGCTCGGGGATCGGCCGCGTCGTCGTGACGGTGGAGTCGATCGGCGGCGTCTGCGGGACGGGCGGCCTCCTGGTCACGTTCGGCCCGACGCCCTACGTCCAGGACCAGTACGCGCCGCATCACGGCATCTCGTTCCCCTTCGAGGTCTGGGGCTCCCAGGACGCCACGGGAACCAACGAGCCCACCGGCTACCTGAACGGGCCGGTCGAGGCCGACCGCTGGCCGGAGGGCATCCAGCTCGAGGGCGTCTGGTTCAGCCACTACGGCTTCCCCGGCGCGGCCGGCTGCGAGCTCGGCACCGAGGCCGAGTGCGACCAGGGCTCGCTGATGACGATCGGCGTCGGGTTCAACACCGACGTCCACCATATCGGCATCCTCAACTCCGGGACCGCGTTCGGCTCGGGCGGCGCGATCAACACGGAGCCCTACTCCTTCCGCGCCCGCGTTCGGGACAGCCTCTTCCGGTATAACCGCGGCGCGAGCCTGATCGACATTTCCAACTACATGCTCTTCGAGCGGAACGTGGTCCTCGATAACGTGGCGCGCGAGGACAACGGCGGGAGCGCGTCGCAGACCTTCATCATTCGGAACCAGGGCTTCTTCTACGAGATCCGCGGCAACCACTTCGATCGGAACCAGACGCCGACCGATTGGGCGAGTTCGGTCGTCGAGATGATCGGCGACGGAGGGGTCTTCGAGGACAACTACTGCGGCCAGAGCTCGTCGACCTGCCTCTCGGTCGCGCAGGGCACGACCAACGTCAACATTCGCAACAACGTCTTCGACGTCGGCGAGTTCATCGACGACGGGACGGAGCGAACCGCCGGGTTCGCGATCTACATCGGCCGCGAGCAGACCCGGACGACGGACGGGATCAACATCGAAAACAACAACTTCCTGCGGCCGGCTAAGTTCACCGCCGCCGGCGAGGCGGCGCCCTCCCACGGCGGGCATATCGCCATCGGCAACGGAAACGAGATTTACCTGGGTGGCATCGGCGAGCTCGGGATCAACGTCCGCAACAACTTCTTCCAGAACGCCTCCGACGAGTCCTACGTGCTGCTGGTTCGCGGCCTCAACGATCCCGAAAACTCGCGCATCCTCTTCGACGGCAACCGCCTCACGCAGGGCCATATCGCGGCGTCGCTCGCCTGGCCGGCGGCCACGGGGCAATTCGACCTGGACACCGCCGGCGGCGGCGGGACCGTGGACGACGGAATCGGGCTCATTACCTGCGGCACCAACTGGATCGGGACCGCGGCCTACACCTCGTTCGCCTGGAGCGCCTCGCGCGACTGGCCGACCGAGTGTCTGGCGCAGCCCACGGAGTCGCCTTTCGGCTGGGGGTTCGGCCTGTCGACGGACGCGCCTGACTGCGCGGCCGGGACGACGAAGCCGGGCACGATTTACACGGTCATCAACGACGGATCGGCGGGCGCCTGCACGTCGACGGGCGGCGTCCTGAACGGCTCGGGCTCGGCGACGACGACGTGCGTCTGTCAGGGCGCCGGGACCTGGGCTGAGTTGTAGCGGAGGGTGAGATGCTGGACTGGAGCGCGGTTCTCGAGGTCGTCCTATTCGTGGCGGCCGTCGTCTCGATCTTCGTCCAGGTCCGCGTCCAGGGGCGCACGAACGCGGAGGCCATCGCCGCGCTCAAGGCCACGATGGAGCGCCAGCACACGGAGCTCAAGCAGGAGAGCGAGCGCTCGACGGCAGAGCTCCACGCGCGGATCGACACGCTCTTCTCAAAGTGGACGGCGGTGAGCGTCGACGAGGCTTCGACGAAGGCCGCCGTCGACGGCCTGGTCCCGAGGGTCGAGCGCGTGGAGAAGCACGTCGATACGATCTTCGAGCAGGCCGCAGCGAACGGCCGGGGGTGACTCGACGGCTGGCACGGTGGCGATTCTTCGCGAGGAGGGGCAAGTATGACCGGACCCGGCGGACCCGAGAGAACGGGGATGGATATCCATATTTCATCGGCCCTCTTCCAGGCCTTCCTGATGAAGGCTGGCCCGTTACTCCTGGCGGGGGCATTGGGCCTGATGTCGGGTGGCGGCGCGTCGACCTGGTGGGACGTGTCGGGCGCGCGGGCCTACAAGGAGGCGAAGGCCGAGGAGCTCGCGGCCGTCACGGATCTCGAGCGCGAGGTCGCGGAGTGCCGGGCCCAGAAGGCGCAGGTCCTCGACCTGCTGGACGGCGCGACGCTGCGCGCGGACATCGTTCCGTGAGCACGCTGCGCCTGGTCCTCACCCGCGAGCCGCCCGACCAGGAGCGGACCTTCGGCGTCCTCGAGCGCGGCCGGGACCGCATCTGCTGGACGATGGAGCCCGGCCTGGTCGACCGGGACTTCCCGCGCGTACCGGCCGGCTTCTACCACCTGGTCCCGCACTCGAGCGCGAAGTACGGGGACGTCGTCGCCCTGGTCGGCGACCAGGTCGCGCACTACCTCGAGGAGGGGATCGACCGCTATGCGATCCTGATCCACGCGGGCAACCGCGACGACCACACCAAGGGGTGTATCCTCGTGGGACTGAATCGCGGCGAGCTCAACGGCGAGCCCGCTGTGCTCTCGAGCAAGACGGCCCTGGCCAAGGTGCTCGAGCTCATTCGGGAGGCCGACGAGGCCTACCTCACAATCCGATAGGGGGACTGCATGGGAGCGATCAACCGGGCCGCAGCGGGCAAGGGCCGCGTGGCCGTCGAGAACATGGGGGGCGGCGCCGCTGGCGCGATGCTGCTCGTGTCGTTCATCCCGGAAGGCTGGATGAACGCCTACCAGATGGCCCTGGCCGGCGTGGTCGCGACGTCCGTCGTCGCCACGGTCGCGAGTGTGCTGCGGGACAAGGGCATCCCCGGCTTCTCGAACGGGTCCGACTCGTGAGGGCGGCGATCCTGGTCCTGGTCCTGGCGCTTGCGGGGTGCCAGTCGACGATGGGGACGATCGAGCCGCAGGAGTTCACGAGCGTCGCCGGCGAGACGATCATCGCCTGCAAGGTCGAGGGCTGGACGATCGCGGTCGGTGACGGCGGCGTCTGCCGGGTCGACGACTCCGGGATGCTGTCGACGACCGAGGGCGGCCGCGTGTCGGAGACGTTCCGCGACCTGACGATCGGCGTCGTCGAGACGGCCGGCCGAATCTTCGCGGGGATCTTCGGCGGCATCGGCGGGTTCTTCTCCGGCGCGGCCGGAGCGGTGCCGACCGAATAGTGCCGGGCATCGACGACCTCCTCGAGGCCTGCCGCGACGGGCTCCAGGCGGCGGCGCCGGCGCGGCCGATCCTCGGCGAGTACGACCTGGTCATCGAGCTCCCGTCCGACGTGCAGGCGGGGGATCGCCTCGAGCTCCGCGTCGAGCCGGGGATCTACGACCGCGTCGGTGGCGGCCTGTGCGGCGCGCTCAGCGGTCGGATGGTCCGCGACGGGGAGTCGTCGGATTGGGCCGAGCTCCTGTCGCCTGGCCCCTGCTACCCGCTGCCGGAGCCCGGCCTGGGGATCGCCCTTCTGGTGGGGGCGATCGCCCTGGTCTGGGCCGGTCAGAAGGCGTCGCGCTCCAAGGCGTCGGCCATCGCGGCCAGGCGGCAGGTGCAGGGGCGATCCTCTTCGAGGGTGTCCCCGTACCGGGAGTAGACCTTCCGCACGGGGCCGTGCGTGACCTTCCGGCAATGGGCCTCGTGGCCCTCGAGGAGCAGGTGCGCCCGCTCCGCGAGGGCCTGCTGGATGCGCTCGTCCCCGAAGTCAGGCTCGATCCCCTCGTCGAAGAAGATCAACTGGCCCGGCTCAAGGCGCTCCTCGAGCATCCGGCGGACGTTGGCCTGGTACTGCTGGACGAAGAGCTCCGCGGCCGTCCGGCGCTGGATGCGCTCGAGTTCGCCCTGGTGCGCCAGCCAGGCATGGAGCCACCAGAGGAGCAGGCCGGCGCCGGCCAGGGCGCCGAGCTCGATCACGACCCGACCCCCGGCTGGGTCTTCTGCGTGCGGGCCTCGACCAGGAGCTCGAGCTCGTCGATGCGCTGGGTCTGGAGGTTGGCCCGCTCCTCGAGCTGCTCGATCCGGCGCTGCTGCGCCTGGACGTGCGCGCCGAGCTCCTTCACGAGGACGTGGTAGTCGGCGACGGCCTTCTGGATCTTGGCGAGCTGCATGATCGCACGCTTGCCCATCGTGACGGCCTGCTCTCCAGGGCCGGGTCCGGTTGCGGCATCCATCAGAGCACCCCCATCCAGACGTCCTGGGCGACCGAGCCGAGCGCGATCCCGAGGAAGGAGAAGGCCAGGTCGAGGCGCAGGTCCTCGACCCGGTCCATCGGAGTGACGTCGACGTACTCCGCGGTCGGGTGCGCGTGCGCGCCCAGCGTCGTCCAGCTTCCGCCCGGCTCCGAGGAGCGCCAGGTGCGGAAAAGCCGCAGAGGATTCCCTGGCGGCCACTGTCCGATGGTCACGGGGCCGACCTTCCAGCGGAGCGAGGTGAGCTCGTAGACGGCGAGGGCGCCGAGGCCGAGCGCGGGGTGCGCGGCGGCGAAGAGGCCGAACACGACGACGTGCGCGACCTGGTCGCCGGCCTGGCGCAGGGTGGGGGTCATCATCTGTAGTTTCTCCGTTCGAGCTCCTGCTGGACCTTCCACGCCCAGTAGTCGCGATGGTCGGGGGATTGGGACCAGTCGATCGTCGTCTGGCCGTGTCGCCCGTTGCGCGGCGGCCTGGGGGCCGCCAGGGGTTCCGCGGCCGGCAGGTTCCGCCAGCGCTTGAGCGCCCGGCAGGGCGGCTGCCAGCCGCTTCGTATCGTCGCCTCGTACTCGCCCGCGCCCCGGCAGTTGTCGGCGAAGCGGCGCGTGCGGCCAGGGCCGACCAGGATCGTCGGCTTCCAGGGGCGCTTGCGCGGCGTCCGGCCGGCCTGGTCGATCGGCGCGTAGTACGCGCACCGCTTCTCGCTGGCCGGGAGGAAGGGCGAGGTCGGCGGGTCCGAGGCCGGAGCCGGGACGAAGGCGACGCCCTCGTCCTCGAGCTCCGTCTCGTCTTCGACGAAGGGCAGGTCCCACTCGTCTTCGCCCGCGGCCTCGCGCCGGAGGCGCTCCGTCTCGCGCGCGTGCCACTCGTCGGGCGGGTACACGTAGGACGGCGGGTTGAGGAAGAGCCGCTCCGCTTCGGCCTGGGCCTCCTCGCGGGTCGCGAACGCGCGGGCCGTCGCCTCCTTCCGCGTGAAGATCGACCCGGTCCAGGGCTTCTCCTGGTCGTCTTCCCAGCCGGCCGGCGTGATGGAGTGGCCCGTCTCCAGGCCCTTGTAGAACAGGGTCCAGAGCGCGTACCGGCCGCCCAGGTGCTTCTTGCGCCACTCCAGGTCCGGGGTCGGTGCGGGGGCGAAGAGGTCGATCTGGTCAGTCATGGGGCACCTCGTCGCCGAAGGCCGCTTCGATCTCCTCGTCGGTCATGTGGCCCTCGCCCGTGTGCGTCGGCACGTCGTCGGGGAAGATCGGCTCCTGGCTCTCCTCCTCCGGCGCGGGGGCTGCGGGGGCCTCCGGCTGCCAGGCGTCGACGAAGTCACAGAAGCCCTCGTAGATCCCCTTCGGCATGTGCTTGACGCTGGAGTCCTGGGGGTATCCGACCGCGCTCTTCGCCTGGGCGGCCACCGTCTCCATGAGCTCGCTGTCGCCCTGGGCGGCCTTGCGGACCTTGGCCATCAGGCGACCGAGCTGCTTCTCCGTGATGGGCGAGGCCGGATCGCGGGGCTGGCGCTGCTGCTGGCCACGCGGCCCGCTGGGCGCTCCCTGCGGCGCTCCAGCGCCCCGTCCGTCGTCGTCCGACTCGTCGTCGACTACCGCGAAGGGGTACGTGTAGCGACGCACGTAGCTGATCGTGGAGCCGATCTGCTGGAGCGCGTTGCCGGAGCCCTGGATGGGCAGGACGAGCTCGCTCTCGACCTGGCCGCCGGACTCGTGGAGGAGGATCGTCCGGCAGCCGGCGTGGACCTGGTTGTCGACGATGCGCTGGATGGGCGGCTGGACGACGCCCAGGCCGTGCTTCGCCATCACGGGCTGAATGGCCCGCACCATCGACGCGAGCGTCGCGTACTTGTAGGAGCGGTTGCCGAGGTCGCCGGTGGCGTCCCGCTCTACGACGGGGACCTCCGCGGCGCAGGCCGCGATGGCCTTCTGGATCGAGTCGTGCTTCGTGGTCATGGGTTCTTCTCCTGTCGAGGGAATCAGGCCGTGGCCTGGAGTGCCTGGGCGACGTCCGCCCAGAAGTCAGCGCCCCAGATGGGGCTCCAGTGAGTGTCCTGCTCGCGAGCGAGCTCGACGAAGTACGCGCCCCGGACCTGGCCCATCGAGCGGGCGTACCGCGCGACGTCCTGGACGATGCGCGAGCGCGGCGGGACCTCCTCCGTGTAGGTGGGGTGCCACCACTGGTCGCGCTGGTCGATCAGCGTCCGCACGCCGGCCTTCTTCGCCCACGAGGGGATTCGGGTCACGTCCTTGAGTTCGCGCTGCTTTCGGGCCATTGGGCGTCTCCTTCGGGGGTTGCTGTTCTCTCCGTCAGCAGGTATATACCTGCGCATCCCATACGGCGCAACCCTGCGCCAGGAGAATAGTGATGATCCAGATTCAGAAGATGCGCCTCGAGCGAGGCCTCACGCAGAAGGCGCTGGCCACGAAGGCCGGCGTCGCCCTCAACACGGTCATGCGCATGGAGAACGGGCAGAGCCCCGGCTCGAAGATGACCCGCGCTCGCGTCGCCCTGGCGCTGGGCCTCGACATCGAGGACGCCGACGTCCTGATCCAGCCGGTGAAGGGCGCCGGCGACCTCGAGGTGCAGGCGTGAGCTCTGAGTACGGCGACAAGTACGAGCGCGCGGCGTTCTTCCGGGCCTTCCTGGACGAGCACCCGGAGTTCTACCGGCGGTTCGAGCGCGAGGCCCTGCGCATCCACGCGAGGGGCTTCAAGCACTATTCGGCCTACACGATCGTCCACGTCATGCGGCACGAGACGGCGCTCCAGATGGGGCCGGATCACGTCTGGAAGATCAACAACAACCTGGTCCCGACGCTGGTCCGCGACTTCCTCGACGACCACCCGGAGCTCGAGGGCTTCCTGGAGACGCGCGAGGCGGTCGTCGTCCCGAGGGCCGGCCAGCCGAGGCTGCTCTGATGCCGCGGAAGAAGGGGCCGGCGCACTTCAAGGTCCTCGTGAACCTGGCGAATCACCCCAAGACGGCCGAGCTCGCGGGCGATAACGACCTGCTCGCGACCTGGACGCGCCTGGGGCTGCTCGCCGTCGACCGCTGGGCCCAGGATTCGGACGACTCGTTCCTCGTCCACGACCGCGAGCTCTGCTCGATCACGGGCAAGGGTCGGGCCGATGTCGCGCGGAGGTCGCTCCGACGTCTCGCGGACGTCAGCCCGATCAAAGCCGAACCTGAGGGCGATTTATGGCGGATCACGTTCCCCAACTTCGCGAAAAGACAGCGTTTCCGTGGGGCAAACGTACCCCTAAAGGAGCCTTCCTCTTCCTCTCCCTCTACCGCTACCTCTGAGAGAGAGAATCTCTCTCTCCCTGGGTGTTCCACGGGGAACCCGGAGGGGGTCATTCCGAAGCCCTCGGGACAGTGGCCGGACGAGGTCTTCGACGCCTGCCGCGAGTGGGTCATCGGCAACGGCTGGGCGGCCCCGACGCTGAACGCCGGCATCCAGAAGTTCGAGGCGTGGATTCCCCTACAGCATCCCCGCCGCACGCCCGAGGCGTGGGTCGCGGCCTTCCAGCGGATCGTCGAGGACTCGATCAGCGAGGGCAAGATCGACGTGCCGAAGGCGGCCGTCGTCGAGGAGCTCTGCCAATGCCCAGGCGAGCCCTCGGAGTTCGAGAACAGGGCGAATCGCTGCACGACCTGCTCCAGGTCGCTGCGGCCGAGGAGAACACGATGAGCCGATCCGCATGGGTCGACGAGCTCCGGCGACGGCCGCCGGGGACCGCGAAGATCACGGTCGACCAGGTCAAGCAGATCAAGCGCGACCTGGCCTACGGCCACGCCGACCGGATCGTCGCGAAGCGCAACCAGGTCAGCCTGAGCACCGTGCAGCGCATCCGACGCGGCGACGCCTGGGCGACCGTCCAGATCGAGGTGCAGGCATGAGCGACGACACGATCTACGGCCAGAAGCGCGCGGCGAAGCCCGTCCCGCGCATCCGGCCCCACCAGCCCGCGGTCGAGACGGCCTGCGACGCCTGGCCGCCGCACGCCTGGGTGGAGTTCACCCGGCGCCTGGCGCAAGACCCGGAGTTCAAGGCCCTCGTGGTCGAGGCCCAGGACCGCCGGCTCGAGCGCTACCACGCGATCCTCGACGACCTGGTCGAGCAGCACGTCCCGCTGGCCCGCGGCCAGTACCGCGAGCTCTCGGCCATCGCCCACCGCCGCGCCCTCGCCGAGATCCCGCGGCCGAACCCCCTGGAGGATTGACCGATGGCCTACCTGCGATGGAACGGAAGCGACTGGTACGTCTTCGCGCACGCGAGCGAGGGCGGCCTGGCCGTCTGGACCCGCTTCGGCCCGCGCCCCGACCTGGGCGACGCGGCCGAGGACCGCGGCCGCACGCCGGTCTACCAGCTCAACGAGGTCGAGGACTTCGTCACCGGGAAGCGCCCGATGGGCCAGATCCCCGGCTGGCTCCAGACGAGCCTCGGCGAGCGCGAGCGCCTGCTCCTGGCGATGCACGAGTACCTGGTCGAGGAGCGCCAGCCCGAGGTCCTCGAGGAGAACCTGCTGCGGCGCATCCTGCACCGCGAGCAGACGGGGCCGGACCTCGAGGCGGTCTGGCAGGCCGTCACGAACGCGATCGACGACCTGGCGCCCGACCAGGCCCGCGAGGCCGTGGCCAGGCGCGGCCCCGACCCCGACCGCTGCGAGGCGCACAAGGAGGGCGTCCTCTGCGGCCGTGCGAAGGGCCACAAGGGCTCGCACTCGTACTGCCGGGCGCCGGAGAGCGGGGTCCTGACCGGGCACCGCTGCAAGGTCCTGACGCTCGAGGGCGGCCGCTGCGGGCTCAAGGAGGGCCACGGCTCCAAACACCTGAACGAGGCGACGATGCGCAAGCTGGCCGGCCGCTACGCCGAGCTGCGGAGGAATGAGCGATGAAGGCCGTCACCGTCAAGGCCGCCCAGGGCTGGCACGCGATCGACCTGGTCCCGGTCTACGTCTGGCTGATCGAGGGCCGCTGCGGGGGATTCTGCACGGCCTGGGTCATCGAGGCGAAACGCCCCGAGATGCTGTGGCCGCTGATGCACGAGGTCGCCACGGCCTTCTGGGAGGAGGCGCGATGACCCGGCTTCGAGCGCTGCCGCAGACGAAGGGGGCCGGCATCGACTACGAGCTCGACGCCCAGGAGCCGATGCTCACGGAATGGCCCGAGGCCGACCAGGGCGAGTTCTTCATCGAGGCCAAGGTCGTCGACGGGGTGCAGCTCGCGCAGTTCCCCTGCGCCGGCTGCGGCGAGCACATCATGTACGTGGGGTCGGACGCGGGGGCCGCGATCAGCCGCGCGTGGAACGCCTCCAGGCGGGCCAGTGGCGGCTGGGTCGCCCTGGCCTGCTCGAGGTGCCGCAAGCAGATCGCGGAGGGCATGGGCGAATGAGCAAGCGGAAGGGCCCGAAACACCACAGGACCTACCGGGGCAACAAGATACGCCTGGTCCTGCGCGACGGCTCCGAGATAGAGGGCCGCTTCAAGGAGTCGACGCGCCGGTGGGTGCGTCTGATGGACGGCCGCCAGGTCGAGATGCGGAAGTTAGACCGCTTCCTGGTCCTCCGGTGGGATCGCGGCCGGTGAGGTAGGTTCCCCAGCAGGGGGACCGAATGGCCAGGCGCACTGCAGCCGGGCTCACGGAGAAGCAGGAGCGCTTCTGCCGCGAGTACCTGATCGACCTCAACGCCACGCAGGCCGCGATCCGCGCGGGCTACAGCGCCCGAAGTGCGTCCCACCAGGGCTCGACCCTCCTAGGGAATCCAAAGGTCCAGGGCCGGCTCCACGAGCTCAAGGACGAGCGGAACGAGCGCCTCGAGTGGGACGCCGATCGCGTCCTGCGCGAGCTGATCGACCTGGCCGAGTTCGACCTGGTCGACTGCTTCACGACCGAGGGCGGCCTGCGCCCGATCCACGAGATCCCGGCCCTGGCGCGCAAGAGCATCACCGCCATCGAGAGCGTCGAGCTCTTCGAGATGAACCGCGGCAACCGCGAGCAGGTCGGCGAGACGAAGAAGCTCAAGCTGAACGACCGCCGGGCCACGCTACAACTGATCGGCCAGCACATCGGCATCCAGGCCTGGAAGCACCAGGTCGGGACCGACGAGCCGCTGGTCGTCTGGCACAACTACGCCGGCGAGGCCGGCACGGGGGGACTGAGCGATGCCGATTCCGATGACACCTGACGAGCGAGCCGAGAAGGCCGCCCGGCTCAAGGGCCGCGGCTGGGCCGCGCCGAAGATTGCCGAGCACCTGGGCGTGAGCCTGACGACGATCAAGCGCGACCTCAAGAAGGTCGGGCCGGTCGACCCGCAGCTCCCGGATGGGCTGCCCGAGGCCGGCCGCGCCGAGCCGACCATCTCGAAGGCGAAGCCCACTTTCGACCCGAGCCGCCAGGGCGACCCCAACGCGGCGCTCGCCGCTCGAGGTGTCGCGCCCGAGATGCCGCCGGTCGACGTCGGCCTGGGCGTGGACGAGCTCGCCGTCCCGGCCGACGCGCCGGAGGTCACGATCGACACCGGCCTGGTCGACACGGCCGTCGCCGGGGCTGCCGCCCTGGGCGTGACCGACGAGGCCGCCCCGATCCCGATCGCCGAGGCTGGCGACGTCCACGAGCTCGAGGTCGAGACGCCGGACCCCGGTGACTTCGCCGGCCGCCAGGCCAGGGTCGTCTACCTCACGACGCCCGAGCTCGTGCGCCTGGTCCGCGACGCCTGGGAGTCGGCCTGGTACGTGCGGTACGACGCGACGGCCGAGGAGCGGGGCACGATCCCGTTCGCCGGATTCCTCGGCCCGTTCCGCTCGAAGGAGCAGGCCGCGAACCGCGCCAAGCGCCTCGGCTTCGAGGTGGCCGACGACGCGCCGCCGAAGGCGAAGCTCGAGCTTAACGTCGAGGAGGACGTCGCCGTCGTTCAGCGCGAGATCGAGGCCCTCGAGAAGCGGTACGAGCTCACGGCCGACGACCAGGTCCTCCTCGAGCTCCTCGACCACCTGGTCCGGTCGGCGCCGATCCCGAAGGAGATCCGGCCGCTGCTCCAGCGTGTCCACGAGCAGATCGGCGTCCTGGTCCGCGACCAGATGCGACGCGACGGCCTGCATCGCGCCGAGGACCTGACGCAGTACGCCGAGCTCTACGCCCGGCGAGCGCTCCTCGAGATCCGCGTGAGGGAGAGCTCGTGACGATCGAGAAGGCGACCGGGGTGCGGAACCCGGAGGCGACATGCGCGACCTGCCCGTACCTGGCCGAGCGCGTGGCTCCGGTCGAGCCGGAAATGGACGGCTGGTGTCGCATCGAGGACCCGTCGCGCTGGCGGCAGGTCGCGGGGGACTGGTGGTGCGGCCGGCATCCGAGGATTCACCCGTTGATGGTCATCGACGCCAAGCGCCTCCAGCCGGGCCGCATCGCCGACATTGTCGTCGAGGACTGAGTGCCGGCCGCGGCCGCCAGGCCTGAGATCCACGTCGAGGTCGGCGATCCGCGGTCGCCGGTCCTGAACGGCTACGTCGAGGCGCTCAACCGCGTCGACATCATTCGCGGCCCGCTGGGCTCCGGCAAGACGACGGGGACCATCGTCGGGAAGCTGATGCGCGCTATGATGCTCCAGGCCCCGGACCCGGACGGCATCCGGTGGACGCGGATCGTCGCCGTTCGGAACACCTACACCGACCTGGCCAACACGACGATCAAGGACTTCCGCGCCGGCTTCGTCGGGATGCATACCTACAAGCAGGGCAACATCGAGCCGCCGACCGCGACCGTGCGCTTCGCGATGCCGGACGGGACGCGCGTCCGCTCCGAGGTCGTCTTCCTGGCGCTCGACCGGGCCGAGCACGTCACGAAGCTGCGCGGCGTCCAATGCACCTGGTTCTGGCTCAACGAGCTCAAGGAGCTCGTGAAGCCGGTGGTCGATATGTGCGACCTGCGCCACGGCCGCTACCCGAGCCTGGCCTTCCAGCGCGTCGCCTGCACGCACCGCGGGATGTTCGGCGACAGCAACTCGTGGGACGACCAGCATTGGCTCTACGAGCTCTCGCAGAATCCGCCGCCCGGCTGGCGGTTCTGGCACCAGCCCGGCGGCGTGCGCCGCGCGATGAACCCGGACGGCACGAAGAAGGTCGACCAGTACGGCCGCCAGGTCTGGGAGCGGAACCCGGACGCGGAGAATCAGGCCTTCCTCGCCCAGGACCCCGACTACTACGTCAACGGCATGGCCGGCAAGGACGAGGACTGGATCGCCGTCAACCTGGCCAACGAGTACGGCTTCGTCATGGAGGGGAAGCCGGTCTGGACCGAGTACATCGACGCCAAGCATTGCGGCGACCAGGTCATCCCCTACGACCCGGAGCTCCCCCTGGTCCTGGGCGTCGACTTCGGCCGGACGCCGGCCTGCGCGATCCTCCAGATCGAGCCGGTGCTCCAGCAGTTCCGCGTGATCGACGAGTTCTGCGCGACCAGCATGAGCGCGGCCAGCTACGGCCCCGAGCTCTTCCGCTACATCGTCGAGACGTATCCCAACGTCCGGCGCACGGGCATCCGAGGGTGGGGCGACCCGGCCGGCGACCGCGGCGGCCAGACCGTCGAGACGACGCCGATCCAGATGCTCCAGGCCGCAGGCCTGCCGGTGAATCCCTCGCCGGTGCCCAACAACAACGCGCTGATCCGCCGGAGCTCCGTCTCGAGGTCGCTGACCCGCATGTGCATGAACGGCCAGCCGGCCCTGGTCATCAGCAAGAAGGCGAAGATGATCCGCCGCGGGGCGCAGGGCGGCTTCCAGTACCGCCGGCTCCAGGTCGCCGGGTCGGAGCGCTACACCGACGAGCCGGAGAAGAATATGTACTCTCACCCCTGCGAGGCGCTCGAGTACGCGCTGGTCGGCGAGGGCGAGGGCATCAACAACCTGTATCGGGACGACCTGCCTGGCGAGGACCGCCAGGACGTCGCCGATATGTGAGGGGGGCGACATGATCGAGATCGAGGGATTCGCGAAGAAGAACCGGGTGATGGTCCAGAACCAGGACGGCGACGACCAGGCGCTCCAGGAGTTCGTGGTGCTGCGCGTCGACGGCGATCGCATGGTGCTGATGTCCGTCGAGTCGATGGACCAGCGCCGCGAAGAGCACGACGAGCAGGTCGCCGAGCGCCAGGCCGACCTGGACCGCCGCGCCGCAGCGAAGGCCGCGCGGGACGAAGAGCGTCAGGCCCGGCCCGTCGGCGTGGATGCGGACGGGAACCCGGCCCTCGAGGAGCCGGCGGGATTCGAGGGCGATCCCGCTTGAGGGTTGGGTGGCTGCTCGAGCGTCTCGAAGAGGCGCACGCCGGCTTTCCTGACAACGTCCTGGTCGAGCTCGAGGAGCTCGAGGAGCTGTACGAGCTGCTCGACGACTACGCCTCGTGTCTCAACTACGTCGACAAGCTGGTCCTCGACCGCGACCCGCGGTCGGGCGGCTGGCAGTTCTCGGCGATCCACTACGGCGACGGCCCTGGCGAGACGTTCTCGTGCATCTGGCCGCTGTCCCTCGTCAGCGAGGAGATCGAGGTCGAGGGCTTCCTTCGGCTGATGTCCGGCAACGCTGACTTCGCCCTCGAGCGCGCGGTACTCTTCGGCGAGCTCGCCCCAGCAGGAGAATTGCGATGGAAATGAACCGCCGCTCGTTCCTGGGAGGCCTCGTGGCCGCCCTGGTCGCCCCGTTCGTCGGCCGCGCCGACACGCCGGCCGACCCCATCCCGGACCCGATCGTCGACCCGATCGCGGACCCGACCCGGCCGCGCAGCATCTCGGTCGCGCAGATCCAGGCCGCGAAGGACCGCCTCCGGGAGCAGGCGCTCGAGGGGCCGTACTACCTGTACGTCACCGAGGCGCAGTACGACGAGCTCGTCGACGAGGTCGGCCTGTTCGGCTTCGAGCTGGGCGTCGCGCCGAAGCTCGACCGCCTCCAGCCGATCGCCTGGCCGACCGAGCGGATCGCCGACTGCGAGATCCACCAGGTCCTCGAGGAGGGATCGCTCTGGTACGTCCAGGCCGCGGGCGAGCTCTACGGCCGCGGGCCGGGGCAGTACGCGATGGACCAGGCCCGCGAGCTGGGCCGCCTCCAGGACGAGCTCCTGATGCGGCAGATGCAGCGGGTCGTCGACCCGCCCCTGACGCTGCCGCTGGGCCGGCCGTACCGCGGCTTCACGTTCCGCGAGACGTGAGGTTCACCGAGGCGCGGTCGGCTGCGGACAAGCACGTCCTGGCCGGCATCGCCCAGGCCTGGGGCTATCCGCGCGAGCTCGACGAGCTCGAGATCGAGGCCTCCTGGTGGCTGCGCTACGGCCCCGGCATCGCCTGGCTGACGCCCTACGACACGGACCTCCAATTCCACCTGGTCGTCGATCCAGCGAACCGGGGCCGCTTCGCGCGGTTCTTCCTGACGGGGATTACCGTCATCGGCCAGCTTCTCGGCTACGAGCGCCTGGTCTGCTTTGGCGAGCAGACGCCCGAGGTGGCATCCTACCTGCGGCGCATGGGCTGGGCCGAGCTCGAGGACGAGCCGGGCCTGGCCTACCCACTCGAGCGAGAGGAGGCCCCCCGTGGCGAGCGACATCAAGAGCCCGCGAGTCCCGTATCGCGCAGCCGATGACAAGGACGCCGAGGAGGCCCGCGAGCGCGAGCGCCGCCGCAGGGCCGCGGCCCAGGGCGTAGGCGCGACCATCCTGAGCGAACCCGGCTCGACCGGCGGCCTCGGCGCCCAGACGGGGGCGGCTGTCCTGGGAGGCCGCTGATGCAGGGCACGCCCGAGGCGCTCCTTCGCCGCTTCCAGGCCGTCCAGGCCAAGCGGCTCAACTACGACAACACCTGGCAGCGCGTGACGGAGATCGTCTGGCCATTCGGCGGCGACTTCACGCACATCCAGGCGCCGGGCGATCGGCGCACCGACGAGATTTTCGAGACGACCGCGGCCTTCGCGCTCGACCGCTTCGCGGCGTTCCTCGAGTCCCTGCTCACCCCCCGCAATCAGACCTGGCACCGGCTTCGAGCCTCCGTCCCCGAGCTCAACGAGCAGCACGGCGTCAAGACCTGGATGGACCTGGTCAACGACCGGCTCTTCCAGTGGCGCAACGATCCGGCGAGTCGGTACTACTCGCAGAAGCACGAGGGTTACAAGGCCCTCGGCGCCTGGGGCAACGACACGCTCTTCATCGACCGGCGTGCGATGGGCGGCGTCCGATACCGCTACTGCCACCTGGGCGACACCTGGATCGAGACGGACCACGAGAACGCGGTCAACCGGGTCTATTACCGCCGGCGCCTCACGCACGCGCAGGCCGTCGCGCGCTGGGGCCAGCGAGCTCCCGAGGCCGCGCGCAAGGGCATCGAGCAGCAGCCGACCGAGGAGGCCGAATACCTCCACGTCGTCTATCCGCGCGAGGGCTACGACCCGGAGCGCACCGACTTCCTGGGCATGGGCTGGGAGTCGGTCATCCTCGAGACGAGCCAGAAGCAGCTCGTCGAAGAGGGCGGCTACCACGAGCTCCCCTACAAGCACTCTCGATACACGGTGAACCCTGGCGAGGATTGGGGGCGCGGCCCGGCCGAGCTCGTCCTGCCCGACGTCGAGACGCTCCAGGAGCAGGAAAAGACCTTCCAGCGCGCCGGCCACAAGGTCGCTGACCCGCCGCTGCTGCTCCAGAGCGACGGCCCGCTGGGCAAGGGCCAGCGCCGCGTCAAGCTCCGACCTGGTGGGCTCACCTACGGCGGCGTCGACGTGAACGGCCGGCCGACGATCCTGCCGCTCCAGACCGGCGCCAACCTGCCGCTCACCGAAACTATGATGGACCAGAAGCGGGAGGCGATCAGCGCAGCCTTCCTGAACGACCTGTTCCTGATGCTGACCCGCGACAAGGAGATGACCGCGACCGAGGTCCTCGAGATCGCGAAGGAGAAGGGCCAGCTCCTCACGCCGACGACCGGCCGCCAGGAGTCGGAGATGCTGGGGCCGCAGATCGAGCGCGAGATTGGCGAGATGATCCGCCAGGGCGCCGTCCCGCCGATGCCGCCCGAGCTCGAGGAGGCCCGCGGCGAGTACGACATCGTCTACGACAACGAGGCCAGCCGGCTCCAGCGGAGCGAGGAGGGCCTGGCCATCACGCGCACGCTGGACGCGATCGGCCACTACTCGCAGTACGACCCGACGCTCACGGAGCTCCCCGATTGGCACATGGCGATGCGCAGCCTGCGCGAGGTCACGGGGGCGCCGGCCAAGCTCTTCAAGGACGAGCGCGCGGTCAAGCAGGCCATCGCTGCCCAGGCCGAGCGCTCGAGTAAGATGGAGGCGCTCGAGGGCGCCGCGACCGGCGCGGCCGCGCTCAAGGACATGCAGGCCGCGGGCGTCGACATCAACCAGGCCGCCGCCCAGGCCGGGGCCGGTGAGCTCGTGGCGTGATCCGCGACCAGGAGCAAGCGCTCGAGGAGAAGCTCGAGCTCTGGCGCGCGTACCAGGCGGTCTTCGCTGAGGTGCCCGGCCAGGCGCGCTCGACCGGGAAGCTGGTGCTCGAGGACCTCGCGAGGTTCTGCCACTTCAAATCGAGCACGATGGCGGGCACAATGGACGACGCGGGGCGGTACGATCCGCTCCAGATGGCAGAGCTCGAGGGCCGGCGGCAGGTCTACCTGCGGATCGTCGGGCTCCTCGAGACGACAGACTCGGAGCTCCGCGACCTGGTGGTCGGCGAGTTCGAGCAAACGGGGGACTGAGATGAGACGAGCGTGGACGTGGCACGTCCTGATGAACGAGGCCGGCGGCGGGGAAGCCGGTGGTGGTGATGCCGGCGGTGCCGGCGGCGAAGGTCAGACGGGGGGCGGATCGGCCGCCCTCGGCGGCGAGGCTGGCGGGGGCGACGCCGGCCAAGGTGGAGGGTCCGGCGATCCCTCCGGCGCCGGCGGGGGCGGCCCTGAGGTGCCTGCCTGGGCGCAGGGGTTCGAGAGCCAGGAGCTCCAGCAGCTCGTGGCGACGAAGCAGTACGGCGACCCCGAGGCCCTGGCGCAGGCCTACCAGCACGCGACCGCGAAGCTGGGCAAGAACCCGGACAAGCTCCTCGAGCTCCCCGACGACCTGGACGACGCCGACTCGATGGGCGCCGTCTGGACGGCCCTCGGCCGCCCGGAGACGCCGGCCGGCTACAAGCTCGAGGGGGTCGACCCGGCGATGCAGCCGATCGCCGACCAGATGGCGCAGGTCGTCTGGGACGCCGGCATTTCCAACGAGCAATGGCAGAAGGTCGCGGTGGGGTTCGGCTCCATCAAGGGCGGCCTGGACAACCTCGGCCAGCAGCAGAGCCAGGCCGACTTCGAGGCGTCGATCGCGACGGCCCGGAGCAAGTACGGCGAGAAGTTCGACGAGGTCCGGGCGGCGGGGCTCCAGGCCACGCAGCAGCTTGGATGGGGCGACAAGGAGCTCGACGCCCTGGTCGGCGCCCTGGGCCCGGCCGGGCTGATCGACTTCGCCTACTCGCTCTCGAAGAGCACGGGGGAGCACTCGATGGACTTCGGAGGCGAGGGCGGCGCCGGGACCGGCGGCTTCAAGAACGCCGCGGCGGCCAAGGCCGAATGGGATCGGCTCAAGAACGATCCCGACTGGCAGGAGCGCATGAAGAAGGGCGACCCCACCGCGATCCAGCAGCGCGACCGGCTGATCGAGATTTTCTCGATCGACGAGGAGGCTTCGGGTAACGTGGTGCTGCGCTGAGATCGCGCTGCTACGCTGACCGAGTGCGCCTTCGGGTGTCTTCTTTCCTGTCGAGGGACCCCCTCCTAGCCCCCAGCTAGGAGGGGGTTTGCGTTTCCAGGGATCGGACGGCATCCTGTCTGCGTTCTGACACCCCACCCGAGCCGGGGTCCTGGTCGACACCCTCTTCGAGGCCGACCAGGAAGAGGCTCACGGGCCAGACGACCTTGAGCGAGTCGGCCCCGCCCTCGAGCGGATACGCCAGCCAACACTGAGCGAAACCGTAACGAGCTCCCCGCGAGCTCTCCGCACGAGGAGGTAGATCCCGATGGGTGTCGAGATCACCACGACTTTCAAGAACAAGTACAACGCCAACATCGAGTTCCTGAGCCAGCAGATGCGCTCGAGGTTCCGCGACAAGGTGGAGTACGAGGACTGCATGGGCTCCGAGGGAGCTCGCGTGGTCAACCAGATCGGGGCCATCGACCCGGTGAAGCGGACGACCCGCCACGCCGACACGCCCCTGGTCGACACGCCGCACGATGCGCGATGGGTGTACCCGGAGGACTACGAGGCCGGCGAGCTCGTGGACCGCCAGGACGTCCTGCGCGCCGTCACCAACCCGACCAGCCGCTACGCGCGAAACTTCGCGATGGCGATGAACCGGGCGATCGACGACGAGATCATCGCGGCCTTCTTCTCGGACACGACCAAGACCGGGAAGAACGGAACGGTCACGACCGACTGGACGACCTTCATCGGCGCCAGCACGGCCCACCACATCGACGCCACGAGCGGGATGACGGTGGAAGCCCTGCGCGCGGCGAAGGAGGCGCTCGAGGCGGCCGAGGTCGACGAGGACGACGAGTTCTGGGTCGCCATCTCGGCGAAGCAGCACCGCAACCTCCTGAGCGAGACGCAGATCATCTCGCTCGACTACAACGAGAAGCCCGTCCTGGTCGCTGGCAAGATCAGCTCCTTCATGGGCTTCAACTTCGTCCACTCCGAGCGCCTGGCGACCGACTCTTCGAGCCGCCGCCGGTGCCCGGCCTGGGCGAAGAGCGGCATGTGCCTCGGCGTCTGGGAGGACATCCGAGGCGAGATCGACCGCCGCCCCGACAAGAGCTACTCCACGCAGGTCTACGCCTGCACCACCATCGGCGCCACGCGCGTCGAGGAGGAGAAGATCGTCGAGATCGCCTGCACCGAGTAATCGGGCAGAACGGGAGTTAGGCGCCCGGCACGGAGTCGGGTCGGGCGCCGACCTCCGCTGATTCCAAGAAGGGAATCGAACGATGGCCACCTACTACTCCGATCACTTCGGCACGCTGGACGCGACCGACACCGTGGGGCTCTCGAGTCCCGAGGCCGGCTACAAGGTCGACCCCGGCGCCGGTCACGGACGCAAGCGCTACAAGAGGATGCAGGCGAACGTCCCGGACCAGATGGCGGCGGACGACAAGATCATCCTCGGCCAGTTCCGAACGAGCGACCGCATCATCGACGTGACGCACACGGCCGACGACCTGTCGGTCGGCGCGGCGACGATGGACCTGGGGTTCTTCTACTCCGGGGCCAACCACGACGGCGCCGAGCTCGACCGGGACGTCTTCGAGGACGGCCTCTCGGTCGCGGCCGCGGTGACGCGGACGAGCGTGTTCGAGGGAGCGTCCCTCGGCGACCTGGACTACGGCAAGTACGTCTGGGAGCTCTGCGGGCTCTCGGAGGCGCCGCGGCCCCAGGCGGTCGACCTGGTCTTCTATCTCGCGACGGGCCCCGCCGATCTTGGCGGGACGTACCTGGTCGAGGTCGAGTACACGGCCGGCGACTGATTCAGTCCCCCGACTGAACGCTCCAGGGTCCGGCGCGCCCCAACCCGCGCGTCTGGCCCTGGAGCACGGAGGGCCACATGGCCGCACGAACCATCACCACCACGAGCCAGACGACCGACGACACGCGACCCACGAACGGGGGCAGCGGATCGTCGGTGCAGACGCTCGTCTTCTTCGACGACGCGGGCGTCCCGGCGAACATCCTCGCCGCGTTCGACCGCGGCGTCGAGCTCATCGTCCGCGACTACCAGGAGCAGGCGATCGGATAGGAGGCCCGCATGGCTTCGCAGTTCATCGTGGCGACGCGCAGCGCCGCCCCTGACGCGGACGGCACGACCGCGGGAGGCTCGGCCTCCGGCGACCAGGTCATCTTTCAGTTTGACCCGGACATGCCGCTCGAGACGCAGATGCAGGCGCTCGCGAGGGCGCGGGCGCAGATCACGAAGCACCTGCGCGGCGACGACGTCGCCTAGCTGTGTACGTGAACACCGCGGAGACGGGAACGGCCCGATCGGAGCCAGTCTTCGAGCAGACCGCCTCGGGCAACCCGTTCACCTACCTGGTGTACTTCGACGACGCCGCGACGATGTCCGAGGTCATCGCCTCGCTCACGCGCGTCGCCGAGGCCGCGCGGAAGTTCCGCGAGAAGCGCAAGGTGGGGGTCTGGTGAATGGCTGCCCGGCTCCAGTTCGTCTACCCGCTGAGCCTCGGCGTTCGGCCCGAGGACATGCCGAACGTGTCGGACGGCGGTGCGACGGTCACGGGCGACCAGGTCCGCCTGGTCTTCTACGAGGGCAACATCCCCGGCGCCGGCTATGACGCCGACGAGCTCTTCGAGCAGATGATCGACCAGGCCGAACGGGCGATCATCGCCTACTACGACGAGAAAGCCATCACGGAGTAGCCCATGCCCAGCACCGTCGAGATCGTCAACACCGGCCTCCAGCTTCTCGGCACGCGGCACATCACCGACCTCGAGGAGGCCTCGAAGGAGGCGCGCGAGACGGCGCTCGCCTGGCCGCAGATCCGGGACTACTGCATCCGGCTCCATCCCTGGAATTGCATCGCGAGCTACCACACGTTCTCGCCCGAGGCCGAGACGCCGGCGATGGATTGGGACTACCAGTACGTCCTGCCCGGCGACTGCGAGCACGTCTGGTCCGTCGACTCCGCGGACACCGACGACTGGCAGGTCCGAGGCCGGCGCCTCTACACCGACCTGGCCGGCCCGCTGACCATCTCCTACGCGACGGAGGAGCTCGACTCCGCGCAGTTCGACGCGATGCTGGTCCGCTTCATGGCGCACGAGCTCGCCATCGCGACCTGCGAGGCCCTGGTCCAGAGCAAGACCAAGAAGCAGGAGCTCGAGAAGGCGCGCGACAAGATCCTGGCCGAGGCCGGCATCTCGGACGGGCGCGAGCAGTCGAACGCGGAGTTCATCGAGGACGATTGGGTCCTGGCACGATACCGGCGGTAGGTCATGGGTCAGAACGTCAACGCGATCCAGGAGGCCTTCGTCGGGGGCGAGCTCTCGCCGCTCTTGCAGGGCCGCGTCAACGTCGGCGCGCGGCGCGTCGGCTGCGAGACGCTTTCCAACTTCATCGCCACGGTGCAGGGGCCGGTGGTCAAGCGGGCCGGGACGCGGTTCGTCGCGCCGGCCAAGTACGACGACCGGGACGTTCGCCTCGAGCGGTTCGAGTTCTCGGCCGACCAGGCCTACTGCCTCGAGATCGGCCACCTCTACATGCGCTTCCATCGGAACGAGGCGACGGTCCTGGCCGCCTCGCAGCCCATCCTGGGCACGCCGACGCAGGGCAACCCGGTCCAGCTCAACGTCGCCGGCCACGGCCTCTCGACGGGCCAGCACGTCTACGTCACCGGCTCAGCGATGGCCGAGCTCAACGAGCAGTTCTGGCGCGTCACGGTGGTCGACCCCAACACGCTCGACCTGGACGACGCGGACGGCACGACCTGGTCGACCGGGACCGGCGGGACGATCGAGCCCATCTTCGAGCTCACGACGACGTACACCGACAGCCAGGTCCAGCAGATCCAGGTGGACCAGAGCAACGACGTCCTCTACCTGGCGCACCCGGACGTCGCGCCGCAGAAGCTCTCGCGCGTGTCGGACACGTCCTGGACGATGGTCGACCTGCCGCAGCGCGAGCCGGCCTTCAACCTGGAGAACGCCGACGAGTCGGTCACGGTCTACGCCTCGGCCGCGACCGGCGCGGCCGTCACGCTGACGGCCTCGGCGGCGATCTTCACCGCCAACATGGTCGGCGGCTACGTGAAGATCCGCGAGCTCTACGCTTCGGAGCACAACAAATGGGGACCGAACGCGATGATCACGCAGGTCAACATCAGCAATCCGCCGGTGACGACCGACCGCATCTACGCTGACGGCCGCGTCTACCGCCCGACCGGGACCTGGGACGGGGCCGGCTTCCTGGGACTCACGACGCCGACGCACACGGACGGCGCGTTCTCGGACGGCCGGATCGAGTGGGAGTACATCAACGAGGGCTATGGCTACGGGCAGATCCAGAGCATCGGCGGCGGCGGGACGACGTGCGTCATCGACGTCGACACGGACGGCACCGAGCTCCCCGCCAGCGTCGTCGGCGCCGCGGCCGCGACGCACCGCTGGGCGATCAGCGCGTGGAATCCCGAGTACGGCTACCCGACCGCGGTCGGCTTCTTCGAGGATCGGCTCTTCTGGGGCGGCACCGAGCGCTTCCCGCAGACGGTCTGGGGCTCCGGGCCGGGCGACTACGAGAACTACGCCTTCGAGGGCGAGAACAACGAGGGCCTCTTCCTCGCGCTGAACACCCGGCGCCGCAACGTCCTCGAGTGGCTGATCGGCGAGGAGTCGCTGTGGTGCGGCACGCGCGGCGCCGAGTTCACGGTCGACAGCGGGAACGTCGAGCAGGCCCTCAGCCGCGAGAATTTCCTGCGGAAGAAGCGCTCGAGCTACGGCTCGAAGCGCGGCGTCTCGCCCCTGGCCGTCGACTCCTACACGCTGTTCGTCGCCCGCGCTGGCCGGCGCATCCACGAGCTCTCGTTCTCATTCGACCTGGACAGGTTCCAGGCGAAGGACCTGACCGAGATGAGCGACGAGATCCTGGCCGGCGGCGCGAAGGGCCTGGCCCAGGCGCGCGAGCCCTACCGCATGGTCTGGGTGTGGCAGGAGGACGGGAGCCTCTCGGCCATGACCTACGCGCGCGACCAGGAGGTCGTCGCCTGGCACCGGCACCCGCTGGCCGGGACCGGCTCGAAGGCCCTCTCGATGGCCGTGATTCCGCACCCGGACGGCGACGAGGACCAGAGCTGGATCGCGGTCGAGCGCCAGGTCAACGGGACGACGCGCAAGACGATCGAGTTCTTCGAGAAGCGATGGAAGCGCTCGCTCGACATCGAGGACGCCTTCTTCGTCGACTCCGGCCTCTCGCTCCGGTACACGCCGCAGACCGGCACGGGGTACACGCAGGCCGGGCAGACGACGGTCCTGGCGGCCGGCCACGGGCTCCTGGCCGGCCAGCAGATCCGCATCGTGACCGACGCCGCCAACACCGCGCTCGAGGGCGAGGTCTTCGACGTGACCAATGTGACCGCGGCCGGCTTCGACATCGAACAGGGCGGCTCGCCGTTCACCGACCCGCTCACGCTGGCGGCCACGCCGACCTTCGTCCGCGTCGTCTCGACGCTCACACGGCTGCGCCACCTCGAGGGCGAGACGGTGGCCGTCCTGGTGGACGGCGCCCCGGTCGACGACCAGGTCGTCGCCAACGGCGAGGTCACGCTCGCCGAGCCGGGCGCCGCGTTCGTCGTCGGCCTGCCCTATGTGGCGAAGGTCAAGACGATGCGCCTGGAGGCCGGCGGCCGCGTCGGCACTTCGCAGGGCCGGCTCAAGCGCTGGAACGGCCTGGTCATCCGGTGCGACCAGACGGGGCCGGGGCTCTTCTACGGCGACGACTTCGAGGAGAACGGCGGGACGATGGACGAGGCGTTCTTCCCCAACAGCGAGACGCTGATGGACACGCCGATCCCGCTGCTCGACGCGGACACGGAGGACCTCTCCTTCCCTGGCGCCTACGAGCGCGCGGGCGCCATCGCGATCGAGCATCGCTCGGCGCTACCCTGCACCGTGGTCGCCCTGATGCCGTCCGGCGAGCTTGAGGAGAGAACGTGAAAAACCGACTAATCCTCTGTCTCTTCGCCCTGGGCGCCTGGCTCTCGCCTGGCGAGGTCGACCTGGTCGAGGGCGTCTCGCACGCCGCGATCCTGGCGGTCATCGCCGTGACCGCGATCCTGGCGACGCTCGCTTCGACGGGCGTCTCCGTCTACATGCAGCAGGAGGCCGCCCAAGCGCAAGAGAAGGCGGCCAAGCGCCAGGCCATCGCCAAGCGAGAGCAGGTCTACGCCGAGGACGAGCGGCTGCGCCGGCTGCGGAAGATCCACATGCGCCGGCTGCGCGAGGGGATCGGGAAGTCTGGCATCCGGGGCGACATCGGCACCGGCCTCGACGTGCAGCTCGACACCTCGAGCGAGCTCGAGATGGACGCGCTCAACCGCCGCCAGACGAGCCTCTACAACATCGAGGAAGAGCGGGCGGCTGGGCTGAACCGGGCGAACGCGATGGAGCTCCAGGCCATCGCCACCGGCCTCCAGGGCGTCGGACAGGCCACGCAGATCGGCCTCGGCTACCAGGCCCTCGGCCGGCAGCCCTCGGGCGGCGACCAGTCTGGAGGGACTCAGTAATGCCCCGCTTCCCCCAGGTCACTCGAGACGCGACCCCCGCGCCGGCGGCCGTGGATAGCGGCGCCGCCGCCCTGGGCGCCGCGGCGCGCTCCGTGGGTGCGGCCGGCCAGCAGCTCGCCGGGGTCGTCGCCGACGCCGGGCTCCAGTTCGCACGGCAGCGCATCAGCGAGGCCGAGCAGGACGCGCGCGTCGCGGCCGCCGACTACGAGGTCGAGCTCCAGCAGGAGTGGCAGCGGATCGAGCAGGAGGAGCCCGACCACAACAAGCGGGAGGAGCTCTTCCGGGACGCGGCGAAGGTCGCGCGGGACGCCTACGCGGATCGCTGGTCCGGTCGGTTCATGGGCCGCGCGAGCGAAATTTTCGACGAGCGGGCGAACCTGGTCACGGAGCGCCAGGAGCTCGTGGTCCGCCAGAACGTCTGGAACGAGCGCGTCCGCGTGCGGCGCGGCGCCGTCCTGCGCGTCATCGACCAGAAGATCCAGGTCGGCTCCGGCCTGCCCGAGGCGATGCACAGCGTCTACCTGGCCGAGATCGACGACGAGCTCAGCCGCGCGGTGCAGGACAACCTGCTCCCCGAGGACGAGGCGGCGCGGCTGCGCATCTCGGCGCGCACGCAGCTCCGCACGCGGTTCGAGAGCCTGCGCGTGTCGCGCGAGGCCGACCAGGTCGTGCAGCAGGCCCTCGCGATCCGCGGGCTCGACGGCACGGACGAGGACCCGGACGGCGAGGCGACCCGCGAGTCGGTCGCGAAGATGCTGGCCGAGATCGACGACGGCGAGGTCCGCGACCTGGCCCTGCGCCGCTGGCGTGCCCTCGAGGCCCAGCGCGAGGTCGAGCTCGCCCAGGACCGCCAGCGCCTCTACGACCAGGCGACGACGGACATCGCGAACGGCGACGGCCACGACGCCATCCCGGCCGGCCTGACCGGCTCGCAGCAGCAGAGCCTCGAGCGCTACGCGGACTACGTCATCGACCGGCAGACCGAAGGGAAGCTCACCGACATCGAGACGGTGCCGGAGGTCTACGACCGCGTGATGGGTCTGCTGACGACCGACCGGGAGGCCTTCCTCGAGGAGGACGTCTACGCGCTCCGCATGGAGCTCGCCAACGCCGACTTCAACTTCTTCCTCGGCGCGCAGGCCGAGCTCCGCGCCGGCGCCGGCCGCAGCGCGGCGGGCGCGGCGGCGCCGGCCTACGCCTCGAGGCCGCGCTGGCTGGCCGCGCAGCGCATCGACGAGCTCGAGCGCCAGGGCCTCCTCCTGACCGAGGGCAGCGAGCCGGAGGACAGCCGCGGCCAGGTCCACCTGGACCTGTACGACTCGCTCAACCGGGCGCGCGAGCAGCGGCGCACGGAGACGGGCAATGCCGCCTACGAGCTCTCGGAGGACGAGGCGCGGCGCGCGATCGACATCGTGCTCCTGAACCGCCGGGTCGAGGTGCCGATCCCCTGGTGGCCGGACGGCGAGTCCCGCCCCGCGGACCTCACGGTCAAGGACCTGGGCCGCATCCAGTTCGACCTGGACCACCCGATCCACCGCGACGTCATCAACGAGGCTGCGGCCGAGGGCGAGACGGTGGAGCCGGGATCGGCGCGCGTCCGCATCCTGATCCGCGAGCGCCTCGAGATGCTGGGGGCGGACTTCGGTGGCTAGTCCCTTCGACGACCTCGAGATCGCGTTTCAGTCGGCGAGCGTCCTGAGCGCGCCGGAGTACGCCCGCGGGCTGCGCCTGGCGACCGAGGCCCAGGTCCCGGTCGACACCGCCATGCGGAACGCCGACGAGCTCGAGCGGCGCCAGAATCGCCCGGATATGCGGCAGTACGCGGCCGAGAACCCGCTCACCGCCGGCTGGCTGCGCAACAACCTGGAGGCGGTGCCGGCCGTCCAGGACGACCTCGAGGAAATGTCGATCTTCGAGCGCATGATCGGCGACGTCGGGGTCAACTTCGAGAAGAGCCTCAACCGATTCAACTCGCAGCCTCACAAGCTGCGGGCCCTCTTCGGCCAGGCCGACGACTACGACGAGGCGATGATCCGTTACTACCAGGCCGAGGCGGCCGGGCTCGAGCAGGAGGCCAGCCGGTACGGCCTGTCGAACCCCTGGCAGTCCTGGCAGCAGGGGCGCTACGGCGACTTCCTGGCGGCCGTGCCGGGCGCCGTCGTCGAGCAGTCGACGATTCTGGCCGACCAGGTCGTGTCCCGCGCGGCGGGGTTCGGCATCGGATTCGTGGGCGGGGCGGCCGCGGGCGTGGGCACCGGCCCTGGGATGCTCGCGACCGGCC
>Ga0180432_10001312_pt1 | contig 39539 bp, 42 predicted proteins | sample SS_ome_10_FD_132414 | JGI IMG/M metagenome (GOLD analysis project Ga0180432, IMG submission 132414) | Hypersaline lake sediment archaeal communities from the Salton Sea, California, USA - SS_1_MS_2 metaG | ecosystem: Environmental > Aquatic > Non-marine Saline and Alkaline > Hypersaline >... | reverse complement strand
GTTGCGATACTGCTTACTGTTGTGGCGACGGTGGTGCACACCGTTGAGGCGATGTGGAACATGCCCTACTACATGGACGAGGCGTACTTCGGGGTGTGGAGCGAAGTGATGATGCCGGCAGACGGCCCTCCGGGCGACGGGTTCTACATGCTCTCTACGCTGTTCAGCTTCATCACCGCGCTCATCTACATCTGGGCATTCCATTACGTATACAGCTCACTGAAGGGCAGGGGCTGGGTAGGGAGGGGCCTGCACTTCGCGCTCCTCATCTTCCTCGTGGCGGTTGTGCCCGGGACGATGGCGACCTACCTGCTCATCAACCTGCCGCTGCCGCTCATACTGTGCTGGGGCGTGAGCGGGCTTTCAATAGCGGTGTTTGACGGGCTTATAATTTCGAGGCTATGCTGAAGGGGGGAAACCCCCTTCTTCTTTGTTTTCGGTTTCCTGTTTTCAGTTTTCGGACGGCAGCAAATCCGGGAACCGGGCGCAGAAAACCGGAGACTGCCAGGGGAAACGCACCTGCTCCATCTTTTTTATTGCTTTGTCTTGATAATCCAACCATGCCCCAGCTTGAGGACGTTGTGCGCAAGCACGCGCTTAAGAACGCTTACGATTTCGGGAAGGCGGACCCGAAGAAGATACTCGGGAAGGTAATCGCCGAGTCGCCGCAGGCAAAGGGGGACATCCCGGGCACGCTGAAGCTTGCCGCGAAGATATGCGGAGAAGTCAATTCCATGCGCAAGGAAAAGGTGGAGGAGCAGCTTGCGGCATACAGGTTCGAGAAGAAGGGGGAAAAGGCGCGCAGGATTGAGCTGGAAAACGCGAAGGAGGGGGAAGTGGTTACGAGGTTCCCGCCCGAGCCCTCGGGCTATCCGCACATCGGCCATGCAAAGGCCGCGTTCCTCAACTACGAGGCGGCAAAGGAATACGGGGGCAAGATGATACTGCGCTTCGACGACACCAACCCGGAAAAGGAGTCGCAGGAATACGTGGACGCGATACGCTCAGGTCTGAAGTGGCTGGGGATAACGTGGATGGGCGAGAGCTATACTTCCGACAACATCCCGGCGCTCTATTCCTACTGCGACCGGCTCATCAAAATGAAAAAGGCGTATGTGTGCAAATGCGCAAAGGAAGACATAAGCAAGTGCAGGGAAACCGGGAAGGAGTGCAAATGCAGGAAAATTCCCCCGGAAAAGCAGATGGAGGAATGGGAAAGGATGCGCCTCGGCGAATATGGCGAAGGCGAGGCGCTCGTGCGCTACCGGGGCGACCTGAAGTCCGACAACACCGTGATGCGCGACCCGGCGCTTTTCCGCATAATCACCAGGAGGCATTACAGGCAGGGCGAGAAATATTCCGTGTGGCCGTCTTATGATTTTGCAGTCGCGGTGCTGGATTCGCTCGAGGGGGTTACGCACGCGATGCGCTCAAAGGAGTACGAGCTGCGCAGGGAGCTATATTATAGTATATTAAAGAACCTGGAAATGCGCGAGCCGGAATTGATAGAATTCGCGCGGCTTTCAATCAAGAACGCACCCATTTCCAAGCGGCTGATTACGCCCCTCGTAAAGGAGGGGAAAGTGAAGGGCTGGGACGACCCGCGGCTCCCTACGCTTTCGGGGCTCAGGAGGCGCGGCATCGCCCCCGAGGCGATAAGGGAATTCGTGCTGGGCTTCGGCCTCGGGAAGATTGAGAGCGAGCCTGGCTGGGAGAAGCTGCTCGCGGAGAACCGCAAGGTGCTCGACCCGGTGGCAAACCATTACTTCTTCGTGCCGGACCCTGTGAAAATCCATGTGGAGAACGTGCCCGGGAGGAAAGTGGAACTTAAGATGCACCCGAAAAAGGAAGCGGTGCGCGAAGTGGAAGTGGGGAACACCTTCTACATTGCTGGTGCGGATGCAGAGGGGCTGAAGGAGGACGACGCTTTCCGGCTCAAGGACCTGTACAACGTGGAAGTGATTACGAAGGGCGATTCAATCCGCTGCCTGTACAAGGGCGAAGAGGTGCAGAAGGGGACGCCAAAGGTGCAGTGGGTCTCCGAGCCCCATGAGTGCGAGGTGTGGAAGGTGGGCGACCTGCTCAAGAACGGGCACTACAACGAGGAGAGCCTGCGCGTGGAGAAGGGCTACTGCGAACGCGCGTGCCTTGCGCTGGAAGTCGGTGAGATAATCCAGTTTGAGAGGTACGGCTTCTGCAGGCTGGACTCGCACTCGCCATTGAGATTCGTCTATTCGTGCTAGCGCCCCGGCTCCGGGAAAACGGGGAACCTGGAGGCCGCCGTGCCGGCGCACCGGAAACAGGAAACTGGAGGCAGGATGTTCATGCTGGACGATTTCCGGCCCATTGAAAAAGTGGAGAAGGGCCGCGCTGCGCAATACTCGGAGTTCCCGCTGCCCCAATTTGTGAAGGACGTATTTGCCGCGCGGGGGATTGCAAAGCTGTACAAGCACCAGGCAGAGGGGATAATGCACGTGCGCGAAGGGCGGAATGTGGTGGTGGTCGCGCCTACTGCTGGAGGGAAGAGCGAGGTGTACATCGTGCCCGCGGTGGAGGCGGCGGTGGGGGGCGAAAGCACGCTGCTTCTCTACCCCACGAAGGCGCTTGCGCGCGACCAGCTTGAGCGGCTTTCGGAATTCAATTTATACGGTGTGCGCACCGAGGTTTACGACGGGGACACCCCGCAGGGGAGGCGGGAGAAAATCAGGGAGAACCCGCCGCAAATTGTGATTTCAAACATGGACATGCTGCATTTTGTATTGCTGAACAACCGCATCTTCTCCAAGTTCTTTGAGAAACTGAAATACGTTGTGCTTGATGAGATACACATCTATTCCGGGATTTTCGGGGCGCATGCGGCAAACGTGCTGTGGAGATTGAAGCGCCTCATGCGCAAGAAATACAAGAGGGAGATCCGGTTTATTGCGACTTCCGCAACGGTGGGGAATGCAAAGGCATTTGCCGAAGCGCTTGCGGGCGAGGAGTTCGAAATCGTGGAAGGCACTTCGTCGCCCCGGGCAGAGATGCGGCACTTCATAATCAGCCCGCACGAATCATATCTCACTGCTTCGCTCAAGGTTGCGGAGGAGCTGGGGAGGAAGGCGCTCATTTTCGGGAACTCACATGCAACTGTTGAGCGGCTGGGGGTAATCGGGGAGGACATGGGGCTGAATATACGCGTATACCGCTCAGGGCTTTCGCAGGAGATGAGGCGGGGCGTGGAGGATGCATTCAAGGGCGGGGCGGCGCAGGTGCTTGCGACAACTTCAGCGCTTGAGCTCGGCATGGACATCGGAGACGTGGACACTGTGGTGCTTGCAGGCTTCCCCGGCACGGTAACGCAGGTGAGGCAGCGGCTCGGGAGGTGCGGCAGGAAGGGGCAGGCCGGCTACGGGGTTTTCGTTGCGCGCGAATCGCCCCTTGACCAGTACTATGTGGAAAACCCGGAAGAGTACCTGCACGGGGAGCCGGAGAGCTGCTTCGTGAACCCGAAGAACGAAAAGATACGGAAACTGCACCTGCTTTCGGCCGCAAAGGACGTTATGTATTCGCAGGATGAGATGGATGGGGAGAAAACAAAGGTGCTTGCGGAGCTTGAGGAGGAGGGGCTGGTGAAGAAATGGGCTTCCTTCTACTCGGTAACCAGGGAGGGCGCAAAGAGGGCGCGGCACGTGAGCCTGCGGAGCATCGGCTCGCGCGTGAAGGTTTACGACAAGGAAGGGGAGAAGATTATTGGGGAGCGCGACGGGTTCATGGCGATTGGGGAATTGTTTGAGGGAGCGATTTACCTGCACGGCGGCAGGGCTTACCTCTCCACAAAGCTGGACCTGGAGAACGGAATTGCGGAGGTGGAGCCGCTCGGCAGGAAGGCGGAGGAGTATACGCACGCGCTCAAGAACAAGGAGGCGGAAGTAGTGGAGAAGATTGCATCGCGCGGATGCCTCGGGCACGGATTGTCTTTCGGGAAGGTGCACATCACGGAGGAAGTTTACGGGTTCGTGGTGAAGGACACGCTGCGGGGGACGCGGCTGGGCGAGCACCACTTCGAGACGCCCTACGTGCACGAATTCGACACCTATGCGATATGGGTTGATTTGGAGGGCATGGCCTACTCCATCCCGGAGTTCGGGGACGGGCTGCATGCGTTCGAGCACGTTTCCATTTCCATGATGCCGGCGATTACGGGCGCGGACCCGCGCGAAATCGGCGGGCTTTCCTACCCTTCCGGGAGGATGTACGTTTACGATGGGGTGCCGGACGGGAATGGGGTTACGCAGGTGGTTTATGAAAAGTTCGAGCTGGTCGCGAAGATGGCGCTGGGCCGGCTGGAGAAGTGCGGGTGCGAAAAGGGCTGCCCGAAATGCATACTCGACCCGATGTGCGGCAACGACAACCGCTACCTGAACAAGGAGAGCGGGAAGATGATTGCTGAGGCCCTGTTGGGCAAGTAAGGGGCGCGAAACAGGTTATGGGCAGGCGGGAGCCTCCGAAAACTGAAAACAGGAAAGGGAAGGGCTGCATGGGAACCGTGCGGGCAGGTTTTAATTGATTGGGATGCATACCCCGAAAGTGGTTCTTATGAAAAACATCGCTTATGCGGCACTGCTCGTGCTTGCATTGCTTGCTGCGGGATGCTGCGCAGGCATCCAAAGCACGGAGGGCGCGGCTGCGGAAGCCGCAGGAGGTGCGCACGGCGCACCCGGGACCGAGACTGCGAGCGGCTGGGTTGTCATAGAGAGCAAATGCCTGTTTACTGGGAGCTGGGACTCCAACTGGGGCGACATGGAATTCGCGCAGGACGGGGACACCGTGACCGCAACTTATACGCACGACGAGGGCAGGATAACGGGCACGATGGTTGGCAACGTGCTTGTCGGGAAATGGTCGGAATCCCCGTCCTACTCCGAGCCGAATGATGCAGGCGACGTTGAGCTGCAGCTTTCGGAAGATTGCGACAGCTTCGAGGGGCACTGGCGCTACGGGAGCGGCGGCGACTGGAGCGGCGGATGGACCGGCACAAGGAAATGAGTGCCCGCATGGGCGGGATGGCAGGGGTCAGTTTTTCCCGGCCTTGCCGAGGCCGTGCTTTTCAAGCAACCTCTGCAGATCCACTTCGGGGTAGGCCCTGGAATACATTTTGGCGCAGCCCCTCGCCATGAACAGGTACTGGCTGATGTCAACGGGGTTGCCCGCCTCTGCCGCAAGCTCCATGTAGATTTCAATCGCCCGCTCGTACCACTCCGCCTTGAGGTACCTTATCGCGGCAACGTCCTTGTCGCCAACAAGATATGAGATGTCCGCAGACACCTTGAGGCTGCCGTTCCTCCTGCAGAGTTCAGCGCATACGCCGAGGATGCTCGCGGCATCGCGCCGTGTGCCCGGGTCGGGGGCGCCCTTGTATTTGTCAAAGAATTGCTGTGCGGTTTCCGGGCGCAAGGCGTTCTTCCCGGCGCGCGCAACAAGGCGCTCGGCATCCCTGTTGAAGGTGCTGCCCTGCCTGGACGCAGGCGGCATGGTGCTCACTATTGACGCCATAAAACCTGTTTTGCGGAATACAGTTTAAAACCATATTCCTGCGGGCTAGTTGGTGCTCATCAGGCCGCCTACGGCATCGCGCTCCCTGCCCAGCTTCTCGCTCATGCTGCCGCCCGAGCCATTGTTCCTCTCCCCTATGCCGCAGCTGTAGGGGAAGCGTGTTTCAAAGCATTTAAAAGTGCAATTCGCCGGGTGCGGTAGAAGCGTTTTAAAGCTCCCTGCAGAATTTGCCCCCATGGAAGAGGCAATGCTCTGGGAGCCGGCGGAAGGGGGCGCCGTGCGGTGCGGCCTGTGCAGGAGGCGCTGCCTCATCCCGGAAGGGAAGCGGGGCTTCTGCAGGGTGCGCGAGAACCGCGGGGGCAGGCTCTATTCGCTCAATTACGGGAAGGCAATTGCAACCAATGTGGACCCGATTGAGAAGAAGCCGTTCTACCATTTCATGCCCGGCGATTCGGTGTTCTCGTTTTCCACCGTGGGGTGCAATTTCGCCTGCGACTATTGCCAGAACTGGGACATCTCGCAGGGATTCAGGGAAATAGGCGGGGAGAACCTGCCGCCCGCGCGCATCGCGGAAATCTGCAAATCGCAGGGCCTGCCCGGCGCCGCATACACCTACACCGAGCCCACGATATTCATGGAATACGCGCTGGACACTGCGAAGCTGCTGCACAAGGACGGGAAGTACAATGTGTTCGTGAGCAACGGCTACATGGCGGACGAGGCGATAAAGGAGATGAAGGGGCGCATAGACGCAACGCGCGTGGACCTGAAAGGTTTCCACGACCGAATATACAAGGAAGTGTGCAAGGATGTGGAGCTGGAGGGCGTGCTTGAGTGCATAAAGGGGCTGCACAAAATCGGGCATATTGAAATCATTAACCTGATCGTGCCGGGCTACAATGACGATGAGGACGACATCCGCGCGGTGTGCAAGTGGGTGAAGGATTTGGACGAAAGGGTGCCGGTGCATTTCATTGCATTTTACCCTGCGCACAGGATGATGGATGTGAAGGCGACGAAGCTGGAGGCGCTTCTCAGGGCCCGGGAGATTGCAATCGAGGAGGGGCTGCTGCATGCGTACACCGGCAACGTCCGGAACGAGGAGACCGAGAGCACCTACTGCCCGAAATGCGGGGAAATGGTGGTGAAGAGGAGCGGCTTCAGCATGCTGGAGAACAGGGTTACGAAGAAGGGCAGGTGCCCGTGCGGGGAGCAGCTTTATTTTGTTAACGACATAAAGGAGTACTGGAAAAAGAGGCCGAGAAAGGGATGAACATATTCGGGAAGGCGGAAGGCGGGCACGGCGTGTTCCGCAACGAGGACGTTTTCAGGCCGGAGTTCCAGCCAGAGCACGTGCTGGAGCGCGACGCGGAAACAAAGGAGATGGTGCACAGCCTGAAGCCCGTGGGCGAAAGGCGCAGGCCCACGAACATGGTGCTCTACGGCCCGCCCGGGACCGGGAAGACGTGCTGCACCCGCTTCGTGCTGGGCGAATTGCAGGAATACACGAGGCGCGCCCTCCCCATATACGTCAATTGCTGGAGGCATTCCAGCAGGTTTGCAATCCTTTCGAAAATCGCGGAGAAATTCGACGTGGTGATGCCTCGGAGGGGCATCGGCACTGAGGAACTCATGGCACGGCTTGTGGAGTTCGTGCGCAAGAGCGAAATGGTCCCAATAATAGTCCTGGATGAGGCGGACGCGGTCGTGGGCGAGGAGGAGAAGGTATTCTACGACTTGCTCCGCATGGGGGAAACCGACGGGCTTACTTTCGGCCTTATTGCAATTACCAACCGCGAGGACCTGCTTGCGAAATTGGACAGGCGGATACGGAGCTCGTTGATGCAGGGCTCAATTGAGTTCAGGAGGTATTCGCCGGCGCAGCTCAGGAAGATACTTCAGGAAAGGGCGAAGGTTGGCTTCGTGCCCGGCGCGTGCAGCGAAGATGTGGTCGGCACATGCGCCGGATTTGCCGCGAAGAATGGCGGGGATGCGCGCCTGGGGATTACTTTGCTCTGGCTTGCCGGGCGCGAGGCGGAGAAGGCAGGGAAGGGTTCGGTCGGAATCAAGGACGTTGAGGCGGCAAAGGGAAAAATTGCCGCGCAGCTTGGGGAAAGGCGCAGCGAGCTGCTTGATGAGAGGGACAAGGCGGTAATGGAGCTGCTCCGCAAGGGGGAGAAGAGGAGCGGCGAAATCTACGAGGCGCTCGGGGGGAACGAGCGCACCGTGCGCATGCATTTGGGGAAGCTGGAAAGTATGCGGCTGATAGAGTCAGAATATTTGAATTCTAAGGCAGGGAGGAGCAGGGTTTTCAGGATTGCAGGGGAATAGTCATTTCCCGCGGCCCTGGCGCATGTCTAAAATTGAAATGCTGGCAGAGCTCGGCTCGTCTTTGCCTGCCTTTTTCTTCTTTGCATCCTCCGCTTTAATGAGGAACCGGAGTGCGCTCGCGCCGTGGCAGTCCAAATTCATCAGGTTGTCCGCAAGGTTTGGGGTGACCTCCTCCTTCCTGCGGCTTTCGGGGGCGGGCTTGCCCTCCTGCATCATCTTCCATATTTTCTGGACCATGCTTTCCTGCCCGGTTTTGCCCGGGTGGCGGGCGCGGCCCTGCGGCTTGCGGATTCCATGGCATGCCTCCCTGATTAGCTGCTTCTTCCCATCTGGCTTTGGCCGGTCTCCGGGCATTGGGGGAAGTTGTGTTTTGATGTTTAAATATGTTATGGAGGAGTGGGAGAAAGAGTAAGAATATAGAAAGATTTAAATATTACCGGGGAGTTAGTTAATACAAGTCAAAGAGGGAAGGTTGTATTTTAAACCTTTCCAGGGAAATCCAAAACATGGGTTCAGAAATCAAGGTAGGAGACATCATGGCAAAAGACGTTATTTCCGTATCCAAGAATGCCACAGTGAAAGAGATAACCGAGCTGATGGAGAAGCATGACATCGGCTCGATAGTAGTGACAGTCGGCAAAAAGGCGGAAGGCATCGTTACGGAAAGGGACGTGGTCCACAGGGTAATCGCAAAGGGCATGGACGCAAACAAGACCAAGGCCGGGGAAGTGATGAGTTCCCCGCTGCAGGTGATAACGCCCGACGCGAACCTCGAAACCGCCGCAAAGGCGATGAGAGACCACAAGATCAAGAGGCTCCCCGTGATCAACGAGCGCAAGGAGCTCGTTGGGATATTGAGCGAGGGGGACATAATGAGGATATTCCCGTCCGTCGTGGACGTGCTCGAGGAGCGCGTGCGCGTGGAAGGGTATTGAAGCTCGCGCTGTGCGCGGATAGGCGGGGGGAGCGAAGCAATGACCTCCCTGTCAACAACGCACAGCACATTCTCCTAGCTTGTTCTGAGTTTCCCATAAAGGAGGAAACATGAAAATAGAGGTAAAGGTCGTGCCCGGCTCGCGGGAGTTCGGCCTCGAGGAAACGCCCGAAGGCTGGAAAGCCAGGGTGAAGGCCCGCGCAGAAAAGAACAGGGCGAACCTCGAGCTGCTCCGGGAACTTGAGAAAATCACCGGGTGCAGGGCTACGCTCCTTAGGGGCGACACGGCAAGAAGAAAGGTGATAGGGATTGAAGGAACAGAAGGAGAGGTTCTCCGGCGGCTTCGAAAGGAAGCGCGCAAGGAAGGTGCTTGACAGGATGATGGAGAAGCTCGGCAGTTCCCTTGTGCTCGTTGAGGGCGCAAAGGACGAGCGCGCCGTAGGGCCCTATGCCGGAATTGTAATACAGGCGGCAGGCAGGCCAAGGGCGGCATGCAGGAAGGCCTCGGAAACCGGGGCAACGGAAGCGGTGGTGCTGACCGACCTCGACAGGAGCGGTGACGAGCTTGCGCTCGAGCTCCGGTCGGAACTGGGCAGGTACGGAATCCGCGCGGACCTCGAATTGAGGAAAACGCTCGGAGGCCTGCTTCAGGTGAAGCAGATGGAAAACTTTGAAGGAAAATACCAGAAAACAGTTGAAGAAATAAACAGGTGAGAAAATGGCAAAAACATACATAGATACTGTAAAATACAACATTTTTGCAGATGTGGAAATAGACGGCATGGTTGACAGGCCCGACGTTGTCGGGGCGATATTCGGCCAGACCGAAGGCCTGCTCGGCGGAGAGCTAGACCTGCGCGACCTGCAGAAGAACGGCAGGATTGGCAGGATAGAAGTCGACCTCAAGAGCAGGGGCGGGAAGACCCGCGGGTACGTGAAGATACCCAGCTCGCTGGACATGGTGGAGACGTGCATCATCGGCGCTGCAGTGGAGACCGTTGAGCGCGTCGGGCCGTGCGAGGCAAGGATAAAAATTAGCCGCGTGGAGGACACGAGAAAAATCAAGAGGGATAAGCTCGTGGAGCGCTCAAAGTTCCTGCTCAGGAACCTCATCCACACTGAAATCCCGGAATCGCAGGAGATTTCGGACATGGTGAGGGAGGAGGTGAAGAGTGCGGAAATCACCACCTGGGGCCGCGACAAGCTGGCTTCCGGGCCGGGGATTGCGAAGCAGGAATCCATAATCCTAGTGGAGGGCCGCGCGGACGTGATAAACCTGCTCAAGAAGGACCTGCCCAACGTGGTTGCAATCGGGGGCGCGAAAGTGCCGCCGAGCCTGCTGGACATTTCCAAGGCAAAGGAGATCACCCTCTTCCTGGACGGAGACCGTGGCGGGGACATCATCCTCAAGGAGCTCGTGAGCGCAGGCGTGGACGTGGACTTCGTTGCGCGCGCGCCCGTGGGCAAGGAGGTCGAGGAGCTTACCCGCAAGGAGATGATGAAGTGCCTCAAGAACAAGCTTCCTTTCGAGGGGGGCGAGAAGGACACTGCAAAGCACTCCTACAAGGTGCGTGGCGCGGAGGAAGAAGTGGTGAAGAAGTATGAGCCGCCCACGCAGACCGCGGTCGCGGTGGAAAGGCCCTCACTGCCCATTGACGAGATAGGCTCCGGCAAGGAAGAGAAGGGGCCGGCGAAGAGTGAGCCTGCCGGGAAGCCTTCGGGTAAGGAAGAGCCCAGGGAGAAAAAGGAGGCGCCGAAGAAGGAGGAGCGGCAGGGGCCTGGCGCATTGGAGGCCAAAGGGCCGGCTGAGCCCAAGGAAGAGCCTGCGAAAATGATACGCAGCAAGGCGGACCTCATGGACGAGCTTTCCGAGCTGAAGGGCACCCTCAAGGCGCGCTTCTACGATGGGAAGTACAAGCTCATAAAGGAGCTCCCCGTGCGCGAGGTGATAAAGTCGCTGGAGGAAATCCCCGGGACAAAAGTGATTGTGTTCGACGGGATAATCACCCAGAGGCTGGTGGACCTTGCGCAGAACAAGGGTGTTGAGCTGCTCGTGGGCGAGAAGCTCGGCAACGTGAACAAGAAGCCCGAGAAAATCGAGCTTGTGACGAAGTCCAAGTGAGCCCATGAAGGTGTATCTGGAAACTTACGGGTGCACCCTCAACCGGGCGGACAGCGACATAATGGAAGGTGTCCTCCGGGAAGGGGGGCACTCCATTGCTTTTTCTCCCGAAGATGCAGACGTTGTGCTGCTCAATACGTGCACGGTCAAGGGGCGGACCGAGAACAGGATTATTTTCCGGATTGGGGCGCTTGCAGCGGCCGGGAAGCCGCTGGTCATTGCGGGTTGCCTCGGGATTAATGAAAAGAGGGTGCGCACCGCATGCCCGAAGGCGGTGATTGTGCACCCCGGGGCGGTTGCGCGCATCTGCGAAGCGGTTGCGCATGCGCTGCAGGGGAAATCCTCTGTTTTTGCAGAGCTTGGGAAGAAGGAGGGGCTTGCACGCGCATATACTGCCCCTATTTTGCGCATTCCTATACAGGAGGGGTGCGTGGGGAACTGCTCATTCTGCCAGACGAAGCTTGCGCGGCCTGAGCTGCTCAGCTACTCAATCCCGTGGGTGAAGAGCTGGGTTGAGGAAGGGCTCCGCAGGGGCGCAAAGGAGGTGCAGCTCACCGGCATGGATGCCGGCGCATACGGGCTGGACATCGGCACGGATTTGCTTTCGCTTTTGCGCGAGGTGGATTCAATTGAAGGCGATTTCCGCGTGCGCATGGGAATGATTAATCCCGGGCATGCTAAGAGGATGCTTCCGGGCCTGCTTGATGTTTTTTCCAGCGAGAAGTTCTACAAGTTCTTCCATTTGCCCGTACAGACCGGGAGCGAGAAAGTGCGGGGGGAGATGAACCGCGCGCATACCGTTGCGGACTTCCGCGAGGTCGTGGACGGGGTGCGCACTGCATTTCCCGAGGCAGTGATTGCAACGGACATTATTGTTGGGTATCCCACTGAAGCGGAAGAGGATTTTGCGGAGACCAAAAAGCTAATTGAGGAAGTGAAGCCAGACATTGTGAACATTTCCAAATTTGCTTCGCGCAGGGGAACTGCGGCCGCGGAGCTTCCCGAAATACATACTGCAGAAGTGAAGAGGAGGAGCACTGAGCTCACCCCGCTTGTGCAGCGCATCGGGGAGGAGAAGAATAGGGAGTACATTGGCCGGGAGCTGGATGTGCTGGTCACCGAGCTGCAGAAGACGCCTACCGGGCGCGCGTTCAACTACAAGCAGGTGTGCGTGCAGGGGGATGCTTCGCTTGGCAGCCGGGTGAAAGTGAAAATAGAGGATGCTAATCACGGAAGCCTAATGGGGAGGCCGGCTTAGGTCTGGATTCTGCTCACCGTAGTTTTGGTTGGGGTTCCAGCCGAGTTGACGAATTACTGGTAAAAGAACATGTCCATGTAGCCGAGCTGCGTGCCGCCGTCCCCATTCAGGAAGGAATAAGTCCTCCTGAAGCGGTAGGTCTCGTTCGAGCTTTTGTACGCCTCGGGGTCGCCCCACGTGCAGATTACGTTGTCTTCGAGGATGGGCTCAGTGTAGACCTCATGGAATATTATCGTGAGCTCGTAGGAGGAGCGGAAGAACTCCCGTGGGTCGTTTCCTGCAAGGCTGGTGCAGTCATCCATCTTTGAGTAGTTGAAATGCGAGTCCCTCCAGCCCACCGTGAAGCCGGTGTCGGTAGGCGTGAACATCATCTCGGAAACGCGGAATGCCTCGCGTGCAAGCGGGTCCTGCGACTGCTCAAAGGAGCTGCTGATGCCGTACCAATAGGAAAGCAGGGCCATCATGGTAAGTATGAAGATGGTCGCGCCGATTACCGCATCAAAGCTGAAATACTGGCCCTTCATTCTTCCACCCCGCAGCTTACCTTTATGTCTTCGCCATTGGTGTTGTTGAGCACCATCCTGCCGCCGGAGACGTCAACCTGCACCACTTTCGTGTGGCCCACATAGGAGTATGTTGAGGCGCAGCTGCCGCCAACCGGGTCGTAGTCCGCGGCAGGGATCATGTAAGAATAAACATATTCCTGGTACGTGCCTGTCCAGTTCACGATTACCGAGGAGCGCTCGGGCGCCCCGGTGTGGTCAACCTCGGTAACGAAATATACTCCGTAGGGCTTGCCGTCTATGTTGCCCGGAAAGTAAAAATCGTACACAAAGCCCTCGCCGCCGCGGAATGCGATCGTGGAAGCGTAGGAGAAGCGCTGGCCGAACTCATGGAAATACTGGGACTCGCGGAGCGCGACCTCGCCGCGCTCGGTGAATGTAGTGAGCGAGAAGGCCATTATCGCTATGGCGAGGAATACCCCTGCATATATGAAGAATTCCACTGCCACCTGGCCTTTCCTACTCATAGCTGACCACCACTCTTCCTGTGTTGTCCGTGCGGAATTCAAGGGCCGTGAGGCCCCTCTTGCCGGTAATGTTGAGGTAAACGTCATCCGCGAGGCCAAGGTTCGGGCTCGGCTCAGCAAGCTCCCCGAAGAAGTTGTAGCTCACCTGCGTATCGCCTGTCTGGGTCTGGAGCACGAGCACCACTTCGTTTTCCCTGAACTCCATGCTCTTCGTGTTGGAGGGGAGATTCACTATGATGCCCTTTGCGGCATTAGGGCCCTCTACCCACACCTCATTTATGGAGTCCGCAGCAGCGCGTGCCGCGGAGGACGCCTGCACGGTTGAAAGGGACTCGAACCTTATCTGCGCGCCGACAACGATGAGGAGCAATATGGGTATCAGCAGCACTAGTATGAGGCCTACCGTGGCCATCATTTCAGTGGCCGCCTGGCCCTTACTGTGTTTCGCAGCTCGCGTATTCATCGTTGTTGCACCCTATGTTGTCCTGCTCATCCTCGTCCTCTACGCCGAGGTAGTACTCGCCCGAGCCTTCGGCCCCGTACCGGAACTTGAAGTGCCCGACTTCGGAATCGTCGTCAATGCACATGCCCACGAACTTGCACCCTGGCATGCCCTTTATGTTCACTCCGTCTTCTTCCGAAAAGAATTCCCATCCGATGCGGGAGTATGCGTCCCAGGCCTCGCGGTCGGGGGTGTCCACGCCCCCTGCCCACTTGCCCACCGTGGTAGTCTCTATGCCGTGGTCCTCGCTCTCCATGTTCTTCCAGTCGGAGAAGAGGCGCTGGAGGTAGGAGGGTGCGGGCTTCTCATCGTAATCGGTCCAGAAGTAATACGAGCAGAGGACGAAATCCCTCAAGTCCTCGATGTCGAAGATTTCCACGTTGTCGAACTTGAGCTCGGGGTCGGACTGCACCGCGCCCGCGGTATGCGGGGAGATGAAGAGCACCCTATGGCTGTCGGTTTCCGTGGGCCAGATTACGCGGGGCCCGCGGAGGTCGCCGTAAACGTCATCCATGAAGTCCGGCGCCACCACGAACGGCTTGTTGGTGTAATCGCCGATTATCTGCACGTCGCAGTCACCCGGGGAGGACTCGTACCTGTCCACCGCGTTGAAGGTAGTGCCGGAAACCTGCGAGGTGCCGCAGTCGCCGCTCGAGGTTTCGGGTTCGTTTGTGAGTATGTATGCGCCGTAGGTGTCATGGTGCGGCACCGCGATTATGTCGCTGTAGTTGCCCGCGAGTATGTAGAGGGAGCGGTTGCCCGCTTCCACCGCGGCAATTGCACTGTCATCGGTTGCGAGGATTACCGGGCCGTAGAACCAGCCCTGCCCCTCGTCCCCGGTTTCAACCTGGTCGGGGTAGAGCGGCTCCGCGTCGCGCGGCTCCGCGTCAACCCAGTCGGAATAGAGGAATATGGGCTTGTAGACGATTCCGCCGTCAAGCTCGAGCATGCGGGAATCGCGCGCGATTCCCGGGTCGAAGAACCCGGTGACGTTGATGTCCTGGTTGATGGGGAACGGCCTCTGGAAGGATGTATCGGATTGCGTGTCCTTTATCTTCACGTTAAGGGTGTAGTTCAGGTGATAGACAAGCGGGTGCCCGGTCTGGTTGAACTGCATCGTTTCAGGGTCTACCCAGAACTCCTCCAGCTCGAAGCCGCTCCTCGCGAGAGAGTCGTTGAGCGCGCCCATGAAGCCGGTGAAGGTGGCGGATTCCGCATCCTCCTCGCTCATTACGAAATCCGCGCCGGATTCGAAGTGGTCCCCGGAGGCCATGCCCGTGAGCATGAGCTCGAAGTATGCCTCGCGGATGTGGTATATCTCGTCATCGGGCGGGATGCCCGGCTGGAGCGGGTCGTCCACAGAATGGTTCACCAGCGCATAGAACGAGTGGTAGCCCACAACCTCTCCAAGGAATTCCATCCTTTCCGCGGTAATCTGGTCGGTGAGCATGTAAAGCGAGGAGGCGCGGAGCGCCTCGGAATAGGTCTGCTCGCCCGTTTCTATCGCCTTCACCCACATGAATGTGGTTACGAGGACGTAGGATATGAGTATGAATGACACAAGCACGAAGAAGAACCCTTTCATGTTGCGCGTGCCTTTCATGTGTACACCGTGAACCTTACCACTCCGATGTGGACCTCTCCCGGCTGGAACCCTACGTCAAGGCCCGGCAGGTCGCAGACCGTTATGTCTCCGCCGCAGGTGATGTAGCCGTATGGATTCTCGCCGTGCGTCATCTCGTTCCCGGACTCGAAGCCGAAGAACATGGAATGCGCCGCGGCCTTCATCTTGTGGTATTCCTTCTTGTTGGGAGATTCGTCGTCATCTGCGGTATCGTATAGCAGCGTCCAGGTCTCCTCGCCCAAATCATCTTCTTCCAATACTTCTATCTTGTAGCCGAACTGCCTCGGGACAAGGGCTCCTACGTAGATGCGCGCCGGCTCCCCGTTTTCGGGCAACTGGGAAACAATGTAATCAAGGTATGTGCCGCCCTCCGGGTGCGTTGTGGTGGAGAGCGCAACAAGCGTGTCCTTTGCAAGGTAGTTGGTCTGCATCAGGGACGCATAGTATGCCGAGGGGACGGTTGCGAAGAAAATCAGGGTATATAGCGCTGCTATAGTGAGCACGAACGCGACGAATGCGTCCAGCGAGAAGATAAACGCCTTCCTGGTGGTCCCCATCGTATAGATAAGCCGGCTAAAGATTTAAAAAGGATGCTGCGCGCCGAGCGAATGCGCCGCCCTTTTTCAGCCGCCATTTTCCTTCGGCATGCAGCGGCCCCACTGCCCGCACTCGTCGCACTTGCGCTCCCCGAGGGTGCAGATGTTGAGGGCGCAGGATTCGGCCACTCCGGGGGTGCATTCCCTTTTCGTGATGCACGGGCTCCACATGCCGTTGACGCAGGTGCGGTAGCCGTCGCAGCCCTTGGAAGTGATGCAATCCTCGGCCTGGCCGGCCTGGCATTCCTCCGCGCCGTTCTGCACCGGGCCGGCGGGCGGCTCCGCCGCCTGGGGGGTGAGGAATATTATCACCGCGTAGGCAAGCAGGAAGAAAAGGACTATGGGGAGCACGAGGTAAAGCGCGAGCTTCATGTTTCACCTGTACTGCAGGGAGACCCCTGCTTCTTCCTTCGGGAGGCCGAATACGCTCTGCACGTCGAAAAGGCCCGCGCTCTGCACGCTCGTGTCCACCACACACACCGGGATATCGTCAATTGTTTCGTATTGGATTCCGCCGAGGTCTGCCGCGGCCAGAAGTGCGTCGTCCCTGCTGCCCAACCGGTCAACAAGACCAATCTGGAGGGCCATGCGGCCGCTCAGTATCCTTGCGTCCAGCGCTTCCTCGAATAGTGCCATGTTGAGCTTGTCGCGCCTGTGCTCCAAAATTACTCCCCTGAACTCGTTGAATACCTCGGCTATCATTTCCTGCATCAGCTGCTCCTCCTCAGGGGTCATGTTGCGGAAGGGCGAGCCCATGTCCTTCATGTCGCCCGAAGTGATTGCCACTTCGTGGATGCCGAGGTTGCTGAGGAGCTCCTGCATCTCCACGAAGGTTGCGATTACCCCGATTGAGCCGGTGAGCGCATTGGGCTCGGAGATTATGAGCTCGGCCGGGGTTGCTACATAGTATCCGCCCGAGGCCGCCATTTCCCTGAAGTACGCTACTTTTGGCTTTTCCAGTGCATTGACTTCCCTGTAGATTTCATTCGTGGCCACTACCGAGCCGCCCGGGGAATTGATTACGAAAAGCACTGCCGCAACGTCGTCGCGGCCATTCAGCGTGCGTATCTTCTTTGCAATGGTGTATGAGCCGGCCATGCCTTCCGTGAACATGCTCGCGGGAATGTCCTCGGCCATGATTGCGCCTTCTATGGGGACTACGGCCACGCATTTGCCGAAGAGGCTGCTTCCCCCGCTGCCGGCAACTATTCCAAGCAGGGCGAAGAAAAGGAGGAAAATGAATCCGAGCCCGAACAGGGCAAGGAACGCGTAAACATAAAGCTGCTGCCTGTCGCCCTTCTTCTCTTTCGGCTTGCGTGAATACTTCTGCTCCATTTAGACCACTGGGGATAAAGGGCATGGAAAATTAAAAAGGCTATCTAGTTGACTCTGGTCTGCTCAAACAGCTGGCCGAGGGGGCTGTTTGTATAGTTGCTCCAGCATTCGCTGCCCTTGCTGAGGTCGCCGGCCATGAAATAGAGATTGCTTGCCTCATAGTATTTTTCATTGAGCTCATATGCCTGCGCTATGCGCAGGATGGTCCTTTCATCGCCCGCAATGAACTTTGCCTTTTCAAAGAAGTTTAGGGTTGAGTACCTCCTGCTGTCCGCGATTATGCCTGCCCTCGCGCGGGCATTGGAGGCACATGCCTCCACCCCTCCCTTGAACTTTTCCCATTCGCGCTTGCCGCTTGCGAGCGCATCTGACTTTGCGGCCCGCATCGTGCCTTTCATCCTCCGCCACGCGGGCGGGATGTTCTTCGAGGCGCAGATTGCCGCGCAGCCCGCGGCCATGCCGAGAATCATTGCATTGCCGACTACCCTGTAGCTCAGAGGTATCCGTTTGCCGGTATTTGGTATTCTTTTAACAGCCATGCTATACCAACCTTTTGCCCCTATTTCGTGTGAAACACTATTTAAAGCTTTTTCACACAGCTAATCGACGCATTCCCCGTCCTCGCAGCTCCCTTCGCACTCGATTATCGCGAAGCCGAGGTTGCCGTCGGAAGTGCACCAGTGCTCAAGCACATCGTAGCTCGAGTAGCAGGCATCGGTTACTTTTCCTCCGGAATAGGTGACAGTGCCCTTTTCGTACACGTCCTGGCCGCCGTCCGTATCCCTGCATTCATTCACCGTGGTGTCCTCAACACACACGCCATCCTTGCAGCGGCCGGGGCAGGTGCGGTCAACGTAATCAATCTCGCCCTTGTCGTTGCAGTAGTACTCAAAAACGGAAACCACGGAGTGGCAGTGGTCTGTTTCGGATTCGTCGCCCTTTGAGGTTGTGCCGAGCGTTTCGTAATCCTTCCCGCCGTCCGAGTCAACGCAGGCAGGCGTGCCGGCGCAGGCGCCGCCTTCGCAGGTGAGGCCCGCGGCGCAGTCTATTGTTTCATAGGTTACGCCCGCATCCCCGCAAGTATATTCGCGCACGCTTGCGGAGCCGGCACATTCATCTTCGTAGCGCTCGCTGCCGTACTGCACCACGCCGAGCTCGTTCGGGTTGCGGTTGTCGGAGTCAAAGCAGGGGATGTCCTGCGTGCATGCGCCGCTTATGCACTGGTAGCCCGAAGGGCATGCCATGTCTTCCGAGGCAAGCACGTTGCCTGAACAGTAGTATTCGAGAACCATTGAGCCACCGCCGAGGCAGGCGTCCGTGCCCGTGTCCATGCCGGCATCGACCCTGCCCTGCACATAAACGTCTTTCCCGCCGTCCGTGTCGGTGCAGGTGGCCGAGGGGGTTGAGGGCTCGGAAGGCGTGGAAGGGGCTGAAGGGGTTGATGGCTGCGACGGGGCTGGGGGCTGCGAAGGCGCCTCCTGCGGGCAGCCCGCAAGGAACAATCCCAATGCCAGGAATGCAACGAACAAATGTCTCATGGGAAAAGATTGGGGGCGAAACCGTTTAATTGCTATTCACTCTTCCCGAACTCCCAAATCCAGTCGCCCACCCAGTGCAGGTTCCTAATTGCCTTGCCCTTTTTTTCTTTCTGCATTTCCTCCGCGGGCAGTAAGGCGATGCCGACCGCGAGGCCTTTCCCGTACTTTTCATCAACAATCAGCACCGCTTCATCCTTTGCGATGTTTTCACCTATTTTCACTATGCCCGGCCGCATCACGTCCGCGCCGGAGCAAAGGAACTTTATTGCGCCCATGTCCACGGTTATTTTCTTGAGGAGCCCCGGCTTTTCCTGAATGAGCTGGAGCGCGGGGAACCAGCGGCCCTCGTGCATTACGAGCACCGGCTTTTCATTCAGCAGTATTATCGTGGCCTTGCCCTCGATTATGTCCACTTTTTCCTTTGGGGGCAGCTTGAAGCCGAATTCCAGCTTTGAGTTGAGCTCTTTGATGTCGGACTTGCTGAGGGAGCGCCTCTTCATGTGCCGAAATCGGAAATAGGATTTAAAACTCTGCGCAAACAAGATGTCCCCATGAAGCTTATGATAGAGGCGGTAGTGGCCGCGCTCATCGCGGTGTTCTTCCTCAATTTCATGGGGCTGAGCGTTTCCACGCTGGGCTCGATGACCTCCTTCGCGGTAATACTTCTCATTATTGTGCTCATTGAGGAGAAGCTGGACATCTCCAACCGGAGGGTGCTCAAGAAGATGCGGCTGGAGCAGCCCATACTGGTCACTGCCGCGGCATTTTCGGTGATAATCATACTGTCGCTCGTGTTTTCGACCATCCACGACAGGGTCGGGGCGCTCATCAACCCGCTCGTGCAGAGCGCGAACTCCTGGCTCGGGCTCATCGGGCTTGCGGTGGTGCTTGCAATATCATATAGATTGTTCTACCACTTCATGTTCAAGGAGATAAACCTCGAGCCGGTCAAGGAGCTTGGCGGGAAGTACGTGAAGGGCCGGTAGGCGGGTATATCCTTGGGAGATGCACGCTTAGCTTTTCCTCCGACAGAAGATATTATTTTCCTTGGCCCCATCCAATCACTTCCCTATGTGGGCGAGCTGCCTCTCGTTTGCGAGGTCATATACTGCCTGGTCGTCCTTCCCCAGCCTGCTCAGGGGGCTCCTCCAGAATACGCATTTGGACACCTCTGCCAGAGCGGCCGGGTCGCGTGCGAGGAGCTCCACCACTGCGAGGCGCACCTCGAGCACGCGCGAGCGCACGGTGACGTCCACGAGCTCGCGGGTGCCCAGCTTTCCCGCGAACTTCAGCGCAAGCCTGTAAACCTCCGGCTCCGCGCTATACCTGAGGGCGTTGAGAATGCCGTCGGTATTCCCGGTGAGTATGCTCTTCATCAGCCTTCCCGCGCGGGAGCCGTTCAGTGCAGGAACCTCATCAAGGGATTCCTCAAGGAGCCTGAGCTTTTCAGGGTCTCTCTTTGTAGGGGTCCTTGTGCGGGAAAGCGCCCTGGGGTTCGCAGGAGGCCAGAGTTTGCGGGGCATTGGATTACCCGTGTGTGAAGAAATGTTTAAAAAGAAGGGTTCAGCAAAACCGCAGCTCCCTCATTATGCTGTGGATGGCCCGGCGCATCTCTTCTAAACCGTATTCGTACGCCACTGCGGCCGCGGTTTCGAAGTCTTCGCCCCTCAGCAGCTCATTCACCAGCCCGGCCGCAATCTGGCCGGCTTCGGATTCAAGCCCGCACCTTGCAGCTATGGCCGCGGCAAGCGGGAACTCGCACATCAGCATCGCCATTCTGAGCTCATCAGGTGCGTTCTTCCTGAAACCATCTTCCGTGAGGCCGCAATGCATCGCAAGGGACGCTACGTCTGGATATTCCTCCATCGCCTTCTGCCTCAGCGCCATCCTCCCGGCATCGAGCTCCTCCTCAAGGCCGAACCTTTCCGCGACAAGGTATGGATATAGGCAATCCGCAGGCCACCTCCTGAGCACCTTCCTGGCGAGCCCTCTGAATTTGGAATCAGAAAAGCCATGCTCCCTGCGCATTCTTTCTGCGGAATCGAAGCATGCACGGCGCATCTCGAACAGTATTTTGCCCTCCGCCTCTTCTTTGGTTAGGGGCTGCGGGGCAGCTTCAAACTGCTGGGGGTGGCTGAAAAGGTATGCAATAGACGCCTTCAGGGACGCAAGCTGCATTCTCCCTTCAAGGCCGTATTCCTGGGCGTCCCTCGCGGCAGCCAGGTACTCCCGCCGCTCGATTTTCGCATCAACCAGAAGCCCCGCAGCCGTTTTCATTTCATCTTTCAGGCCGAACTCCATCGCCACCCTCATGGTGGATTCGTGAGCGTGCCCTTCTTCCATGCATCCCCTTGCATGCATCCTTGCGGCTTCCTTCGCCTCTTCTTCGAGCCCGTAAGACCTCGCCATGCTTGCCGCATAGTAAAAGCGGCCCCTCGCCATCGCGGTCCGCACCGCATTCCTTTCGCAGGCCCGCGCCGCCCTCTCCTTCCCCAGCTCCGACGCAATCTTTGCGCTGAGGGCCTGCCGGTGCATGAGGGGGAGCTTCCTTATCGTTTCCGGGCCACCCACCGCCTTCGCGGTCGGGCTCCTTTCAACTAGCCTTGCAGCCGCCTGCATGGGTGATAATTTATGCAAGAACGTTTAAAATACGCTGCGGCACACTCAGGAGGCGCGCTCCTTCTCGAGCTTGCGCTTGATTACCTTCAGGGAGACGAAGGCGTCCCTCTCCATTTCCTCAAGGCGGAAAGAGATGTCGCCCTTCTGCTTCTCGAGGCGCGGCAGGATTACGAATTCCAGTGCGTTCACGCGCCTCTTGGTCTTCTCTATTTCCTTGATGAGGCGCTTGATTGCGGTCTCGGTCTCTGCCAATGTAATCACTATTTCCAGCGCATCCTCGAACTTGCCCACCACTTCGTCTATTGTGGCGGATGTGCCGATCACGGAATAGCCGCGCTCGAGGAAGGGCGGCTGCTCGAACTTGGAGGAAATCTCGGGGATGCGCACGCCCATCACGTTGCGCACCTTCACCTCCAGTTCAAGGTCTTTCTCCATCCCGGCGGCAATCCCTTCCAATTCGAAGGTGGTGTGGTAGGCCTGGGCAAGGGAAAGCGCCTTGTACGCGGCGCGCATCTTGCCGTTCAGCTCGCCGCGGAGGTCCTTTGCCTTCCCCAGGATTTTGAAGAACTCGAGGATGAGGGCGTCCCTCTTCTGCTTCAGGAGCTTGTGCCCTTTGGCGGCAAGCTTTATCCTTGCCTTGGTCTTGAGCAGCTCCATCCTTGTCGGGTTAGCCCTTTCCGCCATGCATTGCACCTTTTTCCATCAGCTTCCCATTCGGGTTCTCGGCCCCATCCTATTCCTTGGCCTCGGCCTTTGCCGCGGCCTCCCTGGCCTCGATTGCCGCTTCCTTCCTGCGGAACTTCGCGCCGTACTTCTCGATGTACTCCTTCTTCACCCTCTTGAGCTCGTCTTCGGGGAGCATCGAGAGCAGTTCCCAGCCGAGGTCAAGCGTCTGCTCGATTGTGCGATCCTCGCGGAAGCCCTGCGTAATGAAGCGTGCCTCGAACTCGTCCGCGAACTTGAGGTACTTGCGGTCCACTTCGGTGAGGGATTCCTCTCCGACAACCGCGCTCAGGGCGCGGAGGTCGCGGCCGCCCGCATAGCCCGCGTAGAGCTGGTCTGCGACGCCCCTGTGGTCCTCGCGCGTCCTGTCCTTGCCGATTCCGAGGTTCATTAGCCTCGAAAGGGACGGGAGCGGGTCCACGGGCGGATAGATGTTCTTCCTGTGCAGGTCCCTGCTGAGCACAATCTGACCCTCGGTGATGTACCCCGTGAGGTCGGGGATGGGGTGGGTGATGTCGTCTCCGGGCATGGTGAGGATGGGGAACTGCGTAACAGTGCCCTTGCGGCCCTTTACCCTGCCTGCGCGCTCGTAGATTGTGGAGAGGTCCGTGTACATGTATCCCGGGTAGCCCCTCCTTCCGGGGACTTCCTGCCGCGCCGAGGAAATTTCACGGAGCGCTTCGCAGTAGTTGGTCATGTCCGTGATGATTACGAGCACGTGCATGTCCTTCTCGAACGCGAGGTATTCCGCAGTGGTGAGCGCGAGGCGCGGGGTGATTATCCTCTCCACGGACGGGTCGTTCGCCAGGTTGAGGAAGAGCACCGCGCGCTCGAGGGCGCCCGTCTTCTCGAAGTCGCGCATGAAATAGGACGCTTCCTCGTGGGTGATGCCGACCGCGGCGAAGATTACCGCGAACTCCTCCTTCTGGTCCTTCACCTTGGACTGGCGCGCAATCTGTACCGCCAGCTGGTTGTGCGGGAGGCCGGAAGCGGAGAAGATGGGCAGCTTCTGCCCCCTTACCAGCGTGTTCATAGCGTCAATTGTGGAAATGCCGGTCTGGATGAAGTCGCGGGGCTCCTGCCTTGAGTAGGGGTTGATCGCCGCGCCGGAAATGTCGAGGCGCTCTTCCGGGACGGGCTTGGGCGACTTGTCGCGGGGCTCGCCCAGGCCGGAGAACACGCGGCCGAGCATGTCCTCGCTCACGCCGAGGCGCATCGTCTCCCCGAGGAACTTTACCGAGGTCCCCGTTGTGGAGAGGCCTGCGGTGGTGCCGAAAATCTGCACAACCGCAATGTTTTCGGTGACATCGAGCACCTGGCCCTTCTGCTTCTCCCCGCTGGGGAGAGTGACTTCCACCAGCTCGTTGTAGCCGACTCCGGAAACGCCTTCAACGAATACGAGCGGGCCCGCGATTTCAGTAACTGTTTTGTACTCCTTCATCATAATCACCTCGCCTTTATCAGGGCATCAAACTCAGCGTCAATCTCCTTTGCTAGGCCGTCGATGTCCTTCATCCTGTCCTCCGGGATTTCCTTCATCCTCCCGATTTTCTCCTTCACCTTGGTGGCGGCGATGCTCTTGAGCTGCACGCCAAGGTCAACCGCGGCGGATGCGCGGTCATGGAACTTCATGATGTTCCTGAGCATGAGGAACTGCTTCTGCATGCTGGAGAACGTGTCGATTTCGTGGAATGCACTCTGCTGCAGGTAGTCCTCCCTCAGCATCTTCGCGATGATGAGGATTTCCTGCTCCTTCTCGGGGAGCGCGTCAGGCCCCACGAGCTGGACCACTTCCTGCAGCTCGGCCTCCTTCTGGAGCAGGGCCATGGCATTGTTGCGCTGCTTTGGCCAGTCCGTGGAAATCTCCTCTTCGTAGTACGGGTCAAGGGTTTCCGTGTAGAGGGAGTAGGAGTTCAGCCAGTTGAACGCGGGGAAGTGCCTCCTGTGCGCAAGCGAAGCGTCCAGCGCAAGGAATACCTTCGTGACGCGGAGGGTGTTCTGCGAGACCGGCTCGGAAATGTCCCCTCCGGGCGGGGAAACCGCGCCGATTGCGGTTACGCTCCCGTAGCGCTCATCGGAGCCGAGGCACCTTATCCTGCCGGCGCGCTCGTAGAATTCCGCGAGCTTCCTCGCGAGGTAGGCAGGGTAGCCTTCCTCCCCGGGCATTTCCTCGAGGCGGCCGGAGATTTCACGGAGCGCCTCCGCCCACCTTGAGGTGGAGTCGGCCATGAGCGAAACCCCGTAGCCCTGGTCGCGGTAGTATTCCGCGAGAGTAATGCCTGTGTAAATCGACGCCTCGCGGGCGGCCACCGGCATGTTGGAGGTGTTCGCGATGAGCACTGTCCTTTCCATGAGGGGCTTCCCGGACTTCGGGTCGACTATTTTCGGGAATTCGTTGAGCACTTCGGTCATCTCGTTGCCGCGCTCGCCGCACCCGATGTAGACCACGATTTCCGCGTCGGACCATTTCGCAAGGGACTGCTGGGTGACCGTCTTGCCGGAGCCGAACGGCCCGGGGACACATGCGGTCCCGCCTTTCGCAATCGGGAAGAAGGTGTCCACAATCCTCATGCCGGTGGAAAGGGGCACGATGGGCGGGAACTTCTCCTTGTAGGGCCTTGCCTTCCTCACCACCCATCGGTGGTAGAGCCTCAGGGGCTGCTTCTTGCCCATGGACTCAAAGGAGCCTATCTGGTCCTCAACGGTGTACTTGCCGGACTTGAGGTCAGTGAGCTTGCCGTCGTGTGGCGCAAGTATGCGGTGCACTATCAGCTGGGTTTCCTGCACCTCGCCGAGCACGTCGCCCTGCACAACCTTGTCGCCCTTCTTCTTCAGGGCCTTGAACTCCCATTTCTTCTTGCGGTCCAGCGCGGGGACGTCAATGCCGCGGGTGATGAATGTGCCCGCTTTCTCCTCAATCTTGTCGAGGGGGCGCTGGATGCCGTCGTAGAAGCTCTTGAGTATGCCGGGACCGAGCTCCACCGAGAGGGGCTCGCCGGTGCCGAGCACGGGTTCCCCGGGCCTGAGGCCGGAGGTATCCTCATACACCTGCACGACATATTCGTCGCCCACGATCTTGATGATTTCGCCAATGAGCTTCTCATCGCCCACCTTTACCACGTCATAGAGCTTAGAGCCGCTGAGGCCCTTCGCAACGACCACCGGGCCGGTAATCCTTGCAAGCTTTCCTTTTGATGCCATTTTTCCACCTATTTCTTCGAAATGTCAAACCCGAGGGCGCGCTTTATGAGCACGTTTATGCTCTCGCCCTCCTCAACTTCCGCCTCGCCCGAGATTCCCGGGACCCCGATGATTACGGGATGCGCGAGGTTGCTTATCTTTTTCTTGAGCCTCCAGTCCAGGCCGGAAAGGAAGGACTCGTCCACCACTATGATGCCGTATTCCCCGGAATCCATGAGCTCGGTGAGCTTCTTCTCGAATTCCTCCCCTTTCTCCACGGGGAATATGCTGGACACGCCGGCCAGCTTGAAGCCGGTCACGAGGGGCATGTCGCCGACGATAGCCATTTTCTCTGCCATGCTTCCACCTAGTACCTCACCAGCGTTCCGCGTATCTCCTCGGGGGAGAGGCGGTAGTCCACTCCCCTTACAATCTTCCTCAGGTTGTTCATCTCCTCCTCCTTGATGAAGAGGAAGGACACTATCGTGCCGAGGGAAACGGTGCTGCGGTAGAACGTGCGCATCCTCTGCTCGGCAATCCTCTTGTGGAATGCGATTTCAAGGTCCACGAGCGTCTGCGGCTCCTCGCCGGGCAGGGGAAACACGTGCGAGATGATTGAGAGCACCTCCTTCATGTCCTTTGCCTCGAGCAGCCTGCCCACCATCTTCGGCCGCACATTGCTGCCCTTTATGATGTAGCGCTTCACGCGCTCCGGGTCCTTTATCCCCGCTTCCTTGAGCCTGAGCACGTTGATGATGTTGCGCGCGTCAACCTCCTTGCGCACTATTGCGCGGAGCATCGCCGCCTCCTCGTCCGGCAGGTTCATGCCCTCCAGCAGGAAATTGAAGTATGCGGTGTCCAGCATAAGGTGCAGCTGGCTCAGCATCTTCGCCTGCTTCATGGACTGGATGAACATCTGCTCCAGCTCCGTGCCGCTTATGAGCGCGCTGGACTGTGAGAACATAATGCGGCCCACGTCTGTGCGGCGCACCTCGAGGAAGAGCTTCTCCCCGTCCGCTGCCGCGATGCGCTTGAGCTGGTCGCGGGGGATTATGCCCGCGGGGATGATGAAGGGCCTCATCTGCTCCCAGCTCCTGCCGAGCTTCTTGGAGGTGATGATCGCCTTGAGGTTCGCGAAGTCCCATTTCTGCATGAGCGCGTCGATGGCGGGCTTCGCGGAATCCGGGACGAAATTGTGCACCTTGCTCACCACTTCGGCGTAGTGCACGCCCGCGGCCTGCTCAACCATTTCCGAGCCCACGTACCTCTCGCTCAGCTTAACGATGAGGTCCTTGTAGTAGGTGCGCTCAAGCATCCCGGCAATCCCGGGGATGCTGTCCTGGTTGGAAAGGTCGCCGAAGAAGTCCCACTGGAGCATTTTGGCCTTCCGCGCCCTGATGCGGGCATTGGAATAGCCGTATACCAAGTGCCTGTCCTTCAATGCGGACGCAATCTTTTCCAGCAGGCCCGGTTCCATCCGTCAATCACCTTTTGAACAGCGCCTCGTAGATGCGCTTCCTCACGAGCTCCTTCCTCTCTTCCAGCAGGCTGGCAAGCGTCAGGTTTATGCTCACCCGCCCGTCGGAGGATTCAACGACCGCGCCGCCGAAGGCGTCAAGGTCGGCCTTCACCGTTGCCTTTACTCCGGCGAGGTGCTTCTTGTCGGCCTTGCGCACGTGCACCACCGCGCGGGGCTCCCCCAGCTCGGCAATGCCCGCCTTTACCAGCCTCTTGAGGTACGCGGGGTACCTGCGGTCCTGCGGGAACTTGCGCATGAGGGCAAAAAGGTCCTCAATCGCATCGTCCACCACCGCCTCCTTTGCCTCGGAGATTACCCGCTTTGCCTCGAGCCTGGCCCAGGCGATGCGCTCGCGGTGCTGCGACTCGTTGAAGGATTTCGCGTCCCTCTCCGCATCGGCAAGCTGCTCGCTGAGCCGCCTCTTCTCCCGGGAAACCGTTTCCTTTGCCTCCTTCTCGGCGGCTGAAACGACGGAGCCTGCCTCCCTGTTCGCCTCCTCGAGGATGGCGCCGGTCAGTTCCTCTATCTCCATATGCCTACACCCGTTGCGCCTAAGCGGTCGCTGTGGCGCCGACGAGCATGAAGGCAATCACGAAGCCCAGGATGACAAGGGTTTCGGGGAGCGCAAGGCAGATAAGCACCTTGGTGAACTCCTCGGGCTTTTCAGCCAGGAGCCCCATGCCGCTCGAGCCGATTGCGGACTGAGCCCAACCGGTCGCAAGCGCGCCGAGTCCCATCGCAAGTCCTGCGCCAAGGGCGATTAGCCCCGCTGCTGCTATTTCCACCATATTTTCACCTCATATATTCACATTCTTTCTTTTACAGAGAAAGGCGCGAACGCCTTCCCTCCACCATGGAAAAACTTCGTGTAGAACTCAATAAGGTTGAGACGGCCTCCCTGCACTATGCATTCGACCATCGCGATGCCTATATTGAGCAAGTGGAGTATGATGAGGAGCGGGAGCACCACCAGCGCGAATATCCCCTGCTCCGGTGTCGGGATGAATGCGTCGTTGATGAGCTCGGCGAGAATTACCCCTGCGAGCCCGACCGCTGCAATCCTGGCGTAGGAGAGCGCATTGCCCAGCAGGCCCGGGAGCTCCACTATGCCTATCATCCCTTCCGTGTAGCCGATCACTATAATTGATATAATGGCGAGGGCGACCCCGGCCATCCCAACTTCGGGGGAGAAGAGGCCGAACATCATCGCGGAGACCGCGAGGAAGCCGCCGAGCTCGAGCACAATCCAGAAAATCTTGCCGATTGCGTGCTTGCGGTTGTGGTGCCACTCGTTTATTGCGCCGAGCGCGTAGCCGAACGCAAGGTGCACCAGCCCGAGTATCACGGAAATGCCTATGAGGAGATTCACCTGGTGGGTGCGCGAGAACCCTGCGTAAAGCGGGCCGTCTATGCCCATTGCGTGCAGGTTCAGGAGGCCCCAGTTCTGGAACACCTCTAGCAGCGCGTAGAGGGGGAGGCCAAACCATTCGTCGTAGAACACCCCAAAAACCATGCCCGCGAGCGCGGAGAACTTCCATATGCGCGCAACCTCGTGCGCAAGGCCGCTCTTGAACTTGCCCGCCATCCACGAGGCGATGAAGAAGGATATCAGCCCGTAGAAAACGTCGCCGAGCATCATCCCGTATATTACAGGTATACTAATGAAGAGTATGAGCGTGGGGTCTATCTCGTCCGCTTTCGGGAGAGAGAACATGCCCACGAGGAACTGGAACTGCGTCGTGTTTTTCGGGTTGTCGAGCACCGTGGGCGGCACGTCCTTCCCCCCGGGGATTTTTTCGACGAACACTTTCTTGTGGAATGCGTATGCGAGCTGGGAAACAAAGCCCTCGTAGTCCCGCTCCTTCACCCAGCCCTCGAGCACAACGGTGTCCGCGCCGAAGCCCATGTCCTTGGAGGCAATGCCGCGGTCGCTCCACAGGTGCAGCGCTCCGATGAGCTTCTGGAGCTGGCCCCCGTATTCCTCCGCAAAGGAGGAGAGGGTTTCCTTCACTTTCCCTATTTCGTCGTTCACCTTGCGGGCCTCCTGCGAAAGCCCATGTATCGTCTCGGAGGGCGTGGTGAACCCGCTGGTGTCTATGGGGTTGAAGCCCGCCTTTGAGAGCGCGAGCTCCGCAAGCTCGCCGTGCTCTTTTGAGCACATGCAGATTATCACGCTGTCCTCCTTCCTGTGCCGTATGCCGAATTTCGCCTGCGGAAGGGCCTTCCTGAGCTCCGGGAGCTTCTGCGTTGCCACCGTGCCCACGTGGAAGTCCACCCTGCTGGACTGCAGGGAAGAGAAATCTATGTCCTTGAAATATGCGAGCAGCCTTGCATCGTCAAGCCTGCGCGTGAGTTCTGCGAGCCTTGTTTCGAGCCCCGAGAGCTGGCCGTGAACCGCGCGCACCTTCTCGTCTATGCTGATTTTCCCCGCGGCGGCGAGCGCCTTGTCAAGGGGCATCTCCACCGGGGGGGAGTCCTTTGTTATCCCGAGCATTGAGCGGAGGCTCCTCAGCCTCACCAGCTGCGCGGATATTTCATCATACACCTTTATTGTGCGGCCCACCCGGAAATCCTCGGTGGGCATCCTCCGTATCTCAAGCATGCCCATGGTATGCAGCTTGGAAAGCAGCCCGGTGGTGATGGATTTTACCGCTGCGATCCTGACTTTTTGCATTTTCACGGGCTTGAGCATTCCATCACTCTTTGACCAGCTCTTCAAAAACAGACTTCAGGAGCTTTGCTTCCGCCTTCTTCTTCCTCACTTTCTGCGCTTCGCCGCGGGCATTCTCTATTATCTTCTCGGCCTCGCGGTCAGTGTCTTTTTTCCCTTTTGCAATTATGCTATTCTTCAAATCAGTGATTTCCTGCTCGGACCTTACGCGGAGCTCCTCGGCATCTTCCTTTCCCCCGAGGAGCGCCTTGTCCGCCTTCTTCCGGGCGGCGGCCCTTATCGATTCGGCTTCTTTTTCCGCCTTCTTGACTTCCTCTATCGTACCCATGAATGAAGGTTCTTGAGCAGACATAAATTTTCACCGCACCTTGCGCAGGAATCTCTCTATAAGCAGATAACCTTTTTAAAACTACCATACCTACATAGACCCACGCTGGATGTGGGATAATACCCTGAACGGCAAAGGTGATTTTTTGGGAGCGTACAAATACATACGGGAAACCTGCCAGAAAGAGATTAGGGAAAGGCCTGATGAGTACAAGAGGAGGATTACTGCATGGAGGAAAGAGCCCACGATGGTCCGCGTGGACAGGCCAACGAACCTTTCCCGCGCCCGCACGCTCGGCTACAAGGCAAAGACCGGCTATGTAATCGTGCGCGTGAAGGTGAGGAAGGGGAGGCGGAAGAGGCCGAAGCCGGACCTCGGGAGGAAGCCGGGGCACAACTACAAGTTCGTGCAGCCGCGCGCCTCGCACCAGGCAAAGGCCGAGCAGAAGGCAGACAAGAGGTACGTAAACCTCGAGGTATTGAACTCATATCTTGTCGGGGAGGACGGGAACTGCAAGTTCTTTGAGGTAATCCTCATTGACGCAAACAGCCCCGCGGTGAAGGTGAAGGTGGGGAAGAGGCGCGCTGCGCGCGGCCTCACTTCCGCCGGGAAAAAGGCCCGCGGCCTCCGTGCGAAGGGGCGCAGGAAAAAGAGGATAAGGAACAAGTAGCTGCCCGCAATAGATATAAGGTGGGGGGCTTCATGCCCCCAATTTCTATTTTTCTTCCACCTATAACGTCAGTTTTAAAAACCTGGTGTTTTCTAGTAGCCGTCCGCGCGTCCCCACGCGCAGAAAAGGTGACCAGGAAAATGGCAGCATCCGCCCAGGTTGGCAGGATGGATGTGCGCGCAGAACGCAGGCACGTGAGAAAGGCAGCAGCGCAACGCGACAGCATCCCGCCGGCAACCGCAGCGAAGCATACCGGAACAGGATACGTGAATGTGAGGTGCAGGGAGTTCGGAGGCACATCCGCGGAAAAAGGAAGGAAGGCCATCGACCGGTCCGACTTTATCAAAAAAGGCAAGGCGGACAGGGACGCGCTTATTGCTGAATTCAACGGCTGGCATGACGGCGTTGAAGAAAAGGAGGTTGAGCCCCCGGATAGGGGAGCTGCCCCGCTGGAGGGGGCAGCTGACAGCGAAGCTGTCAGGTTGGAGCGACTGGCTGGACAACACCGGAGGTGTTGTGCTGGAAGCCCGGCAGGGCTGACCGAGACCCCGCAGGAGATTGCCGCGCATGCAGGGAACAGGCGCAGCGTGGACATGAATGGAATTTTCAGTGCAAATGTGACTGCCGAGCTTGACGATTACCTTTCGGAAGGGAGTGACAGCGGCTGGGAAGAGGAGCCGGGCAGGTTCCGCACCCCCTCGGACAATGAGGATGAACGGCCCACGCTTGTGAATGATTTGGGGGCGAGGCTCAGGGTGCACAACGGGAATGAGGAGAAGGCAATTGGGGAAATGCTCGAAGACCTTGAGATGCCTACCCAGCAGCGCGGGACCACCGGAGAATACAAGGCCGTGCGCCGGGCGAAAGGGCCCGGGGGCGGCAGCCATGTTGCAGCCGAAGCGCCGGAAAGCGAAGGGCCGAGGCTCAGGGTATGCACCCCTCCGCCGAAGAGCAGCCCTCCAGAGGCAATTCCCACCATGGTAGGCGATGGCGAGAGGGTTTCGTTTGCGCCCCCTGCGATGCCGAAGATAGCCGGGCTTGAGGAAGCTGTCCGGGCAGGGGAAGGCATGGAGCTTGTTGTGGAGAACAGAGTTACGCCGGTGCCGGGCCAGGGGTGCTGGGCAATAGACGATGACCTGCTCAGGGCGCTCGGGGACTATGTAAAGCCGCCGCTTGCGGTGAACGAATAGGAAAGCTTATATCTGGTTGTAGTTATAAGAGCATTATGGGATTCGCTTCCCCCAAGCCCGACGGGGCCAATGGCGCGCAGGCAAACGGCTCTAGAGACAGCGCTGCGCCGCGCAACGGGCTGAAGGGAAGGGACATCAAGGAAGGAGGCCCTGCCGGCACGAAGGGAGGCGCAGGCGAGGATGATGGAGGGAAGATAGTCAAGATAACGGACTTCAGGCCCACCCTGCCGCCGCCTTCCAATTACGATGCAAAAGTGGAGCGCATGAGCCTTCCGCTCCCCCCGGGCGAGCTTCCTGTTTCGGCAGGGATGCCCAAGGATTGGGAGGAGCCGGAGGAGTACAGCAGGCCCACAAAGCCGTCAAATTCCCCGGAAGAGGTTGCGGAAGAGGAAGGGATGCTTGAGAAGATGAGGCAATCCGGCGAGCTTGCGCCTCCGTCAAAGCATTGCGGGCCAACGCCTGAAGGGCCCGTGCCCAATCAGGAGAAAGACGGGGCAAAGGGGGGAGAAGCAGGGGAGGGTGCCCCTGCGGAAGGGCGCGGGCAGGAAAAAGAAGCCGGAGCAGCCGATGCATCGAGGGGCCATTCATCGCTTGTGCTCAGCGACGAGCAGGCCGAAAAGCTGTGGGCAGAGTACTACAGGCTGCAGGGGCTGCAAAAGAAAGGCGGGGATTAGAGCGCTTCCCCGGCCACTTTCTGGTAAGTATTTACGTATAATTCGCTGAGCTTCTGCACCACTTCCGCAGGCAGCGGGGGCGGCGGGGGGGTTTTGCCCCAGTCCAGCGTTTCGAGGTAATTGCGCAGGTACTGCTTGTCAAGGCTCACCAGGCTGCCCTTTTCGTATTCTGACTTTTCCCAGTAGCGGCTGGAGTCCGGGGTGAGCAATTCATCTATAAGTATTATCTCATCGCCCATTTTCCCGAATTCCAGCTTTGTGTCCGCGAGCACGAATCCTTTTGGCAGGAGGTCTTCATGCGCGAATTTGTAAATCTCCAGCGCTTTCGACTTCATGAAATTGTAGTCCGCTTCACCCGCCAGTTTTATCGCTTCCTCCTCGGTGATGTTGATGTCGTGGCCCGCATCTGCCTTTGTGGAAGGGGTGAAGATGGGCTCCGGGAGCCTGTCGCCGTTCTTCAGGCCTTCGGGGAGCTTTATCCCGCACACGCTGCCCTTCTGCGAGTATTCCTTGTATCCGCTGCCGGTGATGTAGCCGCGCACCACCGCTTCCAGCTTTATGGGCCGGGTTTTCCTCACTACCATTGAGCGGCCTTTGCAGTAATCCGGGAGGCCCTCGGGCAGCTCGGTTGTGAGCAGGTGGTTCTTCATCATCCCTTTTGTGCGGCCGAACCAATAGGCTGAAATCTTGTTGAGCACCTCGCCCTTGCGCGGGATGCCCTCGTTGAATACCACGTCGAAGGCGCTTACGCGGTCGGTTGCTATCATGAGCAGCGAGTCGCCATCAAGCACGTAAGTGTCGCGCACCTTCCCCTTGGAAAAAAGCGGCAGCTCCAGGTTTGTCTGCGTGATTGCTTCCATGCGGGATTGTTCGTGGATTATTCTTTTAATTGGTATCCCCGGCGCGCGGGCTGGGGCCCGGGCAGCGGTAGGAGCGGCTCGCCCTTTTCTTCCAAAATGCGGCGGTGCGGCTCATGGATCGCGGTGCGCACCGGGCCGGGATACACATCTTCGAGCGCTGCGCGCATGTTTGCCTCCACCTTGCCCTGGAGTATGAATATGTTCTGGCGGGTGGTGCGGCCAAATCGCTTTGCGAGTTCATCCAGCCTTGCAGGGGGGTCGTTGACCCCCCGCTCCCAGAATATCGCCCGGCCCGCCTCATCAAGGCCTGCGACATCCAGTATGTACTTCGGGTTTCCAGTATTCAGGACTTCGAGTGCAAGCTCCCTGAAGCTGTCCAGCCGGTGGTGCGGGTTCGGGACCCTGCCCTGCCGGAAATGCCGCTTGAGGTTCCTGAGCTTGCTGTGGTATGTCGAATTGCTTAAACCGGTTTCTCTTGGCGGCCTCGGAGCCGGGCTTATTGCATTTAGGAGCACTATCCATTCGCTCTTGGGAAGCGACAGGAGCGCAGAGTAGAAGGAATCGCCATGCGCCCCAAGGGCGCTGCAAATATCTTCAGAGCGGTACCTGGCGCGGAGGAACACCCAGGAAAAGTCGCCCCCCAGGTAATCCTGCCTGAACTTAGTTTCGTAATGCAGGGCCCAATCTTTTTTCTTTACCGCCTCCAGGCTTTTTGCCCGGGTTCCCAAAAGGAGGAGCCCTATCTGCTGGTCTGTGAGGTCTTTGTATTTGTGCGATGCTCTCGTGGGCTGGCCGAGCCTTGAGAGCAGCTCCCTCTTGTACATTGGTATTGCAGTGGGGGAGATGCCGAACCTCTCCGCCATTTCCGCCTCGGTTATGCGCGGCTTCCTGAGCATGCACCTGAGGACGTCCTTCTGGCGCGGGGAGAGCGCCCTGCGCATCTCCTTCAGCGTGCCGTCTGCTCTCGCCCTTTCGGCGGTTTCAAGAATGCGGTTTACCAGCTTGCGGTTGCCTCCCGGGACGCCCCTCTGGCGCGGCTTCCGGGGCGCCCCCTTCCCCCTCTGCATTGTGATTGCAATATATGGCAGGTCGTTAACATAAAGCTTGCGCTTCTGCAAAAAAAAGAAAAAGGGAAGGGCTATTTTTTGCCCTTCTTCCAAAGCGCCCTCACGACAAGGTAAACTATGCCGAGAACCAGCATGGCAGGGAGCGCTGCTCCTGAGAGTGCGGCAAGTGCCATTATCGACGCGGAAAGCGCGCCGAAGAAGATTGCCGCAAGCTGCTGCAGCGGCACTATGAGGTTGGTGTCCACTGCGCTCTTTTCCTCCACTATGTTCACGGTGACCGTGGACTTGGAAACCATGCGCTCGAGGTCGAGCCTCTGCTGCTGGCACCGCTCGAGGTCGGCGGTCACGCGGGTGGCCTCGCGCTCAATCATCAGCAACTCCTCCACGCTGTCCGCCTCTTCGTAGAACTGGTTGAGGCGCGCGAGCTCGGCTTCCAGGTTTTCTATCCGGATTTCCAGGTCCCGGTACTGCTCGGCCACGTCGTCCAAATCGGTGCTCATTGAGGTGATGCTGCCCGCTGTCTTGAGCTTGTCAACGAATGCGTCGAAGCTCTGGGGCCGGATGCGCACCGTTATGGAATATGTGCGGGAGGTGTCTGACTCGTAGTAGTTCATTCCGGTTATGTCGCCTCCCGATTCCAAGGCATAGGTTTTCGCCGTGTTTATCTTGTCTTCCAAGGTTCCTTCGGGGACTTTCAGGGAAACGTATCCGGTCTTGATTATCATTTGTTCTTCGTAGCCGTAGTAATTGGCATAGCCAGAATCGTATGCAGGGGCATATGCTTCATCGTAGTCGTAGTAGCCCTCGCCGCCATACTTTTCTGCCGGATAAGGCATGATCGCCAGCTCTGCTGGCGAGTTGGAGCCCGAAGGGCGACTGATTGCAGGTTCTGAAGCTGCAATGCCGCCCGCATATCCGTTGCCCCTATACTCTTCCGTTACTGCCTGCTCCAGCCCCAAACAGCCTGAAAAAAACAAAAGGGCCGCAAGCCCAAACATCACGTGGATTTTGTTCATGTACTGAGCTGGGAAAATAGCCCATAAGAAGCGCAAAGAAATTGTTCGGCGAAAAGCGAAAAAAGAAAAATGGAAAAATGAGGAGTGCTATGGGTTGTCTTCCTCTTCGGTGTTTTCCTCCTCTTCGAAATCCTCTTCCTTTTCATCATCCCAGTCATGGATGCCCATTGATACCACCTTGCTTCATTTTTTTGCATTTGCCAGAAAAAAACAAAGGATAACAAAAAATGAACATTGCCAAGGGACCGCAATTATTCTTTCGGCTTCGGCTTTTTCTTACCCATGCGGCCTCACCTCCCTGCGGAAGGCAGACGGTTAGTATGCATGCGGCCGCGTTTGCATCCAATTCTCATATCCCATAATCCAATTTTTAAACAGTGATTTTCACGTCATATGAAAAATAACGTCGGCATCAGGCGTTGAAAAAGCCGGGGAAAAGCTTAAAAATCCAGGAAATCTCAGACGGTGATTTCCCCGGCCTGCAGCTCAAGCATGAGGAGCAGGAAGGCGGCGTACATCGCGAGGAAGAGGAGGCCGGAGTATCTGCCGAGGTCCTTCCTCGCGGCTTCGTAGTAGAGTATGAGGGCATTTGCCACGACTGCGAAGAGCAGGGCGGCTACGAATACCGGCAGCCGCACGTGTATTTCCGTAAGCACGGCGGTGGAGCCGAGCACCAGCGTGAGGTTCGTCATGTTGCTGCCGATGGCGTTGCCCATGGCGAGGCCGTACCTCTTCTTCTTCACCGCCTGAAGGGTGGTGCTGAGCTCGGGGAGGGAGGTGCCCACCGCGATTATCGTGGCGCCGATGAGGCTCTGGGCGAGGCCGAAGCTTTCCGCGGTCAGGATCGCATTCTCGACCACGAATCCGGAGCTTATGAACACCACTATTATGCCTGCTACGAATATTAGGAAAGAGCGGAGGGCCTTCTCCCTGTCCACCTTGTGGTTGCCGATTCCGTTTGCAGGGGGCTTCTTGCTCTTAAGGACGTGGAAAACGTATGCCGCGAAAAGCAGGAGGAGGGCTGCTCCTGCGGGGAAGCCGATTGTGCCGCCCTGCACTCCGCCGCTGAATATTATATATGCGGAGATTACTGTGGTGAGCAGGAGTATGAGCGCGATTTCGCCCGCCTTGCTGCCCTTCATCTTTATCCCGTAGAGGAACGCGCACATCCCGAGCACCAGAAGGATGTTCGCGATGTTCGAGCCGAAAACGGTGCCCGCGGAGATTGCGCCCTCTCCTGCGACACCAGAAGTGATTGCTACCGAGAGCTCAGGGAGAGAGGTGATTACCGCGAGGAAGACTATGCCTGCCGCGACCTGGCCCATCCCCAGGTAGCGCGAGAGCTTCTCCGCGTTTTCAACCACTATGTCCGCGGATTTTGCGAGCACGAGCGTGGAGATTACCAGGTACGCGAGGTAGAGCATGCGCAAAAAGAGATGATTGTGAAATTAATAATGCTATCTTTTCTGCGCGCGGTCGAGCTGCTCAAGGAGGAGCTTGAGGTCCACTGCGTTCAGGATGGGCTTCTCGAACAGTTCGGTGTCTTCCGCGAGGCGCGGGCATGCGGTGTTTAGGTAGCAGTCGAAGGAGCGGAAGTTTTCCAAGGCAGAGGGGGAGAGCTCGTTTGCGATGAGGATGTGGGCTTCCTTGCCGCGCTTCCTCAATTCTTCCTGCGCCCACTTTGCCGCGGACGGGCAGAGCTGGCCGGGCTTCGTGCTGAGGAGGATGCCGAAGGAGTTGCTTTCCAGTGCTTTCAGGAGGGCGCCCCTTTTGCGCTTCTTCAGCTTTTCTATTTCTTCGTTCATTTGCTTTGTTTCCCCGGTGAACGGGTTGAAGGAGTAAATTGGCTTCTCGGAATCGATTGCGGTCGGGTGGAATTTTCCCGTGCCTACGTACAATATTGCGTCTGCGCCCTTTGCAACGGAGGTTGCGGCGGAGGCGTCGCAGCCGAGCACCTGCCCCTCGTAAGTCGTGAAGCATCCCTTTCCTGTAAGTACTTTGAGGCCCTGCGCTTTGAATGCCTTCTTCATTTCTTCCAATTGGTGCACATGCTGGACGGTTGTGCAGAGGACTATCGTCTTTGCATCGCCTATTGCGGGAAGGAGCTTGGAAAGGTTTTCGATGGGAACGTCTACTTTGTGCTCCCTATATTCCACTTCCATTTCCATTCCTGCGGGCAATTCCTTGATGTACCGGGAATGGCCGTAGTGGATGAGCTTTTCCGCGCCTACTGCCTTCGCCTCTTCTAGGGCGAGGTCGCACGCGCCGTAGCACGGAGAGGCGGAGAGGTAAACCTCGTGGCCCCCGCCCTCGAGCTTTTTTGCCTCGGAAAGGGCGTTTTTCTTGAGCCCTTCCGGGAATTGCAGCAGAATGCGCATTTTTCACCGGGAATATATAGAATAGAAAGGTTTAAATATAGCAATCTACATATTACTATTAACTACCACACGGTAGAATGGTGACCATGACCGCAAAAAAGACTCCCCCGGAAGGAGTTTCCAAAGGGACCCCTAGTTCTGGGACCAGCACTATCACCAAGGAAAGGATAAAGAGTGCCATACGGAAGGGCGAGGGCGCGCTGGACAGGCGCACCCCGGACCCCGATGGAATGAGCATAGATGAGAGAATGAGCTACGCCCCCACAATTTCAAGCGAGATTTCAGTTGATGATACTATGCCTTCGCCGCCCGGGGGGCAGCGGCTCCCTTCAGCGCCTGGAGCAAAGCGGAACCTGTACGGGTATGGGGGCCCAGAATCCGATGGGATGAAGACCGGGGAGATAGAGGTTTCGCAGGAGCTGCTTGAGAAGAGCAGGAAAGAGCTTCAGGCGGCGGCGGGGAAAGGGGCAAAGCCCGTAACTCCCCCCGGGACGCAGACCGAGCTCAAGACTTACCTGAATGGCGAGGGGCAGACCGGGATCAGGAAGCAGCAGGAGAAAAGGCGCAACAGGGTAATGAAAATAATGGCCATTGTGGCATGGTCGGCGGCAATCGCGCTCGCGGGAGTGGCGGGCGCCATGGCCATGGGCAAGTGCTCTTCCTGCGGGAAGGATTCAGATTCCAAGGGCTCAAGGATAAGCAAGGAAACCAGGGAAGCGCTCAGGGACGAGTACATCACCCCGGAAACCCTGCTGTGGACGCGCGGCAGGGCAGTGCCCATAAAGCCCGGGGACGTGATAGGGAGAGACGGCAAGCCCATAGACGCGGATAACGTAAAGGGGCTTGTGGAATTTCTTTCCTACGGCGCGATATTCTCAGAGCTTTCGAAGGAGCAGGCAGAATACATGATAATAAACGGGAGCTCCAAAAATGGGAAGCTGCCCGGCCCGGAAAGGGAGAAGCACGTGGTTTCCGAGCTCATGGAAATACTCAAGACTGCCGATTCGCCGGGGCATGCAAGGGTTGCGGGCAGGATGCTTGCGGAAATGCACCCGACCGGCAAGCTCGACGACCTGGTGCGCCTCATCAACAAGGAGGATTTCGAGTGGGAGAGGGAAGCCGGCGTTGCCCTCCTGGGCATAGTTGAATACCACCGCAGGAAGGGGGACAACCTGCGCTACGACAGGATGCCCTTCTTTGTTTCGCTCATAAAGAAAGACAAGGATTCCAGCATAATGGTCAGCATGGAAACATATGCGGCGGCAGTCATCGGGATAGGGCTCACAAAGGGCAACCGGATTGGAAAGCTCAAGGAAATAATCGAAGAGGATTACTGCGATACCTGCGGGTTCCAGGAGAGGTACAAAGTCGGGACGGACACCTGGAGGAACGTGCACCCGGCGCTCATCGGCCTCGTTGCCGCGGGGGCGCGCGGGGAGAAGGGCGTTGACCTGCTGCTCGCGGAGTACCTCAAACGCGGCAATTCGGACCTGCGCGGGGACGCCGCGTGGGCGCTCGGGGAGTTCAGCAACGACCCGACTGAGATATTCAGGCCGCTGATAGTAAACGGCGCGGATGTGCAGGAAGCGCTTTCCGCGGGGCTTGCGGACGACGACCCTGACGTGAGGGAGGAATGCGCAAGAAGCCTCGGGAAGCTCATGCTGGCCGGCAGCGTGCCTGAGCTCATCAAGGCCGCTGAGGGAGACCCGGATGAGGATGTGCGCGCTGCGGCCGGGAACTCCGTGAAGCTCATTACGGGCATGGAGCCCGATGGCGCTGCAAAGCAGCTTGCAGCTGCAGGCGCGGACGCGGCAGCTGATGCGGCCATTGCAGGGGACG
>Ga0180432_10001311_pt1 | contig 39553 bp, 34 predicted proteins | sample SS_ome_10_FD_132414 | JGI IMG/M metagenome (GOLD analysis project Ga0180432, IMG submission 132414) | Hypersaline lake sediment archaeal communities from the Salton Sea, California, USA - SS_1_MS_2 metaG | ecosystem: Environmental > Aquatic > Non-marine Saline and Alkaline > Hypersaline >... | reverse complement strand
CTCGGTCGGTATGTGTACGCGATCGGAAACAACGCCACCAGTGCAGCCTGGTTGGGCATAGACGTGGATCGCTACAAGACGCTGGTCTACCTGCTCAGTGGCACGATGGCGGGAGTGGCAGGTACCGTTCTGGCGAGCCGCGTGGTGACGGGGAACGCACTCATCGGTCAGGGATGCGAATTCGACGCAATCGCCGCGGTGGTCATAGGAGGAACCTCTCTAGCGGGAGGCAGCGGGAGCCTCCTCGGCACGGTAATGGGCACGATCGTCATCACTGTCCTTCGCAATGGACTGTCTCTGCTCGGGCTACCCAGCGAAGTCATGTCAGCCGTTACGGGTGGGACCATCATGCTCGCTGTCGTCTTGGCCCAAGCCATTCTCGCAGGAGGGACACGTGAAGGCTAAGGAGACTCTCTCGACAGGACGGGAACATCGTAGCTCCCGTGAACTCCTGGTAGCACTGGCACGTCCGCTCATGCTGCTGGTCATGTGCGTGATCATGACCTTTCTCAGCCCCGCGTTCCTGACCAAGGGCAATCTGCTGAACGTGTTGCGCCAGGCCGCGCCAGTCTTCGTCCTAGGAGCCGGACAGACGCTGGTCATCCTGTCACGCGGCATAGACCTCTCCGTCGATTCGGTAGCCGCCCTCTCGGGCGTGATCACGGCCTCCATGCTTGACAGGAATGTGGCTGTGCCCATCGCCATGCTCACCGGGCTCGCAGTGGGAGGTCTGCTTGGGCTTCTGAACGGCATCATCGTCACCAAGGTGAAGCTGCCTCCCTTCGTGGCCACCTTCGGCACTTGGCTGGTATTCAAGGGATTGACCGTACTCTACATCGACGGGATCGTGATCTGGGGCTTTCCGGAAGCATTTCGCTTCTTCGGAGCGCGCCGCATCGGAGCCGTTCCGGTGGTGATCTTCGTAGCCATCACGATCTTCATCATCTTTCACGTCGTCCTGCGTCATACCACCTTTGGCCGGAAGCTGTATGCGACGGGGGCCAACCCGAAGGCCAGCCTGATGTCAGGTATCAAGGTGAACCGTCTACTGGTGACGATCTATGCAATCTCAGGACTGCTATCCGCTTTGGGATGCCAGCTCTACATCTCGCGACTGAATTCGGCAAAGTGTGACATCGGCGAGGGGTTCGGAATGGACGCAATCGCGGCGACTCTGATCGGGGGTACGTCCTTCGAGGGTGGCGTAGGTACCATCGGGGGAACGGCAATCGGAGCACTCATCATCATCCTGCTCCGCAACGCCATGAACCTCCTAGGCATTTCGCCACTGTGGCAAGGATTCGCGACGGGGCTCGTCATGATTCTGGCCGTTCTTGGCGATGCCTTCCTAAGGAGAGTGGCAGAGCGCTAGGCCGTCCGCACCGCGCCCCAGCGTCTACCGGTCTCACGACTGCCGGGCGAACGTGGGAGGGAAGGGGGTGATCGACCGGGCTTGTAGGAACAGGGAGGGGATACTCCCCAGTCTTCCGCCGTCCACGGGGCTGGGAGAGTAGATGGAATCGAAGGACAACGATGCCTTGGCTGCGCAGTCTCACCAGAGTGACTAGTGGACCGGAGCCCGCAGCCAGGCGGCAGGCAGGACTACCAAAGGAGCAGACAGATGTCCCGACTCACACTGCGCGGATTTGGTATGGTGTTACTCCTGGTGGGGATCATGGCGAGTCTGATGGGTGGCTGCGCCAAGCCAACTCCCGCCCCGACTCCTACCCCCATGATCGTGGAGAAGATCGTTGAGGTACAGGCCACCGAGGTACCTATCGAAGCCCACTACAAACTTGCCTGGATCATGCCCGACATGTTCAATCCCTTCTGGGTGTACATGCGACAGGGTGCCGAGAAGGCGGCACGGGAGTACAGAGCGGAAGGCATCGCCGTGGACATCCAGCAGATGGCTCCCATCAAAACGTTCAACGTCGAGGAACAGGTGGCCATCTTCGAGAACGCGATCCAGATGAAGGTGGACGGTGTTGGCATCTGCGTCATCGACCACACGGCGGTCATCAAGCAAGTCGAGCAGGCCGTCGCTGCAGGCATCCCCGTGGCGGCTCTGAGCACCGACATACCCGATTCGCCACGCACTACATTCTGCGGCGTTGATGATGCTCTCTGGGCGCAAAACGTGGCAGAGTACGCCATCGAGCACCAAGGCGGCAAGGGCAACTACATCGGCCTCGAAGGCATCCCCGGCAACTACATATCCGAACTACGGACCAAGGGTTTCAAGGCAGCGGTTGCCAACCACTCCGGTGCCGAACTCGTGGAGTTGCAGCCCGCCTACTTCAACCGAGAGAAGGGCATGGCGGCCATGGAGAACATGCTCCAGAAGTATCCGGCCGGCCAGATCCAGGGCGTGTTCTGTGTCAATGATGAAGTCGCCCTGGGCGCTATAGAGGCCGTGGAGGCGGCCGGACGAGAAAGCGAGATCGTTGTGGTGGGCATCGACGGAAACAGTGATGCAGCCACGGCGATCAAGCAAGGACGCCTGCTGGCAACTTCGTGGGATGACCCCTGGGGCAAAGGGTACGTGGCCGTCAAGGGGATCGTCAACTTCCAAGAAGGCAACGAGGTCCCTGACTGGAGTCAGGTGCAGGCCAAGGTCGTACACCAGGGGAATGCCGACGAGCTGCTTGAGCTCTTCCCGTACTACGAGCAGTTCTACAAACCGTAGGGCCGGTGCCATGAATCGGCGCGAGCGTTGCCACACTTCTCGCCTCCCTTGGCAGAGCCTTGCCTAGCACACCCACTGCGTGCTACAATCTGGCAGTACCGCAGGTGGCGGGTTGGATCAAGTGCGACTCGGGATGCCGTCTGGAAGACGGCATCCCGTTGGCGGGACGTCCACCCCGCATAGGCAACCATCGCAGTTCGTGCACTCAGCCGAAGACGAAGGTGAGTCATGATCATCGACTTTCACGCGCACCTGGAGTTCAAGACTCTCGATCAGACCTACACGGCGACGGAATTCGTGGCGGGGATGAATCGGGGCGGCATCGACAAGACGGTCCTCTTGGGCAATGACCAGGGAGATGCCGGAAGCTGTCCCCCCTGGCGCGACAGCAGGTTCATGGCAGTCCCGACCAACTGGAGCGATGAGGAGGTGGCCGCCTTCTGTGCCACCAATCCCGACCGTCTCCTAGGCCTAACATCCATCCACCCGGACCGATACCGGCCGGAGCGAAAGATCAGACGGGCCATTCAGGAGTTCGGACTGAAGGGCGTCAAGCTCTACCCGCACTCAGGCTTCTACGCGAACGATGCCCGACTGGACAGGGTCTACGATCTGTGCACTCAACTCGGTGTGCCGGTGGTCATACACACCGGCCCGAAGGCCGTACGCTGGCAGTGGCTCAAGTACGACAATCCGATCCACGTTGACGACGTGGCGACCAACTTTCCCGACCTGAGAATCGTGATGTGTCACGGGGGTTACCCCTGGGTGGAGCAATTCATCGTCACCGCCTACTCCAACCCCAATGTCTGGGTGGACTTGACTTTCATGGACTACATTGAGCAGACCTTCCGTGTTCCCGGCCTGGTGGAGAATACCGTCGGTCGACTGGTGGACCTCATAGGTCCGCAGCGACTGCTGTGGGGTTCCGAAGGGCCCTACATGAATCTGCCCCTGTTTGGGCAGCACGAGCCTGACTACTACGCCCGCTCCCAGGACTACCTGGTGAGACGGTTTGGCTTTCTGAGCGACGACGACAAGGCCGACATCCTGGGCCGCAACGCCGCGCGACTCCTCGGGCTGTAGGCCGGCTGCCATCACAGGAATCTGGCGGTGGGCGAAGGGAGCAGACGGCGCCAGGAGAGAGCATCGGCCGTTCGACACATGATCCGAAGGGAGTGGAAACCGGTGTCCCAAGCCAAGAGATACTTCATATCTGTGGACGAGGTGACGCCCCTGGATGTCGGGAGCGAAGAGGGCTTCCAGGGCGTGGATTCGCGACTCGTCATCAGTGATCAAACGATGGGCTCAGAGCGAAGTTGCCTATTCCGGGTGGTCTTCCCCAAGGGCGCCTACCATGGGCCCCACTGGCACACCAAGTCCGACGAGCTCTTGTACGCGCTGCGCGGTCAAGCCATTCAATGGATCGACGGCGTGGAGTACACCATGACGGCCGGGACGGCTATGCTCATCCCACAGAATACCATCCACTGGATGCGCAATGATGGGGAAGAGGATTTCGAGGTCATTGGGATCTACCCCGATGCGCCCAACTTCGACGAGACCGACCAACACGTATCCGATGACTGGGAGGCATACGACTTCTCGCCCCGAACGGCCGGCAAGCGATCTTGACACACTCCAGCGAAGGGAGCAATACCGTGGCAGACAAGAGAGAGTTCTTCGAGCTATCCATGGAACCTGAATGGAGAGAGGACACGAAGAGGGCCTACGTCACCATCGAATCCATGGGCGAGACGGTCCTCATGCTAAAAGACGACGATGTCCTGGCCGTGCTTGAGGGCGCCTACGACATGCACTGTCACGCCTTTCCTGACCCGCTGATCGATACGGGATGGGATCAGATCCAGGTGACCAAGGCTGCCACCGACGTTGGAATGGGCGGCGTCACCTTCAAGGCTCACACTTTCCCATCCGCGGCGACCGTGCCTTTCGTCAACCAGGCGGTTGAGGAGTACGCGACAGCCATCGAGAGGAGACCAGCACACGCTTACGGCGGCATAGTCCTCAACAACTACGTGGGTGGATTGAACGCTGAGTCGGTCGAGATGTCTGCCCGGCTTGGAGGACGCGTCGTTTGGCTCCCGAGTCACGACTCGGCTCATCACAACAGGGTAATCGGGGAGTCTGGTGGTATCGAGCTTCTCGACGACGACGATAAGCCTCGCCCAGAGCTCTGCGAGATATTCGAGGTTGTAGCCGCGAACGACATGATCCTCGATCCGTGCCACGCGGGCACGAAAGAGCGATTCGTTGTCGTCGAAGAGGCCAAGAAGCTGGGAGTAAAGAGGTTCATGATCACTCATCCCAACTGGAACGTCACCAAGATGACCCTGGATCAAGAGGTGGAGATCAGTAGGCTGGGTGCTTTCATCGGACTATTCGCCTACGGTGACATCCCGAACTTCAACAACCCCAACTGCGATCCGCTGTACCTGTTGGAGTGCATCCGAACCGTCGGCCCGGATCGCTGCATAATCTGCTCGGATCTGGGCACCGTCGTCAACGTACCACCCGTCGAGGGGATGAAGCTGCTGGTGCGGATTCTGCTGGCCTCCGGGATGAGCAAGAAGGACATCCGCAAGATGTGTGTACACAACCCCAATTACCTGCTGGGCCTCGTCTAGAAGACTCTCGGCCTGGGTCAGCAGCATCTCGACGTCATCATGCGAGTCCAGGCGCGCGGAGGACGCTGCTCAGTGGCTCTGCGGTTGGGATCACCGGTGACTTACACGTAGGGGCCATACAATCCGCCTCCTGTCATCATTGGGCACTTGATCATCTCGGGATCAAAGCGACCTTCCAGGCTGGGATAGAGATTCGGCACGAGAGTGCGTCAGCGGGCACAACGCGGGCCAGACCGGTGCGCTCCGGCGTGGCGTTCCGTCGGCGCCGGTCCAGCCTAGCCAGCGAACAGAGGACTTGTCGGACATGCCAGGACTATCTGAACGGGAAGCTCGTCGTCTGCGGAGCATCGCCAGGCGGATCCGTTGTCACGTCGTACGAACCATATCCGAGGCGGGAGCGGGTCATCCGGGGGGCTCTCTCTCCGAAGCCGACATACTCGCCGCGCTCTACTTCCACGTCATGAAGCTAGACCCACTCCGGCCGGACTGGGAAGATAGGGATCGCTTCATCCTCTCGAAAGGCCACGGCGCAGCAGGGCTATACGGCGCTCTGTCTGAACGTGGGTTCTTCTCGTCCGAGTTGCTGAAGACCTTCGGGCGCATCGACAGCTCCCTACAGGTACACCCTGACATGCATCTGGTTCCCGGCATAGAGATCTCCACCGGTGCTCTTGGGCAAGGAATCTCGGTCGCTCTCGGCATCGCGCTGGCAGCTCGACTCGATGGACGACTTTTCCACGTCTTCTGCCTGATAGGCGACGGCGAGAGTCAAGAAGGCCAGGTGTGGGAAGCTGCTGCGGCAGCAGCCCACTACAGAGTGGACAACCTTACTGTGATCCTGGACCACAATGGCGTTCAACTCATGGGTCCGCTGCGCGAGACGATGTCGATGCGCCCGATGGCCGACAAGTGGCGCAGCTTCAACTGGGAGGTCACAGAGATAGACGGGCACGACATGTGCGAGATCGTGACGGCTCTGGAGACGGCGCGGGACCGCCAGGGCAGGCCCAGCATTGTGATAGCCCACACGGTCAAGGGCAAGGGCGTCTCCTACATGGAGGGCCAGTCGGCATGGCATGGAAAGCCGCCCAACGCGGAAGAGTTGACGCGAGCACTGGCCGATCTGCAGTGTGCAACCGTAGGAGGCACCGATGGTTGAGGCCGTGAGGGACGCCTTCGGTCACACTCTGGTGCAGATAGCTCACACCAATCCCAACGTTGTTGTGCTCGACGCAGACCTGGCCAGCTCCACCCGGGTAACACACTTCGCGTCCGAGTTCCCTGAGCGGTTCTTCCAGATGGGAGTGGCCGAGCAGAACATGGTTGGGGTGGCGGCGGGTATGGCACTGATGGGCAAGATCCCCTTCGTCAGTACTTTCGCCGTGTTCGCTTCGCGCAGAGTCTGCGACCAGGTTGCGATTTCAGTGGCCCACTGCCACCTGAACGTCAAGCTCGTCGGTGCCTACAGCGGGATAGTCAGTGGCAACAATGGAGCGACGCATCAAGCTGTCGAAGACGTTGGGATCATGCGCTCGATCCCCGGAATCGTCGTGGTTGACCCCGCCGATGACATCGAGATGGAACAGGCGCTTCACGCGATCGTTGCCTACCACGGGCCGGTCTATCTGCGACTCACCCGCGACGTCTGGCCACGAGTCTCTCCGCAAGGATATCAGTTCGCCCTGGGCAAGGCTCTCCTCGTGCGGCAGGGAAACGACGTAACCCTCATAGGCAGTGGCATGATGACGTCCCAGTGCGTGGAGGCAGCGGATCTGCTCGCGGAGTCTGGAATCGAGGCCCGCGTCCTGAACATGGCCACACTCAAGCCCATCGATATCGATGCCGTCGTGGAGGCTGCGGAAGAGACCGGCGCCATCGTGACCGTCGAGAACCACAACATCTACGGTGGCCTGGGCAGCGCAGTGGCGGAAGCGCTCGGAGAACACGCTCCCGCCCCTATGATGCGTGTAGGGATCAGGGACTGCTACGGCGAGTGCGGAGCCAATGCAGCCCTGCTGCGCAAGTACCGGATGTCGCCCAGGCACATAGCCGAGGCCGCGCGCTCCGTAGTGCAGAGGAAGCGATAGCGGAGACCGAATCCTGGGTGACGCGCCGGACACGGCCGTCGGCAGAGGAGCAACCGGTGTTCAAAACCAGCATGGCGATCAGTCCCACTGCGGCCAAGTTCGCTCCTTTGCTCTTCGCCGGAGATTGGCAGACCGGCCTGCGAACCGCTCGCGAGCTGGGGTACGACGCCGTTGAGCTCAGCCTACGCGATCCGCAGGCTCAGGTGGTCAAAGACCTGGACTCTGCCATTGTCGGCTTCGGACTCACCGTCTCGGCCATAGCGACCGGACAATCGTACTACAGCGACGGGTTGAGCCCTACGAGCAAGGATCCCTCCGTTCAGGCCGAGCTGCTGGAGCGCATGAGAGGCTTCATAGAGCTCGCCGCCCCCTACGGAGCATCCGTGATCATAGGAGGAATCAGGGGCACCCTGCAGGGTGATGAGCAGGACCGCAGTGAGCAGCGCAGGCGTGCAGTGGAGGCGATTCGACGCTACGCTCGATGTGCCGAGCCCGCCGGGGTCAGTTTTCTCGTCGAGCCGATCAATCGCTACGAGACGAACTTCGTGAACACCGTGTTGGAGGCCCTGGCTCTCATCGATGAGGTTGGTGCGGCCAACCTTCTCGTGCTGGCGGACACCTTTCACATGAACATCGAGGAAGCCTCAATGCCGGGAGCACTCGAGGCGGCGGGGGAACGACTCGGCTACGTCCACCTGCCTGACAGCAATCGTCTGGCAGCGGGGGCGGGCCACATCGACTTCCATGGGCTTGTCGCCGTACTGCAAGGCATCGGTTATGACGGGTACCTGGGAGCAGAGATCCTGCCGCTCCCCAACAGCACGACGGCAGCCCGACTGGCCATCGGCCTGTTTCGATCGCTGCAGCATGAACACTGACCTGCTGACCAGCGTAGGCCCCGTGAGAGCATATCGACCGCCTGCTTCTGGCCGCATTCGCACCGGTCCGCTTCCCTGACTGCACAGCAGACCCTGGTCGATGCCCCATTCGGAGCGTTGACCGCACAATGAATCCCCAAACGGACTAACTCGGAGGTCACAGTGAGCAAACCTAGAGTCGCGGTTGTTGGCTACGGAACCATAGGCTCGCGCCTGGCAGACGGCGCAGCCCGCCAACAGGACATGGAACTGGTAGGTGTCGTGGACCTCGCGCCCACGTTACCCGTTCGTGCGCTCCACGAGGGCGGCATGCCCTACAGGCTGTTCCTTGTGGATCCGGGGCGCGAGCCTGAGTTCGACGCCCTGGGAATCCCCGTCTCGGGAAGCTTCGACGACCTGCTGGCAGAGACAGACGTGGTTCTGGATGCCACTCCAGGTGGTGTCGGAGCCAAGAACAAGGAGCTATACGTCAGGCATGGCGTGAAAGCGGTCTTTCAGGCCGGGGAGAAGAACGAGATCGCCGACGTGTTCTTTCACGGCTACGCCAACTATGAGAAGGGACTGGGACAGAACTACCTGAAGCTGACTTCCTGCAACACCACCGGACTGATCCGTGCGGTGGATGCCCTCGATCGAGCGGTTGGCGTGGAGAGGACGATCATCACCATCATCCGCCGAGTAGCAGACCCAGGGGACACGCATCGTGGATACGTCGATCTCCTACGAGTCGAGCCGGTACCCAACCACCAGGCCGTCGACCTGATGCTGATCATGCCGCACGTTGAGGCTACAGGGTTGCTGGTCCACACGCCTGTCACCCACGGTCACATCATCAACGTCTTGGCCACACCAAAGAGATCCATAAGCAAAGAAGCGTTGCTGGACACGTTCCGGGAGCATCCGCGGATCCGCGTCGTCCGCATCGCTGACGGGTACAATTCCAACACCTCGCTATTCCAGTACGCGCGTCACCTGGGCAACAAGCGTGGCGACATGTACCCGATCGCGGTGTGGGACGAGTGCGTCGGCTTCTCGGGGAAAGACGTGATGTTCGCCATCTACATCCCCCAGGAAGCGGTTACGATCCCCGAGACGTTGGATGGGGTTCGGGCTTGCCTGCGCATGCAGACGGACCGGCTAGAAGCCGTCGGCCTAACGAACGAGTATCTGGGACTGGAGTCTGGGCACTAGCGCGATTCTCGCGGAGAAGACGGCATGGAAGCTGGCATTCTTACCCTCGACGATTTCGACTTCGACGCCAAGACGGTCATCCTGCGCCTGGACATCAATTCGCCCGTGAACTCTCTTACCGGCGAACTGGTCAACGACACCCGGATCCGCAAGAGCCTGCCAACCATCCGGGAGTTGTCGGCCGCTGGTGCAAAGACGATCATGTTGGCTCACCAGGGAGACACGGAGGACTACCACAATCTGATCTCCCTCGAGCCACATGCCCAACGACTGTCAGCGCTGCTGCAACGCCCGGTGGACTTCATCGACGACATCGCCGGTCCTGCTGCTATCCAACGTATCAAGGAGTTGCACAAGAGTGAACTGCTTCTGCTGAACAACGTACGCCATTTCGCCGAGGAAGTGTCCACGTTCATCAACTTCGTGCAACTCACGCCTCAGCAGTTGGCCCACACGCGCTTGGTGAAGAACCTGGCTCCCCTGGCGGACTACTACGTCTGCGAGGCGTTCTCGGCGGCACACCGCAGCTCCCCCTCCCTAATCGGCCTTGCCGAGGTCCTGCCGGCCGTGGGGGGACGGCTGTTCATAGAGGAGCTCAGTGCGCTCACTCGAGTCAGGGAGAGCCCGGACCATCCGTGTGTCTTCGTACTCGGCGGCGCTCGCATCGCCGACGCATTCAGCATGATGGAAGAGGTGTTGGGCAAAGCCACGGCCGATAAGATCCTGACCTCAGGATTGAATGGCGAAGTGATGCTTCTGGCCAAGGGCTACTCCTTGGGAAACCCAAGCGAAAGTCTGCTCGAGAGCAAAGGTCTGATGCCATTCGTCCAAAAGGCTCGTGATTTGATCGACCGATACCCGGACAGCATCATGTGTCCTACCGACTTCGCCGTGGATGACGATGGTCGCAGAGAGGTCTCGTTGGACGACTTGCCGGCAGACCGTCTTCTTATAGACATCGGCGCCAGCACGATATCGCGCTACATTGGAATAATCCAGAAAGCCGCCACCATCTTCGTCAACGGACCCGCCGGCATGTACGAGCAACCAGCAGCAGCGCTCGGCACGCAACGTCTCTGGTCGGCGATCGCGGCTGCGCCCGGATACTCGGTGATCGGAGGTGGTGACAGCGTCGCCGCAGCCACCCGATTCCGCACTCTGGAGGGCATGGGGCACGTATGCACCGCCGGAGGCGGCATGGTGCGTTTCTTGTCCGGACAGGAACTTCCAGTCGTGCGGGCACTGCGAAGAGCGGCGCTCCGTCACCGAGGGAGCCTGAGAGAGTGACTCCAATCACGACCCTTCAACTACCCTTCGGACGTTCGCACGTGTCCTTGGAAGTCCGTGCGTCCAATCTGATAGGAGTCTTTGGGCCCCACCACGTAGAGCAAAGCGAGGCAGAGTCCACACTGCTCCGCAGAGCATTGGAGCACCCGATCGGCACGCCCCACCTGCGCGACATCGCCCGCTCAGGCCAGAGGGTGGCGATCGTGACCAGCGACCTGACACGCCCCTGCCCTTCGCAGCTACTCATTCCCTTGATCCTCGATGAGTTGGCAGCGGCCGGTGTTCGCGACGACACCGTCACCGTGGTAGCCGCTCTCGGTCTGCATCGACGGATGACCTCCTCTGAACTGGAGGCTACCGTAGGGGCAGGCGTGTTTCGGCGCCTGCGAGTCATCAACCACGACGCCCAAGACACCATCAGACTGGGTACTACTAGCGCAGGCACGCCGGTCGAGATCTTCCGGCCCATCGTCGAGGCCGATCTGCGCGTGTGTCTGGGAAACCTCGAGTTCCACTACTTCGTCGGCTACTCCGGCGGCGCCAAGGCGATCATCCCTGGCTGTGCCTCCGAGACCACGGTGCGCGCCAACCACGCGTTGATGGCGCATCCCGGCGCTGTGACTGCCAACATCGAATCCAACCCAGTCCGTGCTGACCTTGAGGAAGGCGCAGCAAAGGTAGGCGTGGACTTCATCCTCAACGTCCTGGTGGATGAACACCGCATCGTCGGTGCGGTGGCCGGTGACGTGGTAGCGGCCCATCGTAAGGGATGTGAGATGGTGGATCAGCGGGGCAAGGTGCCCATCCCCGAGTTGGCTGACATCGTGGTGGTCAGCGCAGGCGGCTACCCCAAGGACGTCAACCTCTACCAGGCCCAGAAGGCCCTGGATCACGCCGCCCATGCCGTGCGCACCGGCGGAGTGATCATCCTCGTCGCCGAGTGTCCAGAAGGCCTGGGCAACCCCGTGTTCGAGGAGTGGATGACTCAGAGCAGCACGCCGGAAGCACTCCTCGCTCGGATCCGACACCAGTTCGTTCTGGGTGGGCACAAGGCAGCGGCCATCGCCAAGATGGCCCGGAAAGCGCACGTGCTACTGGTTTCGCCGGCACTGGCCGACGTACCGTTGACAGGGATGGAGCGCCAGCCATCGCCATCGAGAGCTCTGGACGTCGCCCTGGCGCTCATGGGGTCGGGCGCGCGGATCAGTGTCCTGCCTCGCGGCGCTTCGGTCCTGCCACAGTTGCCAACGGGCTCACAGGCCGGCTCTTCGCAAGACGATGGGGGCCACGGCTAGTCCGGTTCTCTTGGGGCGTGCCCCATCCTCCAATGCCAGTTACGCGGGTCTGCGTCTTGTCAAGTGGTGTGAATAGCCATGTGCATGCCTTGAGTCAACGACAAGACGCGCTGCGTGACAAGTGGAGAGTCTGTGTAGAGAGTAACACCGACAGTCTTCGTGGAGGGACTGGCGATGCCCTCCGCGCCGCAGACGTTTGCATCGCCTTCTCCCAACCTGGTCCGGGCACGATCAGGCCCGCATGGGTCAAGGGCATGGCTGACGACGCCATCGTTTTTCCATGCGCCAACCCTGTCCCGGAAATCTGGCCCTGGGAGGCTAAGGAGGCTGGTGCGCGCGTAGTCGGGACCGGCCGTTCCGACTTCCCGCACCAACTCGACAACTCAATGGGCTTCCCGGCCATCTTCCGGGGAACCCTGGACGTGCGTGAGCGTACAGTCACAGACCAGATGTGCCTGGAGGCTGCGCGGGGGTTGGCGCGGTGCGCGGAGGACAAGGGCATCCACGAGGAATGCGTCGTCCCGAACATGGACGAGTGGGAGGTATTCCCCCGCGAGGCCGTGGCCGTTGGCATGAAGGCCCAGGAGGAGGGGGCCGCCCGCCTAGAAGTCGGGCGCGAGGAACTGTACGCCCAGGCTTGCCAGACAATCAGGGCGGCTCGCGAGCGGGTGCAGTTCCTGATGAACCAGAATCTAATCGCTCCGATGCCCGGCCTGTAGCGGCGGATCTGGATTGGGCCCACGAGGACCACCATCATTGTGCCCGGAGATCACGAGGTGCGACGCACCCCTACGGCTCACCAACCGGGCACACCAGGTTGGGCGTTTCCTTGCGCGAGTCGCGCGACCGACGATGTAAGGCCGACGCGTAAGGATGAGATTCGCTCAACTCCGGGGCGTTCGGGCTAGGATCCCGAAGAGCGGACCACTCTTCTCGCCTTTTCCATGACCCGCCTGCGCGCACGGCCAAACTTCCTGGTGACCGGGTTCTGGCCGAACTCCTCAGCCAATCGGCGGACTATGGGATTATCACAAGGCTCTTGAAGCACACCATAATGCTCGATCACCTTCTTCAGTTCCCGCTCATTGTGCAGAAGATAATCGCGGAACTCTGACTGTCTCCAGGTCGCGTCGTTGCCGATGTGGAAGGTGAGGTGCAAGTCCTTGAACTCCCTGAACCGCCTTGCATGATAGATGAGGTTCAGGGCCAGGATCTTCCCCACCCAGCCAGTCCCTACGCACGCCAAGCCCAGATGATACTCGGGGTAGACTTCTCTCCTGAAGACGAAGCAATCATGGCCCTTGTGCGGCTCACCGGCCTGGGCCAGCATGAGCGGGATGTCCTGCGGCTGTGTATAGGTCTTGGGGATCGTGCGCCGATTAATGATGAACGCGTCGTATCCTCCATCAATGAACTGGCTCACAGCAGTGTAGAAGTGCGGCATCAGAGCGATGTCCACGTTGGTATAGATCAGGTACTCAGCCTCTGCGGCCTCGTACAGACGATCCAGGATGTCCTTGATCAGCGCGAGCTTCCGTCTGCCGGAACACGCCGCAACATCCATGACCGACCGATCTAGATCCGGTGTCTCCCGAAAGCCCTCAGGAGTCGAGGGAGTCTCATCGGCATACTTGGTGTAGAATCGCATGACGTCAACGTGCCCGGCGGCGACTTCTCTGGCGGTTCGCATGGTCTGAAACGTGATCGGTTGAGCCACGTTCAGATCCGAGGAGTTGTCCACGGCAACGGGATGGATGATGTGAGCGATTCTCCTCATGTCTGTCGAGACCTTTCAGCCGACTCTGACATCTCGTCTACCATGGCCGGGAGGGATCGAGTGATGCCCCGCTCCGGCAAGTGAGTCTTGGCTTCACACAAACTTGGCGCCGATTGGCCCACTCGAACCAGTCACCAGAACTTCCATCCACTCTCATGTTTCTGTGGAGACGTCGGGTTCCTGCCCGATTGTCCGGTTGAGGCTACGCGCCACGGTTCTCCCTCAGACTCCTTCCTCTTTGAGCTGGCCACCCTCTCATAGAGCGCTCGATAGCGACGAGCCTGTACCTCAGGGGCGTACTCTTCTACGGCGATACGCCGGCAGTTGCGGCCCATCTCTGCCCGTTTCGCCGGATCCTGGAGTAACTGGCCAATTGCAGCACTGAGGGCGTTAGCATCTCCGGCCGGGGCCAGCAGGCCGGTCACACCGGGACGCACCAACTCGGGAATCCCCCCTACATCAAAGCCCACCACAGGTACGCCGCAGGACATGGCCTCCAGCACAGTGTTGGGCAGGTTATCCTGAAGAGAAGGAATCGCAAGAACGTCCGCAGCACTGTATGCAAGGGCCAACAGCGCATCGTCATTCAGGCGGTCGAGGTGCAGGTGCGCAACATGATCGGCGACCACCGGTTCGCCCCGACCCACGGTAACCAGGAAGAGATTGGGCACATCTCGCAGGCCGGACAGAGCCCGCGACAGGAGGTTGAACCCCTTGTGTCGTCTGTGCAGAAGCTGAGCAACGAACAGGACAACTCGCGCCTCCTGAGGTATGTTCAGCACCTGCCGCGCCGACCGCCGATTCCGGGGCGAGAAGACTCCGGTGTCCACGCAGTTGGGAATGTGACTCACGGAGAAGGCTCTCAGCAGAGTACTGCGCTCCGCCTTGATTGCCAGCCATCGGCTTGGAGTGACAATGTGCAACTGATCCGGGCGCAACTCCTTCATGATCTCCTGCTTTGCCTGCCAGATGCTGTGGGACATGTCATCCGTTGTACTGGAGCCTAGCTGCGGGCAGGCACCACATCCGTCCATATACCTCTCGCAGTCATACGTGCAGTGACACCCCCCCGTGAAAGCGTTCATGTCGTGCAGCGTCCACACGATCGGAGCGAGCAGCGGTGTATGTGCGAAGAAGGAGCGGTAGTCCACGAATCGAGTGACCCAATGCAGGTTGACCACATCACAAGAAGGCATCTGACCCACAATGTTGCCCAGGTGCTCTACGCGGTCGTCACTGAACACGGTCATGTTGTCGTCGCGAAGCAGCCGATGCCGCGCCAAGCTGCGGGCGGCCCACATTCGACGTAATCGGCGAACTGCGCGACCGGGGACGCTGGTCGAACGCCTGAAGACTACGACCGACGGATCGCCGCTGTGCCGATTCGCGACGAACATGAGCGAATCGTGCCCCAGGCAACGAAGACCAAGATGCAGGCGATAGGCCGCGCGGCCTGCGCCCCACACGCCATCCGAAGTGCTGACGTGTAGTATGCGCAACCGCTGCTCAGTCACGAAAGCACTCCTCCAACCGGCACAGGAACTCCTCCCCGTCCCAGTCCCGCACCACGGTGCGCGGTAGCAGGAAACGGTCGCCATAGTCCCTGACAGTGCACGCGGAAGTCGCGCAGGCGCAGGCAAACCCCGCTTCCCTGACGACAGCGACCGTCTCCGCCGTGAAGTCAGTCCGCCAACCGTACGGATACGCGAAAGCAGTCACCGGATGCCCCAGGATTCCCTCCAGGCGAGCCTTGCTGCCCCGAATCTCATCCCGCTGTGTGCCTATCGGGAGCGCAGATAGGACCGGGTGTGTCACGGTGTGCGCGCCGATCTCTACCAGCTCCCCTGCATCCAGGCGAACTACCTCGTCTGGGGACAGGGCCCGGTGTGTCGGGCGGCCCACTGAGCCCGCGCCCGCCCACTCGACCAGTTCGTCGATCACCCTGCGCCGCTCGTCGTGTGGCAAACCCCGCAGCAGTTGACGGAGAGAGCGGTACAGGGCCTGCCGCGGGCCGGGGTCACTCTCCTCCTGGATGGTCCAAGACTGATGCCGCCGGAAGGACTCCTCGCCGTAGCGGCTGGCTTCCCCCAGATCCCACTCCCACTCATCTCCGTTAGCGCTGAGACGAAGTATCTCAGGGAGCTTCCCAGGCTGCAGGAGCAGCCTGTCCAGATCGTCCCACCAGAATTCTCGTTCCGATCCAATCTGTCCGGTGATCACAAAGACAGTGCCAGGAACACCGTAGCGCTCCAGCAATGGTCTGGCGTTGTAGAGATTGTCAGCATATCCATCGTCAAACGTCACGACCACTCCGCGGCGTGGGACTTCGCCTGCAGACAAAGCCTCCACCAAGCCTTGCAGGCTCATCGGGTGACAATGTCTCCTCAGGCAGTCCAGGTGCTCGGCGAAGTGCCTTCTGCTCACGCAGAGTGAACTGGGATCAGTAGCGACATCAGCAACTCGATGGTAGCATAGAACAAGGCATTGTGGGAACCGACTCTCAGGCAGGAAAGCTCGACGCAGCAGACTACGGGCACGCTTCATTCGCCGCACGTTCCAGTCTCCCCGCAAGCCATTCGGCTCCAAGCCAGACCGCTTCCCGATTCCGCAAGTCCGTGATCGAGAAGATGCGCGAGGCACCTGCTCCAACGCCAGAGCGGCTCCGATGCCTCTCTCTCGCATCCAAGTGCAATCTCCTGGAGGCGCGCCAGGATATGCCCTCCTCATCTATAGGATACCGTCGAAGTGCCAGGCAGTCAACCGCAGTACAGCAGGGACTCACGCCAAGGACACGAAGGACGCCAAACAACGCAGGGAAGACGGCCCACGCAAGGCAGCCAAGCGCACAGAGGGATGCGAGGAAGAGACTCACGGAGAGGCGCCTGGAACGCACGGTTCGGGTCTCAGACATCTTTCACTGTTGGGCGCAGCGCACTCCGACGAAACAGGTGCAGCGCACATTCGAGGTGCGTTACACCTGCCGCAGAAAGAGAGACGACCCCCGTGGTGGGTTCGTCTCTCCCCCTTTGTCGATAGGAATCCCAGGATCACGCCTCCGGCTCAGGCTGCTCCCCACTCTTCAGCTTCTCGAGGGCACTCAGCTCCCGGTAGGTAAGCGTCCAGGTACTGGATCGAAACACCTCCCACAGCCCGCCGACGATTGCCAAGGGTGCCACCACGATGAGCAGAAAGATGGGGACACCCACTGCTCCGCCAGCGAACCAGCCCCACATCGCTCCGAAGGCAGCCTGGGCCAGCCTACCCACTACCAGCCCGGCTCCGCCCCCGGCCAGCGCACCCGCGCCTGCCAGCAGAAGGCCGATGGGGATCGTGAGAATATGGTACCCCAGACTGATGCCGACCATGATCAACCACATCAGGCCCACATCTTTCAGATTGGCCCGCACCAGAGCGTAGCCCCGGCGAATCGACTCGCCCACTCCCAGTTCCCCCAGCACGCACTCGCGCCGGAAGAAGCGCTTGAGCAGGGACAGCGCCGCGCCAACCACTATGGCCGCGAAGACCACCATGAAGAAGAGGCCTACGGCAGCCACCGTACCGATCGCGCCGAGGGTCTCGTTGCGTCCGGTCCACAGCAGCAGTGGGGAGAGCGACACCGCAAACAGGACAATGAAGGCCAACGCCACAGGCAGGTCAACCAGCAGATCGATCAGGAAGAGCCGCCACGCGCTACGCGACCACCCCAACCGGAACCCCTGCCGGACACTGCACCGTTCTCCGGTATCCTCGTACTCGTCCACCATCCGTATCACGGCCGTACTCGCTACGTAGAATCCTATCCGACCCACGACCACCAGGACGAAGACGACAACCAGAACTCCGATGGCGGTGGCAATCAGCCGGGCCTCGACCTCTGAGCGATCCCATCCCCGGAACAGCTCGTTGAGTTCCTCCACTTCCCGCCTGATCTGATCGTCGAACTCCTCAGACCAATCCTCAGACAATGTAATGCGAACTCCCTGGCCCCTGCCGCCACCGCCGTCTCGCCACAGGGTAGTCGCCTGCCCGGAAGTAGTGGTCAGTGCCAGGATGATCCCGAAGATCCACAGCGCCCTGTAGCGCCACACCATGTTCCAGGCTCGCTTCAGAATCGTAACGTGATCCATGATCTGTCTTCTCCTTCCTACTGTTGACCTCTTGATCCCAGACTAACTCCCCTTGGGCGTGAGATGCCGGCGTCGAACCCACCAACTGGCCAGCCAACTCCAGTACAGCACCCCTATCAGGATCAGTAGTGCCACAGCCAACGTGGTACCCCATCCCAGAGGGCCGCCGGTGCGCAAGACCCCTAGCGCCGCAGGGAGTAGATTGCTCAGTCCAGTGCCAGAGAGATTCCCTAGCTCGGACTCCCCAGACGCGCCCTGCGAGACACTCAGCAAGCCCGCTGCGATGTCACCGCCGAGGCCCACTTGCACGGCGGTGCCCAGAACGCCTGCCACCACGAGCACGGTCTGAACGAACGCCCACGCGCCGAGCAGCCCCACGGGCGCCAACCGCCACCCCACGTTCAGCGCCCTCTGCCAGACCGGTTGCGCGGGTCTCCGCGGCAACCGCAGTCCCACCTGGTACACGAAGCGATCAGGCGACGCCAGTCCCTCGGCTGCCGGGGCTGATTGCAGAAGAACTGCAAGCCCTCTGAGCCTCTCCAGCTCCAAGCGGCAGGCCGCACAGCATTCCAGATGTGCTTCTACCTTGCGCAAGCGACGTCCATGCAACTCGCCGTCGTGGTACGCTTCCAGCCAGGCCGTCACGTGTTCGGTCATGCGATCTCCAGTTCCGAGGCCAGTAACCGGCGCAGTCGACTACGAGCGTAGTTCAGTCGTGACATCACCGTTCCAATAGGGATATCTGCCACCTCAGCGATCTCCCGGTAGGACAGTCCCTCATACTCTCGCAGAACGAGCACCACTCGACTGGCCGGCGGCAGTGACAGCACTGCCTGCCGAACCAACCCAGCCCGCTCCTTCCTCATCATCGCGGACTCCGGTCCGGCGTGCGAATCAGCCAGGGGCAGTTCATCCAGATCCACCGTCTCGGGCTCTCTGCGCATCGCATCGAGCGCAGCATTGGTAGCGATCCGGTAGACCCAGTTGCGAAAGGGCGACCTTGGCCGGTAGCCAGGAAGATGTTGCCAGGCGCGCACGAACGCTTCCTGCGCCGCGTCCTCGGCCAGATGCGCGTCCCCGCACATACGATACACGACGTTCACGACCCCCGCGCGGTGGCGGCGGACCAACTCGCCGTAGGCGTGTCTGTCGCCCCTCTGTGCCCGGGCAATCAGATCGAGCTCGGTGTAGGCCGTTGGCCCCGCCGGTGTGCTCACTTCACCGCTCTTCCCTTCTGCACATACAACGCGTGACCACCCGGGTTTATTCGGTCTTCCTGGTGATCGTGTTGGCTATCCCCCGAATCGGAGCACACCTATCTGGCCGAAACCGATTCCTCGAGGCATCAGAGTCACCGTCGCGTCCCCTTCCCGTAAAAGGAAGAGGTGCCAGGCTGCATCTGAAAGTGCGGTCTCCGTGGGGCTGGACTCATACGCAGTATACTCGCTCATCGAGGGATCTGTCATCCCCCAGGTGGGGGACAAGCAAGGGGATCGAGCATACAGAAGGCACGCACAACATGGTGAAGGCCGTCCACCGGATCGATGGACGGCTCACAAGTCACCTGAGGGCGCAACCCCTACGTCCGGCCGCGCCTGGTCTACCAGATGCCTGGCAGCAAGCGGTATCGCACTCGCTCGGCATACTCTCTGTAGCCGCCGAGCTCGTCGTGAAGGGCCTTGTCTTCCAAGGCCGTGCGAATGAGCACCAACACGAAGATCAGCCCCGCGGGTACCAGGGCCCACAGCGACCCAAGGGCCAATGGTATGGCCAACGAGAACGTGATGAACCCGACGTAGCCCGGATGACGGACGTAGCGATAGGGTCCCGATGTCGCTACCGTGTGGCCTCGGTCCTCCTGGATGCGAACGAGTCCCGAGAAGAACCTGTTCGAGGCCATCGCCCAATAGAACACGCACCACCCCAGCGCGAGGAACGTCAAACCGATGATCGGAACGGCCTGGGGCAGTGTCCGCGTCCATTGGAAACGTTCATCGAGACCGGCGACGACCCAGATGCCCACTGTGCCCAAGGAGTTGATCAACCCCACGATCACCTTGTCCCACGCCTTTACGGCCGTGCTCGCATCGGCCCGCTCCAGGATCACCCCCGGGCTAACCGAGACCAGTATCACTCCGGCAACTGTCTGACAGGCAACGGCCACACCCATGTAGACCCACGCCCGCGGCCAGTCGAAGCCGCCGTACGAGACGAACAGGCTCGCACCGGCGAGAAGCACGAAGCCGATGACCTTCGCCACCCATACCAGCATCGACTTCTTGGCGTCAGTTCGCCCCGAAGGCTGGTCGATCATTGCAGTGGATCGCATGTTGCCCTCCCGAATCTCGTTGTTGGCCGGCCGCCCAGCCACCACTACCACACGCCGAACAGCAGGCGGTAGCGGACTCGCCGGGCGTAGTCTGTGTAGCCCTCGAGTTCATCCTGAAGCGTCCTGTCTTCCATCGCCGTGCGAATGATGAAGGTACCCACACAAAGCGCTGCCGGAATCAACGCCCACAACGAGCCGAGCAGTACCGGCGTCGCGAGCGCTTCTACAATGCGCGCCACGTAGCCCGGATGGCGACAGTAGCGGTAGGGGCCCGAAGTGACTACGCTGTGGCCCCGGTCCTTCTGGATGCGCACGAACTTCGAGAAGTACGCATTCGCCGCTATCGCCCAGTTGAACAGCACGTAGCTCAGGATGAAGAAGCCCAGAGCGGCGAGCTGAGGCGCCAAGGCTGGAGCTGGCGACCACCCGTTGCGGAAATCGAGGCCAGCCACGATCAGAGTGCCCAGCGGACTACAGAGCCCGCTGATGCCCACCAGCATCTTGTCCCAGTCCTTCACCCCCTCGTGGAATCCGCCGCGTTCCGCTGCCAACTCAGGGCTCATGGTGAGGGTGCTATATCCGTACCCGACACTGGACACGGCCACGTAGATCCAGCCCATCACCCAGTCCAAACGTCCCGCTGCCCCGAAGAGGATCGCCCCCATGATGAGCGGCGCCGCAATAGCTGCGACCACTCTCATCACGGCCAGCCCCTTCGCGCTCCGTCCCTTCTGTAGTGCCTGTGCCGATGTATCGTTCTTCACCTTCCCCTCCTTATGCTCTGCCTCTTGTGGCACCTCGTGCATTGCCTCCGTGCACGGCATGAGCGTTCGTGCTGTGGCATTCCTCTGTGGAACCCCCCTCAGACGTGGCCTAGGCCTCGCCCCCTGAGCGGACCTCGAGTCGGGTCACCGACACCAGTGAGAGATTCAGATCCCAGAGCCTGGCGAGAATACCACGCAGCGCAGCCTGGTCGGCGATCGCGCCCGTCAAGGTGACAGTCGAGGCGCCGTCCCCAGAACCTACCGAGGTGATCCTCATCCCATCGAACCACTGCGACCAGCTTTCGTCGAGCCGCCCCCGCACCTTGATTTCGTACGCCTCCCGATGCGGAGACGGTTGCCTGAGAGTCACGGGTTTCTCTCCCCATTCAGTTCCCAACCTCCACCTGCGCCTATACTATAGCCATCAACTGGGTAGGTTGTCACCACCCGAAGTGGGTAGTTGATGGAAGTACTGCATACCGGTACCTCAGAAACAGAAGACCCCCGTCAAAGCGACGGGGGTTGTGAAACGCGTCCTCACGGAACCGGGCTACAGCAGTCCCAGACTCCCTGCCCGACCAACGGCATCCGCCCTCCGGTGGACGCCCAGTTTGCCATAGATATTCTTGATGTGGAATCGAACTGTGTTTGCGGAGATGCCGAGTTCCTCTCCGATCTCGGTGCTGGACAGGTGCGTGGTCAGAAGCCTCAGCACCTCCAACTCGCGCTCGCTGAGCGGCTCGACCAACGAAGGACGAGGCCCTGACAGGGGCGCAGCCCTCTTCGGTCCGCGCTCCTGCTCAGTGTCTCCTTCCAGTAAGGCCAGAAGACTGGAAGCATACTGCGGTGCCACGTCACGCGAGGCGGCCAGGCGCAGAAGTCTCGCCAGCGCCGTATCTTCATCAAGGAACACGCGCAGATACCCCTCCGGCTCGGCCAACGTGAGTGCCCGCTCTAGCGCAGACACAGCCGGAAGGGTATCCCCCTGCGCCTGGAAAGCAAGTGCTCTCAGCACTTGCGCCTGGACCATGCTCCTCTTGCGCCCTCGTCGCTCCATCTCCGGTGAAAGCCGGGCGAGCAACGTCAACGCATCCGCAAGGCGATCCTGGGCCATCAGCACTCGGGCCAGGACCAGTAGCTCGGACGCACGCAGCGCCACACCAAGGGAGACGCCAACTCCTTCTGGCTCGATGGAGCTGACCTCACGATCCAGTCCACGTTCCTTCGCCCACCGCGCCGCTGCGAGTGTATTACCCTGTCTCACCCAAAGCCAGGCTTGTTGGGCAGCAACGAGCACATCATCCATCTGACTGGCGTCGAACTTGGTTGCCAGTTCCTCTGCCCGCTGCAGTGTCTCCCATGCCCCTCCTGAATCACCCCGAGCCTGTCTGATGTGCGCCAGAGAGACGTAGCCCACAACGCCGCCAACCTCCACGTACCGGGCAGTGAGCTCAATACCCTCAGCGATATGGCGCTCCGCAGCCTCGAGATCGTTCCATTCCCGCATGATTTCGCCCAGACCGAGAAGCGCCTTTCCGGCAATGGGCAGATGCCGGCCTCGCCCGTCGTCGGTGAGCCCCAGTACCCGTCGGTAGATCGCCGCCGCTTTCCGAAGCCGACCTTGGAGCATATACAACCCGGCCACGTTACCCAACGCCATCGCGGTGGTGATCACGTTGCCGGCCTCGCGACCCATCCTGGCCACCTCGTCCAGAGCTTCGATGGCCGAGGGGATGTCGCCGCTCAGCATGTGTACGATGCCCAGGTTGTTGGCCACGGCACTACGCAGGAAAAGGCTCTCCCGAGGGAGCGACTCCAGCGCCTGCTTAGATAGCTTCAGACACTCTCCAACGTCTCCCTGGAAGGCAGCGAGCATGGCGCGGAACGCCGCCACGTGTCCGGAGACCACACCGCCCGGATCGGCCGCCGATGCGTCCTGCAAGCGCGACTCGACCAAATCCAGCGACGAACCTGTGAGAAGCATCGCTCCGGCGTCCAAAGCAGAGAGTAGCGGCCGCGAGCGCGTGGTTTCCTCTGGCAACGCCTTGACCCAGTGTCTGAGAGTGGCGCTCTCGCCGCGCATCAACATGTCTTCGGCAATCTGCTCGAGGAGACCTGCCGTCCGGTCAGAGTCTCCGGCCGCCAGGGCATGCCTGATAGCCGAGGCAGTGTCCTCGTTCTGCTCGTACCACTCGCTCGCACGCTGATGTAGAAGCGGCACCAGATCAGACTGCGTCTCGTGCAGGCGTTTGCGCAACAAGTCGGAGAAGAGCCGATGGTAGCGATACCAGCGTCGCTCGTTGTCCAGAGGAACGATGAAGAGGTTGGCTCGCTCCAGTTGCTCCAGCGTGGCCCCGCCCACCCCCTCGCTGCCGGTCACTGAATCGCACAGGGAGCCGGTCATGCGATTCAATACGCAGGTCTGGAGCAGGAAGGCGTACACTGCACCTGTCTGCCGCTGAAGGACCTCTTCCACCAAGTAGTCCAGTATGTGCCTATCGCTGCCCGTGAGTGCCTGCACGAAGCCACCGAAGTCGTCTCGTCTCTCCACGGCCTTGGTTGCCATCTGGAGCCCGGCGATCCACCCTTCCGTGCTGGAGGCAAGACTGGCAACGTCGTCAGCCCTAAGGTTCTGACCGGTGACCCTCTGGAGGAACTCGGTGGCCTCTTCCAGACTGAAGCTAAGATCGGCCTGGCGCAACTCAGTGAGCTCGTCACGCGCTCTGAGGCGTGGGATCGGCAAGGGCGGGTCACTTCGAGTGGCTATCACGAGATGCATCTGAGGGGGCATATGCTCGACGAGGAAGCCAACGCCATCGTGGATGGGTTGGCTCCCGATGGTGTGGTAGTCATCGAGTACCAGGGCGATGCCAAGCGATGAGTCAGTCGAAGCGGGCTCGGCGCACGCCGAGGCGATTTCGTTTATCAGACCCGTCAGAAGCGCCTGCATGGACAAGGCACCTGCCCGGCCGAACGCCGGAGCCTGGAGTCTAGCCAGCAACGTGCGCCCGACGCCGGTTTCGTCCAAGATCGGGATGGTCCGCATGGCTGCGACGAAGTACGACCAGAAGCGAGCTGGGTCGTCGTCCCCCTCATCCAACGAGAGCCAGGCGATCTGCAGGGGCCTTCCATCCTGCTCCGCTGCGGCATGAATCCATTCGCTCAACAGCGTGGTCTTGCCGAAGCCCGCCGGGGCTGAGACCAGGGTGAGCTTGCGATGAAGTCCGTCGTTCAGCCGCTCGACCAAGCGTGGGCGTGACACCAGATGCTGCCGAACCGGCGGGATGTAGAGTTTGGTCGCCAGCAGGGCCACGTCCATCTAGCCTCTCCTGAGCGCGGTACGCCGCAAGCCTCGGACAGGGATCAGAGGTTCTCGACGCTATGTTACCACATCTTGCCTGCGGTCGCAATCCCATGGCCCAGACGAAGCTCCCCGGAGCTTCACAGGCCTCCGAGGAGCGCTCCACAACGAATCCTGGGCACCGAGCGGCCCCAGGCGTACCGCTACAGAAATCGCAAGACGGACCCCACCGGCTGGCGACGCTTCAATTGCCCGTACCACAGACACAGCGGGTACAGGATCACCAGGCCCAGCAGCCAAAATGGATACATCACCGGTATACTCGTGCCCCTCGGCGCGACTACCAGTCCCAGACCGAGATACAGGAACAGGTGCACGACATAGAACAGGAGCGGAGTCTTTCCGAACGTGGCCAGCACCTGAAGGAACCGGCGCGCCTTCTCGCTGATCACCCCGAACAGGCCCAGGAGCGTCAGGTTCACGCCGGCCGTCAGCAGGCCGTAGGCGATACTGGGTGGGTACTTAACCACGTTGAGGAAGTCCATCCAGCCGTTCCCCCACCGCGGTCGGATGTTCCCGAAACCGTCAAGATAGCGGACGGCGACGAAGACCGGTATGAGTGTCACTCCTATCATCAGTGCCCGCCGGTACGCCGTCCCGGCGTCCTCTGCCAACCAGTAGCCGAAGATCATGCCCAGCACGGCCATCTCCAACCATTGCAGCACCGGATAGTTCACCCAGAACTCTGGACTCCCGCCCGGGATCAGGAGCGTCTGCACGATCGGGTGGTATGCCTGACCCCAGCTGGCGGGATCAGGGGTCAGCAACTCCGCACCCACGGCAAGAGCGACAGCCAGAGCCAGAAGATACCTGGGTTTCAGCCGCAGCAGCAGGCTTCCCAGGATCATGCTGCCACCCAGCGCAACCAGAACCCCCATGTAGATCTCGATCCCCCATCCGCTCGGGTGTAGTTCCCACGCCCGGTTGACCAAAAGCAACTGCAAAGCTATCAGGACCGTACCCCGGATGAGGAAATGCCGCACGATTGCCCAGTGGCTCCAGCCTCGCTCTCGACGTGAGATGGCGAACGACACCATTCCCACGCCCATCAGCAGGAAGAAGCCTGCCGGCGCCAGGTGAGTCACCAACCGCGTGACGAAGGCCAGCGGGTCGTAGTACACGGGAAACGCTCCTCCCCAATACTCCCCTGGTGAGTGCTGGTGGGCCACGAAATGGTTCGCGTGATCCAAGGCCATGAAGATCATGATCAGGCCCCGCAGCGCATCCACCGCTACCTGCCTCGATGGCTTGCGGCTCACCCCCTCGCGGGTCGCACTATCGCTTCTCTCTGACACGGCCTGGCCCTCCTTGCATTCTGTGGCATGCAATCTGGGTTGTGGTTTGCCCTCTCGCTGTCATGGCCCCACACGCCGATCGAGCGATCGGCGTTTCCAGATCGAGGGAGCCCTCCTCGACAATGGACTCGGAAAGGCCAAGGGCTGATCTCTTGGAGGTAGATTCGCCGATGGCCTTCCTGACCGTTGGTCTCATCGCTGCGCCTCCCTCACGCAAAGCCTAGTCTCTGGAATAGGCCCATCTGTCTTGCAGGACACCATCCAGGTCATACAGCTTGATCGTAAAGCCGTCAAAAACGACGAGACTGCAGCCACCTTCCATGTCCGGGTTCTCGAACTCCACGCACATTCTATCGCCCTCGATCCACCAAGCGCCCGTTTCCAGCAGGACGTCATTGAGTGAGACCGAGAGAGTGCCGTCCTCAGACACGGATGCGACGACCTTCTCAGAGCCGCTCCCACGCTGCAGGGTGCTCCCCGCTAGGGTCTCGTGCAGCGTCTCAGCGGTGAGCCGGACGCCTTTCGCCGAGTCGATGAACGGGGCCTCGCCGATGTCCGTCTCGCCAGCCGCATCCAGGATCAACCACAGCAGCCGGCCTATGTCTGCGCCGCCCAAGCTTACGGACCCACCATCGGTGTTGACCCGGTGGACGACGACCAGATTCCGGTAGGGGAGCACGATGACTCCATGACCACGATAGCCACTCGCGAAGTAGCTATGCTCCTTCACCTCGACGTTGGGAAACAGCCCTTCCTTGACGCCGGTCCACCACATGTAGCCGTAGCCGCTGTCAGGGCCACGTTGGGAATGGCTGGCGGTGCTCTCCCGCACCCACTCAGAGGGAACGATCTGCTTATCCTGCCACCGCCCCTCACGGAGGAACAGTAGACCGAAGCGGGCAAGGTCGCGAGTGCTCATACGGAACCCGTAGTAGGGATGCATGGAGTAGGGCTCGTAGCTATATCGCAGGTTCTCCATGGGATAGTCCTGCATCCCGATGGGATCGGCAACCCGCGTTTTGAAGGCCTGGTAGATACTCTCCTCGCCCGTCTCCTGATCAAAGATGGTCCCTAAGGCGTTGAAATCCCAGTTGTTGTAGTACCAGAAGGTACCGGGTAAGTGGCTACCGCGTTCAGGCCGGAGGGCCTTCATGCTCGGTGCTTCCCCGGCAGCGGGAATATACACGCCGGACCGCGCCTTCAACAGGTCGGCGACGCTGGCCTGCTTCTCCGTCTCCGTCAGGGGCGTGTAGTCATCAATGCCCAACTCCTTGAGCGTTCTCGAAGTGTCTATCTTTCCGTCGGCCACGTAGATCCCGTAGAGAGCGCTGATCAGGCTCTTGCGCATGGAGTGGCACTGGTAGTTCCGCTCGATGTCCCCCCAGGCGTCGACGACCACCCCGTCATCCACGATCATGACGGCCGCCGTGCCCATCTTCTCGGCATACTCCTGGGCAGCAGCAAGCTTCTCGGACGACCAACCCAGGTCCTTCGGCTCTTCTACGCACTGCCAGGTCGCGCCCGGGTATACTTCCGGTGTCGCCGCTGGTGATGCAGATGGCTGACCACAACCGGTCAGCACCAAAGTGAGTGCCACAAGGCTGAGAAACAGTCTCTCCTGGATCTTCGTTGTCCGCTCCACCGTTCTCTTCCTCCTTCTCTTCGCTGACGACATTCCGTCTGCAGCCGGCCGTGGCTGACGATTTCCTCTTCTGCTATCGCGTCCTGGTTGGAGCATCCACCCCAGATCAGGGCCCCAGTGCCTCTCCCAGGTCGAGCTCGATGCGATTGAGGGGTGAGTTACCGCCCGTCGCTGTGACCGCCCTGCCCACGCATGCCGACAGGCGTGAACGCGTCCAGAGCGTGCGTGAAGATCGCGTCCAGCATGGTCGCATTCGCATCGTAGGTGTCCGGAAGCGCCAGCACAGCGACGAAGTAGGACTCTGACTCTCTTGCAGCCACCGCGAGCTTCAACCGAAAGGTGAATTCGTCAGCGCCGTTGATCCGGGTGTCGAGCGTGAGCAAGTCCCAGGTCAAGGCCGCTCCATCGTAGGTGGCCGTGCTCTCAGGTAGTTCCTCCAGGCTGATCTGCTCCAGCAGAAGGGCGTTCATCTCGTCCAGGGTGAGCGGGACGGCTTTCTGGTGCAGTTCCATGTGATCCTCGATGCGCTCCGCCCCACCGCGTACGAACCTGTCCCACTCTACCTGGTCCCAGCCTATGGGGGCGATGCCGCGAATGCCGAGGTCGTCGCTGACAAAGGGCGCCATGGCGATCACGCCACTATCTCCCTCGGGCAAGGACCACGTGCACGCGCTCGCAACCAAGAGTATGCTGGCCAGCACGGCAATGGGCCTGCTCCTCATCATCTCACCTCCGCTCGAGGCGTTTCGACAGATTCCCTGGACGCTCGATTGTCTTGCTCAAAGCGGTCGCGGGCCCCCACGAAGGTTACATCATGTGTCGCGAGCTACCGTCGTACCACATCGATGTTACCCCCGCCGGTCATCGCGCGAACCACACCTTCGCTGCCACTTCCAATCGTGCCGAATACCTTGCGCTGGGTCACCTGCCCATCCACCGAAAAGTCGACATCCACCCTACACTTCTCGCACGTTCTGGGAACCTCCAGCTCCAGCCTGACATTGGAGTCGGAGTTCAGCCTAAGCTTGATGTTTCCCCCGCCAGTGTTGAAGTCACAGCCACCCTGAGGCTGACCCCTATACTCGATATTCCCACCACCGGTGAGCACCTCGATGCTGCCCGAGACGTCGCGGACATCGATGTTGCCCCCGCCGGTAGTCACCTTCGTCGCACCCGCCGCGTCACTGACCGTGACGTTGCCACCACCGGTGACCGCGCTGACCTCGCCCCCCGTTTCGCTGATGTCGATGTTGCCGCCGCCGGTAGTCGCGTCGACCGCTCTGTCCATACCGGTGATCTCCAGATTGCCCCCACCTGTGGCTACGTTCGCACGGATGCCACGCGGCGCGGTGATCTCGAAGTCAACGGATACGTTGCCAAGATAGCCGGGCTTCTCGGCCTTTATCCGTAGCTCACCACCGGGTTCGGTGAACCTAAGGGCAATCGCATCCAGATCCTTCTCTCGCCTGGCCCGCTTGGTGGCCACCACGGTGATGGTGCTCCCCTCACCTGCGCGAACGGTCACATTCCCACCGAAGCTCCCCAGACTCAGACTCTGGGCACCATCGACGTCGAAGCTCCTCTCCTCGACTTCTGAGTATCTCCCGACCGAGATGCCTTCGCATCCTACCAGCAGGAGCGAGCCGATTGCAGCGATCAGCCATGCCACGGCCAGTAATCCTCGTTTCCTTCCGTTACCTCTCATCTCCACCATCCTTCTTCTACCTGAGTATACATCCTGATTCCCGATTGCCTACAGTGCTTCTTCCAGTCGCCGGGCTGCCACCTCAGCAGAGGAGCTCAACCTACGAGAGTGCCCCCATTCCGGGGTGTCAGCGCTCTCACCTCTTCTCGATAGAGGCTCCCCCCAAGGTGCTAACCGTCTCCAGTGTGGGGCCACCCAAGTAGTCCAACCGTGAACCGCCACTGGCCCGCACGTTCAGTTGATCCGCGGCATTCACAGTCACCTCGCTGGTGCCGCTGGCATCCACGTCAGCCTGACCCACCTCCAGGGCACTCAGATCCACCTTGCTGGCGCCCGAGGCATCGACTCTCAGGTCATCCGCGGAGCCGCTCACGGTCACGCGGTCGGTACCGGAGATGTCGAGTCGTATGTCCGCTGCCTCAATGTCACCCTTCAGCGAACTGTCGCCCGACAGCTCCACGTCAAGATCCCGGTCCGATCGGAATCCGCCAATCGTCACCTTGCTGGCGCCGCTCAGGTCCAGCCCGGTCAGGTCCGGCATGCAGGCTTGCGCCTCCATCGCCACACCCCTCAGAGAGGACCTGAGATCAGGCTTCAAGCCGATCACGAGCGTCTGGCCTCTCCTGGCCACGTCGAGGTACTGCACCAGATTGTCATCGACCCTGACCACCACACCGAATCGCTCACCCCGGGTGATATCGACGCGGAACGCGTGGCTGACCTTGACGCTATCGAAGTCGCTGAAGCTCTCTTCCATGGTGACCATGTTCCCCGAGCCTTCGAGCACATCAGCCCTCGACAGGGACGGTACACAACCGCTGACGGCCAGCGCTCCCAGTGCCAGGATCACACCCAACGCGTACAGTCTGCTGCTCATTCCTCTTCTCCTCTGCGAGAGGCAGTGGCGATACACTTGCTTTCAAGAATGGGATTGCGCCAAGCTCTGGTCCGCCTCCGCGCGAACGGGCACTCGCCCGGGAGCAGCAGCGCTGCGACGCACCAGCCGACTGAGCAGTGAGGCCAGCAAGCCCCTGAAGGAGCGCTTTCCTTGACCGCGTTCGGAATTGGCTGCCCTCGCATGCTGGGCCACCGCTGCCTTGCGCAGCCCTTCCTGCGTTCTCTCTTCCGCAAGTCTCAGGTGGTGATAGTAGTGGTCGTACATCGGTGACTCTCCTTCTGCCCACTGTGCGCGTCGCGCACTCCATTCTCCATCTCTATCCATTCTAGCATGCAGTGCCCCGTCGCGCATCGGCCAAGAGGAGAGTATCGACCTATAGCAAAAGACCGCTTCTTGAGCGGTCTTATCTGCGTCGGGTGACCAGGTTCCGGCTGTGACGAATGACGTACGCTGCTCTAGTCCACGTCCAGGCTGGCCAGCCCCTCCCTCAAGGCATACAGCGCCGCCTGCGTCCGGTTCGCCAGGTGAAGCTTGCCGAGAATATTGCTGACGTGCGTGCGGACGGTCCGCTCACTTATCACCAATCTGTCCGCTATCTCCTGATTAGCCAGTCCCTGGGCTATCAGTCTCAGTACTTCCACTTCGCGCGTCGTCAGAGGATCCTCTGTCAGGGGAAGGTCCGATGATCGTTGCAGCTCCCGCATCAGTTTGTGGGCAATCGATGGGTGAATGGACAACTGCCTCCGATACACATCACGGATGGCCTGCAGGAGTTCCCGAGGCGAAGCATCCTTGAGCAGATAGCCCAGCGCGCCGGCCTTGATCGCCGCGTAGACCTTCTCGTCCTCCGCGAAGCTGGTGAGGATCAGAACCCGAGCGTCCGGGTCCTCGTCCCTGATCTCGCCGATAGCTTCGATGCCGGTCATGCGCGGCATGATCAGGTCCAGAAGGATCACATCTGGCTGCAGTTCGCGCGCCAGCGACACCGCTTCGACCCCATCCGCGGCCTCGCCGACCAACTCCATCCCCGCCTCGGTGTCTATCAGCGCTCGCAGGCCCTCCCGTACCACAGAGTGGTCATCGGCGATCAAGATTCGGATCTTCTCAGTCATCGAGATACCCCCCTCTTCGCTCTCAGGACTGCCTGCGCGGCCGCGCCCCTCCTGGCGTCACTCCCGGTTCAGCCAGGCTTATCCTCACCGTCGTGCCCCCCCCCGGAGTTGAGTCGATGGTCAGCGTCCCTCCCAGTCTCTCCGCTCGCTCGCGCATGCCGGCCAGTCCCATGCCTCCCTCGTCTCCCACCCCGGCAGGATCGAATCCCTGGCCGTCGTCCCTCACTTCCAGTTCGACGCGCCCTGCATCAGCCCGGATCGAAACCACGACCATTGATGGCGTTGCGTGTTTCAGCGCGTTGTTCAGGGCTTCCTGTGCGACGCGGTAGAACTCCTCCTCCACCCGTGCCGGTAGATCCACGTCCCCTTGAACTTGCAGCCGCGCGTCCACTCCGGCACGCCGCTCCACGGCATCCAGCCGCTGCTGCAAGGCTCCTACCAGTCCGACTTCGCTGAGCGCCAGCGGGCGCAATTGGTAGACAAGCATTCGCATCTCTTTGAGGGCCTGCTGCGTGATCTCGCCAAGCCGGGACAGGTACCCCTGTGCCCGCGCCGCATCCCCGGCCCCGGCCAGGCGTTGCCCGGCTTCGGCAAGGAGAGTCGAACTGTAGAGCGACTGGGTGACCGAATCGTGTAACTCGCGGGCCAGCCTGCTACGCTCGGCAGCTACCGCTGCTTCCGCAGCTCGCTCGGACAGCGCCTGCTCCGCTCGTGCGCGCTCGGCGATTTCCTGCTGCAGGAGCACGTTGGTTCTGGAGAGCTCCGCCGTGCGCTCCCCTACCTGACTCTCGAGCTCCCTACTGCGCCGCTGAATGCTCCTTACCCTGAGCCTGTAGCCACCGAATATGCCTGTAGCCAGCAAGATAGACACCACTGCGTTGAACCACCACGTCTGCCAGAACGGGTGCGTGATGGTCAACCGAACAGCAATGCCGTCCTCGTTCCACACCCCATCGCTGTTAGAGCCCTTGACTCTGAAAGTGTACTCCCCCGGTGGCAGGTTCGGATACTCCGCGTGCCGGCGTGTTCCCGCGTACACCCAGCCCTTGTCCAGCCCCTCCATCAGATAGGCGTACTGGTTCTTATCAGGCACTGTGTAGTCCAGGGCCGCAAACTCGAAGGAGACGAAGTTGTCGTCGTGGGCCAATTCGATGTGCTCATCGGGATTCAGGTACGTCACAATGGGCTCGTTGAACACATCGAAGGCGGTGATGATCACGGGTGGCCTATGTGGGTTCGGTTCGATCTCCTTGGGATCAAACGCGATGACACCGCTGAGACCGGCAAAGAGCATCTCGCCCGACTTGCTCCGACAGCAGTCAGCGTAAGTGCCCCGGGGCACGCCATCCCGCTCATCCAGGTTCAGGAACGTCTCCGTCCGCGGGTCGAACCGCGACAGGCCTCCAATGGTACCCAGCCAGAGGTAGCCCTCATCATCGCCCTGAATGCAGCCTACCAGGGGATCGGCCAGCCCCTCCTCGGTGGAATACCGGGTGAAGGCACCCGTGGAGTGATCGAAGCGATTCAGCCCTCCGCCCCCCGTCCCCACCCAGACCGCACCTTCGTACAACTCAGGATCCTCGTAGAAGGACAGCACGATGCCATGACTCACGGTGGTCGGATCATTCGGGTCACGCGCGTACTGCACGAAACCGTCGCTCTCCTCGTCCCATACGTTCACGCCTCCAGACACGGTACCTACCCAGAGCACGCCGTCTCGGTCCACATGCAGGGCCTGGATGGAGTCGTGGCTCAGGCTGCCGTATCTGCTGGAGTACTGATGGTAGATGGAAAGCGATCCGGTGGCACTGTCTAGGAGGAGCAGGCCCGCGCCATCAGTGCCGATCCAGAAGTTGCCCCAAGGGTCCTCCGCTATCTCGCTCACAGCAGCAGAGCCCACGTAGCGATGATGCTCAAACGTCTCCGTGCCGGGATCGAATCGCTCGAGCCACCCGTTGCTCGTTCCTGCCCACATGACTCCGGCTCGATCCATGTAGACCGCCGACACATCGTCGCTCATCAGACTCGTGTAGTCGGCGGGGTCATTCTTATAGACGGCCAGCGCGCCCGACTCGCGATCCAGCCTGTTGAGCCCTCCGCCGAATGTGGCTGCCCAAAGGGAACCATCGGTATCCTCGGCGATGGCCTGGACCTTGCTATCGCTCAGGCCATACCGGCCCGGAGTATCCTCACGAACGACCGGCAGCCCTCGATAGTGCGTGAAACGGTTCGCCCGGCGACTGTACTTGTTCACCCCTCCCGCAGTAGCTATCCACACTATACCGGAACGATCCTCGTAGAGCGCCTCGATCACGTCGTCTCCCAGGCTGTACGGGTCAGACGGGTCATGCCGATGGCGCACGAAACGGGCCTGGCTGGAATCCATGGAAGGGACTTGTCCCGAGCCTGTCGAAGGACCTTGTCCTGAGCTTGTCGAAGGAACGAGCCAATTCAGGCCAGTGGCCGTCCCTATCCATAGGCGGCCGGAACTGTCCTCGAGGATCGATGTCACCCGGTCGTCGCTCAGACTGTGGGGGTCATCCGGATCGTGACGATAACAGGTGAAGCTGACCTCGGAGGCACCCTCGCCCTCGGCCACCATCCGGCACAGGCCACCACCATACGTGCCGATCCATAGTGCACCATCGCGGCCCTCGTGCAGGGAGATGGCGGCACTGGCGCTCAAGCTATGCGGGTCGTCGCGATCACTTCGATAGTGGACAAACGTCCCGGTTGCGGGGTCAAGCCGGTCGAGGCCGTTCCACGTGGCCAGCCACAGATGCCCTTCCCGGTCTTCTTGTATGGCCCGTATGCTATTGCCCGAGGGACGGTTGGGGTCGTCAGGTGCCCTCGGATCGTGCTGGTAGGTACGGACGACCTCGCCGGTTACTCGGTCGAGGGCAAACAGACCACGCCAGGTGCCAAACCAGAGCAGTCCAGAAGAATCCTCACGTATGCACTGCACCTGTCCGTGTCTGTAGTAGTGGGTGAACTTGCCCGTAGTCTGATCCAGCCGGGACAGTCCGCCGCCGCTACCGACCCACAGCTCACCGTCACTGTCCTCCCAGATCGCTTGCACGAACTCGTAGGGGAGTGAATCGGGATCGGCGGGATCGGGCCTGTATGCGGTAAGCTGATAGCCATCGTACTTCGCCAGAGAGCCGACGGACGCGAACCACATGAGGCCCCGTTGATCCTGGAGCATTTGCTCCACTCCAAAGAGATACGAGCCCGACTCGCCCGACAATCCTTCAAACCGCGCTCTCTGAGCGGAATCTGAGGCGACGCCGACCGAGGAAGGGGCCTGGGCGAGGGGTGAGGCGCCGACGGATGGCGCAGCAATGCCCACCAGCACGGCGGAGAGAATAGCGATCAGCAGACATCTCTTGGCTCTCATGCTCGCACCTGTGCGTACACCCGTACTTGCACGTCGACCGCCACGTTGGGCGGGAACCGCCGGAACCACAAGAACCCGAAGGGGGCACACACCGCCCCTCCACCGGCACCGGTACTACATTTGCAGCACGTACCTTCACTGACCACAGAGGTGATTCCCTGCGCAAAGGGCCTGCGCCCGATTCCTCCCCAGGCTCCGGACCTGACCCGACCATCACCGAGCAGCCTTCGACTCAGAGAAAGCTCAGTTGCGTCGCGCTCTCAGGACAGTATACCGGAATCCTGGTCGCAATCCCGAACTGGTCGCACAGATCCGCAAACGTGGCGCTCAGCTTCTCCGCGTTGTTCGCGACACAATGGTACTGCTCTCCGAACCTCCTCTCGTACTTCTCTCTCAGCCCGGGGAACAGTCGATCCAGCCTCTCGTAGTAGTACCGGCGCTGTCGATCGCGTAGGGTCATACCAAACGACGGAACGATGTACGCTGCTCCGCTCTCGTGCGCCTGAGTTACGATCGCCGTGACGTTCTCCTCGCTGTCTTCGATGAACGGGAGAATGGGCATCATTGTCACGCCGGTCAAGACTCCGTGTGCAGCCAGGACCTTCATCGCGTCGAAGCGTGCCGACACGGGAGGGGCACCGGGTTCCAGCTTCCTACCCAATCCGTCGTCGGCCGTCGTGACGGTGAAGCTGACCGCCGCGTAGACGTCGCTAATCCTGATCAGGGTATGCAGGTCCCGGAGTACCAGATCGCTCTTCGTGGTGACGTGGACCGGAAAGCGGTACCGGGCGATGACTTCCAGGGCTCCGCGCGTCAAGCCCAGTTCCTCCTCCAAAGGCATATAGGGATCGTGCATAGACCCCGTCCCAATGGTGCCCCTCTTTCGCTTCCTGGCCAACTCACGCCTCAGCAGCTCGATGGCATTGGCCTTGACCAACACATCGCGAAAGTCCTCTATCTGGTAGCATTGACTGCGGGAATCGCAGTATATGCACTGGTGCTGGCATCCCCGGTACAGGTTCATGCTGTAGCTCAGCCCGAACCACGGATCGGGTTGCTTGACCCGCGACAGCAGCACCTTGGCCCTGATCTCCTTGATCATGCGATTGGCCCCAATCCCCAAGGATCGTCACCACAAAGACCGGTTCCCAGTGCATTGTACACGTCCGCCCCCAGATTCGCAAGGGCCGGTCTCCGCAGCGCTCTCATCGTCGCACAGCGGCGGCCCCGGCTCGGCGTTCACTCCAGCGAATCCCCGTCTTCTGACCCTGCGCCCCGCACTGCGCCGTCCCGGTCGGCGCTACCACCTTGCGCAACTTCGAGGCCGGCGAGATGCTGACACGACGACATCGCGCCCCGAGTTCGACTTCGAACGACCACCTGCGGCGCTGACCCACCCATCCTACTCTGACCCCCACGCTACTCGATCCCTCGGTTAATTCGTCGATCTCACACCTCCGAGCGCCAACAGGGCAAGGCGCGTGGAGTTGACCGACGAGTGTGGCCTCGACCCCGAGTCCAGGAAAGCCACCATGCCTTCACGCCATCAGCCTCTGAATAGCTCACCTCAGCCACCACAGTCACCGGACAGGCTGGCCTCCTATCACTCTCTTTCACCGATTTGCACTCCAACGGACAGTGTGGTATACTCGCCTTATTGCAATCAATTGCAACAACCACCGGTCGCAGCGCACTACCTCAGACTGTATCGCGCGCTGTTGAGTGAGATCAACCAACCCCACTCTGTCCGATCCCCCTATGTGCATGATCGGATGGTGCATCTCGGTCCACCGACCACGACTCAGGAGACGGGGGACAGCGAACACAGCGACACAGACAGGATCGTCAAACACAGCCAGGTCTACACCCGGGCACGTCGATCACCAACAACAGGAGGCGATCTGCACATGGACTCTCACAGGATCCGCAACGCTCTGCTCACCCTCGCCCTGGTCTGCTCGCTACTGGGACTCAGTGGCTGTCAGCCGGCCTCAGAGCCACGGTCGGCCGCAACTGATCTGCCGCCGGAGCCCACATTGACTTCCCTGCCAACCACGGCCTTGGAAGAGCCACAGGAACTGATAGTCGGCCTGGGTCGCAAGATGTACTACGGGCCGGGCAGGTGGTACTTCCTGCACGGATCCCTGGCGGTCTGGGAACCGCTGATCACGCTCGACAATGACATGTGTGCGCAGGGAGTACTGGCTACCTCTTGGAAAGCGAACGAGGATGGTACCATTTGGACCTTCAACCTCCGGGAGGGGACGAGATTCCACGACGGGACCCCATTCAATGCCGATGCAGTGTTGCTGAACATCCCTCACCTTCAGGACGAGTATGACAAGAATCTCACGTACCTTGACGCCATCGAGAAAGTGGATGACCACACGGTCCAGTTCAAGTTCACACAATCCACACCCAACCTTCACTACCTGATCGCCAATACGTCCAGCGCCATGCTATCCCCCGCAGTCATCGGCGAAGACGGGCGGCCCACCACTGCTGCCGGCACAGGCCCCCTCAAGTTCGTGGACTACATCGAGGATGATGCTATCATCCTGGAACGAAACGATGACTACTGGGGCGAGCCCGCCAAGGTCCAGCGGGTCATCTACAAGTACATTCCCGACACCAATACACGCCTGTCTGCTCTCCAGACCGGCGAGATCGACGCGATAGCTGATGTGGGCTGCCTGCAGCCTGAGCAGGCATCCATCATCGAGCAGGATTCCAATCTGGTTCTGCTTCAGCAAGGGGTGGCCACGACGCACTACCTGGCCTTCAATGGCACGAAGCCACCCTTCGACGACGTACGCCTGCGTCAGGCGATCAGTGAGGTCCTCGACCGGGACCTCTTGGTGGAGACGACCCTGTTCGGACACGCCAACCGTGGGGTTAGCGTCATCACTCCCCACGCTACGCAGTGGGTGAACACAAGCATTGCCCCGGGGCACGACATTGAGAACGCCAAGGCACTGGCCAGCAGCGCTCTGGGTGACCGGCGAGTGGGAGTCCGGCTTGTCCTCAATTCCGCCTGGCTGGGCCGGTGGCCCTACGCCAACATCGCCCAGATCCTCCAGGCCAGTGCCGCCGACCTGGGAATCGACGTCAGCATCGACGTCCTAGAGAAAGGGGCCTGGAACGAGGTGATGCGGGCGGGCGACTACAACATCACCATTCACCCCTTCACCCTGATGAGCGGCGACCCACACTTCTTCTTCTCTCGGTGGGTCACCACTGACGGTGACTACAACACAGGGCGCAACTACGGCTACTCCAACGAACGGGTCGACGAACTGGTGGAGCTGGCGATCGTGGAGATGGACGAGAAGCAGCGCAAGGCATACTACGATGAGGCGCAGGCCATCGTGGCCGAAGAGGTGCCCCTCACTCCTCTGTTCCATGAGGTAACCATCTACGCCACCCGTAAGAACGTCAGGGGCTTGAGTCTCAACGTCACCTTCACACCTTCGCTGGGCAAGACGTATTTCGTTACCGAGTAGCGCAGCGTGGAGCTGTGGTTCCCGGAGTCTGCGGAATCCCAGCTCCAAGCCACCATCTGCAGGAGCCGCCCATGCGGAACTACGTGCTGCGCCGGGCCCTATCCCTCCTACCTGTACTGTTCGGGGTCTCACTGATGACCTTTGGGCTGATGGGACTGGTGCCCGGGGACCCGGCCGAGATTCTGGCTGCATATGGCAAGGATATCGAGCCCGGTCCGGATGAGATCGAGGCAGTCAGAGTAGAGTTGGGCCTCGATCTGTCCCTGCCTGGCCAATACATACGCTGGCTTGGACGAGCGGTGAGCGGAGACCTCGGGAACTCTCTGCGCACCGGCAGACCGGTCTGGCAGGAGATCACGGCCCGTCTGCCTGCGACCCTGGAATTGACCGGGGCTGGAATGCTCATCGCATTGCTGATTGCGCTGCCATCCGGCGTGCTGGCGGCCGTGAATCGCGATGGCCTGCTCGACCATGTCAGCCGGTTTCTGGCCCTCGTGGGAGCCTCGGTGCCTTCGTTCTGGCTTGGAGCGACGTTCATACTCCTCTTTGCAGTGGAACTCAGATGGTTGCCCGCAATGGGTCGTGGCGGGCCATCTCATCTCGTTCTGCCTTCGCTCGCTCTGGGGATAGGAGCGTCAGCAGTCATTATGCGCCTCACTCGCGCCGGTCTGCTGGAAGTGCTGGATCAGGACTACATCCGCACGGCGAGAGCCAAGGGCTTCCACGAGCGGGCTGTGATTCTGCGACACGCCCTCAAGCCCTCGTTGCTCCCGACGGTTGCTGTCATCGGCCTGCAATTCGGGCAGCTGTTGGGCGGGGCCGTGATCATCGAGACGATCTTCGCCTGGCCAGGTCTGGGCATGTTCATCATCGAGTCGATCCTGGGCCGGGATTTCCCGGTGATCCAGGGTTTTGCTCTTCTGATGAGCTTGGTCTTCGTGTCCAGCAACTTCCTCGTGGACGTTCTGTGCCGGTGGTTAGATCCAAGGATACGTTATGGATGCTAGAGAGCAGATAGCCTTGAGAAGACCTCGCCATGCGAGAACTCACAGCACAGGCGGCGGCAGCGTCTGGCGTCCACAGCACAGACCGAGGTTCCGACTCCATGGCCCGCGATATCGTCACCTCATGCGAAGGCCATCGTGCCTGGTGGGAGCCTGCATCCTCGCCATCTTCACCCTTCTGGCCATAGGAGCGCCTCTCATCGCGCCTTGTGATCCGTTGGCCCTAGACCTGGATGACGGCTTGGCCCTTCCGAGTTGGCGCCACCCTCTAGGCACCGATCTGTTGGGTAGGGACACTCTCAGTCGCCTGCTCTTCGGCGCACGCGTATCGCTGACGGCTGCCTCCGTCGTGGCGCTCATCGTCGCTTTGATCGGCCTAAGCGTCGGCACGGTGGCCGGGTTCTACGGGGGATGGGCAGACGAGATCATCATGCGTCTGGTGGATACCCTGCTCGCCTTCCCATCCTTCATCTTGTCTCTGGTTGTTGCAGGCCTGCTTGGACCAGGCCTGTGGAATGCTATCCTGGCCACGACCCTCGTGCGCTGGGCTCGCACTGCGCGTGT